>ERZ857965.533-NODE-533-length-53427-cov-3.839316_pt1 | contig 53427 bp, 41 predicted proteins | sample MGYA00519758_ERZ857965 | MGnify/ENA primary metagenome ERZ857965 (study PRJEB31778, sample SAMEA3449381) | human gut metagenome | biome: human gut; feature: human-associated habitat; material: faeces | place: United Kingdom | collected 2010/2012 ... | reverse complement strand
CCAGTACAAGATCCTCGTCTGTAAATATGTTGTCATATCTTGTGAGGATAAGTGTTCCCCATCTCTCGCCGCCGCCAAGGATAGGAATTATAGTGTGAAGCTTGTTTGAGGTATCGTAATCATATTTGAATATCTCCAGGGCTTCTTCGCCTGTAAGATTTGCCTTGGTGTCAACGACCTTGAGCAGTGCGTCGTTGTATTCCATAGGAAATCTCTCAACTCCTGTTTCGGGATCGTCTACAGTAGGGCTGTCCTCTTCAATTTTGTAATGTACTGCTATGACCTTGCCTCTCTTGTTTGCAATATACACATTAGCGTCCATAAGGTCGCTTAAAATTTCGCAAAGCTCATTAAATGAAAATGCTCCTGTGGCGCTTTCCTGAAGCAGCCAGTTCAGCTTTCTTACTTTAGTTAAAATCTCTTTCATCTATTAATCCTCCAGTATTAATATGTTGCTTTTTTTATCACACGCCTAATTATATACTATTTTTTTGTTTGTAGCAACAATGATTTTGATTTTTCTAAAAAGTTTTTACTATGCAGACAATTAAAACAAACTTGTTCATTTTTTAAAACGTAATTAACTTTTTTGCTGTATGTATACTTTGTACAAAAAAGAGCAATTCTCATCGAAACTGATCTGTCAGACAATTTCTATCATATACGTGTTTCGGTTTCCACAGTAATTTTAATGTGATAATCTAGGCTTTTATCTGTTTTTTACATATGATCATACACAAAAAGGGCGCGCCGCTCTGACGGTCTGTTTCCGTCAGGCGACATGCCCCCATATTTACACCACTATGCATATAAAGAAATCTCTGCCCTCGTCGGATATCTTCTGGAGAGAATTCTGTATCTTTACCCTGATATTTTCAGGCACATTTGACAGTTTGTTTTCCATCTGCTCTGTCACCATCTCCTGCAAGGATTTACCGAATATATTGGTATCCCATATCTTTGACGGATCTGTTTCAAACTCTGTAAGCAGATATTTTATGAGGTCCTCCGACTGCGCCTCACTTCCCACCACAGGCGCAACCTCGGTAGTTATATCAGTCCGAATAATGTGCAGACTCGGCGCCTTTGCAGTCATTCGTATTCCAAACTTATTTCCCTGCCTGAAAATTTCAGGCTCCTGAAGCACCATTTCAGACAGCTTAGGCTGAACAATTCCGTAGCCTTTTTCCTCCACCTGCTTCATGGCATCTTCAAGCTTGTCATAGGCTCTCTTTGAAGCTGCAAATTCTTTGAGCAGAGCAAAAAATCTGGCGTCGTCAGGCACCTCTTCACCCAGCAGCTCCTCTACAACTCTGTAAAACAGTCCCGGTTCAAGCTCAAGATTGACCTCTGCGGCTCCGGTTCCAAGGTCCATACTGGCAATGGACACGCCTGTTACAATCTCACCGTCTGCAAGCTGCGAAAGCCCTGTTTCTATATCGTCTACAATTTCAAAGCTTTCGGCCCACCTCTTTATATTTTCTATCACCGCGGCTTTTATCCAGTGGTCTATATCAACACCGTCCATAAAGCCCGGCATATTAAAGCCTATCTGGGATACAGGGAACTGATAAAGCGCGCTCTGCAAAATACCGTCAAGAGTTTCCCTGCTCATTTTCATACAGTCTACAGCCATAACAGGAACCCTGTGCTTTTCTTTCATAGCTTTTACAAGGTCTGCGGTAAATTTGCTGTCCGGCTCTGTGGAATTTACGATTACCACAAAGGGCTTGCCGAGTTCCTTTAATTCCTGTATGGTTCTGTCCTCCGCCTCTATGTAGACCTCTCTCTTGAGGTCGCCTATGGTTCCGTCTGTCGTAACGGCAATTCCTATTGTCGAATGATCGGTTATAACTTTGCGGGTTCCTGTTTCGGCAGCCTCCGCAAATGTCATCTCCTCATCACTCCACGGAGTTCTGACCATTCTGGCCTTGCCCTCTTCCTCATGTCCCATGGCGCCGGGAACCAGATATCCCACGCAGTCCACCATTCTCACCTTGAAGCTTACATTGTGGGGAAGTGTCAGTGTAACTGCCTCTGCCGGCACAAATTTAGGCTCTGTTGTCGTTATGGTTTTGCCGCTTCCGCTCTGAGGCAGCTCGTCAAGCACCCTCTGCCTGACATAGAGATTATCCACATTAGGAAGCACCATAAGATCCATAAATCTTTTGATGAAAGTCGACTTGCCTGTTCTGACAGGGCCCACCACCCCTGCATATATGCAGCCCTGTGTTCTTTCCGCTATATTTCCGTATATATCTGAACTATTCAAAATAAAGACCTCCCCTTAGTATACTTGCTACAAGTATATTAAAGAGAGGCTGTTAATATTCTGATATTATTTAATCATTTCCGTAAATTTATCATAAACTTCCGGAAATCTTTTTTTGAGATTAACAGGCAGTCCGTCAAGCAGGAAACAGTGGCTCGTATAACCTGTTGCCGAAAGTTCTCCTGTTCCTTTTATATATACCTGATAATCATACGTCAGTCTGATACCGTTGAATTTCTTGATTTTAATGTCGATCTCAAGCTCATCACCGTATTTAAGCGAGGAATGATATTTGGCATATACGTCTACCACCGGAATGATTATTCCCATGCGTTCGATCGCATCGTAGGGAATACCTCCCTGCTCCATCATATCAAGTCTTGCTTCTTCAAACATACGAATATAGTTGGTGTGATGAACTATTGCCATCTGGTCTGTTTCATAATAGTTGACCCTGCGGCTGTATCTTTTAAACTGCATATTTACCTCCTAATCCACATCTGCAATGGCCAGCTTGAGCATACCAAGCTCCAGATCGTTTATTGCCATTTCCTTTACAAGATAATGCTGCAGCTTGCCTGTTGCCGTCATCGGCAGTTCCTTCACAAATTTATAGTATCTCGGTCTCTTGAAGGTCGAAAGCATCGGTGAATGTACGCAGAATTTAGCGATTTCACCTACGGTAAGACTGTCATCCTCCGGTACTATATATGCCACAACAGCTTCCCCTCTGAGGCTGTCAGGCACGCCTGCAACTGCAGACTGATGAACTTTCGGATGTTCATTAAGCACTTCCTCAATTATCGGCGGATAGATATTCTCGCCACCTGAAATGATCATGTCATCCTTACGTCCTGCTATTGTAATATACTGGTTTTTGTCCCATGTTCCAAGGTCGCCTGTATAAAGCCAGCCCTTGTAGAACTTGTTTTTTTCTTCTTCTTCGTTTTTGAAGTAGCTGTAGGAGGATTTAGGAGTACGGATTATAACTTCGCCAACTTCAACTCCGTCCTTCGCCGCAAGCTCATCAGGCTCGCTTTTGCCTTCTTCTCTGACCTTGACGATTCTTACTTCATCATCTGTACAGGAGCTTCCTGCCGTTCCTGACATCTCAGGCAGATCATAAGGTCTTAAGAATGTGTTCCAGAAGGTTTCCGTAGTACCGTAGCCGTTGAATATATTAGGAGTCAGAGTTTCCTGAACCTTGATACAGTCAGCTCTCTCAAAAGGAGAACCCATTGTAACTATACCTCTCACTGATGACAGATCAGCCTGGAATCTGCCTTGCGCACGCACAAGCATCTTCATTACAGACGGCACTCCTATAAGGAATGTGATTCCGTATTTCTCTGCGTATTTAAGGCTCAGCTGCGGCTGGAAGTTTCTCAGTATGACAACTCTGCCTCCGGCATAAAATGTCGGTGACGGTCCGCCCGAATGTATGCCGCCTCTGTGAAACCATGGAGTCATATTCATTGTAGTATCTGTAGTATTCATAGGGAAGTGCATCATCACATCATGGCATGTCAGCACCTCATTGGCATTGTTTATAGGCACTCCCTTAGGTTTACCCGTAGTTCCCGATGTATATAATCTCATAACCTCATCATATATATATGGTTTGAAATCTGTTTCAGGCTCTGCCACGGAATGTCCCGCAACATAATCCTCATATCTGATATGTCCCTGAGGCAGTTCTCCCTCGCCCGCCATTATGATAACTTCCGGTTTGTGTGAGGATATCTCAAGAGCCTTGACAGCATTGTCCTTAAGTTCCGCATCATATATATATACCTTGGGTCTGCTGGTTTCTATGCATACCGAAGATTCTCCCGGTGAGAAGTTAGGATTTGCCGGACTTGTAATTGCTCCTATCTTTTGAGGCGCAAGATAGGAGAATACAAACTCTCTGCAGTTTGGAAGCTGGAAAAGCACAACATCGCCTTTGTCTACTCCGCCTGCAAGAAGTGCGTTTGAAAACATATTTACATCTGCATTGAGCTCGTCATAGGTCCATGTGGTTTCGTCAACCGGATCCACCATGGCCTCCTTGTGACCGTATTTTCTCACAACGCGCATAAATCCTCTTATGTATGTGAAGTCCTCTTCAAATACCTCTCTGAACATATCCTTTGCCTCGGGCACCTCATAGCCCATCAGTTCATCCAGCGACACATTCAGTACCTTTGCCATTCTCAGAGCGTATGACACCGTAGGCTCCGCCTGCGCGTGGCAGTATTTTTTTATCATATTGTAGGTTATGCCTGTTTCATTGGCAAGAACAGTCATATTTATTCCTGCATTTTCTATAGCTTTTTTAAGATTGTCTGCAAAAATCATTTCTTTATTCATAAAATTTCTCCTTTTGAACTTTAATTCACATAGTACAGTATATATCCATATTGTTCATCATTCAAGGTAATTATAATTCAGTAAAAGCAGGCGCCGCATTCTTCATGCTTTACCTGCTCATAACCATTAAACCACGTATGCTATTTCTTAATAGGCTCCAGCGTTCTGCCAATCACTTTTACGTTTCTTGCATATTCCTTTCCCTTATATCTTACCCATATAACCGAACCTTCCTGCCTGGTAATCGTTACTTCCTCATCGGTGTTTACAATTCTGCATCTGCACCCTTCATAGTTTCAGGCCTATTCTCACCATTTCTTTCACCTATAACCTTGGATTTGTTTTTAGGTTTATATACATCCTGAGTGTATTGATGTCCTGACCGTATTTCTTCATAATCTGCGCGTTTCACATCCTCCCATGTCGGTCCTTTGGGCTGCTCATACACAGAGCGATATCTTCTGCAATCAAACCCGTCACAATTTGCCTGCCTTGTACACGAACTGCAATTTCTGCCCATTTAAACTCACCTTTCTGAATAAAACTCCAAATTATTTCATCATCTTGAGTATAGCAACTCAAGCCATTCAAACAATTAGGCTGTTTTCTGAAATTTACAACAATTATCTGTAAACAGTATATAACTATACCGTCTATTATTCAAGACAATTACAATTCAGCCGTTTTATACTGTCTAAATTACTTACTGCCAAAACAAATTTTCTGAATAATATTTTTTTCACTGCTTTATCTAAATAAATCTTGACCCTGTTTTTTCTCAGTTGTATAATTGTATACGATAATACAATTATGATTTAGGAGGATATTATGGGTAAGACACTAGCTTATAAAATTCTGGAAAATCACCTCTTAGCAGGCGAGCTTGTTCCGGGAGAAGAAATCACAATCAAAATCGACCAGACTTTAACACAGGACTCAACAGGTACTATGGTATACCTGCAGCTTGAGGCAATGGAAGTTGACAAAATCCAGACAGAACTTTCAGTTGCATACATAGATCACAACACACTTCAGACAGGCTTCGAAAATGCAGATGACCACGCATTTATCAAGAGCGTTGCAAAGCGTCACGGCGTACTGTTCTCAAAACCGGGCAACGGCATATGCCACCAGCTTCACCTTGAAAACTACGGAAAGCCCGGCAAGACACTTCTCGGCTCAGACAGCCACACACCTACAGGCGGCGGTATGGGTATGATAGCCATAGGCGCAGGCGGACTTGATGTTGCGGTAGCTATGGCAAAGGGTACATACACTCTCAAATGTCCAAAGGTTGTAAACGTCCACCTTACAGGCAAACTCAATCCGTGGACTTCAGCCAAGGACGTAATCCTTTATGTACTGCAGCAGCTTACAGTTAAAGGCGGCGTAGGCAAAATCATAGAATACACAGGCGAAGGCGTTAAATCACTGTCACTTACAGACAGAGCGACAATAACCAATATGGGCGCAGAGCTGGGAGCTACAACATCAGTATTCCCTAGTGACGAAAACACCCTTGAATATCTCAAATCACAGGACAGAGAAGCTGACTACACACCGCTTGCAGCTGATGCAGACGCAGTTTACGACCAGACACTTGAAGTTAACCTTTCAGAGCTTGTTCCTCTTGCTGCAAAGCCTCACAGCCCTGACAATGTAGACAGCGTTGACAATATAGGCGAAATCAAAATAGATCAGGTCGCAATAGGAAGCTGCACAAACTCATCATACGCAGACCTTATGAAAGTTGCACAGATATTAAAAGGCCGCAAGGTACACCCTGACGTAAGCCTTGTAATCTCACCGGGCTCAAGCAAAATCCTTACAAAGCTTGCCGAAAACGGAGCCCTTGCAGTAATGATATCAGCAGGCGCAAGAATTATCGAAAACGCATGCGGACCTTGCATCGGTATGGGACAGTCACCTAAATCAGGCGCTGTATCACTTCGTACTTTCAACAGAAACTTCAAGGGAAGAAGCGGAACTCTTGACGCATCAGTATACCTTGTAAGCCCTGAAACAGCAGCAATCTCAGCAGTAACAGGCGTACTTACAAACGGTGCAAAAACAGATGCAGTTCTTACAGAAATTCTGCCTGAATTCTTCCCTAAAAACGATAACTTCATCGTATACCCTAAGGGCACAGACAAGACAAACACAGAGGTTGAAATGGGGCCTAACATCAAGCCGTTCCCTAGAAACGTGGCACTGCCTGAAACAGTTACGGCAAAAGTTGCGCTTCACCCCGGTGACAATATCACTACAGACGATATAATGCCGTCAGATTCAAGACTTCTGCCATACAGATCAAACATACCTCATCTTGCAAATTACTGCTTCGAAAAAATCGACAATACATTTGCGGGAAGATGCCTTGAATTCAAGGAATGCGCTATAGTAGGCGGCGACAACTACGGACAGGGCTCCAGCAGAGAGCACGCAGCACTTGCTCCTCTGTACCTCGGAGTTAAGTTCATAATCGCCAAGTCATTTGCAAGAATCCACCGTTCAAACCTCATAAACAGCGGAATTATTCCACTTGTATTCAACAACCCTGCTGACTATGACGACTTTGAAATCGGACAGAGCCTTGCAATCGAAAACGCACCTGCTCAGGTAAAGAGCGGCACTGTACTGGTTAAAAACCTCGACACAGGCAAAACTTATGAAACATCAACAAACTTCACCCCTGCAGAAATCACACTTATTATGGCAGGCGGCAAGATTAATTCAATGAAGGAGAATTAAAGTGAGCTATATAAATGATTTTGAAAAAATAATTGCAGATCAGATTGCAAGAGTTGAAAAAATGAAAAGCAGCATGTCCTTTACGGACTTTGCTGCCGCTGACAAAATCACCATCGGACTTATCGACGGTGACGGCATCGGTCCTGTAATCCTCAAGACTGCAAAGAACGTTCTCAACGTCCTGCTGGCAGACGAAATTGCTTCAGGCAAAATAGTATTAAAGGAAATACCGGGACTTACACTTGAAAACAGAATCGAAAAGATGCAGGCGGTTCCTGATGATGTGCTTGCAGCCATCAAAGAGTGCGATGTACTCCTCAAGGGACCTACAACTACACCAAGCAAAAACAGCGGTCTTCCAAACATCGAAAGCGCCAATGTAACTCTCAGAAGAGAGCTTGACCTGTTTGCAAACGTAAGACCTGTTTCTATCCCTGAAAAGAACATCGACTGGATATTCTACAGAGAAAACACAGAGGGCGAATATGCTCTCGGCAGCCGCGGTATAGATATAACTGATGAAATATCAATGGATTTCAAGGTTACTACAGATATCGGCACAAGACGTCTTGCAAAGGCTGCCTTTGAATATGCCAAGGCAAACGGCAATCAGAATGTGTCAATAATAACCAAAGCAAACATTATGAAAAAAACCGACGGCAAATTCCTAGACATATGCTATCAGGTTGCAAAGGACTATCCTGAAATCAAGACAGACGACTGGTTTGTTGATATAACTGCGGCAAATCTTGTAAACGAGCAGATCAGATCAAACTTCAATGTATTCATACTACCTAACCTTTACGGCGATATTATTACAGATGAGGCTGCTCAGATACAGGGCGGTGTCGGAACTGCCGGAAGCGCAAACATTGGCTCAAGCTATGCGATGTTTGAAGCAATCCACGGCTCAGCGCCGAGAATGGTTGCAGACGGCATTGCAGATCACGCAGATCCGTCAAGCATATTAAGAGCCGCAGAGATGATGCTCAGACATATGGGTATGACAGATAAGGCCGATAAGCTGTCGCAGGCTGTTGACTATGCGCGTTCAAACACGAATATGTCAGGTGATGGCAAGGGAGACACTGCAGATACCTTTGAAAAATATGTAACAGAGAAACTGTAGGAGGTGCCATGCCCGTTTTTAACTATAGTGACGATAAGAGCTCTTCAAACGCTCCTCTTTCGTCAGTCCTTTTTTCAAGGATACAAAAGGATATACTTACCGGTGACATACGCCCCGGCGAGAAGTTGACGGAACAGAGGATATGCGACCGGTACAAGGTCAGCAGAACTCCTGTCAGAGAGGCGCTGCGCCAGCTTGAAAAGGAAAGTCTGATTGAGAATATACCCAACAGAGGTGCTTTTGTAATAGGGTTTACCAATCAGGATATAATTGATATGTTTGAGCTCAGAAGCACCTATGAGGTTCAGGCTGTAAGGTGGGCGGTAGAGAGAATAACCGATGATGAAATGGAGGCTCTTGAAGAAACCTTTGAGTTTATGGAGTTTTACACAATGAAAAAAGATATTGAGAAGATGCTCAATATCAATATAAATTTTCATCAGAATATATATAAGGCCTCTCACAACAGAATGCTGGTAAACACGCTGTCATCCTATCAGCTGTATGTGAAATACACCAACAATTTTGATTACGATGACCCCGAAGAGTATCTTGAAACCGTTTTAGAGGAACACAGAAAAATCTTTGAGGCAATCAAAAACAGAGATGAGGAAGCCGCGGCCGCAGCCATGAAAGAGCATATGGACAGCTCCAGAATACGCAGGATTTCAAAATTCTAATATAAAAGCAGGGAATATCAAACGGTATCTCCTGCTTTTTAATTATGCTTTATCTGTCATATTCATTTGTAAAGTGAATCACATTCCCCGTATCTGCATCTACAGTAACCTCATATTCAATGCCGCTCGCATCAAAACTCACTTCATATATACCGTGTTCAAGTTCTATATCCATATCATATACATCAGCAGATTTCACCCCTGCCTTTTTCAAAGCAGTTTCCTTTGCCTCATCCGATGATATATTAACTTTACTGTTATCAGTACTGTATGAGCCGTCGGCGTTTTCTTTTTCATAGCTCAGGATATTTCCGCTCTGAGCATCGATTTCAAAGGTGTACTCTGTATTACCGGTATAGAATTCGACCTCATATTTTGCAATGCCGTCATCTGCTTCAAGTTCAACATATGAATTTGTAACCTCAGATTCTTTGACACCGGCTTCTTTAACTGCGATTTCAAGCGCAGCTTCTTCACCTATGACATCCTGCGGTATCTGCTGCTGACTGTTTATTTCTGCATCTGATTTTTTATCATTGCCGCCTTTTGCCGCTGAAACAGCAAATACTGCGCCGGCAATTACAATCACCGCCACTGCTGCTATCAGGGCAATTTTAAGTTTTCTGTTTGTTTTAGCTGCGCTGTTTTCTTTTACTTCTGTTTCTTTTCTAATCTCTTCACTCATCTGATTTCCCTCCGTTTTATTGTATTTATATATACAACACGGCAGCCTTGTGATTTATTGCACAGAAATGAAAAAAGACAGATAGATTTCTCTACCTGCCTTAATATTATTCTCAATTACAGTAATCCGCCGATCTGTACAAACAGTGGAGCGAATACAAGTGAAATGATAGTCATAAGCTTGATAAGAATGTTGATTGACGGTCCGGATGTATCCTTGAACGGGTCACCTACTGTGTCACCGACAACTGTAGCTTTGTGAGTATCTGATCCCTTGCCGCCGTAGTTGCCTTCTTCAACGTATTTCTTAGCGTTGTCCCATGCGCCGCCTGCATTTGCCATCATTATAGCGAGCAATACACCTGCTGATAATGCGCCTGCAAGCATTCCGCCGAGAGCCTCAACGCCGAGAACGATACCTACTAACAGAGGTACAACTATTGCAATGAGGCCGGGAGCAATCATTTCTTTGAGAGCAGCGCCTGTTGAAATGTCTACGCATTTAGCATAGTCAGGCTTTTCTGTTCCTTCCATAATGCCCTTCTTTTCTCTGAACTGTCTTCTTACTTCCTCGATCATCTGGTTAGCAGCTTTACCTACTGAATTCATAGTAAGCGCTGAGAACAGGAACGGAAGCATAGCTCCGATAAAGATACCTACGATTACGATAGGGTTTAATAAGTCTACTACTGTTAATCCTGCAACTTCTGAATATGATACAAACAGTGCAAGCGCTGTAAGTGCTGCTGAACCGATAGCAAAGCCCTTACCTATAGCTGCTGTAGTGTTACCTACCGCATCAAGCTTGTCCGTTATTTCTCTTACTTCGTGAGGAAGCTCTGACATTTCTGCAATACCGCCGGCATTGTCAGATACAGGACCGTAAGCGTCTACTGCTACTGTCATACCTGTTGTTGAAAGCATACCTACCGCTGCAAGAGCGATACCGTAAACGCCAGCCACATTGTAAGCTACGATGATACCGATACAGATGCAGATGATTGGCCATAATGTTGACATCATACCAACGCCAAGACCTGAAATTATAGTTGTTGCTGAACCAGTCTGTGACTGTTCTGCAATCTTTTTAACTGATTTGTAGTCTGCTGAAGTATAGATTTCTGTGATTTTACCGATTGCTATACCTACGATAAGTCCTGCAATGATAGCCCATGCATATGAAATGCTGTGAAGCATTGCATTACTTAAGATAAATGAAGCAATAATAACTATACCGCCGGCAATATATGTACCCATGTTAAGAGCTGATGAAGGATTGCCGCCTTCTTTACCTCTTACAAGTAATATACCTATTACTGATGCTATAACACCGATTGCTGAAAGTACAAGCGGGAATACAGCTGCTGCTGTTTCTGAGAATGCTCCGCCTGAGTTTACTGCTGCTACTGCAGCAAGTGTAATAGCTGAGATGATTGATCCAACATATGATTCAAATAAGTCTGAACCCATACCTGCAACGTCACCTACGTTGTCGCCTACGTTATCTGCTATAACTGCAGGGGTTCTAGGGTCGTCTTCAGGAATTCCGGCTTCAACTTTACCTACAAGGTCAGCTCCAACGTCTGCTGCCTTAGTGTAGATACCGCCGCCTACTCTTCCGAACAGTGCCATTGATGACGCTCCAAGACCGAAGCCTGTTACGCATTCTACAACTGTCGCAAGGTCAAGCACGCAGAATACCACGCCGAGTCCTAAAAGACCGAGACCTGAAACGCAAAGTCCCATAACCGCGCCTGATCTGAACGCAACTTTGAGGGCTTTTACCATACCGCTTTCGTCTGCGGCATGTGCGGTTCTGACGTTACCAAGAGTTGCAACCTTCATTCCGAAGAAACCTGCAAGAACTGACAGCAGTGCGCCTATTACATACAGGATAGCTGTTACCCAGCTGTTTAATGCAAATCCGATTACCAAGAAAAGAACAACTATAACGATTGCCATAGTCTTGTATTCTCTTCTGAGGAATGCCATCGCACCTTCACGAATGTAGCCTGCGATTTCCTTCATTCTCTCGTTACCTTCGTCAAGCTTGCCGATCCAAGCAGCAAGAGCATATGCCACTATTAGTCCGACAAACGCAGCGATAGGTACGAGAATTGCTAATGTGCTCATTTTTAATACCTCCTCTGCACTTTTCACACGACTATAAAAGGCATCGAACGATAGATATTCTTACAGAACGATACCTCTTATAGAAAAAAGCACATATTAAATTAATAAAAAATTTAAAACAATTTAATATATATAATTATTCCATTGCTACAAGTACCAATGAAAGAACTATAAAAAGAATACCGGCTACTGTTGTAACCTTATTTAATACTGCATCATATTTTCTGGCTCTCTTCTTGCCGAAAAGCTGCTCTGCGCCGCCGCCGATGGAGCCTGATAATCCTGCACTGTTTCCTGACTGAAGCAGAATGGATGCAATAAGTACTATACTGGCCAGTCCAAGTAATATCAATAAAAAAGTATTCATTCTTTAATACCTCCTGAATAAGTAACCATTAGAGTTTACCACATACAGCCGTAAAAATCAATAGGTTTTAGCACACCTATTTGTCGAAATTTGAATATTAGTATGCAGATTATTTATATTCGGGCACAAAAATGTGGATAATTAGTTGTGAAACTACCCAAATCTTCTGGTAGTCAACAAACTCTCCGTTATAGTCATACATATCGTTCCCATCGAACAGAGTTTCATCTATAAACTCCGCATTATTGCTGATGCTATATCCTCTTGGATTCCTGTTTTGTCTAAATATCCTGAAATAAAGTCTGAAACAAACCTGTCAAAACTATCTGCAAGAGCTGTATCATCAAGCTCACTGCAGTTTGCTTTCATCAATTCAAGATATTTATTTATATCGGTATAATTGCTTTCAATTCTGCTGTTAAGCGCTTTGTTCATATCTGATGCCTCTATTCCTTAATCCGATAATTCTCCGGGAATATATGTTTTAATTAATATATTCACGACTTTTAAGCCATCCCTATGTGTTTTTCTATTGATGACAAATAACAAAACCGCCCTGCGTTTCTTTAATTATCATTTAATCCAAATTCCCTTGTTCTGAGTTTTCTTTTGTATAAGTTTTCAAGATTTATAATTTCATCATCTGTCATGCTTTTTGAACATATCTGCAGTATTGAAAACTGAAAAGACTTATATCTCTCAGGATATTCTTTTAACAAGGATTTCAGTTTTTTGTTATCTCCATGATAGCTGTTTACATATACAGTCCACCTCTGCAATATACCCTCTTTTCCATAGGCAGAGCCTACATACTGTCTGCCATCAGTTAAATCAGTTATCAGATAGACTCCATATACTGATGATAATGCTGTATGCCAGTCTTCATATGTAATATTATCTTCAACTATTGATTTAAGTTCCTCATAGTTGATACATACATTCTCATATCCTTTAAACTCAACCTTCTGCTTATCCTTAATTGCAACTATTTCTTTTTCGGTGGTTGCTTTCTGATGCCACATTCTGGTTCCTTTACCCCAATCTATAATAAGTCTGCCTTCAAGTTCTTTAAGTACATCTATATGCTCTAATTCAAAAATACTTCCGTCTCTTTCAAGCCAGCTCTGTCTGTTTGGAAAATTATCTGGTATAAGGTCAGCGCTGTCGGGTTTCTCACCATTAACCTTATAGCAGCCTTCTAGCACAGCACGAGTGCTTTTGTCGCTTACAAATACTACCCAGTGATCATAATTATCGGAAAAACCTGTTTTTTGTCTGCAGGTATATTCCATATACAGCCCATTCATATAACATTCATTGAACTCTTTGTCTGATTTCGCATGTCGTATGAGCTTTGTTCTTTTTAAATCAAGCCCTGCTCTTTTTAAAATATCACTTAAATAAACCAATGCCATTTGTAATCCTCCTCAAAAATTCGAAATTATTGTTTACATAATACTGTCATACAAGTTCATATTCACATATTGTTCGCTCAACTACTGTTTTGTCCATAAATCATATAAATCCCCTGAAAATTAATCGAATGTCACACGCAAGTTGGTTTCAGGTTATATTAACATTTTTCGTTTTGCTCATTTTGCTCCATCACACTTTTTATTATAACCACTATTGCCAGCAATGCTATTAAGCAGTATTGTTTTCATACTTTATAATACCTCTCTCATTACGCTTAAATTCTTGCCGATATGAAATCACACCACTCTATCTACAACAGTAGAAATTATCCAAGGTCTTTAAATCCACGTCTTACCATCGGCTGAGTAATAATCTACAACAGTAGAAATTATCTAAGGTCTTTAAATGGTAAGACAATCAAAAAAGCGACAGATCTACAATAGTAGAAATTATCTAAGGTCTTTAAATAAGATACTGACAATGCACAGTATTATTATCTACAATAGTAGAAATTATTCAAGGTCTTTAAATCCTTATTCCAGATTTTTTACAAACTACGACCTTCTCATACATATAAATTTGTGTCCTGACAACAATTTTCATCTAATTTAAAGACCTTTCTTAAGTTAATTATAGCATAAAGACTCAGGTTTACAATTATCACTTTACTATAATGCAATCTTTCTCATCATTTCTGGCATATCCATACCTTGTTATTTTGCAGCTGTTTGATAACTGAAATATAATAACACTGTCACTTTGCCCAAATTTCTTTTTAAACCTGTTTTCTATCTCCGTCTTTACATTTTCAAGAATTTTAGGGCTGTTGCTTATTTCAAATATCGAATACTGAAGCCTATACCCATATTTAGATAAAAATTTTGCAAAATGTGTTCTTAGCTTATCATCAGAAATATCATAACTCACTAACAGCATAACGCATCTCCCAATTATATTTTAAAAACAGGAAATTCATCTGCATTTTTGTGTTTCATAAATGCTCTATAATAATCTCTTATATAAAGGAATATATCATTTTTGTATTCAAGCAATGGTTTTAATAATACGGAAGTATACTCCGGTGATTTTTTCCACTTCAATTCATATCGCCTGTTATACATCTGAAAATCTTCTTCTTTAAACTGATAAAGGTTTATGGATTTTCTTATCTGTAAATCAATAACAGGTCTTATTGGCTCCACCAGATCACACACTAAAGATTTCCGCATATAAAATGCTCTATGCAAAATGCCTTTGTAAATATCAAAACCATAAATCCTGAGAAGGGCTTCTATAAAGTTAAACAATATGGTATACCCTATGTCTAGCGTGCTGTTAAGATAATCTGCTTTTACTCTTGGCTGTCTGCCTCTCCATTCTTCATTGTCGAATATACATTTAAAGTATGTTCTTGCCGCAGAGCCCTCAATTCCAAGCAGTTGTTTCAGTTTAAATTCCTGACTGTCAAGTTTTGATATATGTTCATCAAGTCTTGCAATTGCGTTTTTGCACTCAACCGTCTTGTTTCTTATTGAATTCAGGGCTGCTCGCTGATTGTATATTTTGTTCTTCACAATTGCTTGTCCTATTGCAAGCCCTTCATATTCATACTGGTATTTATGAAGTAGAGTATTTCCTTCCATTCCGCCGTCTATAAAAGTATAAAGTCTCATTGTTGTTGTAAACAGGCATATTGAAAAACCAAATTTTTTTGCTCTCTGAATAAGTCCGCTGGTAATTGTAATATGCCCTACAACACATAACAAAAACAATCTGTAGCAGGTCGATTGGTGTTTAATCTTTCCCTGCCTGTCCATAATCAGAATGTTATCGTTTCTGAAAGATAATTTATCACCCTCTGCTGCAAACAGAAATAAGATCTGTTTGAACTCAAAATCCTTATTATCTATCATATCAGACTCCTGTCACACGCAGGTTCATAAATGCAGTTCAGGCATTTATCCCTGTTCCTTTGCGAAAACTTCTCGATATCAAATGCATTTATATCTTCTATTACCTTTTCAAATTTCAGCAGCATTTCAGAGTCATCTTCGGGCAATAAAACTTTATATTTTTTGTTATCGTCCATACTATATAGTTCCAGTCTGTCAACTTTATAGCCCATCTCAATCATTGAAAAATACTGACCATACAGCTGAAAAATATATCCATCATAAACAGTTTTGATTTTTTTCTTACGCTCAACAAGCGTCCTACTGCCCAAATCATAATAATCTATTTTTCCCACAAGACCATACTTTTCTGAAAATACATCAAGGCCTGTAACTATATTTTTACTGGTAGACGCACTTTGTGCGTCTACAGTTTTATGTGCAGCTTTGCCATCAAGCTGTTTGCTGCCCTGATATATCATTGTATCCATGCTCCCATATAAGTTGTGAAAATATATGGAGACAGGACAATAAATAAAATCATTCAGCAACGTAATTCTTATGAGTTCTTCCATTTATCTGAGTATGTTCTTCTGTGCGAAGTTCAGCCATTCCTTATTGCTTATATTCAGATTGACCTTGTTGAGTTCTGCTTCTTTGGTTTCCTTTATTCTGTTAATTATCCATAACCCCTTTCTCGCTATATTGTATGCGCCGTTAGCATCTGCGTTTTCAGGCAGATTTTTTTTGCAATTCCTGCTGTCATAGAATACACCTTCGGCATTTGCTACAGGTGAAATCATATAGTCAATCTCTGTGCCGGTTACACTATTACGCATCTGTAATACCAATCTGAAAAGCCTAAGCAGTTCCTCATGGAATCTCCTATCCTTAACTGATACAAATTCTGTTTTTAAATCTTCAGATTTGTAGTCAATGTCATACCCCCTGCAAAGCTCTATAATTTCGGCTGTAGGATCAACAGTTTTACTATCCCACTGGCTGTTATTATCAGGGTTTCTGAAATTGACAATTCTCTCACCCACAGAGCATACGGTCCAATCAGTCTTTGTTCCCTCTGCCCTGCCTGTAAATCTGCTGTAATCAAAACTGAATTTAAAATATTCTCCCTTGTCATCATACGCAATAGACTCAAATTTACTCCAGAAATCCACTGCTGCATTAACGCTGCTGTATTTAAGATGTTTACGCTCAAAGAGATTAACAAACCCTGTGCAAGGATCTATGTTGCTTGTATTCCATGCCGGAATATAAAACATCATACCGCTCTGTTTACCGAGTTTTTTAAAGCTTTCAAATTTGCTTGCAAGCTGGTAAGCTTTCAGTAGTCCCCCTGCTTCTCCTTCTTCAAGATTTTTGTCAACAAGATAATTGAGCTTGTCAATCATCATCTTTTCAAATTTCTGATATACCTGTTTTCCAACTTTTTTACGACCGTTTATAAATCCCTCGTTCAAGTTCTCCAAAACCAGTATCGCATTATATTTAATCATAAGTTGCGAAATCTTATATATAACCTGACTGATATATCCCTCTTTAAGCTCCTTTATACTTTCTATGGTCTGCCATTCTTTTTTTGCACGCTCCATTTCCTTTTCACGTTTATCAAGCAGATCGTGATAGTTTATATGGTGCTCTTTTCCATTATACTCATTGACTATCTCATTCAATGAATACTGCTCTTTGATATTTCCATCCATATCAATTACAGTAAGATACAGCAGATGTCTCTCACCTCTGTCTATGCCGATTATATGCAAATCCTTAGCCTCTTTTATATATTCTCTTGCATATCTGTCAATATTGTCCCTGCCTAGAGCTTTAAAGTTCAATGTAATCGGCACATGAAACTGAAATTTATCAACGGTATACCTGCGGTCTTTAATAAGATCATAATTAAAAACACTTTTCTTTTTATCATTCAGTTTATTTTTGTTTTCAATTGGCTTGTTTGCCTCATGCTTTATTATATCCTTTTCATCTATACTGGCTTTTCTAAAAAACACTTCTGCCTCACCATTCAGCTTATATACCACATCTTGAAGATTTTTCTCATCAAAGATCATCTTCCAGTAAAGCGTATGCAGGTTAGGTGTTCCTTTGCTGTGTGGTGAAAAATCCTTATTCCATATCTTAAACAGGTACAGTTTACCCTCATCAACCAGCTCATCGATATATTTTTCAGATATGTTTTTAAAGCTTATTTTATATCCTTGGGCTTCCACTTCTCTATAAAAATCACTTATATCCTTATAGGTTTCTGTAGGCGAAAACTCAAATTCAAACTGCCTCCATTCCTGATGTTTTTCTATTGCCTCTTTGAAAAAATCAATTAGAGCATGACAGGCTTTAATATCAAAATTATCTCCTTTTTTATGCCTGCCTGCATTATAATCCTCTAGAATTTTATTACTTGGGTTGAAGAAGTCTATATTTGATTTCGCAAAAAATACCTTAGGCAGCATTTTATTTGCTCCCGGCAGTAATTTATACTCCATTTTTCTATAGTACGGTTCACTTTTTGCTTCTTCTACATCCCTGAATATTTTGTTGTGTTGTTTATCCATTATACCAAGGTAATAGTTATTATCCTTTATAAATATAAGGGATTTATTACCTTCTTCTTTGTTAAGATCCCAACCGGCAAGCAATGTCTGATTTTCAAAGTTAAGCTTTACTTTCTCCGTTGAGTACGGCTTTTTAGTCATATAGTTTCTTACTTTATTATACAAAGGGGTTATGCTGTCAAAAGCTTCCCATGCAGGCGTAAATTTACCATAAAAAGCTGCATCTTTTTCGCTTTCTTTACCGTCACCCAATAGTGGCTGAATAAATCTGCCAAAATCTTTGCAGGCATCGAGATAGCCTTTAATAAGCTTGGTACTCTCTTTATCCTTTTGTAGCTTTCTGTCTGACGGATAGTCAGTGTTTACAAGATCCTCTATATCTTTATATGAATCAGCCATATTAATAATAGCCTGTTTTAGCTGTTCACCGCTAAAATAAGAAGTAACAGCATTGTTTTCAAGAACAGCATCAAGCTCTGAAAGTGAATAGCTTCTTTTGTTTTTGAAGTATTTTTTTCTTTCTTCGATATATTTCTCCGTATTAGCTTTCTTTTTGCCTGTATACTCCTCATCATATTTATCTTCCAGTCTACCCTTTATATATCCCCATTCACTGAATAACTCGTTGGATATTTCGCTCAAAAATATGTCTTTTACATAAATATGATCTGCTTCATATTCGCTTAATTGCTCAAAAAGCCCTTTGATACTTTCAATGTTTTCTTTTTGGCCTGCATTGAATAATTCTATAGCATTTAGCAGTTCATTATCTCTTTCAAAGCTTTCCGGTAAAAATGATTTCGAATCTTTATCAGATAGTATTTGCTTATACAGAGGCTTCAATATTCCGATTTTTTTATCTGCCTTCTGATTATAAAGGTTAACATATTCATTAATTCCTTTAATTCTTGTCCTTTCATCGCAGGATTTACCGCCAATAACCGTATTATATTTATCAATTCCTGACTGGGTTATAAAATAGCTGTAATTGTCTAAAGATATAAATTCATTTAATGCCTTGCCCTCCAGCATGTCCATAAAATCATTCTCTATGTTTTCTATCATATTGCCGGGATTTACCTCAAGTATTTTTTTCAGAGCATTTACATTGTCTATGTATTTAGGCAAATTCTGATCTATAACTCTATATCCTATTGATGTTGATTTCTTCTCAGCTGAATACATATTATTTCTGTTTTCGAAGAATCCTCCAAAATATGTTGTAAAGCCTTTGAATTCCTTAATCAGCTTCTTTTTTTCCTCACTATCAACAAACTCCGGCAGCATTTCTTCTATGAAATCTTTTTTTCCAAGTTTTTTGAACTCATCTCTTGTGGTCATAAGCTTTATAACCTGTTTTCTTAAATTATCTGCCGCCTTATCTATTTCTTTTCTTTCTTTTTCAGTTTTATTTCTCTTGCAATACAGCTCGGCATATTCTTCAACACCTTCAAGGTGAACATTCTTCAAAGCATTTTCTATAAATTTTCTGTGGTAATCATCTGCTATTTTCTTTACCTGCTTGTAGCTTTTGGCACGATGCTCGTCTTCCGAAAGCAAGCCCTTAATTTTCATATTTTCTTTTGTTTTGCCTACAGGTCTGAGTTCAAATCTTAATGTCTTAGATAATGAATATAAGCCCGTAAATCCTGATAAACTATTTGCCATCACATTTCCTCCTATATAAAACACAACATCCACTGTTATAACCTCTTCATAGCCTCGCCAAGAATCCCTATAAAAAAACACAATACCTGTAATATCCGGCAAAAGCTTAAACATCAACCTCCCCTCACTTCAAATGCAAACCTTATCTATATATTTAATATAGCATAGCCCCTGTCCCTTTTTTGGTGCTTTATCTGTAGTTTCGTAAAAAAATAATATTTTGCAGCCCGGACAAAAAAGAACATTATATACATCTCACATACAGTGTTCCAAATCTTATTCACTTCGTTTTATCTCCATCATCATTATCCAAACAGACTATAATTCTTTAGTTTCGTTCTCGCTATATTTATCATCTGTTATTATTTGTTTCTCTCCACCATGATTTCAATAAATAGTATCTGCCTATTCAAAAAAACTCCAAGACAAAGCATCTCTGCTCCGCCTTGAAGTTATATCCGAATATATTTTTTTATTTTATTCATACCTGCACCCTCTTTAGAAAAGCAATACCTCTGCACATCCATTATATATTATTCAGACTATTTGCACAACAACAACTTATCCTGCCGGTACTACATAATCGTATATATGCCAATTTCAGTCATCAACCGTTTTTTCCGCATCTTTTGTCACAATATTCGCCGCCGCTGCAACCGCTTACAGCTTTTTCATTGCTTCGCCAAACAGACCTATTCCAAATCCCAATATACCTGCAATACCCAGTAAAATTTTAAACATACGCTTCCTCCTTAACTCTTAATACTAACCTGATATATTTACTATACCATATCTGATGTATGTTTTTAGGTGCATGCAATATGATATAATAAAAAGTTTTGAAATGCTTTTGCATCTCATTTATTCAACCTTACATTCTGCTGCGTAAAACAAAAAGAGCAGCTCGCAGTTGAACTACTCTTTATCTACTATGTCTCAGGAGTGATGAGAAACCGCACCCTCACAATAGTTTACAGCTCTATCCCCCTAACCAACACGATAATTTACAGTACCATTAATATTCCATTAATTTATCTGAAGCTTGTATATACCCTGCCCGGCTTCAGCTTATATCCTTTCAGAAGTCTGAGTTCTTCAATCGTTACAAGCTGATATCCCTGTGAAACAAGCTGCGGTATTATACGCTTTGAAGCGTCTGCCGTCGGCTTGTAAAGATCGTGCATCAGAGCAATGGCACCGTCATATGCGCCGTTTACAACAGAGCTGTAGGTCTTTGAGGAATTCTGGGTTGCCCAGTCCCTCGTATCTATAGACCACAGGATTATCGGCATACCTACAGAGTTTCTGACATTTGATGACTGGTCCCCGCCCGGAGTTCTGCATATAACCGGAGCCTCTCCAATCTGTTTTTTGACCGCGCTGTTGCATCTTGAAATCTGTGATGCAATCTGCGAGGAATTCATCTGACCGTACCAGCCGTGATTCCAGGAATGGTTTCCAATCTGACAGCCCATATTGTATGCTCTTTTGAGCTGTGATTTATACGATGACACTCTGCTTCCCACAACAAAGAAAGTTGCAAGTCCGTCATATTTCTCAAGAGTGTTCAATATTGTGCCCGTATTCGGAGACGGTCCGTCATCATATGTAAGAGCTATGGCTTTTTTGCTGCCGTATACAGTCCTTACAAGCACTCCGTCCTCATCAAAGGTATATACGTTCTTTTTTATCTTGTGCATACCCGTATACATTTTGCCGCTTGTTTTGCCGAAGTAGTATTTCCTGCCGGAAATTTTGGTAAAGCCTGTATACATTTTGCCTGTGGTTTTACCGAAATAGTATTTACTCCCCGATATTTTGTGAAAGCCTGTGTACATTACAGAGGTTTTCTTCCCGAAATAATATCTGCTTCCGTCTATATCCTGCCAGCCTGTAACATATGCCCCCGTATCATCGGCATAATAGGTTTTGCCGTTATCATTTACCCAGCCTGTTGTTATCTCCTGATCCGGATTTTCAGGCACCTGCGCCTCGGCTGCGTATACCGCACCTCCGCCTGATACCATAATGCCAAGCGCCACTGTCACTGCCGTAAATAAAGCTAAAATTCTCCTGCTCATTTCTCTTCCTCCTATAGATTTATCCCTTTAGTAATGAATGTATTCTGTGATTTACCATTTCGATTGCCACCTGATTGTGTCCGCCCTCCGGTATAATTATATCCGCATATTTCTTGTACGGCTCCACAAACTGCTCGTGCATAGGCTTGACTGTGGTAAGATACTGGTTTACCACAGACTCAAGAGTCCTGCCTCTCTCGCTTACATCGCGAAGAATTCTGCGTATAATTCTCACATCTGCATCTGTGTCTATAAACAGCTTGATATCAAACATATCTCTAAGCTCCTTATTCTCAAAGATAAGTATTCCCTCAACTATAATAACCTTGGCGGGCTTAACTGCCACAGTATCATCTACTCTGTTGTGAATTGTAAAGTCATATACAGGTCTTTGTATTTCCCTGCCAGAAGCAAGCTCTCTGATATGCTCTATCATCAGATCCGTATCAAAGGAATCCGGGTGGTCATAGTTGAGTTTTTTTCTCTGTTCAAATGTAATGTCGCTGTGCTGCTTGTAGTAAAAATCATGGCTCAGAATAGTGGTTCTGTCGTTAAATTCTTCTTTTATCTTTTTGACAAGCGTGCTCTTACCTGAGCCTGTACCGCCTGCAATGCCTATTACAATTACATCTTTCATATCGCTTCTCCTCATATATATTACAGTTCGCGGATTTTCAGGTCTGATTAATTATACAACAGCAGGCTCCGTTGTTCAACAGGAAAAGACTGCCCGAAAGCAGCCTCTGATTATATTATCCTGTAATTATATACCCCTTTGTATCTTGCAAACATAACAAACGAAAGCACCAGAGTCACAGCATCAGCAAATGCCGGAACAAGCCATATGCCTGTCATTTCAAGCAGCCAGCCCAAAAGGAATATGCCCGTTATAACCATGACAAGACCTCTTGACATTGATATTGCCGCCGATATGATGCCGTTGCCGTAGGCTGTAAAAAAGCCTGATGCGAATATATTGACGCCGCAAAACAGCACAGCTATTGCAAGAAATCTGGTTCCCGTAAGCGCCAGATCAAACAGCTCGCTTCCCGGTCTTTCAAACAGCATAACTATATATTTTGCAAACACCAGACATACCACCGCGCTTGCGGCAGAGGTCACCAGTGTAAACCATCTGGAATATCTGATGAATACATTGACCTTGTCGTATTCCCTGGCGCCGTAATAATAGCTTATAAGCGGGGATACGCCCGTAATATATCCAAGATGAACAGACGTCAGGAAGTAGAATATGTTAAGCACTATACTCACCGCCGCAACGCCTGTTTCTCCCGCAAACCGTATAGCCATAAGGTTAAAGAAAAACGTTGCAATTCCGGCAGATGATTCGCTTACCATTTCAGATGAGCCGTTGACAAAGCAGTGTCCTATGTACTTCCAGTCAACAGTAAACTTCCTGAATGAAAGCCTGGTTTCTCTGAATATGAAATATGCTCCGCCCGCCAGCATAACAGTCACAAGCCCTGCAACGTTCGCATATGCGGCTCCTTTGAGTCCCATATCAAGAGGTCCCATCAGAACGTAATCAAGCGCCAGATGAACCACTCCTCCCGATATGTACAGAAACAGTGTGAAGCCCGGATTTCCGTCAACCCTGATGAAATACTCAAACAGCACCCCTATAAACGCTGCGGGAAATCCCCAGATGAGTATCCCAAGATACTCGGAGCAGTAGCTTTCAAGCTCTGCAGTGGCTCCGAGGAAATCTATAACCGTATCCATAAATATCAGGCACAAAGCAGTCATAATAAGCCCTATTACAAGTGCAACCGCACATATGAGGGTGTATTTCTCATCCGCCTCTTTCTGATTTCCCTCTCCCATTTTGATTGCAACTATGGCGCTTGAGCCTGCCGCAAGCATTACTGCAACACCCCACATAATACCCTGCGTGGGATATGCTATCGAAAGACTTGCCAGCGCTGTTTCGCCCACAAGATTTGCGACAAAAACAGAGTCAAATCCGTAATAAAGCGCTATAACCACCATCATAAGCACTGACGGCCAGACAAACTTTACAAAATTTTTAACTGTAACTCCTTTATCAAAAATATGTTCCATACGTCTCTTCTCAACTCCTTTTTTTTATGGTAAAGTATATTGTAACTGTATAGTCAATATTAAATTCAAAAAAAGGTGAGGATATGGAAACTATCAAAAAAAAGTCAAAGGGCTATTTCACTACGGGAGAATTCGCAAAGCTGTGCAATGTCAAGAAGCAGACTCTGTTTCACTATGACAACATCGGTATTCTCAAGCCTGAAATAACAGGTGAAAACGGCTACAGGTACTACTCCGCAATGCAGCTTGAAACCTTTAACACCATATCAATGCTAAAGGAACTGGATATGCCTCTTGCCGACATCAGAGAATATTTAAACAGCCGAAACCCCGACGATTTCGTAATGCTTCTCAGAGAGCAGCTTGTTCTTGCCGATGAAAAAATCGCAGAGCTTCAGTGGCTTAAATCGTTTATACAAAGGCGCATCAATATCACCCTTGACGGCATAAACGCGCAGCACAACAGGATATATCTTGAAGAAAGACCTGAGGAATACTATATAATCACAGAATACACAGGCAGCAGTGGGAATAAAGATATTTATCCCGCAGTGGCAAAGCATATAGCCTACTGCCATGACAATCAGATATACAGTCCCTACGGAATAGGCGCGCTGGTGCCTGTCACAGAGGAATTCACCTCCGAAAACAGCTACAATTACTCGCATCTCTATACCAAAATAGAGCCTGTAGACATAACCACAAGAGAGAATGTAACGATAATACCTCCGAGGACTTACGCCGTAATCGTAAGCACCGAGGGCTATTCCTTGCTTCACACCATGTATCTGAAGCTGCTGAAATTTGCAGAGGATAACGGCTTCAAAAAAGAAGAGTACTTCTTTGAAGATACTCTCCTTGATGATATGTCGCGTTTCAGTTATGACGATTATGTACTCAGAATCTCGCTTCCTCTGAAGAAGGACTGATTTGTCTGATAATGCTCCACGCCTCTATCAGACGCGGAAGCGACCACGCCGCATTTGCAGGTGAAGTTGACGGTAAAGCCTGCGCGGGTATATCCGTAGTCTTTGCCGTATATTTTCTGTAGTATTTCTCCGCAGTTCTCCCGTTTATATACACTCTGCGTATAGGGGCATTGTCAAGGATAATGCCAAGATCCGTAGGCACTGCGTTTCTGATGCTGCTGTCTGAGCTGCCTGTTATTTCACATGAGGCTATAACATCCCATAGTGCAATATGATGCCTGTGAAGAAATTCTTTCTTCTGCTCGATATCCAAAGGCACCTCATCTTCAAACACGCCGGCAAGCATTTTCCAGAAACGGTTCTGCGGATGACCGTAGAAAAATCCTGTTTCTCTTGATTTAACTGATGGAAAGCTGCCCAGTATGAGTATTTCAGAGGCTTCGTCCCACAAAGGTATAAACGGATAGTCATACAGACCTGACTCTTTTTCAAGATGATCAAGCATCACGTCTGCATCAGTAAAAAATCTTGCGCACTCTCTGTTTGAGGTACTCAGAAATCCATCCTCCGTACTCCTGTCAAGAAGCTGTACCAGAATATCATAACAGCCTGCTGTATTAAGTACTCCCATAGGCTTGTCAAATTCTCCTATTGTTTTAAGAACAAGAGCCTCAAAGAACTCATCCATAGTGCCTATGCCTCCGGGAAGAACAGCTATTGCATCAGCCTCCGCCTCCATGGTTTTTTTGCGGCTGTTCATATCGGGAGTTTTAATGACTCTGGTACACCCCTCGTATGTAAAGCCCTCCCTGTCAAACACCTTGGGAACGACTGCGGTAATCTCTCCGCCGTTTTCATGCACACCCTCTGCCACAGCGGCCATAATCCCTTTGCAGTAACCGCCGTATACAAGGCTGTGTCCTCTCTTTGCAAGCTCTCTGCCAAAGGCTCTGCCCTCTTCATAATATTTACTGTCAAGCTCATCGGAAGATGAGCAGTATACACAAATCCTCATGTCTGAAATATGTCCTCCTGTATATCATATATTACATCAAAGCCTCTGCAGTTTCCATACAAAGATGAAGTTGCAAAGGCTTTTTTCCTGTTATATACGGGGTTTTCCGACTGTGCTGCAGCGTATTTTTTTCATAAGCTGTATTACAGGAAGATTGGCAAATGCAAGACCATACACTATAAGGAGCTGCGTAATATCAAGGCTCTGTACACTGAATACTCCCTGCAGTCCCGGTATCACCATAACTGCCGTAATCAGAGCTGTTCCCAGCAGAAATGCTCCCGCCAGATAAATATTATTGAAAAATCTCTTTGTAAAAATCACCGGTTCCTTTGCCTTGCAGTTAAAGCCATGAACAAGTCTTCCCATACATAAAGTTCCAAATGCCATGGTACTTGCAAGAACGGCGTTGCCTCCGCTGTAGCCTGTCATAAATGCAATCATAGCCATTGCGCCTATACACAGTCCCTCTGTGCCTATGCTTGCAAGATATGATTTTGTAAGTATGGACTCATCTGCATTTCTCGGCTTATCTTTCATGACACCCGGATTATGAGGCTCAAGTCCCAGCGCTATTGCAGGCAGGCTGTCTGTAAGCAGATTTATAAACAGAAGATGCACAGGGGCAAAAGGCACAGGAAGTCCCGCAAGCGATGCATACAGCACTGCAAGTATTGCTCCGAAGTTCCCCGAAAGTAAAAACTGTATGGCATTTTTGATATTCTGATAGATATTCCTGCCGTTTTCCACTGCCTTGATAATAGTTGCGAAGTTATCGTCTGTAAGCACCATAGCGGCTGCGTCCTTAGATACTTCACTGCCTGTGATGCCCATTGCAACCCCTATGTCAGCCTGCTTGAGAGCCGGCGCATCGTTTACTCCGTCGCCTGTCATGGCAACAATGCTGCCTCTTTCCTGCCATGCGCGCACAATTCTTATCTTGTGCTCCGGTGATACTCTTGCATAGACAGATATCTGCGGAACAAATTCTTTAAGCTGCTCATCTGTCATAGAATCAAGCACAGCGCCTTCGCAGGCTTCGTTTTCATCTTTGAGTATTCCTATTCTCTTAGCTATCGCCGCTGCCGTCACCTTATGGTCGCCTGTAATCATAACAGGTCTTATCCCCGCGCTTATACATTCTGAAACCGCATCCGCAGACTCGTCTCTCGGAGGGTCCATCATAGCTGTAAGGCCTGTAAATACCAGCTCATATTCATCTTCATATGACAGTTCTCTGCGCTCGTCAAAGGTTTTAAAGGCAAAGGCAAGCACCCTCAGTCCGTTCTGTGAAAAGCTTCTGTTGGCTTCCTCTATATTATCTCTGTCCTGCTGCGTTATTTCACGAATAGTGCCGTTTTCCTTAATTGCCGTAATTCTGTCTAAAAGTACATCACAGGCGCCCTTTACAATCATTGTATACTGCCCGTCAAGCATATGCTCTGTTGACATCAGTTTCCGGTCACTGTCAAAAGGCACTTCGCTTATTCTCTCATATTCCTGTCTTATTGCACCCGTATCAAGTCCGAGATTTTCTCCTACTCTTACAAGGGCTGTTTCTGTCGGATCTCCGACTTCTTTGCCGTCTGCAATCTGTGAGTCGTTGCACAGCATACCGAATATGACAAGCTCCTTCTGCGCATGATTTATGAGATCTATTTTGGCCGCTTCGGTACAGACACCGTCTGTATAGCAGTTTTCAACCGTCATTTTGTTCTGGGTAAGTGTTCCTGTCTTGTCAGAGCATATTACAGACACACTGCCAAGCCCCTCAACTGCCTGCAGCTTCCTTATAATTGCGTGTTCTTTGGCCATTTTCTGTGTACCGAAGGCAAGCACTATAGTAACAATAGAGCTTAAAGCTTCAGGTATTGCCGCAACCGCAAGAGCAATGGCAAACAGGAAAGCGTCTGCTACAGCCCCGCCCCTTATAACGTTTACGGCAAACAGTATGCCGCAGAATACAAGTATAAGTATGGAAAGCTTTTTGCCGAAGTCGTCAAGATTTTTTTGGAGAGGTGTTTTCTTTTCTTCCGCATTCTTGATAAGTCCCGCAATTTTGCCGACCTCCGTCTGCATTCCCACCGATGTCACTTCAAATGAGCCTCTGCCGTAGGTTACGAAGCTTCCCGAAAACACTCTGCCGTTCTGATCCCCAAGAGCCGCAGAGTCTGTAACTCCGCCTGCGGTTTTTTCGACAGGAAGGCTTTCGCCCGTAAGCGCGCTTTCGTCTGTTTTAAGGCTTGCGCAGGAAATTATGATACCGTCGGCTGCAATCATATCACCTGCCTCAATCACGACCTCATCTCCGACGGTTACTTCTCTTGCAGGTATCTGCCTCAGGCTGCCGTCACGAATAACCTTTGCATGCGGCGCAGAAAGCTGCTTGAGTCCTGCCAGAGAGTTCTCGGCCTTTATGGTCTGAACTGTACCAAGTACGGCATTGATCGTTATTACTACAGCGATAACAATGGCGCTTTCAAGTTCACCTAATACTGCCGACACTGCCGCTGCCGCAATCAGAATTATCACAAGAAAATCCTTAAACTGTTCTATAAAAATCTGAAATGCGTTTTTGCGCTTGCCCTCTGTAAGTTCATTGAAGCCGTATTTCTCAAGATTGGCCTCAGCCTGTTTCTGTGTTAGCATAATACACCTCCCGAAAATATAAAAGAGACTTTTATTGCACATAAAAATATGCAATAAAAGTCTCACCATTTGATTACGATACGGATGATAATCATCGTACTGACGACATCGTAAACGCCCTATAGGCGCCAGTTACTCCCTCTTATTATCAACTACTATATAGCATTTTATTCCGGTTGTCAATTAAAAATTTTTAAGACTGATTCTTTTTGTTTACTATTTCCGCAAGCTGTTTTCTTCTGGTACTGTAATTTCCTTCGATTTCCAGCTTGCTGTAAATCCTGTTTACATACTGCTTGACTGTTCCCTCGGAAAGAAACAATGCTGCCGCAATTTCTCTGTTGCTCATACGCTCTGCCGCCATTTTGGCTATCTGCATTTCTCTGTCTGTGAGCCCGTCAATTGCATCACTTCCGCAAATCCGGTTCCGTATATCAGTACAGTTTGCCTCGAATTTTTCTCCCAGCATTTCTATCTGCTCTGCAAAATCACGATGATTAAATTCTCTGACAAGCCTTCCTATATATCTGTAGTTTTCGGCAGCAGGTATAATGCACCAGTCGCTTGCAGACTCTTTGAGCGCCGCCTCAAGCATTGCAGATGCTTCATCTCTCATACCCAGCATCTCATAGGCTGCCGCAGTCTGTATCTGAATATGAATTCCCACAAGGACGTAATTGAGCCTGCGGCACATTTCCATAAGCTTTTCGCTGCGCGCTATGACTGTCTCAAAGCTGCCCTGCGCCAGATATACCTGATTTTCAATCATCTGCATCATAGGAACTGCAGGATTTAAAATATTGGCGGATTCAATATGATGCTCTGCAAATCTATCGGGTATATGCTCGCATATGCCTGCCAGCGCGTAATAGTATGAATTAACGCTGTCATTTACAAGCATCAGCATTGTATCGTGGTGTTTTCTGATTTCACTACTGTCACAATATACGTATTCGCTGCCGTCAAACAGACTTTTTCTGAGTCTTATAAAGTCACAGCACTGAAGCAGATAATTCTGATGCTTCTCAGCGGCTCTGTACTCGGCTTTTGCAAGAAGTACTCCCGCTGCGGCAAGCTCACCTCTCATAAATGCTTCCTCTGCGCTCATTACAAGCTCTGCTCCCGCTCCGTGCTCATCGGTCAGCTTGTAATAAAACGGCATGGCATTCTCCATAACAGCCACCTCCTGCTTCATATTTCCAACAGTGCGGTGAAACATCATAAGCACCGACGGTGAACCAAATGTAAATGAACCGTAGGTTTTAATTGACTGTGCCGTATGGGTCATTTTGCTGCATGCGCTCCGGTGAAGCCTGCTCATACCCTCAATATCGTTATAGCACAGGAAGCTCATAATAAGGTCGCACTCTCCCAGCAGATTTTCCCGCTGCTCCTGTGTAAGCCCCGCATCGGTTTTGACAGCTTCGGTAAGCAGTTCTTTAAGTTCAAGCATTTTAGGTATGTTGCCCCACGAAAACAGCCTGCGCATAAGCACAAGTATCGCATATGGATTCTCTTTGAGTTCATCTGCCGTACAGCTTTGCAGAGTTTCTATAACTTCTGACGGATTCAGACCTGCCAGCATTACCCCTGCGTCTTCTGCAACAACTCCAAGCCATGCCCTGCGGTTACCGATGCGTTCATAAAACATCATAGCTCTGATATACTCATTTCTTAATTCGTGCCATCTGCCGTAACGGTTCAGATACTTTTCCTGCACAGATTTGTCATACTGTGAAAAAATTCTGCCTGCGCAGGTTTTGAGCATATGGTGGAAACGATAGCCATTTCCGCCTGCAAGCTTTCTGACAAAGGCATTGCTTTCCGTCAGTTTCCGCAGGAACTCATCTGAGCACTTATTCTGTGTAATATATTCTGCCATTTCCAGTGAAAACTCATCTGCAATGCTCATCACCGCAATAAATTCTCTAAGCTCCTCTTCAAGCGGATCTATCAGGGCGGAGTTGAACATCTCGTAAATATCAAGAGTTTCGCCCGTCATATCACCATACTCTTCCATACTTCGAAGCTGAATATATACGGCTGAAAACCACCCCTCGCTTAAATGCATAAGCCTGTCAAGCTGCGAATCATTCATTGATATGCCGCATTTACCGGCATATACGGAAAGCTCCGTATAGTTGAGTCTGAACTGATCTGCATTTATCTCATGAAGCTTTCTGCCAAGCTGTACAATATCGCTGTTTTGCAGAAAACGGCTTCTGCCTGCTATAATTATATGTACATTTTCGGGCAGTTTCTTTGCAATCATACACAAAAACGATACAACACCCTGACTCCCCAAAAGATGAAAATCATCAATAAAAATATAGCAGGCTCTGTCTGTATCAAACATACTGCATATGTCCTCTGCCAGCATGACCGAATCAGACAGCTCCGCCGGAAATTCATATTCTGAAATAAGCGGAAAACCTGCGATGGCAAAGGCCTTTTGAGTGCTTTTCCAGAAAATCTGTCTGTTGTCCGAATAAATGCTGATTCGGATTACATCCGCATCCTCTGCCAGCGACTTCTCTCTGAGATACCAGCTCACGGCAGTTGTCTTGCCGTATCCCATAGGCGCCACAACCGCTGTCAGCGGGCAGTTGGAAATATTTCTCAGCGACTCCTGCATTCTTTCCGATATATATATTGTATTAAGGTCTTTTTTGCGTTTGCTCAATTCTTTTACTCCCTGTATGTATTGATATAATTATAGCATATTCTATGCAGGCAGCTAAAGAGTTTATTACTTCTGCCCGTAAAAATTACAGCCGCATAAATCTGCGGCTGCTGTCTTCTTAAAGTATATATCTGTCCAGATCTTCCGGATGAATTTTTTCTTCAAATTTCTGTTTAACATATTCGCTGTCAATTATGATATGCTTATCCTCAACATCAGGCACATTAAATGAAATATCCTCAAGAAGCTTTTCAAGTATTGTATGAAGTCTTCTTGCTCCGATGTTTTCGGTCTGCTCATTCATAAGAAATGCCATATTTGCAATTTCATCTATTGCATCATCTGCAAATTCGATTTCAACGCCCTCTGTTTCAAGAAGCGCTTTCTGCTGCTTGAGCAAAGCGTTTTCGGGAACTGTAAGGATTTTTACAAAGGTTTCTTTTGTAAGGTTTTCAAGTTCCACTCTGATAGGAAATCTTCCCTGAAGCTCAGGAATTAAATCTGTCGGCTTTGCAACGTGGAAAGCTCCCGCACCTATGAAGAGGATGTGGTCTGTTCTTACAGGTCCGTACTTGGTATTTACAACGCTTCCCTCAACTATAGGGAGAATATCTCTCTGAACGCCCTCTCTTGACACATCTGCTCCTGAGCGGTACTGTCCGCCTGCTGCGATTTTGTCTATTTCGTCTATAAATATGATACCGTTCTGCTCGGCGTTTTCGACTGCCTCATCGGTAACCTGATCCATATCTATAAGCTTCTGGGCTTCCTGCTCTCTTAATATCTTTCTTGCATCTTTGACCTTGCAGTTCTTTTTCTTTTTCTTTTCAGGCATCATATCACCGAATATGTTGCCGATTGCAATGCTCATGCCTTCATTACTCATATCAAGCTGGTTGCCCTTTGGAGCTGCCGTAACCTCGATTTCGATATACTGCTCCTCTAAAAGTCCTGCGCGAAGCTGCTCTCTTACCTGCTCTCTTGCTGATTCAACACCGGAGTCCTCGCTTACACTGCTGTTTTCCTGATGGCTTTCGAGGTATTCCTGCTTCTGGCTCTGATATCCGCCGCTGTTCATTATGAAGTCAAACGGATTTCTGGAGCCTGTTTTGGCAGGGTTTTTCTTTTTGCCCGGTATTATAGCCTCGACTATTTTTTCTTCAACAATCTTATCTGCTATATCGTATTTTTCCTCAAGCTTGGACTGCTTTGTAACTCTTAAAGATGCTTCAACCAGATCTCTTATCATTGAGTCAACATCTCTGCCCACATAGCCTACCTCTGTAAATTTAGTCGCTTCAACCTTTACAAACGGTGCGTCCATAAGCTTTGCAAGTCTTCTTGCAATTTCGGTCTTACCTACGCCTGTAGGTCCCATCATAAGAATGTTTTTAGGAGTTATCTCTTCTCTCATTTCTTCTGAAAGCAGACTTCTTCTGTATCTGTTTCTGAGGGCGATGGCTACGGATTTTTTGGCCTCGTCCTGCCCGATTATATATTTATCCAGCTCCTGTACGATTTCTTTAGGAGTCATTTTGTATAATGTATTTGCCATAGTATGCCCTCCCTACAGTTTTTCAACGGAAATATGATCATTTGTATATACACATATTGATGATGCTATTTTTAATGACTCTCTTACGATTTCCTCTGCTGACATATCTGTATGATTAAACAGCGCTTTGGCTGCCGAATATGCAAAGTTGCCGCCTGAGCCTATTGCAACAAAATCCTCGTCAGGCTCTATTACTTCCCCTGTACCTGACAGTACCAGCAGACTTTCTCTGTCTGCAACTATCATCAGTGCTTCAAGGTTTCTTGCCGCCTTGTCGCTTCTCCAAAGCTGCGCCAGCGCAACTGCAGCGCGTTTAAGGTTGCCGCCGTGCTCGTCAAGCTTGCTTTCGAATTTCTCTGTAAGTGAGAAAGCATCTGCAACAGAGCCTGCAAATCCTGTAAGCACAGTGTTTTTGTATATTTTCTTTACTTTTTTGGCGCCGTTTTTCATAATGGCTGTTTCACCCATAGTAACCTGTCCATCTCCGCCGATACATATGTCGTCGGGTCCTCTTCTTACTGCACATATTGTTGTTGCGTGGAATTGTACCATAAAAATTTCCTCCAAGTTATTTTGTGAATTTACATTCCGGATTAGAACAACTTAACGTGGTTCCCTTTCCCTTTTTTTCTACCAGCAGTGACCCGCATTCAGGGCATTTTTCATCTACCGGCTTATACCAGTATACATTATTGCAGTCAGGATATCCACTGCAACCGTAAAAAATCTTGCCTTTTTTGCTCTTTCTCTGCACTATATTTTTGCCGCAGAGAGGACATTTGACATCAAGTTCTTTTACTATCGCCTTGGTATTTTTGCACTCAGGGTAACCGCTGCATGCTATGAATTCTCCGAACCTGCCCTGTTTTTTGACCATCGGCCTGCCGCACAGCTCACACAGCTCTCCTGTAGGCTCGTCTTCAATTGTAACCTTTTCGATTTCCCTGTCTGCTGTTTCAAGCTCCTTTGAAAGAGGCTCATAGAAATCAGATACAATCTGCTTCCAGTCGCTGCCCTTGACTTCAACATCGTCCAGCTTGTCTTCCATATCGGAGGTAAAGCCCACGTCTACAATTTCCTTGAAATACTGCTCCATCATATCGGTCACAAGAAATCCCAGCTCTGTAGGCACAAGCATTTTTTTGCTTCTGGTTATATATCTTCTCTCTACTATTGTCCCGATTATAGGGGCGTAGGTTGACGGTCTGCCTATGTTTTTTTCTTCTAAATCTCTTACGAGGCTTGCTTCCGTAAATCTTGACGGAGGCTGGGTGAAGTTCTGTTCGGGCCTTACTGCTGTGGCTTTGAGTTCTTCGCCCTTTGCAAGCTCAGGCAATATCTTATCCTCGTCCTCGCCCTTGGCTGCTCCGTAAACCTTTCGGAAGCCGTCGAATATGAGCTTGGAACCCGCTGCCTTAAAGCCGTAGTCTCCGTTGTCTATGGCAACAGACATACTGCTGTATACGGCCTTTGACATCTGGCTTGCCATAAATCTCGACCAGATAAGATTATAGAGTTTGTACTGCTCTGCCGTAAGGGAGTCCTTGATATCGTCAGGCGCAAGCTCTATATATGAAGGTCTGATTGCCTCGTGGGCATCCTGCACTTCTTTTTTTCTGTTTGAATAATAGTTGTCGGAATAATATTTTTCTCCGAAGTTTTCTTTTATATAGTCTCTGGCTGCCAGCCTTGCCTCGTCCGAAATTCTGACAGAGTCGGTTCTTATATATGAAACAAGACCTATTGTGCCGTGCCCCTTAACCGATACGCCCTCATAGAGCTGCTGCGCAACAAACATCGTTCTCTTGGTGTTAAAGCCCAGCTTGTTGGAAGCGTCCTGCTGCATTGTACTTGTAGTAAAAGGCGCATACGGTTTCCTTGAGGTTTCTTTTTCTTCAATTTTGCTTATCGTATATTTGCCGGCTTCGATTTCTGCCAGCATCTTCTGCGCTGTTTCCTCATTGGGAATTTCAACTTTGCTGCCCTGATACTGAACCAGCTTTGCGGAGAATTTCCTGCCTTTTTTGAATTCCGCCGTTATGTTCCAGTATTCCTCCGGTACAAAGGCGTTTATTTCCTTTTCTCTGTCGCATATGATTTTGAGGGCGGCAGACTGCACACGTCCCGCCGACAGTCCTCTCCTTATTTTTCTCCACAGCAGAGGGCTTATCTGATAACCCACAAGCCTGTCTAAAACTCGTCTTGCCTGCTGCGCATCCACAAGATTGAGATCTATCGGTCTTGGGTTTTTGACTGCCTCTTTGATTGCTTTTTTGGTGATTTCGTTGAATACTATCCTGCACGGTGATGCCGGATCTATGCCCAGAATATATGCAAGATGCCACGATATTGCCTCTCCCTCACGGTCAGGGTCGGTTGCCAGATATATCTTTGAGGCGTCCTTTGCTTCTTTTTTGAGAGCTTTGATTAAATCGCCCTTGCCTCTTATTGATATATACTGCGGCTCAAAATTGTTATCTATGTCAATGCCCAGCTTGCTCTTGGGCAGATCTCTCACGTGTCCTACCGATGCAGTAACCTTATAATTGCTGCCTAAAAATTTCCCTATGGTCTTTGCTTTTGACGGTGATTCCACTATCACGAGAATTTTCTTTTTTGTTTTTTTCTTCTCTGCAGCCATTATTTACCTCCTCGATTTTTTTTCTTTACAAAAACTGATTATATTTGCAAATGAGTTATTTTGCAATAAAAATTTTTCCGTAGCTTGTAAATACCAGTCCTTTTATCTCCAGAATTGTGACTATACTGCTGACAAGGCTTTTCCGTTTTCCCGCAGCTTTGCAAAGCTGCTCAAGCCTCATCTCACCGTTTTTAAGGAGTATGTCGTATATCAGCCTTTCATCTTTTCCAAGCTTCTTTGTTTCTTCATTATTATATACACCCGCGTCGATTAAAATGTCATTAATCGAAACAACAGGCACAGCGCCGTCTTTTATCAGTTTGTTTGTTCCGAGGCTCATACCGCTGTCTATATTGCCGGGAACCGCATATACGCATCTTCCCTGTTCTGCCGCAAGCTCTGCCGTTATGAGAGAGCCGCTGTTAAAGCCTGCCTCAACCACGACTGTAGCTGCCGAAAGCCCGCTTATAATGCGATTGCGCCTCGGAAATGTATATTTTGATGCGGGATATCCGTTTGGATATTCGCTTATGACAATCCCTCTGCTCCTTATTCTGTCAAGTACTCTGTTTCTTCTCTCTTCTGTTTCCATATCAATGCCGCAGCCCAGCACAGCAATTGTTCCCCCTGCTGTATTAATTGCACCTCTGTGAGCTGCCGTATCAATGCCGTCTGCCATACCGCTTACTACAGTAAGACCTGCCTCTCCTATTTTGCGGCCCATTTTCTCTGCTGTTTCAAGGCCATACTCTGTAGCCTTTCTTGCACCCACCACCGATATACATCTGTTTGACATAAGCTCTATATTTCCTGAATAATAAAGTGAAGCGGGCGGATCCTTTATCAGCTTCAGAATTTCAGGATATCTGCTGTCTGTAATATCTAGTTTTTTAATCCCGTTCATAGTTTTCTCCTTTTGTTGCTTATATTACTCTTAATTACATTTAATGTCAATAAAGAGAATGAAGTTTTTGCTTGAGATATAAAAGTTTTTAATAATCAGGTAAAAATACCACTGTAAAAAGAAAAAACTGCCCGAATATCACAGTTTCAGGCAGTCTTGTTATCAATAAATCATTACTTTACTTATAGTATTTATTGTTCTTATGTGTAATCTCTATTTTAATTACCGCAGTTCCTCTTAGCATATTATCAGGTATATCTTTTTATGCAAGATGAGGCGTATACTTGCGTATAATCTCATACAGCACTTCTTTTTGCTCTCATTATCGTTATCTATTACGGCACGACCCTGAATAACAGCGCTTACATATTCCGTATTTGTATCACCGGGCTTTTCTTCCGGGTCATATAAAAGACATTTCATTTCATATGCGGTCAACTACCCCGACCTACGGCTAACGCCTTAGAGGTCGGAGCTTGTAACTGCCCTGTGGTATAACGAATTACTCCTTCCACATTTAGTCATTTAGCATTAAGCGCTAAAAGTGGTGTTACATCGCAGGCACGTTGACACGTACCTGTACTACAGAGATTTACTTTATAGCATCTGCATCAGGTACTAATAACTCTATTCCCATGCGATGCAGATTCATAGCTCCTATACGGTCATCATTGGATTTATAACCACAATTCCTGCAGCAGAAAAGATGTGTTTTCTTGTTACGGTTATCACGTTCAGTATGACCGCATTTAGGACAAGTCTGGCTTGTGTAAGCAGAATTAACCTTTTTTACAAGCTGATGATGTTTTAAGGCTTTATAAGACAGCTTTTGTCCCAGGTCATAGTAAGACCGGGATACTGAAACATAACGGTCTTTGACCTTAACTTTTTCAGTAACAGTGCATTATTATTCTTCATCGTAAACCTCGCTTCCTTTCAAAAAATCAATCACTAATATATGACAATCAGATTATATCAAAAAATATTTTTTGTGCTTACCGCCGATCGTGTCTCTAGCCCTCAAGCACGAATTTCTCCACCGCTTTCGCCACTCCGTCATTGTCGTTTGTATCCGTCACATAGGCAGCCATCGCTTTGATTTCATCTTTAGCATTTCCCACAGCCACCGGAAGCCCTGCTATCGACATCATTGCACCGTCGTTGGGACTGTCGCCGCAGGCCATTATCTCGTCCTTTGAAACTCCCAGTATCTCCCCGAGAGCCTCAAGAGCCGAAGCCTTACTGGTTGTCGCCCCGCCTATCTCAAGGTTATGGTCAAAGGACGTAGTCAGAGTTACATCAGGCAGCTTCTTCAAAATCTCACGCATTGCCATACGGTCGCTCTGATTATCAAAATTTATATTTATATTCTCTATTCTGTCCTTATGCTCAAGAGTAAACCCGATTATATCATCTACAGGGTTTCTTGTATCAACCACATACTGCGAGTTTCTGTAAGGCAGACCGCCCTGCTTTGCAAGCTCATAGTGCGCGCTGTCGGTATACGCGATGCCGCCCACAAACACCTCAAGCATAAAATCCCATTTTTTAAGCTCCGCCACAGCTGTTTCGACAGCCTCTGCGGATATATAGTTTGAATATATGCACATACCGTCCTTTTGCAGATTTCTTATCTCTGCGCCGTTAGATGACAGTATGTATTCTATCCCCTCTATTGCCTTGACTTCCTCAGGCACCGCACTGAATGTTCTGCCTGTTGCAATAACCACATGAACGCCGCCTCTGATAGCCTCTTCAAGAGCCGCTTTTGTTCTGGCAGAAAGCCTGCCGCTTTTGTTTAAGGTTGTACCGTCAAGGTCAAGTGCTATAAGTTTAATTGTCATTTTTCTCACCTGCTATATCTAAAAATTCTCTGTTTATTTTCCTCACATATCCCATGGTGCACTCATCGCCGTGCCCCGGATATATGGTAATATCATCGCTCCATTTATCTATTATATTGATTATTGACTCCCTCATCTCCTGCATGCTGCCGTCTGCAAGTTCCGTAGTTCCAAGGTCTACATTAAATATAGTGTCGCCTGTAAATGCAAGCCTGCCCTCCTCCGAGAAAAAGCATACACTTCCATGAGTATGTCCCGGCGTATTTATAACCTGCAAAGTCTCATCTTCCAGCATAAGCACATCACCGTCAGCAAGAAACACATCGGGCTTCCTGCGGTATACATCTATGCTCATATCCCTGCTGTGAATACATACGGGCACATCAAACACTTTTTTGAGATCGCCCACCGCGCCGGTATGGTCGTAATGATGATGCGTAAGCAGTATGCCTTTGAGTTTCAGATTTTCTTTATTGATGTAGTCAACATAATATTTATAGTCATAGCCCGGATCTATAATATAGCATTCACCGCCGCTTCTGTCCGAAATTATATATCCGTTTGCCATAAGTTCGCCACCTATAAGTCTTTTTATTCTCATAAAGCCTCCCATTTTTACCATACACCTTGCAAATTGCGATTCACAGTTGTATAATGGCTTAGTATTATTAATAGAAGTATATCATCAAATTATGCAGACTGCAAATACTGCATCAGGAGGTGCCAGATGAAAATAGCCATAGTCGGAGCCGGTAAGCTTGGGCTTAGAGTTATAGAATCAATGATTACAGGCGGTAATTCCATTACCGTAATAGATAAGGACGAAAACCTGCTGGACAAGCTGTCCTCACAGATGGACGTAATGACCATTGCAGGCAATGCCAAAAGCGTAGCGTTCCTGAGAGAAAACAACATAGGCTCATATGATTTCCTTGTAGCCACAACAGACAATGACGAAAAGAACATCGTAATAGCTTCTTTTGCCAAGGCCTTAGGCTGCTCCAAGGTAATCGCAAGACTGCGTGATCCGGAGCATATGAACCAGATTGAATTCATCAAAGAGGTTATGAGCATAGATTTCATTATCAACCCCGACCTGCTTATCACAAACGAGATATACAAATATCTTATCGAAAAAAACACTCTTACAAACGGTGTTTTCACCAGCAGCAAAACATCACTGCTTGAGTGTCACGCATACAAAATTCCGAAGCTGATAAACCAGAAGATTATCGACATAGGCGATGTGCTTCCCAATATGCTTATCGGCGCCATTGACAGAAACGGCAAGGTTATCATACCTCACGGAGATACGGAGATACTAAAAGACGACATACTTTATATAGTAGGCGAAAAGCTTGAAATAGCGGCTCTCAGCAAGCACACCATAGAAAAGGGCAAATATACCGATATTCAGCGTGTAATGATTATAGGCGGAGGTAAAACAGGACTTTATCTTGCCTCCAAGCTTTCCGACTTCGGAATATTCGTCAAGATAATCGAAATAGACAAAAACAGATGTCATTATCTGTCTACACATTTAAACAATGTAATGATACTTCACGGCGATGCCACAGACCTGACGCTTCTTGAAGAGGAGAACTTCGAGGAAATGGACGCATTTATAACCGCTACGGGATTTGACGAGGATAATCTGCTTCTTGCGCTTATTGCCAAGAGCCACGGCATAGAAGACGTTATCGCCAAAATCAGCAGAGAAAGCTATGAGGAGATAATATCCAAGATGGGTATCGACATAGCGCTTAATCCTCTCGATATCAGCGCCAACAATATTGTAAGATACATTCAGGGAACAAAAAACATACTGTCCTCAACACTTATACAGGGACAGGCGGAGATTATAGAGATAGTTGCAGACGACAGAATGCCTATAACCTTTGAGCCTCTTAACGAACTTGACCTTCCGGAGGGAATTCTCATAGCATCAATTCACAGGGGCAGGCAGGTTATAATTCCTGACGGCAATACACAGATACAGGACGGAGATATCGTAATGATTCTTTCGCTTCTTTCTGAAACAGAGGACTTAGAAAAACTTATCAACATCAAGGATAAATTGGGATTTTTCAGGGGTGTACTCAAATGAATCTGAACTACAGGGCAATTTCAAATATTATAGGCAGAATTCTTATGGTGATTTCCGCCACATTTGTACTGCCCGTTATCGTATCATTTATATACAGCGAGTACAGCAATGCGTTCACATTTTTAAAAATAGCCGTTGCCGTATTTATCGCAGGCTTTATATTAAGAATATCCATAAAGCCTTCCGCAGGTCCGATCAGAATACGCGAGGGCTTTTTTATCGTGTCTCTGATATGGATACTGTTTCCCCTTATCGGCGCTCTGCCCTTTGTTATTTCAGGAGATATCCCGAATTTTGCGGATGCGGTATTTGAAAGCTGTTCGGGCTTTTCGACTACAGGCGCCACAATTCTTACGGATGTTGAGGATATGTCTCAGGGTATGCTTTTCTGGCGTTCTTTCACCCACTGGCTGGGCGGTATGGGAATACTGATACTTGCAATAGCCATAACCCCTATACTTTCAAAGGGCAAGCAGAATATCGCGCTGGAATCGACAGGACCGTCCATAGACAAGACAAGCTCCAAGCTGTCCGATACGGCCCGTCAGCTTTACAGTATCTATCTGATTTTCACAGTTGCAGAGATAATTCTGCTTATGTTCGGAGGAATGAATTTATTCGATGCCTCCATACACACTTTCGGAAGCGTGGGAACAGGCGGATTTTCAAACTACAGCGACAGCATTGCGCACTTTGACAGCCTGTATATCGAAATAGTTATAATGCTGTTTATGTTCCTTTGCGGCGCAAGCTTCAATCTGTACTTCGCAGGACTTCGCAGAGGCGTTAAAGTGTTCTGGCAAAACCCTGAATTCAAGCTCTATGCACTGATTACACTTTCTGTTTCAGTGCTGATAGCAATAACCCTGATTGTATCGGGAAGCAGTGAAAGCATAGGCAGCGCCGTTTCGGATTCATTCTTTCAGGTTATATCCATACTGACTACGACAGGCTTTGCAACGGCAAATTATGACCTGTGGCCGCAGTTTGCCAAGGCTCTGCTGCTTCTGCTGTTTTTCATAGGCGGCTGCGCCTCGTCTACTGCGGGCGGAGTCAAGGTTGTGCGTATAATGGTGCTTTTAAAGCTTGTCAAGAGAAGCATAGGAACCAGACTGCACCCCAACGCAGTAATAAAAATCAAACTCAAAAACAACAACCTTTCAAACGATCTTGTCAGTAATGTAACAAGCTTTGTATTCCTGTACATCGTGCTTATTGCCATAGGGTCGCTTCTGGTTGCTGTTGACAATTATGATATGATGACTACAGCCTCGGCGGTAATAACCTGCCTCGGCAATGTGGGTCCCGGATTTAATCTTGTAGGTCCCGAACTTAACTTCAGCATATTCTCCGGCTGGTCCAAATATGTGCTTTCATTTCTTATGATAGCGGGAAGACTTGAGCTGTTTACTTTCCTCGCATTTTTCATACCGCATTACTGGAACCCGGACAGATATTAATCAGGTGAGATATGGACTTAAATTACAAAATACTTATTAAAATTTCATCACTGATACTTGCAGTAACGGGCATAAGCATGATTCCGTCAATCATATGCGCCGCTGTTTACGGAGAAACGACCTGCCTCAAGGCATTTGCGTTTTTCTTTGTGCTGTTTACCGCGGCGGGATTTCTCATATATAAAGCAGTCCCAGCGCGCTACAGCCATATAAGCGCGAGAGACGGATTTCTCATAGTTGCAGCCTGCTGGATAGTAAGCTGCCTGTTCGGAGCCTTTCCGTACATGTTTTCAGGCGAGGGCTTCACATTTGCCCAGTCTGTATTTGAATCAACCGCAGGCTTCACAACAACAGGCGCAACATCTGTAAGCGGATTTTTAGGTCCCAAAAGCCTTATTCTTTTCAAGGCTGTAGCTCACTGGCTGGGCGGTATGGGAATACTTATCCTCGCTGTTTCAATACTCCCCGCACTGGGAATAGGCGGACAGAACATAGCAAAGGCTGAAACGCCCGCGCCTAAAGTGGACAAGCTTTCCAACAGAATAAGCGACTCGGCACGCATACTTTATATAATGTATCTGATGCTGTCCCTTATAGAATTCATTCTGCTTATGTTCAATAGAAAAATTACAGTCTTTGACGCGCTTGTAAACACACTGTCCACCATAAGCACCAGCGGAATAATCACCCACGAGGCAGGACTTGCATTCTATGAAAGCTTTTATGTTGAAATGGTTATAACCGTTTTCACCATATTCGCCTCGATAAACTTCAACCTCTACTATTTTCTTCTGAACAGAAGAATTAAAGAATTCTTCGGAAATACAGAGCTTCGGGCATTTCTCGGAATAGTCGGGGTTGTAACAGTTATAATAACGGTTAATCTCTGGATAAACGGAATTTACGGAGGCCTGTTTTCATCGCTTCGGTATGCTTTCATACAGGTTGTCAGCTTCATATCGACCTCAGGCTTTACCTTTACAAACTTTATGACATGGCCTGTTTTATCAAAGCTGCTTCTGTTTATGCTTATGTTTATCGGAGGCTGCGCCGCGTCTACAGGCGGAGGCATCAAGGTAATCAGAATTGTAGTTATGATGAAGCTGATATTCAGAGGCTTCAAGCGCAGAATACACCCTCGCTCGGTGGTTGCCGTAAAAATAGGCGGCAAGGCTGTTTCAGGCCCTATGGTATCGCAGATTTCAACATTTATACTGGTTTATTCACTCATATATATAGTAAGCTGCATAATACTTTCACTTAACAATCTGGACTTTGAAACAACCCTTACAACCGCGGCGGGAATTATGTCAAATTCGGGAATAGGTATGGGAATGTTCGGAATCGAGGGAAATCTCTCGATGTTTAACTCCGGCTCGCAGCTGTTTATGTCACTTCTTATGCTCATAGGCAGGCTGGAGCTTTTCACACTGCTGTTCCTGTTTGTTCCAAGCTTCTGGAACCCTAACAGACAGAAAAACTGATGAATAATATATATTTCTTACGGGCAGTATATGAATAATCATATGCTGCTTTTTTTAATGAAAGGAAACAGAAGAAATGCTTGTAAAGGATCTTATGACGCCGGGAATAAGCTGCGTGGATACCTCTGCTGCCGCAGAAGTAATAGCGCAGCAGATGAAAAAGAACAATATAGGGGCTGTACCTGTATGCAGTGACCAGGGGGAAATCCTGGGGATAATAACAGACAGGGATCTGGTACTTCGCCATATGGCTGGAAGCGCAATGAAGGCCGGAGAAATAATGACAAAAGAGCCCGTCTGCACCAGCCCCGATATGGACTCTCATACAGCCGGACTCCTGTTTTCAAAATACGGTGTAAGACGGCTTCCCGTAATATCAGGCGGCAGAGTTGTAGGAATACTCTCCCTCTGTGACATTGCAAAAAAGCCTGTTTTTGCCGATGAGGCAGGGGATATTCTCCACGCCATCAGCAAAGTCTGAAGTCAATGGTGCCTTCATAGTAGTCGGCATCGGAAACAATTATGCTGACCCTCTGCCCCAGAGAATATACCTTGTTCGTCCTCTGCCCCACTATCCTGTACTGCTCAGGATAGGCATCGTAATAATCATCGTACATACGGTCAAGTCTGACAAGACCCTCTATTGTATTCTCAAGCTCCACATACATTCCGTAGCCTGTAATCCCGCTTATGACGCCCTCGAAGCTTTCGCCTATGTGGTAGGACATATACTGGGCCTTTTTCATTTTTTCAACGTCTCTTTCAAGCTCTATCGCCGCACGCTCCGTAACAGATGAGGTTTCGGCGGCCTCCTGCGTTTTTTGGGAAAGAACCGCTATCCGCTCATCGTCAATTCCGCCGTGCAGATATTCTTTGATTATCCTGTGAATTATAAGGTCGGGATAACGTCTTATCGGCGAAGTGAAATGACAGTAATATTTCATCGACAGTCCAAAATGCCCCTCGCACTCGGTTGAATAAAACGCTTTTTTCATAGAGCGAAGCATTACTGTATTTACAACATTCTCGTAGCTTGTGCCTGCAACCTGCTCTAAAACCTCATTTAAAGCCTTGGGATGTATGTTGCCGCCCTCTCCTTTGAGTCTGATTGAAAGCCCCATCAGAAATGTCCTGAATTCCTGCATTTTCTCTGCGTCAGGCTTCTCGTGAACTCTGTAGACAAACGGCAACTCAAGCCAGAAAAACTGCTCTGCCACAGTCTTGTTTGCGGCAAGCATAAATTCCTCTATCATCCTGTTTGCCGTACGCCTTTCGCACAGGTTAACGCTTACGGGAACTCCCTTTTCATCAAGAGTTATATACGCCTCGTCAAGATCAAAATCAAGACTGCCTGCGGCTTCTCTTTTGCTTCGCAGTATCTGCGCAAGTTCTTTCATATCCATAAGCATATCATAGATATCGCTGTACTTTGCGGCAAGCTCTCTGTCGTCATTCTCAATTATATCCGACACGTCAGTATATACCATGCGGTGCTTTGACCGGATTACACTCTCATATATATTGTGCTCTGTAATATCTCCCTCCGGAGTTATCTCCATATCAACAGACAGCGTAAGTCTGTCCTCGCCCTCATTCAGACTGCATATGCCGTTTGAAAGCTCCTTTGGAAGCATAGGCACAACCTGATTGATTATATATACGCTGTTGCCTCTTTTGAGGGCTTCTTTGTCAAGCGGCGAGTCCTCGCCTATATAGTGGCTTACATCTGCAATGTGAACTCCCAGGAGGAAATTGCCGTTGTCAAGCCTTTTAACCGATACGGCATCATCAAAGTCCTTGGAGTCCGCCCCATCTATAGTAATTATATTCTCTCCCCTAAGGTCCCTCCTGCCTGCCATATCCTGCTCACCTGCACCGGCCTTTGAGATAGCTTTAGCCTGCGCCGCAGCTTTTGACGGAAATGTGAAGAAAAGTCCTCTCTGACGGATTATCGCCTTGATATCACCTCCGGGCTCACCTGCTCTTGCCAGTATACCCGTTATTTTGCCCTCTGCGCTGTTTTTGCGGTCAGGATACCCTGTTATAGCTGCGACTACAATATCGCCGTTCTTAGCGCCGCTGAAAGCTTTCTTAGGTATATATATATCTTCATTATGTTTTCTGTCTACAGGTACTACAAAACCGAATTTCTTGCCCCTGTCAAAAAATCCTGCCACTTCTTTGAGTTTCCTGTCTGTCACTTTGGTTATGATGCCCTGAGGAGACTGCTCCCAAAGGTATTCGGGTATTAAATCCACCTCTACTCTGTCTCCCTCCATGGCTCCGTTCATATCAGAGGGTGATATGAATATATCTCTGTCAAAGCTGCCCTCATCTGGTATCACAAAGCCAAAGCCTTTTTTGTGTTTGCTTAATATACCGGTAACTGCCGGTCTTTGTTTTTTTCTGTTTTTTCTGCTCATATTAGTATTTTATCGCAAAAAAGGCGGCATTGCCACCTTTTTGTCTTTTAGTTTCTGTTGGTATCGCTTTTGTCCGCATTATTGTCGGTCATACCGTCGTTATGATTGTCTGCGGCATCGTCCTTGAGGTTTTTGTCGGCATCATCATTTCTGTTGTAGTCACCGTCTGTGCCGTTGTTGTAATTATCCTCTGTCGTATTGCCCGGCGTCTTTGTTGTATTGTTCATATCGTCGCCGTTTTCACCGCAACCTGCAAATGTCAGCAGCGCCAGAAGCGCCATAACTGCAATTATGCTTTTTGTCTTTTTCAATTGATTCAGCTCCTCTCTGAAAATTTATTATCCACAATATATTTTTTTCAGAGAAAAAACTTTTACTCATATAAAAGTCTGTAAATTAACTGGCAAATTTTATATTTTTAAAAAATTATTCAGGCTTACTCTCATCGGGGCCGAGTCTGCCGTCGTTGTAGTGCTTCCTGCACAGCGACACATACATATCATTGCCTCCGATTACAATCTGCTCGCCCTGCTTGACGATTTTGCCGTCAACGACTCTTGCTACCATTGTAGCCTTGCGTCCGCACCAGCAAATCGTCTTGATTTCCTCTATCTTATCTGCATATATCAGCATATAATAGGAGCCCTCAAAAAGCTGGTTTCTAAAATCGTTTTTGAGGCCGTATGCCATTACGGGTACATTGAATGTATCTACAATTTCAATCAGTTCTTCGACATGGTGCTTTCTGAGGAACTGACATTCATCTATAAGCACGCAGTCTATTTCGCCTTTTTCTTTTTCGGCAAGAAACAGCTCTAAGATGTTGGTATCGTCCTTGACAAGCATAGCCTCACGCTGTATGCCTATCCTTGAAGTTATAACGCCTACACCGTATCTGTCATCTATAGCAGGAAGCAGTGTCATAACCCTCTGCCCTCTCTCCTCATAGTTGTATGCAACCTTGATGAGCTCTATGGACTTGCCCGCATTCATTGTGCTGTATCTGTAATATAACTGAGCCATAATATCCTCCGCATTGTATTAATATATCCATTTTACAGAAAATCAGGCCTGTTTGCAATGGAAAAATGCTGTCTAGTTGCTGCCGGTCGGAATATACGGTCTCAGAACCGCTGCAACATTTGCAAGAGGCATTGTCTGTATCCATACATGGCCCGGACCTGTAACAACCGTATTAAACAGTCCCTCACCGCCGAAAAGCACATTTTTTGCTCCCTGCACCATCTGGATATCCATTTTGCAGGTTGCAGACATTGCCGCAAGATGACCCGTATCAATTATTATCTGCTGACCTGCCGCAAGCTCATACTCTACAATATGTCCGTCAAATTCACCGAAAACAGTGCCTCTGCCGCTGAGCTTCTGCATTATGAAGCCCTCGCCGCCAAAGAGTCCCTTGCCCAGTTTTTTGTTAAGGTATACTGAAAGGTCAACGCTTTCTTCTCCTGCAAGGAATACGCCTTTCTGGCATATTAGCTCATTTCCCGGTCCTATTTCAAAGGCTCTGATTGAACCCGGAAAGCTTGATGCAAATGCAATCATTCCGCCTCCGCCTACGGCTGTATATCTGTTCTGAAAAAGCTTTTCGCCCGAAAACATTCTGCCCAGAGCCTTGCCGACTCCGCCGTTGCTGGTGGTTTCCATTCTTATATTTGGTGACATCCAGCTCATTGCGCCGCCCTCGGTTATAAGGGTTTCGCCCGCTTCAAGCTCACATATTACAACCGGCAGATTGCCGCCCTCTATTTTGTATTTCATAATTTCCTCCATTCCGCTGCGAAACGGCAGCTATAAGCTATCTATACTGTTTCCCCCATTATATCAGAACATATATGTATTGTCAGTCTGAAAAAAGTCTTTTTCGTTTTAATATGCAGTAGCCGTAGCCTGCAATGTCCGCCAGCAGCCAGCCTATAGGTACTGATATCCATATACCCGTTTCTCCTATAATTCCTGCCAGAAGATATGCAAGCAGTACTCTTGTTCCCAGTGATATTACGGTAAGCACCACCGACATACCCGGTTTTTCTACTGCTCTGTAAAAGCCGTAGAGCAGAAACAAGCAGCCTATGCCTGCATAGAACACTCCCTCGATATGAAGATATCTGACGCCTGCGGCTATAACCTCTGTTTCCGATGCGCTTACGAATATGCGCATAAGCGGCTCTGCAAATATAAATACCGCAGCTGCTGCCGCAGAGGAAAATGCAGCGCTTAATATTGTGGCTTTTTTGAGAGCCTCTTTAATTCTGCTGCTCTGCCCTGCCCCGTAGTTCTGCGCTGTAAAAGTCGAAAAGGCGTTGCCGAAATCCTGTACCGGCAGATATGCAAAGGAGTCTATTTTAACTGCCGCCGCAAATGCTGCCATTGTAACTGCGCCGAAGCTGTCCACAAGTCTCTGGACAAGCAGAATACCTAAATTCATTACAGACTGCTGTATGCAGGTCATAACGGAAAAGTGGCATATCTGAGCAAAGATTTTACCGTTCCATTTAATATCATCTCTGTGCGGTACAAATTCTTTGCAAAATATCAAAGTATATATGAGAAGTCCTATGGCTGATACATACTGGGCAATGACAGTTGCAAAGGCTGCGCCTGAAATCCCATAGTCAAGATGTATTACAAACAGAATATCAAACCCCACATTAAGAAATGCCGCAATTCCCAGAAACCACAGAGGGGTTACCGAGTTGCCTGCGGCTCTAAGCAGGCACGACAGAAAATTATACAGAGCTGTCGCCACAAGTCCTGCAAAAATTATATCGAGATACTGATTCATAGGCTCATATATGTCAGATGGAACCTGTAGAAACTTCATAATATCGTCTGTAAACACATATATCAGGATATTTATTACAAGTGCGGCCAGCATTATCAGTACAAATGAATGAGCTGTCGCACTTCTGAATAAGCTGATATCCTTTTTGCCGAAGTAAATTGAAAACACTGCTCCTGCACCCATGGCAAGTCCAAGAAAAACGGAAGTGAGAAACACCATAATGGTATACGATGAGCCTACTGCCGCAAGGGCATTTCTGCCTACAACCTGTCCTACAATAATTGTATCTGCAATATTGTACATCTGTTGCAGCAGATTGCCCGCCATCATAGGCAGAGCAAATATTATCAGTCCTTTTAAGATGTTTCCTTTAGTCATATCACAATACATAGCATCACCAAATTATAGTTAATCTGCAAATCAAGTCAATTATCATATGTAAGCTCCTGCTTACCGTATACTCTAATTCTATATCAATTATATCAAAGAATAAACATTATTCATCGTAATTTATGTTTATCCTTTAAACATTTCATCGTTTATGATTTGTCTGCACATTCTGCCTTACAAAGTGCAAAGAAAAAGAGGGCTCTTTAACTTTTTTAGTGGTACAGACCACCCTTTAACTTTATGGGTGTTCTGTACATTTTACTGTACAAAACATAAAAAAAGGAATAATTCTCATTAGAACTACTCCTTTTAAACTCCTTTTATGGTATTGTTTTTTTGCGAGAAAATATAACCATGAAAGGAGTATCTATATGAAAGATTTTATCACTAATATGTTCAATTTGGAACCCCGCATTATTCACGATATTGAAATTATCTCTTCCGATAATGCTGTCTTTGCCGTCATTTCGCTTCGTAAGGCAGAACATCCCTGCCCTGTTTATAAAAGTTCATCTTCTAAAACACACAGCTACCGTAAAAGAAGTATTACCCACTCTATCCTTAATGGTCTTGATACCACTATCGTTTACAATCAGAGAAGATATATCTGCCCTCTCTGCGGTAAAGTGTTCCCTGAAAAAAATCCCTTTGCAATGCCCGGCAGAAGAATTTCAAAGTATACCATACTGCGTGTTATGAATATGCTGAAAGAGCCTCGTATCACTTTTGCTATGGCCGCAAAAGAGGCCTCTGTTTCTGTAACCACCGCAGAGCGCATCTTTGACACTCATGCAGGCATATCTTCAATGCCTCTGCCTGAGATTCTCTGCATGGATGAAGTATATGCAGTAAAGTATCATCAGAGGGTTTATGCCTGTGTTCTGGCTGATTTTAAATCCTCTCAGGTTTATGACCTGCTGCCTGACAGAAAGAAATATACTCTCGCAAAGTATTTCTCCGCTATCAGCAAAGACGCTCGCAAAGCTGTAAAATATGTTTCTATGGATATGTGGGATACATACAGGGATATTGCTTCTGTTTATCTGCCTCAAGCAAAAATATGTGTTGACAGTTTCCATGTCATAGCCTTAATAAACAGAGCCTTTACAAAGGTTCGTATAAGAGTTATGAACAGTTTCGACAGAAAATCGGATGAATACTATCTTATGAAAAAATATATGTGGCTGTTAAACAAATCTTACAGAGAAATACCTTATGACCGGAGATTGTATGTCCCTAAATATATTTCTGATATAGGAAGAAAGCATATACACGCCAGAGAGCTTGTCAATATGATGCTGGAATTTGACCCTGAGCTTGAAGTTGCATATATGCTGAAAGAGGATTATCTTGATATCAACAGGAACGCCACGGAAGATGACATAGATGGCAGACTTGACCACTATATCAAAGATTTAAATACTTTTAGTGTGCCGGAATTCAGGACTGTTGCAGGCAGCCTTTCAAAATGGCATAACGAAATAATAAACAGCTTTGACAGAGTTGACGGGAGACGAATATCCAATGGTCCTGTAGAGTCTATCAATTCTCGCATAAAGCTGCTGAAAACATCCGCTGCGGGATACAGAAACTTTGACAGGTTCAGAAAAAGAGTTCTGTACTCGCTAAACAAAAATTCATCTATAAAGTTTTAAATAAACCCTTAAATTTTTAAGTACAGGTTATATATTTTCGCAATAAAAAACAGAGTATGCAAAACTAGAACGAATTCTGTACATACTCTGTTGTTTTTGCTAAAACCACCTGTAAAGTTAGACCACCACTAACGTCCAACCACTAAAAGCGTTATAGCGCCAATTTTTATTGCTTAATCTTTATTTGTTTTCTTTGAAGTATTCGTCTATGCTTTCTGCCGCTGTTTTGCCTGCTCCCATTGCAAGAATTACAGTTGCAGCCCCTGTTACGGCATCTCCGCCTGCAAATACCGCCTTATGGCTTGTTGCAGCCTTTTCGTCTGTGCCTATGCCGCCTCTTTCGTTCGGCTCAAGGTTTTCTGTGGTGTTAAGAATAAGCTTGTTTAATCTTGTTCCTATCGACATGATAACCTCTTCAACATCTAGCACGAAATTTGACCCCTCTATTTCAACAGGTCTTCTTCTGCCCGACGCATCAGGCTCGCCCAGCTTCATTTCCACACATTCAATGCCGCAGACTCTGTTATCCTCATCTCCTATGATTTTAACAGGATTGTTGAGAAGCTTAAACTCAATGCCCTCTTCAATGGCATGCTCTATTTCTTCCCGTCTGGCAGGAATTTCATCCATTGAACGGCGGTATATGATATATACGTGGTCTGCTCCCATTCTCTTGGCGCATCTTGCAGCATCCATGGCAACGTTGCCGCCGCCTACTACAGCCACATTTCTTGCTTTCTGAATAGGTGTATCATAATCAGGAAGATAAGCCTTCATCAGGTTTATTCTTGTAAGGTACTCATTGGCAGAACATACGCCAAGCAGGTTTTCTCCCGGAATATTCATAAATGACGGAAGTCCCGCGCCTGTGCCTATAAATACCGCTTCATAACCGTCGGCAAACAGCTCGTCAACGTTCATCGACTGCCCTATAACTGCGTTCTTTACTACCTTTACGCCCTTTTCCTCAAGCTTTGAAACCTCTTTGGCAACTATTGCCTTCGGAAGTCTGAACTCAGGAATTCCGTAGGCTAAAACTCCGCCTGCCTTGTGCAGACTCTCAAATACAGTCACATCATAGCCCATACCTATAAGGTCGCCTGCGCAGGCAAGACCTGCAGGACCTGAGCCTACCACTGCAACCTTATGTCCGTTAGGCTCAGGCACTTTGAAATTATCGGTGCCGTTGGCATCGTGCCAGTCGGCAACAAATCTTTCAAGTCTTCCTATTGCCACAGGCTCGCCGAATGCGCCCTGAACGCATCTTCCCTCGCACTGATTTTCCTGCGGGCATACTCTGCCGCATATTGCAGGAAGCGAGCTTGTCTGTGATATTATATTATATGCTTCTTCAAATTCCCCTTTTGATACCGCATCTATAAATTCAGGTATGTGAATTTTTACAGGGCAGCCTTTAGTGCATGGCTTCTTGCGGCATTTGAGGCATCTCATTGCCTCATTAACTGCCATTTCCTCTGTATATCCCGTTGCAACCTCTTCAAAATTCCTGTTTCTTACCATAGGGTCCTGCTGAGGCATCGGATTTTTTGTTTTTTCTAAATTAATCATTGTAACGAACACCTCCTGTCAGACGGCAGATATGACTTCTTTCCTCTGCTTCTTCTTCTCTGTAAAAACCGTTTCTCATAATAAGGTCGTCCCAGTCCACCTGGCTTCCGTCAAATTCCGGACCGTCAACGCATACAAATCTGCTTTCGCCTCCGATTATAATGCGGCAGCCTCCGCACATTCCGGTACCGTCTATCATATATGCCGTAAGTGAAGCAACTGATTTAATACCTGCCTCCTGCGCAATGCCGCATACCAGCTTCATCATTACAGGTGGTCCCACTGCTATGATTTCATCGTAATTATTGCCGTCAGCAAGAAGCTGCTTCAGCTTGTCTGTAGTAAAGGCCTTTTCCTTGTATGAGCCGTCATCTGTAACTATGTAAAGGTTTTCCGATATTTCATTAAATTCCTTTTCGAGAATAACAAAGTCCCTGCTCTTAAAGCCTGCTATGGTATCAACCTTAATGCCCTCTGTGTGAAGTCCCTTTACAAGTCCGAAAGCAAGAGCATTGCCTGTACCTCCGCCTACAACGCAGACTCTTTTGAGTCCCTCCTTTTCTGTAGGTCTGCCCAGTGGACCTGCCACATCGCAGAGGAAATCACCCTCGTTAAGCTGGTCTAAAAGCATTGTAGTTCTTCCTACTGCGGCATATATAATTTCAACTGTGCCCTTGTCCCTGCTGTAGCCTGCCATTGTAAGAGGTATTCTTTCGCCTTTTTCATCTGTTCTGAGTATTATAAACTGACCCGGCAAAGCTTTCCTTGCAACCAGAGGCGCCTCTATCTCCAGCCATGTCATATTATCGTTTAATCTTCTTTTTCCTGTTATCTTATACATCACTATACTTCCTCCTCCGGATCAAAACTGCGTTTCTGGTTAACCAGATCATCATATTTCTGAGATGCTATTTTTTCTGCTCTTGTGAACAGCTTTTCTGCTCTCTTCGGATCTCTAAGCATAAGTGAATTGTATCTTACCTCGCCCATAATGAAATCTCTGTATTTTTCAGTAGGCTTAGGGTTATCTATTGAAAGCGGATTTACGCCGGCCTCACGTTTTCCAGGGTCATATCTGAGCAGGTTCCAGTAGCCTGATCTTACCGCATTCTTCATTTCAAGCATAGCCTTGTCCATACCTGCCTTAAGTCCGTGGTTGATGCAAGGAGCATATGCTATGATAAGTGACGGTCCGTCGTAGCTTTCGGCCTCTTTGATGGC
>ERZ857965.532-NODE-532-length-53436-cov-16.358105_pt1 | contig 53436 bp, 49 predicted proteins | sample MGYA00519758_ERZ857965 | MGnify/ENA primary metagenome ERZ857965 (study PRJEB31778, sample SAMEA3449381) | human gut metagenome | biome: human gut; feature: human-associated habitat; material: faeces | place: United Kingdom | collected 2010/2012 ... | reverse complement strand
AACAAAGTGGTGTGGAAATAAAGGTTGGTTCAGATATGGCTTTTAAACTTCCATATGATAGAACTAAATATAAAATCGGTAATGAAAAAATAAATATTGGAATAAATATATCATCTCTGTTGTGGGACAGTCAGTGGGCTAAAGAAAACCATTTTGGTCTTACGGTTGATTATGAACAATATCATGTAAAAATTTTAGAATGGTTAATGGAACAGTCAAAATATAAAATTCATATCATTCCGCATGTGATAGATTTTGAACAGCCAGATGCTAGAGAAAATGATTATCGTGTATGTTTACAATTGAAGAAAAAATATGGCGATAGAATTGAAATTGCACCGCCATTTAATACGCCGATTGAAGCCAAGAGTTACATAGCTAATATGAATATTTTTATTGGTTCAAGAATGCATGCAACAATAGGAGCAATTTCGTCAGGTGTTGCAACAATTCCTTTTTCATATAGTAGAAAGTTTGAAGGACTATTTGGCAATCTTGATTATCCATATGTTATTTCTGCCCGAAAGTTTTCTTTGGAAGAAGCACTAGAAAAAAGTAAATTATGGATTCAAAATTATGAAAAATTAAAGGTGTGTGGACAAAAGTCAGTAGAGGAATCATATACGAGGTTGGAATTGCTTGAAAATGATATTAGGTGTCTTTTGGAGAAAAGAAAATGATAGGTGTTATGAAAAAATTTAAAACGGCATCTCCGGCAGTTAAGGCATCTATGGCATTATTATTTGCAAATTTGATTTTAAAGGGACTTTCTTTAATAAGTGGACCTATATTTACGAGGATTATGCCAACTGATCAATATGGGATAGTTTCAACATTTCAATCTTGGCAGAGTCTGTTGGCAGTGATTGTAACATTAAATTTATCGCAAGGCGTATTTAATAATGGAATGTTGGAGTTTAAGGAGAATAGGGATCAATTTGAATTTGCATTAGTTGTTATAACGGTTGTTTGTACAGGTTTGTTTTTATTGATTTTTGAAATATTTAAAACCTCATTATTAAATATGTTCGAAATGCCTTTGGTCATGGTATACATAATGGCTTTATATTTTTTATTTGTTCCAGCATACCAGTTTTGGAGTGGAAGGCAACGTTATGAATATAAATATAAAGCATTATCCATTGTTACTGTATGTATTGGATTATTTTCATTGTTACTTGGAGTACTTTTTGTTCTTAATGTATCTTCAGGAAAAGAGGCAATTGCACGAGTATATGCTATGGAAGGAGTAAATATTGCAGTCGGGATCTTCTTTTTTGTAATAATTGCGGTGAAAGCGAAATTTAAATTACGAATAGAGTATTGTATCTATGCTTTAAAATTTAATATACCACTTATACCACACTATATGTCAATGTATATATTGGCAAGTTCTGACAGAATTATGATAACAAAAATGATAGGTACGGCATCTACAGCTATTTATTCAGTGGCATATACGGTTGCATCTGTCATTCAAATTCTTTGGACATCAATTGAGGCATCATTGTCACCTTGGATTTATGAATGTTTAGATGTTCAAGATAAGGAAAATGTAAAAAAAACTAGTGGACAGATAATTCTTGTTTTTGCAGTATTTTGTCTGGGTTGTACGTTATTTGCTCCAGAAATAATGGCAATTTTAGCTCCTGCTTCTTATAAAGCTGGTATTTATGCGATACCAGCAATTGCAGGAGGAGTTTATTTTACAGCAGTATACTCACTGTATATGAGAATAGAACTATTTTATAAAAAGACAACATTCGCTACGGTAGCATCAACAATTGCAGCAATATCAAATATAATTTTGAACTATATATTTATTGAAATGTTTGGATTTATTGCAGCAGGTTATACGACAATGGTATGCTATGCATTATTAGCATTGCTTCATTATATGAATGTCAAAAAGAAAAAATATGATGATGCAATTGATAATAAAAAAATATTAGTGATTTCAATAGTTGTCATAGTTGTTTCTGTATTAATTTCTATACTTTATTCGCATAGATTATTAAGGTATAGTTTTATTCTTACTATGTTTTTGGCGACATTTATTAAGAGAAAAGCAATAATAGGTATGTTAAGAAAAAGATGAAGGTGTGTTAATTCTGAGTTATGTTACAATAAATGTATGTGTTGAAAAATTATTTTGTAAAAAGTATATATAGCTGATAAAAAAATTGATATTTAGGAAGTGAAAGTTAGATATGAAAGAGTCTAGTAGATACATAAATACATATTGTACTGGATGTGGTCTGTGTCATTCAGTACAAGGAACAGAGCTAAAAATGATAGAGGGAGGTTTTCCTAATGCTGATGTTAAAAAAGGGGAATCATTAGAGTTTTATCATTCCGTTTGTCCTGTTTTTTATTATAAAGATGAAAAGAAGCATGATATATGGGGAAATATAAAAAAAGCATTGATAGGTTATTCATCTGATAAAAAAATTAGATTTAAAGCGGCTTCAGGAGGAGCATTAACTGAAATATGTTGTTATTTACTTGAAAATAAAAAGGTTGATGCAATAATTCATACGACATATGATCCGAATGATCCAACTAAAACGATTAGTTGCATTAGTACTACAGTTGAAGAGGTAATAAACCGGTGTGGTTCAAGATATGGAATATCTGTACCTCTTAAAGATATTTTACAGATGGTACAAAGTAATAAAAAGTATGCATTTGTCGGAAAACCGTGTGATGTGATGGCACTTAGAAGATATTTGAATAAAGATGAGAAATTGACAAAAAGTATTATTTATTTGTTATCTTTTTTTTGTGCAGGGGAACCTAGTGATAATGCACAGGATGAACTTTTGAAAAGAATGGGAACTTCCAGGCGAGAATGTGGTACGCTAGTATATCGTGGAAATGGATGGCCCGGTTTTACAACAGTTAATACCAAAGATGGTCGTGAACTTAAGATGGAATATAAAATAGCATGGGGACAATATTTAGGACGTGATATAAGATATATTTGCAGATTTTGCATGGATGGAACAGGAGAATTGGCCGATATTGTATGTGCTGATTTTTGGCAGTTGAATAATAATAATCAACCAGATTTTTCAGAGCATGAGGGTCGAAATATTATAATTGCAAGAAATAAACTTGGAAAACAATTACTAGATGAAACTGTTAAAAGCGGAAGGATTTGTGTTGAAGAGGACTTTACTTCTAAAATTGATTCAGAATTTCATTTATATCAACCAGCGCAATTGAAACGCAAAGGTACAATGAAAACTACAATAACTGCAATGAAATTATGTGGACGTGATACGCCGAAATATAGTAAGAGTTTTCTTGATAAATACGCTTCACATGTTGATTTAAAAGTAAAATTTGATTTTTTTATTGGGATTATTAAAAGAATAATAAAAGGAAGATTATAATTACATAATATCACTTTACAATTTTTTTATAAAAAAGTATCATACAGAGTTTTTTGATGGATGAATTGAACTAAAATATTACAAAAGAAAGTAAATCCATATAATAAAATTATCATATTACAAAAAGACTCTGATTGGTAGCATTCATCAATATTTTTTTATTTATTTTGAAACTTTTTTGTAAGTGCTATACAATAAACCGTATAAAAATTCCAGAGAAAGCATTTGGTTAAACAGGAATTCTTCTCCTGTGTTCTGGTAATTAATTTTTCTGTTTAGATTTATCTGTAGATTTTTCTTTTATAGAGTTACTCAATAACATTAATGTCTCTATGTCTATGGGCTAATCTTTGCAGTCTAGCATATATAAGATAAACAGGTAATTATCCGTATCTGTTAACATAATTAATTTTTTGATGCAATCTTCTAAAAACATAAGAATAATTATACTATTATGAAGAAAGAAGAAAAAACTTTATTCTGGTTTGAGTGTGTATAGAAATGTTTGACCATAACACTGAAATAATAGAAATTATATAAATAGAGCACATAATCTTGGCTTATAAAAATCCATAAAGATAAAAAAAGGAGAAACATATGAAGGGAATTATCCTCGCCGGAGGTTCTGGCACAAGACTGTATCCGTTAACAATGGTAACTTCTAAACAGTTACTTCCTATTTATGATAAACCGATGATTTATTATCCAATGTCTGTATTGATGAACGCAGGTATCAGAGATATTTTAATTATTTCTACACCGGCAGATACACCAAGATTTCAGGATTTATTAGGGGATGGACACCAGTTTGGTGTGAATCTTCAATATGCTATACAGCCTAGTCCGGATGGACTTGCTCAGGCGTTTATCATTGGGAAAGAGTTTATTGGTGATGAGCCAGTGGCAATGGTTCTAGGAGACAATATTTTTGCAGGTCATGGATTAAAGAAGAGATTACAGGCAGCGGTTGAGAACGCAGAAACAGGAAAGGGTGCGACAGTATTTGGTTACTATGTAGATGACCCGGAACGTTTTGGAATCGTAGAGTTTGATAAAGATGGAAAGGCTATTTCTATCGAGGAGAAACCAGAACATCCAAAGAGTAATTACTGTGTGACCGGTCTGTATTTCTATGATAACCGTGTTGTGGAGTATGCAAAGAACTTAAAGCCAAGTGCCAGAGGCGAACTTGAGATTACAGATTTAAACCGTATCTATTTAGAAGATAACAGCTTAAATGTAGAACTTCTTGGACAGGGATTTACATGGTTAGATACTGGAACACACGAATCTTTAGTGGATGCAACGAACTTCATCAAGACAGTAGAACAGCATCAGCACAGAAAGATTGCCTGCTTGGAAGAAATTGCCTACTTAAATGGATGGATTTCTAAAGAGGAAGTTCTGAAAGTTTATGAAGTCTTAAAGAAAAACCAGTATGGACAATATCTGAAAGACGTACTGGATGGAAAATACCAGGAACATTTGTATTAAGAAAGAAGGAAAAAAGAATGACAATTATCGTAACCGGAGGAGCCGGATTTATTGGAAGTAACTTTGTATTTCATATGTTGGATAAATATCCTGATTATAGAATTGTATGCGTGGACAAGCTTACATATGCAGGAAACTTATCTACTTTAGCACCAGTAATGGATAACCCTAATTTCCGTTTCTGTAAGATTGATATTTGTGACAGAGAAGCAATCTATAAATTATTTGAGGAAGAACATCCAGACATGGTTGTAAATTTTGCAGCAGAGTCCCATGTAGACCGTTCTATTGAAAATCCTGAGATTTTCTTAGACACAAACATTAAAGGAACTGCTGTTATGATGGATGCCTGCCGTAAATACGGTATCAAGAGATACCATCAGGTAAGTACTGACGAAGTTTATGGAGATCTTCCATTAGATAGACCGGACTTATTCTTTACAGAGGAGACACCAATCCATACAAGTTCTCCATACAGCAGTTCAAAGGCAGGAGCAGATTTATTAGTTCTTGCTTACCACAGAACTTATGGGCTGCCTGTAACAATCAGCCGTTGCTCTAACAACTATGGACCATATCATTTCCCAGAGAAGTTAATCCCGTTAATGATCGCCAATGCTTTAGCAGATAAGCCATTACCTGTTTACGGTGAAGGATTAAATGTTCGTGACTGGTTATATGTAGAGGATCATTGCCGTGCGATTGATTTAATCATCCATAACGGACGTGTTGGAGAAGTTTATAACGTTGGCGGTCACAATGAGATGAAGAACATCGACATTGTAAAGATTATCTGTAAAGAACTTGGAAAGCCGGAAAGTCTGATCACTCATGTAACAGACCGTAAAGGTCATGATATGCGTTACGCTATTGACCCAACAAAGATTCACAACGAATTAGGTTGGTTACCAGAAACAAAATTTGAAGATGGAATTAAGAAGACAATTCAGTGGTATTTAGATAACAAAGAATGGTGGGAGACAATCATTTCCGGTGAATATCAGAACTACTACGAGAAAATGTACGGAAACAGATAAGAATATTAGGAGCGATAAGAAATGAAAGTATTTGTAACAGGCGTGGCAGGCCAGCTTGGTCATGATGTCATGAATGAATTAAGTAAAAGAGGTTATGAAGGAATCGGCTCTGACATCGCTTCAGAATATTCTGGAGTGCAGGATGGCAGTGCCGTTACAACAATGCCTTATGTTTCTTTAGACATCACAGATAAAGAAGCAGTAGAAAAAGTTCTCACAGAACAGAAACCAGATGTTGTTGTCCACTGTGCAGCATGGACAGCAGTAGACCTCGCAGAAGACGATGATAAGGTAGAAAAAGTTCGTGCTATCAATGCTGGTGGAACAGAAAACATCGCTAAAGTCTGCAAAAAACTTGACTCCAAAATGGTTTACATTTCTACAGATTATGTGTTTGACGGACAGGGTACAGAACCGTGGTTACCAGACTGTACTGACTACAAACCATTAAACGTCTACGGTCAGACAAAGTTAGAAGGTGAGCAGGCAGTAAGCGGTAACCTCGATCAATACTTTATCGTTCGTATTGCATGGGTATTTGGAGTAAATGGAAAGAACTTCATTAAAACAATGCTTAACGTAGGAAAAACACACGATACCGTTCGTGTCGTATCCGACCAGATTGGAACACCAACCTATACTTACGATTTAGCAAGACTTCTTGTGGATATGATTGAAACCGACAAATACGGTTATTACCATGCCACAAACGAAGGTGGCTATATTTCCTGGTATGACTTCACTTGCGAAATCTTTAAACAGGCAGGCTATACCACAAATGTAGTACCTGTAACAACAGAAGAATATGGCTTATCCAAAGCAGCTCGTCCATTCAATAGTAGATTAGATAAATCCAAACTCGTAGAGGCTGGTTTTACCCCACTGCCAACATGGCAGGATGCGTTAAGCAGATATTTAAAAGAAATTGAATATTAGAAGAAATCATGCCGTCAGACAATAATTCAATGTCAGATAATAACATAATAAAGAAGTATTCAGAAATCAGAATATAAAATACTCAGTAGCTATTCATAAACATATAATATTGCAATATGTTTTGGATAGCTACAAATCTAAGAAGCATACGCAAAGATAAGTAATTTGTGACAAACAATTTAAAGTAAATAGTTTAAGATAAAAGAATAAGAAGGAAGTAAGAATAATGGGACAGATAAAAGTAACAAAAGCACCAATTGAAGGATTATATGTAATCGAGCCAACCGTTCACGGAGATGATCGTGGCTATTTCATGGAAACCTATAACCTTAACGACATGAAAGAAGCCGGACTTGATATGAACTTCGTACAGGATAACCAGAGCATGAGTACAAAAGGTGTGTTACGAGGACTTCATTTCCAGAAACAGTATCCACAAGGAAAACTCGTAAGAGCTATCAAGGGTCGTGTTTTTGATGTGGCTGTAGATTTACGTTCCGATAGTAAAACATATGGACAGTGGTATGGGGTAGAACTTACAGAAGATAACAAGAAACAGTTCTATATCTCTGAAGGATTTGCTCATGGCTTCTTAGTATTAAGTAATACAGCAGAGTTCTGCTATAAATGTACAGACTTTTATCATCCGGGAGACGAAGGTGGACTTGCTTGGAATGATCCTGAAATCGGTATTGAGTGGCCAGAATTAGTTGGAGAATATAATGGAACAGCTTCCGCAGAGGGATATACATTAAAAGATGGAACAAAACTGAATTTGTCTGACAAGGATCAGAAGTGGGTTGGAGTGAAAGATACGTTTAAGTTCTAGGAGAGAGCTAATGGCTAGGTATAATATTTTTCAGAGAATGGAAAGAGAAATTGATTTTCAGTTTGAATATGAAAAGATAGAAGATATTATTTTAAATGAAATAAATAGTTATCAAACAATTGAGAAGCAAATTGAGGATAATTTTAAGAAATGGAAACATAAAGGAAATTACCTTTCTTTTTTTCGAATTAAGAGGAGAATTGGGATTTACTTATAAATATGATAGGAGTGGGGAACTGATACCAGAAGCTGAGGTTACGCAAATAGATGAATTTATTCTTTATTGTGAAATGATACTAAATATGTTTCTGGTTATGAACGAAGCGGAGAATTGGTTGCGTTACTGGCCATCTAATATACAAAAAATAGTAGATGTTATAAAATATGATTTAGCTAAAATTAGTCATGAAATACGTGTGACAAGTGATGGAAAGGTTTTGATTGTACAGAAAGATCCAGCTGCTATCGCAGTAGCAGATATTGTTGAGCCGAATCTTGCTGACTCTATTATTGAGTATAATCACCATCTCTTAAAAAATGATATAAAAGCTAAACAGTCCATTCTTAAGAGGATTGCAGATGCTTTAGAACCTAAAAGAAATGATTTAAAACAAATAAATAGAAAAATAGAAACAGATTTTTTCTATATGGTTAATAATATGAATGTACGCCATAATAACTGTGATGAGAGTGATTCCAGATATTATAATGAAAAATTTGCTATGCTTTCAGAAGAAAAAAAGAAGAATGGTATGACGAAATCTATCAAGAAGGTCTGATGGCATTTTTAGTATTAGAACAAGTTGAACGTACAAGGAAGATTGATGAATTTAAAAAGGAATAGGGAGTATGGGGAAAAAAGATTCTTGGATTATCCCCTTTACAATTTTCTTACAGTTGATTTGAAAAAACTGAAAAAATGAAAGGAACAATATGAAAACAACCTTAGTCATCATGGCTGCCGGAATCGGTTCCCGATTTGGCGGTGGAATTAAACAACTTGCTCCAGTTGGTTTAAATGGAGAGATCATCATGGATTATTCTATCCATGATGCAATAGAAGCAGGCTTCAACAAAATAGTTTTTATTATCCGTAAGGATATTAAGGATGCATTTAAAGAAGCAATCGGTGACCGCATCGAAAAGATTTGTAAAGATCTTGATGTAGAGATTGCCTATGCATATCAGGAATTAAGTGAACTCCCAGAAAGTGTAGAGCTTCCTGCTGGGCGTACCAAACCTTGGGGAACAGGACAAGCTGTTCTTGCTTGCAAAGAAGTTCTGCATGAGCCATTTGCAGTTATCAATGCAGATGACTACTATGGAAAAGAAGCATTTGTTAAGCTTCATGATTTCCTTGTAGGCTATGTACCAGAAAAAGCCAATCAGTTCTGTATGGCAGGTTTCATTTTGAAGAATACGTTAAGTGAGAATGGTGCCGTTACCAGAGGGATTTGCGAGACAAATGAAGAAGGCTATCTAACAGCAGTACATGAAACCTCCAATATTGTTAAGACTCCAGAGGGTGCAGCAGTAGATAACGATGGACAGCTCACTTCAATTAATGCGGAATCCTACGCATCCATGAATATGTGGGGACTTACACCAGAATTCATGCAGACTTTAGAAGATGGATTTAAAGAGTTCTTTGCAAATATGGGAAACAAAGATATTCTGAAAGCAGAATATTTACTGCCAATCTACATAGACGAACTTCTTCAGGCGGGCAGAGTTTCCGTAAAAGTGTTAGATACGAATGACAAGTGGTTCGGAGTAACCTATGAAGAAGATAAAGATTATGTAGTGAAGTCATTTGCCAGATTGATAGAAGACGGTGTGTATCAGAAAAATTTATTTGAAGATTTAAAATAAGAATAGAAAACAAGATGAATAACGAGGAGAAAAGAAATGGAATTATTTAAAAGTATAGTAACCAATGTTCTCACAGCCCTTTACCAGCCTTTCTGGTTTGCGGTACTCCTCACGATATTCATCTTGTTTTTTTATATGTATGCATATCATCCAACTGACGCCGGTAAAGGAATCAAAGCAGCCTGCCTTGCCTGGATTCGCACATTTAAAAATTCTTTATATTTCCGTAAGCTTTTTTGTCTTATATTTTTCACGGTAATGATTTTATTTCGAACTTTACTCAACCGTAATATGTGGATGAATCCACTTTCTGATGTGATGGGTGGCTGGTGGATTTGGAATACACAGCCAGATGGAACGGTAACACTCACAACAGAATGCTTTGAGAACATTGCCCTCATGTTACCATTTACTTTTCTACTTATGTGGACTGCCAAAGAGAAGCTTTTAAAGGGTAGACGAATTTGTTTTGTGAGTATTCTATGGTATAGCATAAAGGTTGCATTTCTTTTTTCATTGACGGTAGAATTCCTGCAGTTGTTCTTGCGGTTGGGGACATTTCAGCTTTCGGACTTATGTTACAATACGCTTGGGGGAGCGATAGGGGGAATGTTGTATTGGATGGGGTGGAAGGTACAAAAGAGAACAAAATAAGCAAAAAGGATTTGTTTTGAAAATTCTGTATAATATGATGAATGAATATTTTCTTGTGAGAAGGGAGATAAAATGAATAATATATTGATTGGTAATGGATTCGATATTGAAATTGGTGGAGTAAAAGAATGTGGCAATGCAGCTATTATTGAAAGAGTTCATAAAAATATTGAAAATAAAGACTATAGTTATCACATTAAAGATATAACAAATAGTGAATTAAAAGATGTTATTGAAGGAATTGAGGGCTGTATGTTGGAAGGTGTACTTTCTGGAGAATATAGTTTATATTGTGAGACGGAAGAAGAAAAAAGTAATTTAAAAAGGTTTATAGATAATTATGATGCATCTCAATCAATTGGTATGGAAGACTATTTTTTAATATTACGATTATTTAATAAAAAATATGGAGATAGTGAGCAAATGATAAATGACATGGCAGTGGGGCTGGAGAAATTATTTTTGGATGCAATTTATAATGAAGGAAAAGTACAAAAGCTTTACATGAATTTATCTAATGACCGTAAATTAGAGTTACAAAATAGTCTAAGTAGATTTGACAATATATATACAATTAATTATGATTGGAATATTGAAAAAATAGTTAATACCAAAGTAAAACATCTTCATGGTCAGTTTGATCAGTTTAATCAACAATTTCGACAGAATACTGTACTAAATAAATTTGCAAGAGGGAAGGGGATTGATTATACTGCAAGGAAAGGAGAAGAATCTCTTTTTTGTAATGCGATTATGGGATTTAGTGGAGGATTAAAAGAGAAAAAAATAAGGATTTTTATGGGGCTAGGAAATAATGATGAATATTATTATAATGAATTTAAAAATTTAAAAGGGACTATGTGCTTAGCAGGAATGTCTCCTAATAATGATGGTCATATTATGAGATTAATTTTTGAAAACAAAGATATTAATAAAGTAATTTTTTATTACCATTCAGAAAATGATAAAAAAGCCGCAGAAGATTTATATAGGAGACAAGGATTAATTTGTAAACCGGTATCTGAACTTTGGTAGAAAAAGGTTAGTACATTTATAAGGGGGCTGTAATTTTTGGTATTAATTGTTTTATCAGAATCGTAGTTAATTTTTGGTTCGGTTAAACAGGAATGTTTTTTGTTGTTCTAGTAAGGAATTTTTTTAATCTACCTGTGTGGATTATTAGAGGCAACGTGAGTGGTAAATAATCCGTACCTTGACAAAATTTTAGACCGCCAAATGGCGGTCTTATTTTTTCTCTGTTTTTCTGCATTTCGCTGGAAGATTTGGTGACCACGGCAGCAAATCTTCGCAAAAGCTTAAGTCTTTATCAGCCATATGCTTTGGTATCTCTTCCAATAGATATTCAAAATATTCATATGGTTTTAGATGGTTCGCTTTTGCGGTTTCCGCTATACTATAGATCGTCGCACTTGTCTGGGCTCCTCTTATTGTATCTATGATTACCCAGTTCTTTCGACCAATACAGAAGTTTCTGATTGCTCTTTCTGCTACATTGTTATCTAACGGGACGTTTCCATTCTCAAGAAATACTTTTAGATATTCTTCCTGATTGAGCGAATAACTTAACCCTTTTCATGTTTTACTCTTTTCTGCAATACGTCCCTCCTTCTTTTTCTCTTTTACCCACACAAAATAGGCTTCCACCAATGGTTTTACGCTCTCCTGTCGACGTTCTTTCCTTTCCTCTGGTGTAAGCTCTTTTAATGTATTATCTACGTGATATATCATCCTTATCTGTTCGAGTGCCTGCCATACAATGTTGCTCTTCCGGCTCTTTGCCGGCAAAGCCTTTACAGCTTCTTCATACCGGCGTCTTGCATGTGCCCAGCATCCTGCTACTGTCAGGCCTTCCTTATTTTCGTCCAGGGAAGCCAGTGCCTCGGCTTCATTAAACATTACCAGTTCTCCGTTCACATCGGCAAATGCCATCTGTTGTGGCACTGGCATCTGTTCCGTCTTTCTTCCATAACGGTTCTGGTTCATGACCGCAAGCTGTTCCAATACCAGCTGCAGTTTCTTATCAATCTCTGAAAGCTGCTCCTGTTGTGCGAGGAACAGCTGGATGAGTGTTTCCTTCGAAAACGTATTCAGTTTTTCTTCCACAGAAAAGATAAAGAGTATCTGGTTCGATAGCATCTTCTCCAAGATAGGAGCGCACAGTATCTGCCAGACGGTCAATCCCTGAACGAAGGTCTGTATATCCTGTTACAATAAATATCTTTTTTAAAACAAGTCGCATCATTTAACATGTGAGAGTACCCGGACTGTCTTTTCCAGTAAAGCTTCCGAAATATCTCCATGAACCCGGACGATACATCCATTTACCTCGATAGAGATATCGGGAGTACTTTTTGGCAGATGCATAATGTTTTCAGAAATTTCAACAATCTGCTGGCATGGAAGAGAATCTTCCGGGATATGCTCCAGACAGGCTTTGCGGATACGTCGTAAACGATAATAGTAATTCGATTTGGAGATGCCCTTGGTATCGCACCATTGTTCTACCGTCATATCGGAAGGACGGTTCTGGCATTCTTTGACCAACTGGGCCCATTGCTGCAAACGATAGTCAACAGCAACCGCTGTAGTAATAGAACTCATAGGAAATGCCTCCTGACCAGTCCTAAAAGTTGAGTACTGAACTTTTAAGACGTTTAATAATCATAGGACTATTATGGCACTGGTTGGAGGTGAAATCTAGGTACGGACTATCTACCACTTACGTAGAGATGATAAGATAGGTTTAGATATGTTGTAAATCGTAAGTAGTACACAGTTGATGAGATTTTTCGTCTATTATAATTATGGGATAATCTGATATATGTGTAGGGGCTAATAAATATCAAATCATTGATAATTAAATAATTTCTTGATATAATAAGTTATCTTTATTTTTAATTAATTTAGAAGGTTATGTAACAATGGTATGTACTTTAATTTTGTTATGGATTAAAAAGCAAATAAACAAGGGGGAGGTGTCTCAATGACTAAATTAATTTCATATCTATCCTTAACTAATATTCTCGCATTGTTGGGATATATATTATTAATTCTTCAATTATTGCATGAAGGAATTTATTTTTTCTCTTTACCGATAACTGATAATTTACTTATTTCTAAATATTTTTCTTGGAGAGAAGTTGAAAGGTTTGCAGATAAAATTGCAAAACAAATATCAGCCGAGGGAGAACATTACGGGTTGATTGTGGGAACGGGAAGAGGAGGAGGCATTTTAGCTGCGTTGATGTCTTATAGATTGGATTTGGTGCCGGTTTTGATTTTTGATCGTGAATATAAATATATAAAACAAAGAGATACTGAAAAATTGGTGTCTGAATGTAATGAATTAAAAATTGAGTTTAATCAAGCAAATAAGGATATTTTGGATAAACCTATTTTATTAATTACTGCTCGTTCGCAAAGCGGAGTAACTCTTGATAAATATATTGAAGTTTTAAGAAATTCAGGCTTTACTGGTCAAATTGATAAATGTCCGTTTATTTTGTCTGATGATTCTCAAGATAAGCACTCTTCAAAGTATTATGTAGCGACATATGGTGAGAATAGAAAATGCCGTAGATTTCCTTGGGAGAAAAAACAGCCGGATATTTATAAAAGAGCAAAATAGTATAGATCTAACATAATGATTTTGCTTAAAAAGAAAGGAGATTATTATATGAGTGTTACAATCGAAAAAGAATTAAGGGGTCCATTATCTGAAGAAAACTATAAACAAATTATGGAGTTGGCAGGACAAAAAGGTTGGAAGAAGCATTCTTATAAACAGGTTACTATTTATTGTAATACGGATAACATCCCATCAATTGGGACTGTAGTAGAAGGAAAGGGTAGATTAAGTATTAATATTAGCGATGATGTAATAAAAATCAAGCTGAAAGTCGGGAATGCATTAGAATTCTCTAGAAGTCAATATGTTATAAAGTGTACAAGAGATTCATGGGAGTCTATTGCCGTATTATTACAAATGCTTGGTGTCACAACGGGATTTGGGCGAACTTTTGACAGATCGGATTTGATATTACCAAATGGAGTTAAATTGACGACTAAACTCCATTGCAATATGGGGGATCATTTTGAATTGGAAAGAAACGATGATGATTTCAAAACATTAAATGAATTTAATAATGTTTTAAATGAATTAGGACTGCATGTGTGGAGTAAAGATGAATATTCAGAAGCGATTCAACGGGATCATAATACCGTTACTGAAACTGAAATTTTATCTTTCTTGAAAAAAGAATTATGAAAGAGTATGGTAATTTAAATACTGTGGGAAATGCATGGATTGTCTTGGCAGACGAGATACTATCAAAAGGTTTTGAAAGAAAACGTGGTGATGAAACATTCACTGAATTAAAAGGAATTTCATTTTCAATATCTGGAGATATTGTAGATGATGATATTATAAGAAAATATGGAAATGAAACGAAAATAGAGTGGATGAGAAATAATTTTGAAGTTTTGGCACCTGTAAAGGAACTTCAAGATGCGAACTCATATGCTTCAAGATTGTTTGATTATTGTGGTAAAAAAAATCAAATTGCATGGGTAGTTGAAAAAATTAACGAGGATTGTTTTACTCGTTCAGCAACTATTACTACTTTTGAACCATTGACAGATGTTTATTATATTCCATGTATTAGTATGTTAGATTTTGATATTGAAGAAAATACGTTGAATCTATATGTATATTCAAGAGGGCTTGATTTTGGAAACAAGGCATATGGTAATATGATATGCATTGCTGATATATTAAATTTGGTTGCGAAACAAACAAACTTAAGTGTTGGAGGTATATGTTTTATTTGTAAGTCAATTCATATTTATGATACAGAATATGAGGAGATGAGGAAGATTATTTGTGAGGTTAAAAAAGGCTTGTAAATAAATTTCAGAAGCTATGCACAAATTAATTACTACTTGTTCATCAACTGATATGCCATGGAAGGAAAACGAAAAGATGCCAGTGCTGTGGGTAATTGGAATAAAAATTATATAAAAGGCACTTAAATGTGCAATCGTTTAAGTGCCACCCTAATTTTACCTCAATTTTATTATTGCACAAATATTTATATTGCGGTAAGCCTCTTCAATTTAGGATTAGGAACCTTTAGGCTTGCTGAGGAGTATGAAAATTGAGTACAAGCGTGGTCAACATTGTTTTCAAATTAACCACCTCCTAATTCTATAATACAAAATAATTCTAGCTAAGTAAAGTTAAAAATGTATGAAAGGGAAAAGATAGTATGAAAACAACCTTAGTAATCATGGCTGCCGGAATCGGTTCCCGATTCGGCGGTGGAATCAAACAACTTGCTTCAGTTGGTTTAAATGGAGAAATTATCATGGATTATTCTATCCATGATGCAATCGAAGCAGGCTTCAACAAAATAGTTTTTATTATCCGCAAGGATATTTAAGAGGCATTTAAAGAGGCGATCGGTGACCGCATCGAAAAGATTTGCAACAATCTTGATGTGGAGATTGCCTACGCATATCAGGAATTAAATGAACTTCCAGAAGGTGTGGAACTTCCAGCAGACCGTACCAAACCTTGGGGAACAGGACATGCCGTTCTTGCGTGTAAAGAAGTTCTGCATGAGCCATTTGCAGTTATCAATGCAGATGACTACTATGAAAAAGAGGCATTTGTTAAGCTTCACGATTTCCTTGTAGGCTATACACCAGAAAAAGCGAATCAGTTCTGTATGGCAGGTTTCATTTTAAAGAATACGTTAAGTGAAAATGGTGCCGTTACCAGAGGTATCTGCGAGACAAATGAGGAAGGCTATCTTACAGCGGTACATGAAACATCCAATATTGTTAAGACTCCAGAGGGTGCAGCAGTAGACGAAGATGGACAGCTTACTTCAATTAATGCAGAATCCTACGCATCCATGAATATGTGGGGACTCACACCGGAATTCATGCAGACTTTAGAAGATGGATTTAAAGGGTTCTTTGCTAATATGGGAGACAAAGATATTCTGAAAACAGAATATTTATTGCCAATCTACATAGACGAGCTTCTTCAGGCAGGCAAGGTTTCCGTAAAAGTCTTAGATACGAATGACAAGTGGTTCGGAGTAACCTATAAAGAAGATAAAGACTATGTAGTAAAGTCATTTGCCAGACTGATAGAAGATGGTGTATATCAAAAAAATTTATTTGAGGATTTAAAATAAATAGTGAAGGAGAACAATGGGAAGTAAGATAATCGAAATATTTAATAAAATAGCATATAACGTATTATCAGCACTTTATCAGCCCTTTTGGGCTGCCGTTCTCCTTGCCTTTTTAACAATGTTCTTATATTTATATGGTAAGGAGTATGGGTGGAAAAAGAATAATTTTATCCGAAATATGTTTGCAACATGGTGGAGAACATTTAAAAATTCATCAACTTTTCGCAGGATATTTCTATTAGCCTTTTATACAGCAATGATATTACTCCGAACAGTCTTAAATCGTGAGATATGGTTTGATCCGCTTGGAAAGCTTTTGGGAGGATGGGGCTTATATGAAGATGGACAATTTACAACAGAATCTATAGAGAATTTCATGTTATTTGTTCCATTTTCTATTTTACTATTGTGGGCATTTCAAAAAGAATTACTTGATGAATCTGAGAATATTAGATTTGGAAAAACTGTTTGGGAAGCCACAAAAGTTGTAGCAATATTTTCTTTTCTGATAGAATTTACTCAGTTATTATTCCATCTTGGAACATTTCAAATATCAGATCTGACCTATAATACACTTGGTGGAGTAGCAGGTGGTATTATCTATTATTGGGGATATTGTCGAAAGGGAAAGCAAAAAAATAAAATAAGAAACAGAGGACAGCTATCGGAGCATTAGTCCGGAGCAGGGAATCCTCTGTTTTAGGTGCAAGATGATTGGATTCACATGGAAATAGGAATTAGAAATGGCAGGAAGACCAAAAAAGAAACCAGAATATAAGTAAGCAGGTAATCATCCGGTGTGTCTGGCCAGTGAAAAGAATTCCCGTCCAGCTTTTTCATAAGGATCCAGAAACCGGATCCGTCCCATTGAAGGATCTTGATAGAAGTGCGCCTGCGGTTTGCAAAAAGCAAACATACAGCGGGAGTATGGGTCGAGGTGGAATTTCAGTTTGATGATTGCAGCCAGTCCATTGTAACTTTTCCTAAGGTCAGTAACTCCGCATGCCAGATAAACGGTAGTACCGCCAGCCAGGTCAAGCATGATGTCTTAACTCTTTTATAATGGCAGACAAAAGTTCTGATGGGCAGGAGGGACAGATTTCAATACGGATACTGTCATTAAGAAAGATATGGATAGAGGATGAAGGTTGTGAGGAAACAAGCTCTTTCCTGCGTAATTCCTGTTCTGTTGGCATTTTTGCAAAGACAGGGGCATCTTCTTTTACGGAAACCGGATCCACATTTTTTAATTTGCGGATCCAGTAAGACATGGTAGAAACAGGAACCTGATGTTTTTGGCACCATGTCCGGCAGGTCTGTCCACTGGAATAAAATTCCTGTACACGTTCAGACCAGAATAAGATTTTCTCTTCTTTTTTCATAATGGTATACTTCCTCTCATATTTTGAGAAGATTGTATCAGAAAATTAATTGTGGTAACAGGTACGGATGATTACCTGCTTACAAGTCATTTGCCAGATTGATAGAAGCTGGTGTGTATCGGAAAGATTTATTTGAGGTTTTGAAATAAGAGAATAGAAATTTGTGAACTATAGCATATTATATATTGCATTTTTGTATGTTTTGTGTTATAATTAAACAATTTTAATGACAGTAAAAATTATTAACTGCTGCATGAAAATGGTTTAAAGTAGTGATATCTATACCATTACAGCAATGGAGGGTGAAGGCGATGTATTTAAATGATAAGGCAAAAAAGGCTTTGGAAAATTCTATAGGGATTAATCTTTCAAAATTAATTAGAATGGATGAAGAAGAGGAGAGAGAATTCATCTGTTCTAAGGTGGGTCATCGTCCGGTCTTTTCAAAGAAGCCAGATGCTAGAATGGTGGGAAGAGGGAATCCTTTAATTGCACGTCGTAGAATTTGTACAATGGAAGATATAGATAGAAGAATTATGGAGTTAAAATAATGGAAGTAGAAAGAGAAAAAATAAAAATCCACAGTTCAGTTTTAGCACAAGAATCTGAATTATTAGATAATATTTTTCGTATGTATATCGAGGATATAAATCCTTTTGTTGTTCGATTTGAAGTATCAAGTGGGGAATTTCCTGCGGAAGTACAGAATGAAATACGTGCAATATATGGTCATTTGATTAGAGCCTCTATGGCAGAGTCACCTGAAAAAGTTAGAAGTAATATTGAAAAAATGAAGTCTCATTCTAAAAGAGCATTATTGGATTGTTTTAAATATACAAGTATTTTATGTTCTGATAATTATGATGATTTTATGAAACGATATGAGAATATAGATTTGACTTTTTTAGATGATGGTGAATTTTTACGAGATGTTGTTTTACGTTGTAAGAGAGCAAGAAAGGCTTTGCAAAATGCTAAAATAGCAGAAACAACAAATATATTAGAAGACGAATTGTTTTCATTATACCAGGATGCATATTTGCAGTTTGAAGAATTGAATGATAAGATTGAAAAGGCTGAAAAGAGTGCGGCATATTTGCAACGTAAAGCAACAAAGAAAGATAAGATAGCAAAAGTGTCGTTATGGATAGGTATTTTGGGCATTTTGGTCGGAATAGCAGGTTTTGTAATTAATTTTATTTAATATTATGTAAAGATGTAAGAGACAAGTGTAAACATGAACAATCCTCCAAAGCTTTTTAAGCAGTTCTTCTGAAGCAGTATTAGCAATCTCCACTGTCAGATTTCCCGAATGGATAATCACATCTGGTTTGAAAGTATATGATGTATAGTCCTTTTTACCGTCAGCAGACAGATTAGGACAGCCGGGAGATTCCTTTTTCAGAGCAACGGTGGCACGATGGTGTATCCGTTGCAGTCTGGAATACCTGAAGCCAATCTATGAATATCTGCACGGATATTTACTGCAGGCTATATATCTGCATACGGATGAGGCTCCCTGTCAAACGGAATGTTTTCTATAGAATTTTTATGCGGTTTGTTGTGTACCGCTTACATTCTTTTTTCTTTTTTTATCTATTATAAAGTTATACAGAATATCATCTGCATGTGTGCTTATTTTTGTATAACGTCTGTCTATAGAATGTTTTCTCAATTTATTAATTAGCTCAGTGCGTGTATTTTTCGGAAGAGAAGATTTTTGAATGGTAAGCAAGTAATCATCAGTACCTGCTTACGAAACTGCAAAAGCGATGAATATTCTTGTGCGGCAGAGCCGCCCGTCCGGCGTGGCGTGAGCCACTTGTCCAGACGGAATGAGCCATTTTATAATTAGAATGCTACTCTCGCAGCGATTTATCTAAGCCGTATACCTCCTGCATGGATCTGTCATGCTCAGCATCAATGCTTGTAATGCTGATCTGATAGCTGTCATGGCAATGCGGTCAATGATTGCATCAGCCAGAGGACTTGCTTCTCCTCCAAGCTGATCGTACCATTCTTCGAATACATACTGAGAACAGAAGATGGTAGATGATTTTTTGCGTCTCCGATGAAAAAGTTCGAAGATATCTTTCTGCTCAGTTTCTGTTGGCTTCAGAAGCATCCATTCATCTAGGATGAGAACTTGAACCTGCTCACCGGGCTTGCGATTGATGTGCATGGTAGCACGTCGTTTCTGCTCATCCTGCTGGATGTGATAGCAGAATTGAGAATACATGAGCGGCTCATCGCCGTTGGCACGGCAGCCCTCCATGTATTCAGTCCACAGGAGCTTTTTACTGACTCCGTTGCGGAGCAGTTCTTTGTGGATGTAGTCGTAGTCTGGCATACGCTTTTGAGAGCGGTCGCATTGTTTTGGATAAAGACTTAAGTTTTTGTGAAGACCTGTTGCCATGGGCACCAAATCTTCCAGAGAAATGCAGAAAGACAGAGAAAAAATAAGACCGCCGTTTGGCGGTCTAAAATTTTGTCAAGGTACGCACTGTCTACCACTTACTTAATTAGAGTTAATTTAAAATTATATTGACAAACAAACAAAAGTTCGATATATTGCTATTAATAGAAGAAAAAGAAATTATTAGAAAAAAGTTATACTAGAAAAATGTATTTACTAATATACAATAATAAATATAATAGAATATATATTAAAAATTTTATACGAATTGAGGAATGAAAAATGGTTAGTAAAATTAGAAAAGTATTGTTTTATCGTCTTTCCATGAATGATAAACAGGGAAAAATAATTTCTCCAAAGGAATTAGAAGCAAAATTTGATAAAATTATACAAGAATACATGATAAAAATACCTAACTCTAATAGATATGCAATTTCTATTGAGAAGGAAAATGAAATATTTGTTATCGAATTAATTAAGAAGAATAATAAATTAGCGTTTTTAAAATTGGGGATTCAAAATGCTTCTAATGCAGTTGCACTGCGGAATGGGGAAACATTAGAATCTGATGAGGTGGATATCGCCCCTAATCAATCATTAGAAACTTATACATATTGTCTTATAGATTTTGCGACAACAATAGTAAGTTATGTTAATACAAATACTTCTCCAAGAATTTCTGTTTTAAAAGATTTATTTGAGAAATGTTATGGGAAGGAAGGCTTTTCTCCGAGCATGAATATAATTTTTGCACCGGATGCAATTAAGGAAATTTTGAAAAAGAAAAGGGTACTTAAAATACAAGTGGATGTAGCTGTACCTTCGGATAATGTTCTTACTCAGTATCTAGAAGTATCGGAGGGTACCTTTGATGGTTTGGGTGGAAAAAGTTCAAGCACAGTTTCTTTTCAAATTAAAGCAGATAGGGGAAAGAGTCTTTATAAGGAAGAAGGGAAATTTAATAAAATATTAAAAGAGCTTACCAATAAAGCTGGTTCTGATAGAATTCAGAGGATAGCTGCATGGGGAAAAGATGATAATGAAACTGAGTCGCAAATGTTTGATCTATTATCATATAAAGCGAATGTGAAAGGTAAGGTTGGAAGGGAAAGATATGATAATGCGTCAGAAGAAGATCAGCTAAATATGATAGAGATAGAATATGAAAGTAGAAAAGAAGAAATACTTGGATATATATCAATACAATAAAGTTATTTTATTATAAATAAAGAAGTATAGCTTGTAAGGGAAGGAGAATTACAGTGAGTGATAAGATTGTGCGTCGAAACTGCATAATGTTGAGTAGTGTAACTATTGGCACAATTATAATTACTGCGATTTTAATGAAGTCTGATATTATTAGTATAACAATGATAAATAAATTAGGGAAAGATTTTCAGTATAATTTATTAAGTTTTTCAGGTGTGTTAGCAGGCTTTTTGTTTACGGGTGTAGGAATTCTAATATCTGCTATTGATAAAGAACGAATAAAAAGACTTTGGTATAATCGGTATTTAGACAATCTTTATCATTGTGCGGCATTAGGAATTTTGTGTAGTATTTTTACGATTTTAACAGTATTTTCAGAATTATTTTGTACTTTTTCAAAGGAGATTCAGAAAAAAATTCTAGAATTTCAGGTTTTATTTATTATACTTGGTATGGTATATTTTATTTGGTGTACCTATATGCTTATTGGTTTGATTTCTAAGATGAGGAAAGAGATATAATGAATATTGGGATTAAAAAAATAAAAATTGGAATGAAAAAGGTTCGGAAATTGAAATAAATAAGTATAGGAAGAAATAGATAAAATGATACAAGAATTTTTTCGGTATATAAAAAATAGTGATAATGCAGAAGTAGTAGTTGCGGTAATAGCACTGGTAGCATCAGTGATAGTTTTTCTTTGGGGATTATATCATCAAAGAAAATTAGATACATTAAACAAACTTACAGAATTACGTACAAAGTATCCGAATTCAGATGAGCTAGATGAAAAAGGGAGAGAGAACTATTTGCGTGAATTAGAATTCTTTGCTACAGGCGTTAACACATATATCTATAGTTATAAAATTGTTAAAAAAATGAGTAGGACAAGATTAAAAAGTCAATACAACAATTGGATATACGGTACCATTCAGAAAATAAGGGGAAATGACAATAATAAGGATGCTTATAAAGAATATGAAAGAATGATGGAGAGATTAAAGAATTCATCTGAATCTAAATTGATAAGGCGTATGAAATTAAATATTCAATTTTGTATTCAGAAAACAGATACAGGTCAAAAATTTATTAAGATATTGGGTAAATATTGGATTTTGATAGGGTTGGTAGCAACCTTAATTATTAAAATTATTTTTTCACCTGCTCCTATGATGGAATGGTTGAGTAAAATTGAATTTTGTAATAAGATTTTATTACGTCCGGCGGAGAAAACCTTATATTTTGAGGTACTTTCTTTACTTGATGCAGTTGCGACATCGTTTGTAGCAAGTTTGGTATTTTATGGGCTAAACGTAGTTCTACCTTCTAGAGAAAAAAATAAACAGATACAGGGAGAAATTCAAGATATAGCAACTAGAATTTTAGATGAAATTAGAAAACCACATGCAAGATGTGCAAACGAATATCATAAGCAGCCCCAATTTAATATTGCAGTTGCAAGTGAAGAAGATATTAAATTATTTCTGCAGACAATGAATTACGAAAAAGAGCTATGTTATGAAAAGGATGAATTTGTAGAAGGAATTGAATTGGTACATACATCCATACAAAGAATAGAAGAGTATATAAGAGAGTTACGTAGAGTATATTTGTCTTCACTTAATTCAGAACAATTGAATATTTTGAGAGATTTACAAAATTCTTTATATATAGAAGAGTTTAAAAGGTATTATCAGCATTTACATAGCATTAATAGATTTTCTGTACCGGAACGTGTATTAAAGGAAAAATATAAAAACTATAAAGATGAAAAGCCAGATGGTGAAGGAGGAATAAATCAGGATAGTTTTGAGATTGAACAGGCATTATATGATGCGAGTATTTTATATAAAAGACTTAAAGAAGCTTTTAAAATATAATAATATTATTATTAAGTTTGAGATAAGGAGGTGACACAAGAATTTTTTACTTAACAAAAGACATTTGGAACAGTATATTGCTTGATTTTAAGCAACCCATAAGTTATCTGATACCAGCAATAATTATAACAGTCTTTTTAGCAGTTATTTATAAGGTATGTAGGAGAGAGAAAGCGAGAGTTAGCTTATCTTGTCTCCTTCTTATTGTTTATATACAAGTTGTTTTACAGACAGCTTTTTTCTTCAGAGAGTCGGAAAGTAGGACGCAGATGGATCTTCGATTGTTTGGTATATGGGGAGAGACTCCGATAGCGCATGCGTATTTTATTGAGAATATTATTATATTTATACCGTTTGGGGGATTGATGCCAATGGTATTTAAGCGGATGAAGAAGATGAGATACTGTGTATTTGCAGGATTTTTGTTTTTTTGTATAATTGAGATTAGTCAGTTGATTACACAGTGGGGATTTTGTCAGTTAGATGATGTTGTTACGAATACAGTAGGTGCGTTTGTTGGCTGGATAATATGGAACTGTGGGAATTATTTTATAGAATTATGGGGGAACAACCTTGGATAAATGGACAACAACAAAGTCAGAGAGTTTAGTAGATAATCACTGGGTAAAGATTCGAAAGGATAGTGTAGTTCTTCCGAATGAGCAGAAGATTGATGATTTCTATGTGATTACGATTAACAACGCAGCAGCGATTGTAGCGATTGATGAAGATGGTAACTGTATTCTGAAGAAGGAATATCGTTATTGTTACGATAGAGACTTAATCGAAGTTCCGGCAGGAACTTTTGAGGAAGATGAGACAGATGGTTTAGCAGTTGCAAAGCGTGAGCTGTTAGAAGAAACAGGCTATGAGTCGGATGAGTGGCAGTATTTAGGGGCTACAGTGGAAAGTTCAGCTAAGCTTACTAACTATATGCATATTTATTTTGCAAATCATTGTAAGAAGGTTAGTGAGCAGCATCTTGATGCGACGGAAGATGTGGAGGTTATTGTGGTTCCGTTTGAAAAGGCAATTGAGATGGTTATGAATAACGAGATATGCTGTAATAGTTCGGCACATGGGATTTTGAGAGTGGCTAGGATGTTAAATATTTAGAGAATTAAATCAGCACTAGGAGAAATAGAAAGAAATAAGTATTTTTCGAAAAATATAAGTCATGAGAATAGGATATAAATGAAGTATAAGGGGGATGATGGGATAATGCAGGATCTTTTTTCAGATAATACACCTTCGGTTGAGTCAGAGCGTATTCTTTATACGCCATCGACTTTTGCCCGTTCTTCTCTTCTTCATTTACAGGAAGTTGGTTCATTAGAGGCAATATCGGCACATACTTCTTCCAGAAAAGATTTAGTTTCTTTTCTTTGTTTCGTAGTATTAGATGGATGTGGAGAACTGGCTTATGAGGGAAATACATATTTTTTAAAAAAAGGGGATTGTGTATTTATTGATTGCCGAAAGGCGTATAGTCACCGAACAGGAGTGGAAGCGGTAGGTTCAGCCTATGCAGAAGATGAAAATAAATTATGGTCTTTGCAGTGGTGTCATTTTTATGCGCCATTTCTTCCGGCAGTTTACGAGAAGTATAAGGAGCGTGGGGGAAGACCCATGTTTCATCCAAAGAATCCGTCAAAGTTCAGGGAGCTTTTTACAGAAATTTATTTACTTGCTTCTTCATCGGATTATATTCGAGATATGCGTATGAATGAGAAGTTGAGCATGCTTCTTACGATGTTGATGGAGGAATCCTGGCATCCAGAGGATAGTAGCGTTTCAAAGAAGCGCATGGAGCTTACGAAGCTTAAAGAATATCTGGATGAACATTATACGGAGAAGATTTCGCTGGATGAACTGTCAATACACTTTTTTATTAATAAATATTATCTCACGAAGATTTTTAAAGAGACGTATGGAACGACAATTAACAGCTATATTATTGCGAAAAGGATTACAAGAGCGAAGCAGATGCTTCGTTTTACAGATATAACATTGGAGGAGATTGCGATTGCGGTTGGGATGAACGGAGGGAATTATTTTAGTCGGATGTTTAAGAAGATAGAGGGAATTAGTCCAAGAGAATACAGGAAGCAGTGGTAGAGAAAACTGGCACAACATTAGTTAAAAACCAATATTGTGCTAGTTTTATTTTTTATATGCCATTTTTTTCTTGCTTGAAATCATTTACAATGGTATCCGTCACAGAAAAGTACGGTGATAAGGTTATTATCACTGAGAACAGATATATAATTCATAAAGAAAGGTTAGGAACAATATATGAAAAAAGCTCTTATTACAGGTATTACAGGACAGGACGGTTCTTATTTAGCAGAATTTTTATTAGAGAAGGGATATGAGGTTCACGGTATTACTCGTCGTGCTTCTATTTCAAATACTGCACGTATTGATCACATCATTGATAAGATTACATTACACGATGGAGATTTATCTGATTCTTCTTCTTTAATCCGTATTATCAGCATGGTTCAGCCAGATGAGATTTATAACCTTGCTGCACAGTCTCATGTTCAGGTATCTTTTGATGTACCGGAGTATTCAGGAGATGTAGATGCACTTGGTGTTCTTCGTATTTTAGAGGCTTGCCGTATTTTAGGTCTTGAGAAGAAGACAAAGGTCTACCAGGCATCTACTTCTGAACTTTACGGAAAGGTAGAGGAAGTTCCACAGCGTGAGACTACTCCATTCCACCCATACAGCCCATATGCAGTTGCAAAACAGTATGGTTTCTGGATTACAAAGGAATACCGTGAAGCTTACGGAATGTTTGCTGTAAATGGTATTTTATTCAACCATGAATCTGAGCGTCGTGGAGAGAACTTCGTTACTCGTAAGATTACTCTTGCAGCAGGACGTATTGCAGAAGGTCTTCAGGATCATTTAGAGCTTGGAAATATGGATTCTTTACGTGACTGGGGTTACGCAAAGGATTATGTAGAATGTATGTGGATGATCCTTCAGCATGACACACCAGAAGATTTCGTTATTGCTACAGGTGAGCAGCATACAGTTCGTGACTTTACAGAGAAAGCTTTTGCAGCTAACGGAATTACAATCCGTTGGGAAGGCGAAGGTATTAATGAGAAGGGTTACGATGCAGAGACAGGTAAGATGCTTGTATGTGTTAATCCACAGTGGTTCCGCCCTACAGATGTAGATAATCTTTGGGGAGATCCTACAAAGGCTAAGACTGTTCTTGGCTGGAACCCACAGAAAACAAGTTATGAAGAGTTAGTTGAGATTATGGCAAAACATGACAGAGCGCTTGCAAAAAAAGAAGCTGCCATGAAAAACGCATAATTAAACGTGTTTTAGATAAAGGATTGGAGATAGATAACGATGATGGAGAAAAATGCAAAGATTTATGTTGCTGGTCACAGAGGAATGGTAGGTTCTGCTATCGTTCGTGAATTAGAGCGTCAGGGATATACAAATATTATTACCCGTACACATAAAGAGTTAGATCTTTGCCGCCAGGATGCGGTAGAAGAGTTTTTTGCAACAGAAAAGCCAGAGTATGTTTTCCTTGCGGCAGCTAAGGTTGGCGGTATTGTTGCAAACCAGGAAGCATTAGCTGATTTCATGTATGAAAACATGGTATTGGAGATGAATGTAATTCATTCTGCATGGAAGAATGGATGTAAGAAGTTAGAATTCCTTGGTTCTTCCTGCATTTACCCTCGTATGGCTCCACAGCCAATGAAGGAAAGCTGCCTGCTTACTTCTGAGCTTGAAAAGACAAATGAAGCATATGCATTAGCTAAGATTTCCGGATTAAAATACTGCGAGTTCTTAAATAAACAGTACGGAACAGATTATATTTCTGTAATGCCTACAAACCTTTACGGACCAAATGACAATTATCATCCAACACACAGCCATGTACTTCCTGCTTTAATCCGTCGTTTCCACGAGGCAAAGGTAAACGGATTAAAAGAAGTTACATGTTGGGGAGATGGTTCACCATTACGTGAGTTCTTATATGTTGATGACCTTGCAAATCTCTGTGTATTCTTAATGAATAACTACAGCGGAGATGAGACTGTAAATGCTGGTACAGGTAAAGAGTTAACGATCAAAGAACTTACAGAGTTAGTAGCTAAGGTAATTGGTTACGAAGGTGAGATTAAGTGGGATTCCAGTAAACCAAACGGTACACCACGTAAGTTATTAGATGTTTCTAAGGCAACAAATCTTGGATGGACTTACAAGACAGAGTTAGAAGAAGGTATCCGCTTATCTTATGAGGATTTCTTAAATAACCCAATGAGAGCTGAAAGATAGAAATAATAGACAGGCCGCTTGCCCCAGTCGGGCGGTGGCCTTTTTTAGTAACTTTAATAATTATATAAGCAAAAAATGGATGTTACGAATGTGTTGTGAAAAGTGATTTTGAATAAATATAATACTTTTTTATAAAAACAATTAGTAATGAAATTTTTAATAATAACTATAAAATTGTAAGAATATAAGGGGAAAGAATAGATGAATATTGTATTATTATCTGGTGGTTCAGGTCAGCGTTTATGGCCTTTATCCAATGAGATTCGTTCAAAACAGTTTATTAAGATTTTTCATAAAGAAGATGGTGAGTTAGAATCTATGGTGCAGCGTGTGTACCGACAGATTCGTACAGTAGATACAGATGCTACCGTTACAATCGCAACTTCTAAGTCTCAGGTGTCTGCGATTCATAATCAGTTAGGGGAAAATGTCGGAATCAGCGTAGAACCTTGCAGAAGAGATACTTTTCCAGCGATTGCATTAGCAGCAGCATATTTAAAAGATGTGCAGTATATAGGGGAAGAAGAAGCTGTTGTTATCTGTCCGGTAGACCCATATGTAGAAGATGATTATTTCAAAACAATTGAAGCATTAGGAAACAGAGCAGCAGAAAGTGAAGCAAATCTTGTTTTAATGGGAATCGAACCTACATATCCAAGTGAAAAATATGGATATATCATTCCAAAAAGTAAAGAAAACATCAGCGAAGTTTCTATGTTTAAGGAAAAGCCAACGGCAGAAGTAGCAGAAGGCTACATTTCTCAGGGCGCATTGTGGAATGGCGGAGTATTTGCGTTTAGGCTTGGTTATGTATTAAAGCGTGCGCATGAATTAATCGACTTTAAAAACTATGATGATTTATTTGCAAAATATAATACACTGAAAAAAATCAGTTTCGACTATGCAGTAGTAGAGCATGAGCCATTAATCGAAGTAATGCGTTTCTCTGGCACATGGAAAGACCTTGGTACATGGAATACTTTGACAGAAGCGATGGACAGCAACAATGTTGGAGAAGCGCTTTTTAATGAAAAATGTGAAAATGTTCATGTAGTAAATGAATTAAATATGCCAGTACTTTGTATGGGATTAAAAGATGTTGTTGTATCTGCAAGCCCGGAAGGAATCCTTGTTTCCGATAAAGAACAGTCCAGTTATATTAAACCATTTGTAGAGACATTTAATAAACAGGTTATGTTTGCAGAAAAATCCTGGGGAAGTTTCCGCGTATTAGATGTGGAGAAAGAAAGCCTTACAATTAAAGTTACCTTAAATCCGGGACACAAGATGAATTATCACAGCCATACAAACAGGGATGAAGTATGGACAGTTGTTTCTGGTACAGGTTACACAATAATTGATGGACAGAAACAGATTGTAAGACCGGGAGATGTACTTAGAATGCCTGCTGGCTGTAAGCACACAATTGTTGCAGATACGGAATTACAGGTAATAGAAGTGCAGATGGGCAAAGATATCAGTGTACATGATAAGGAAAAATTTGAATTAGCACTGTAAAACTGGCAGAGAGATAGGAGAATTTATCATGAATGATGCAATTTTAAATAACTATCAACGTTGGACAGAACGAGCAATTGCTGATGTTGATGTGATAAATGAATTAAAAGATATTGCTGAAAATGAAGGGAAGATAGAAGATGCTTTTTACAAAGATTTAGAATTTGGAACTGGTGGATTAAGAGGTGTTATCGGTGCCGGAACAAATCGTTTGAATGTATATACTGTTGCAAAAGCGTCTCAGGGACTTGCAGATTATGTTATTAAAAATTTTGCTCCGGAAAAAAGAAAGATTGCAGTCAGTTTTGATTCCCGTATCAAATCCGATGTATTTGCCAAAGTAGCAGCAGGAGTATTTGCAGCAAACGGAATTAAAGTAGCAATCTATTCTGAACTGATGCCAACACCTTGTCTTTCTTTTGCAGTGCGTTATCTGGGATGTGCAGCTGGTGTTATGGTAACTGCTTCTCATAACCCAGCTAAATATAATGGATATAAAGTATATGGGGCAGATGGCTGCCAGATTACAACTGAAGCAGCAGCAGAAATTCTTGCAGAAATAGAAAAACTAGATATTTTTGATGATGTAAAAAGGATATCTTTTGAAGAGGGATTTGAAGCCGGAAAGATTTCTTATATATCAGAAGAAGTTTATACTGCATTTGTAGAAGCGGTAAAAAAAGAATCTGTATTAGGAGACACACAGGTCAACAAAGATGTTGCGATTGTTTATTCTCCTTTAAATGGTACAGGCTTAAAGCCCGTCATTCGTACATTAAAAGAATCTGGTTATACAAATATAACTGTCGTAAAAGAACAAGAACAGCCAGATGGTACTTTCCCAACCTGTCCATATCCTAATCCGGAAGTCAGACAGGCAATGGAACTTGGCATAGAGTATGCAAAGAAAAACAATGCAGACTTACTTTTGGCAACAGACCCAGATTGTGATCGTGTTGGTATTGCAGTAAAAAATACACAGGGAGAATATGTTCTTCTTTCCGGACATGAAACAGGAATGTTATTATTAGACTATATCTGTTCCCGCCGTACCCAGATGAAGACAATGCCAGAAGATCCTGTCGCTGTAAAAACCATCGTAACTATTGATATGGCAGAACGTATTGCTGCAAAATATGGTGTGAAAACAATCAACGTCCTTACTGGATTTAAGTTTATCGGAGAGCAGATCGGATTTCTCGAAAAGCAGGGAAAAGAAGACTCTTATATCTTTGGAATGGAAGAAAGTTATGGCTACTTATCCGGCAGCTATGTACGAGATAAAGATGGCGTAAACGCAGCATTTCTCATCTGCGAAATGTTCACTTACTATGCTTCTCAGGGAATTGGATTATTTGAAAAGCTAAATGAACTCTATGCAGAATATGGCTACTGCCTCAATACACTTCATTCTTATACATTTGAAGGTTCTGCCGGTTTCGAAAAAATGCAGAATATTATGGTATCTTTCCGTAAATCCATTACAGAATTCGCAGGGAAAAAAGTTCTTAAATGCCTTGATTATAGTGAGGGAATTGACGGACTTCCGAAATCAGATGTCCTTAAATTCTTTTTAGAAGATAACTGCTCTATCGTAGTTCGCCCTTCGGGAACAGAGCCGAAATTGAAAGCTTATATTTCTGTTAGTGCAGCAACGAAAGAAGAGGCACAGGTAGTTGAGGGAGAATTGGCAAGAGCTGTAGAAGAAAAAATGTAGAAGGAGAAAAAACTTTTTTATTATCTGTTTGATGATAAAAGTTTGATGGTGACATTCTCCTCCTATAGGTGGGGAGGATGGCACAAAAGATAAGAGTAAATATCATTAAGGAGTGTTTAAGATTAATTATTCAACAGAAAATATATGGAATAATATAATAATGGACTTTAGACAACCTATAAGTTATTTGTTTCCTGCCATAATCATCACTATGGCAGGCGTTTTCGTTTTTAAAATATATAAAAAAGGAAAAGGGAGAATTCGATTTTCCTGTATTCTATTTATAATTTACATAGAGATTCTCATGCAGACAGCTTTTTTTCACGTGAACCAGGAAGTCGACAGCAGATAGACTTGAATTTATTTGGAACATGGGGTCAAACAGCGATAGCTCATGCTTATTTTATAGAGAATATTATTATGTTTATTCCATTTGGACTTTTAGCACCAATGGTATTTAAGCGGATGAGAAAAGTGAGATTCTGCGTGTTCATAGGATTCTTGTGTTCATGTGGAATTGAGTTAAGTCAGCTTATCACACAGCGAGGATACTGTCAGTTGGATGATGTGGTTACAAATACGGTGGGGATGCTAGTAGGATGGGGGATTTGGAAGCTGCTTAGTAGTGTGGGCATGGCTGAGAATCCTCTGTTTTAGGTGCAAGACGATTGGATTCACATGGAAATAGGACTTAGAAATGACAGGAAGACCAAAAAAGAAACCAGAATATAATCCAGAACTTCAATTTAACAATTTGCTTCAAGAGTTAAGAGATGCCCATGAAGAAGCAGACTCCTTAAGATCACTGGCAGATGAGTTAAATATTAGTCTGCTTAAACTTCGTAAGCTACTTATTACTGCAGATGTGTTCACATCAGATATATGTACAGAAATCAATAATCTGCATCAGTCAGGAAAAAAGATTCCAGAGATTATGAAACTCACGGGTCTTTCCAGAGCTTCGGTTCATTCCTATTTGCCCTATACGAAGGGTCTTTATAATGCAGCAGAGATAAGTCTAAATGCGGAGCGATGCCGGACATATAAGATCCGACAAGAGAAGGTTCGGCTTCTAAAGGAAATACCATCAGAGGAAAATCTGTGGCAAGCTGTTATTGCATTTCAGGATTACCCGTTTAAAACGGCAACAGGATTACCGTTCCGGTATAAATTAAAGGTTGGTAAAAACGGAGAGTATAACAGAGAGTTGCTGATAGACCGGAGAGAGAAAAGTAAGAGTCTTGCCTGGAGTAGTGTGGTGCTGGCATTTGAAAATAGTAAGAAGGTTTCAGAAGAAGTGAAGAAACCGAAGGCACTTGGAGATATTAGAGGAGTTTCATATATTTATCCGATACTATGGCGACTTGGTTTGATCCGAGTTCCGGAAGCAATAGAGAAGAAAATGGGAAAGTAGAGATAAATCCCTGCTTCTTTGCTTGCAAGTGATTAGATTAACATGGATATATTAAAGAGTTTCTCGTAAAATAGAAAATGCATCAATGATGGGAATGTTGTTTCTGTGAGTATAAGAGCCTCATAGAACAGCATTTTTTTATTTGTAATAAGCTAAACAGATATGGTATACTTATGTTTAAAGTAATGTGCAGTGGATATATATGGGAAGAATGATAGAAATATATTGAATATTGGAGTTACAAAATTAAGATAAGAAAGGTATAAAAATGAATATTCTGCTGGTCGGAGGCTCCTGCAGCCTGATAAACAGTATGATTCTGAAATTAAGAAAAGAGGGACACAGAATTTTTCTGCTGACGGGAGATAAATATAGACATAATAAATATGAAAGAGTATTTGAAAAATACGAGTTTTCTTATGATTGCGAGAATCTGAATGATATTCTGGAAAGTGTAAATGCAGATGTAACAATTCTTATGGGTGCGTTTGATACAAATTACCGTTGGAATGGGGAGGAAAGGGAGATAGTTCTTTTTATTTCTCATCTTGTCAATATTCTGGTTGCTTATTCAGTAAAAAACAAAAAAAGATTGATTTTTCTTTCTTCAGATGAAATTTATAATGGAAACTACACGGAAGATATAAAGGAAGAAGAACCCTTTTCCGGAGTGGGAATCAGAGCGGATGCACTGTCACAGGCAGAAGAGATCTGCGATAATTTCAGAATCAACAGAAGTCTGGATATTATAACTTTGCGTCTGGATCATCTCTACAATATTCCGAAAGAGAGAAAAGACGTAAATAATATTTGTGCAGATATGTGTCTGAACTGCATGTGTGACGGGCATATTAAGGCAAAAACAGACCATACATTTTCACTTCTCTATGAAAATGATGCAGTAGAGTATATTTACCAGTTTATAAAAACTAGCAACCACAAATATAGTCTTTATAATTTATCTTCTAATGATGTAGTAAGTGAAGTAAAACTTGCAGCTATGATTCAGAAAGCTATGGAAATCGAATCGAATATTGTCGCTTTTTCCGACAGTAATGGAAGATGTGTTTTGTCGGGCAATCGTTTTGAAAGAGAATTTGGAGTTCATGCATTTGGTAATCTTGAGAAGAATATAAAAGACATGGTTTCTTATATGAAGAAACATGAATCAGTTTTCCTGAAGGGGGATGACTTAAAGCTTTCATGGTGGAAAATGCTTTATGAAAAATGGAAATGGCTGATCAGGACACTTTTTCCGTTTTTCGAGAATCTGGTATGTTTTGTTCCGTTTTTCATGATGAATAACAGGACTGTGGGCAGTGAATATTTTGCAAATCTGGATCCGTTTCTTTTGTATGTGCTGCTATTTGCAATTGTATATGGGCAGAAGCAGGCGACGTTTTCTGCAATATTGGCAGTTGCAGGTTATATGTTCCGGCAGATGTATACCAGAAGTAGTTTTGAGGTACTGATAGATTATAACACTTATGTCTGGATCGCACAGCTTTTTATCCTGGGGCTTGTAGTAGGATATATGAGAGACCAGATACGTATCATGCGCCTGGAGAGTCAGGAACTGGAAGAACATTTGCACAGACAGATTGTGGATATCCGGGATATCAATGAAAGTAATGTCCGTGTAAAAGAGGTCATGGAGCAGCAGCTGATCGACCATAAGGACAGTATCGGTAAAATTTACAGCATTACAGCAGGACTGGAACAGCGTATGCCGGATGAGGTTATTTTCTATGCAGTGGAAATGCTGGGAAAACTTATGAAGACAAAGGATGTAGCCCTCTATAATGTGGTCAGTAAAGATTATGCCCGTATCTTTTCTGCAAGTTCCCAAAAGGCGAGAAGTCTTGGAAATTCAATCCGTTACAGGGAGATGACGGACATTTATGATGCATTAAAAGAGCAGAAGGTATATATTAATAAGAAAATGGATGAGCAGTATCCACTTATGGCAAGAGGAATCTACGAAGGTGAAGAGGTACAGATGATCGTTATGATGTGGGGATTAAGCTGGGAAAAAATGACCCTTGGACAAGCCAATTTTCTTACAGTCGTCAGCTATCTGATTCAGAATGCAGTCCTCAGGGCACAGAGATATATGCAGGCACTGGAAGAGAAGCGTTATAGCCAGAATTCCAGAATCCTGGAACCGGAAGCATTTGAGTCCCTGGTTCAGGCATATATGAAGGCAAAACTGAAAAATCTTGTAGAATGTGTATTAATTAAAGTAGATGTTCAGAACTCGGAATATCAAAAAACGGATGAGCAGATGTCCGGATATATGAGGGACAGTGATTACATGGGAATGCTGCCTGATGGAAATCTGTATGTCCTGCTTACCAACACAACCAGAGAGGGTGCTGTTATTGTACAGGACAGATTTGAGAAGAATGGCTATAAAACAGAATACGTGGAGATGATGTCAGTATGTCACAGAGAATGAAGCTGTTTATTTTCCTGCTGATCATAAATCTGATCGTGGTTGTGTTCTATCTGATCTGGAATTATATCCGCAGAAAAGAAAAAATCGGAAGTGTATGGATGAAGGCAGTTATGATGCTTTTATGTCCGGTGACAGGTCCTGCGTTTGTATTCCTGTCATTCCTGCTTTTTAAGTTATTTTCTTCCCAGGGTATGGATTTGTCGGACGTTGTATTTAGCAAAGACAGGAAAGAGAATTTCCTCCGTCCTGATGAGGAAATGGAGAGAAATATGGTCTCTTTGGAAGAAGCCCTGGAAGTTACAGATAAGAAGAACCTTCGTACTTTGATGCTGAATGTGATCAGAGGAGATTACCGCAATTCTCTTGCGGCGATTAATCTGGCATTAAACAGCGAGGATTCAGAGACTGCCCATTATGCAGCATCTGTTCTTCAGGATGTATTGAATGATTTTCGAAGTAAAGTACAGACAGATTATCTTTTATGCCAGGAAGAAAATGAACAGCAGGTGGAAAATTGTATAAAATTTGTTGAATATATGAATCCGATTCTGGAACAGCAGGTACTTACAAATCTGGAACAGCGTTCCATGGCAGAGAGGATGCAGGAGGTGTTGCAAAAAGCCTGGGAACTTGATAAGATAAAAATCAGCAGTACTGTCTATGAAAAGGTCTGCCAGCGCCTGTTGGAAGTAAAGGATTATGAGAAATGCACACTGTGGTGTGATCGGGCAATGGAACAATATCCGGGAGTTTTGTCCAGCTATACCTGTCAGATGAAACTCTATTTCTCATGTGGAAAGAAAGAGAAGTTCTTTCAGGTTATGCAGGAACTTCGAGATTCGGATATTGCGATTGATAATGAAACCCTTGAACTGATCAGAACATTTATGTAGAGTAAAAGGATGAACAGATATGTCAATGACAACTCTGGTTATATTAAGATTTGCAGGTATATTTGCTGCTTATACAGGTTTAACAGTTTTGTTACCTGCGATTATGTTTCGTCGGATACTGGCAGGCAGAGGACTGTCAGAGCAGTTTCTGATGTGTTATACATTTGGAAATTTTTATATTATAAATATTGTGTTTGCAGTCCAGCTTTTGCATATTTCAGGTTTCTGGGCACTTGTATTGTTTACTGCTGTACCAGGGATTCTGATCTGGAGCAGGGTGAACAGGGTTTCTCTAAGAGAACTCTGCATAAAGACAGGAATTATCTGTAAGAAAATACTTCAGGGAAGTATGGGAATGAGGGGGGCTTTATACAGAGTCTGTAACAGGATTAAGGCAGTATTAAAACGCTCAGTCCGTCTGTTTTATTACAAAGTAATCTGTAATACGCTTCAGTGGATTCTGGTAGGGGCAGTTATTATAGCTTTGTTCTGGATTTATGGAAGAAACCTGTTGCTCACTTATGGATATTGTGCTTCAGATATACCGGTACATTTGAACTGGATTAATGAGATGGTCAGAGGAAATCTTTTTTCCGATGGTGTATATCCGTTTGGATTTCACTGTATGATATATTATCTTCATACAGTTTTCAGGGTTGATACGTATGCGATTCTGTGTGTGTTCTATCTTGTACAGGTATTCTTTATTCATATGGTACTTCTTGCTGTGATGAAATTGTTATGCAGATCATTGTATCTGCCATATGCAGGAGTGCTTGTATATATATTGGGAAATCTCTGGGCAAAACAGACATATAGTCGTTTTGGGGCATCACTGCCACAGGAATTCGGAATGATTTTTGTGATTCCGTCTGTTTACTTCCTGATCAGTTTTTTTCAGACAGGGAAGGAGAAACTGAAAACCAGAGAAACAAAGCTGCTCTCAGGATGCTTTGCGCTGGCTTTTGCGCTGACTCTGGCGATTCATTTTTATGGAACTATGATTGCAGGGCTTTGCTGTATTGGAATTGCTGTCGGTTTTTGTCCGCGCTTCCTGAATAAAGAGTATTTTAAACGAATTATGATGACTGGTATTATCAGTGTATTTCTGGCTGTGCTTCCTATGGGGATTGCATTTGCAGGAGGAACACCTCTGCAGGGCTCACTTGGCTGGGGATTAAGCGTCATCAATGGTGGCAAATCAGATACTGAGGATGAAGAAGCTTCTTCAGAGGATAATACAATCCAGGATATAACCATGGAAGAGATGGCAGCGCGTCTGAATAAAAACTCGAAGAATAATATTAAAAGTAATAATGCGAAATCAATGCAGACAAATATGACGGAAACTCCTGAATCCACTTTTGCAGATAAAGTCAGAGAAATTCCGGAGAAAATAAAAAACACCTGGAATATGATGGCTCAGCGTATCGGGGAATTTATCATAAACTTGCCGGAACAATGGTGTGCATATGCGGTACTTATCGGAATTGCAGTTGTCATTCTGCTTGGTCTGATATTTATTATCCTGCGAAAGACTACTTATGGTGAGATGCTTATGTCAGCAGGATTCGGTATGGGAATTCTCACATTGCTGCTCTGTGCATCAGGGCTCGGACTTCCGATGCTGATGGATCCTGCCAGATGTAGTATTTATTATGTGTATCTTCTGATATTAACGCTGACAGTTCTGATGGATGGAATTCTTTATCTGATTTTTATGCGTCGTTTATTTACAATTCCGCGAAATGTGTTATCTTTTATCTTGACTGTGTTCATTGTTGGGAGTATGATCCATCAGGGAATGATCAAAATGCCGGGATTTGGTTCAGATTATGTATCTAATGGAGCATTGACGTGTCTGTCGAATATTATTAAAGAAAATAAAGACAAGACATGGACGATTGTATCAGCAAATGATGAGACACAGATGGGGCTTGATCATGGCTGGCATTACGAGACAATTACCTTCCTTCGAAATATGGAGTATATGAATAAAGACACTAAATTGATTATTCCGACAAAGAATGTATACTTCTTTATAGAAAAAATCCCGCTGAATTATGCGGTACTTTACTCAGGCAGTGGTCAGTCCATTTCGAAAAAGGCAGCCAGCCAGTCATTACCAAATTCAGGTGGAATAACTATGTATCAGGGGGAGGGAAGATGGATTCTGATGTCCCGGATGTATTACTGGGCACAGGCATTTAAGGAGAGATATCCCAATGATATGAAGGTATATTATGAATCAGAAGATTTTGTGTGTTATGTAATGCCACAAAATATGTATCATCAGTATAATTTTGCAATAGATTACGGTTATAATCAGTTCCGGACACAGGAGGATAAAAATTAATATAATGGTTTCCAAAAGAAATTTTTTCAGTATTACAATCATGATGTTTGTTCTTTTGTTTTTGTTTCAGTTTTCTATGGTTATCAGAGACAGACAGAACACATATGATGTAAATTCAAATTTCACGACAAGGCAGAAAGATGGTAAAAATGTCTGGAAAAATAAACAGATAGATCCTGTGGCTGTCAGAACAACAGACAGAAGCTATGCTCTTTTTGTGGGAGACAGTTCATCGGATATGGCTACAGCCGTAAGCAGATGGTGCATTTATGCAAAGTGGGATATGGCACAGTGCAGAAATCTGGAGGATTACCAGGAGAATGATAAGGCATTGCCGGGGATGCTGATACTGGAATCAGAGAAATACGCACTTGGTGATAATCTGGGAAAATTAGAGAAACTGGAACAAAAAGGTGTGATCATTGTTTTTGGATGTCTGGAAAATCCAAAGAATATTGAAAAAAATCAGGAACTGATGGATTTTCTGGGGATTTATAAGGTTGTGTCTGAGAAAACAAAACTGACAGGTGTGAAACTTTTTGAAGGTCTTCTGCTGGGCGGAGAAGTAGTCTATGAAACTCCGAAGGAAAAAGAAGAGAAAGAACGTCAGGATCTGCAGCTGGAGATACCATGGTATCAGGTAGGAAGCGGTACGAAAACATATATGGTCGGACTTTTGGATCATAGTAAACAAAAAACTCAGGTGGAGAATGAAGATCTTCCTACGATTTTGTGGAGAAATGGAATCAAGGGTGGAAGTGTTTTTTGTATAGTGGGAGACTATATGAAGGACAGCACAGCACTGGGACTGTTGAATGGTATGATAACAGAGGCTTCTGAGTATTATATTTATCCGGTAGTAAATGCCCAGAATCTCTCAATGATCAATTTTCCGGCATTTGCAGATGAGAATGATGAAGAAATGATGAAACTGTACAGTCAGTCTGTGACAGGTATGACCAGAGATATTATGTGGCCATCACTGGTATCCATTGTAGAAAAAGGAAAGCTGAAAATGACCTGCTTTATGCAGCCACAGGCAGATTATGAAGATGGTATAGAGCCGGATACAAAAGATATGATATTTTACCTGAAGCAGATGAAAGAGCAGGAAGCGGAAGTAGGACTTTCTCTTGAGTATAAAAATGCAGGTTCTTTGCGGGAAAAACTGGATCAGGATGCAGACTTTTTTCAGAAATCGGACAGCAGTTATAAATATGGAGCTGCTTTTGCGGAAGAAAGGGATTTGGATACGATAACAGGATTGATGAATACTGAATTGTTGAAAAATGTAAGTACACTGGTATGTGAATATACAGAGAAAGAGCCGGTGGTTTCTTATTGTACGGATTCTGTAACTTTACAGTCTGTGACAAGTGATGGGATGAATTACAGTTATAGTGATGATATTCGGATGAGAAGTATCCAGAGTTCGCTGGCATATACGAATGTTATGTTAAATATGCATGATATTTTCTGGCCGCAGCAGAAAACTGACAGATGGCAGATTATGCAGAAGCATTTTTCCAGTAATATCCTTACCTATTGGAAAAACTTTACAGGTTTTGACAGTATGACTCTTTCAGAAAGCAACACTAGAATCAGAACTTTTCTGAATCTGGATTTCTCAGAGTCCAGAACAGAGAATGAGATTACGTTGGAAACTTCTGAGAAAGGAAGCTGGTTTCTTCTCAGGACGCATGGAGAAGAAATCGCAGAAATAGAAGGCGGTACAGAAAAGGAAATAGAAGATGGAACTTATCTGATCCAGGCGCAGGATACTACTGTGAAGATTCAGATAAAAACATCAGGACTTCATTATGACAGATAGCTGTTATGGCAGAGAGGAAATGAGCAGAAAAGTATGAAAGTTTGTATTGTGGCAGAGGGCTGTTACCCATATGTGGTCGGAGGTGTTTCCGGCTGGATCAACAGTCTGATCAGATCTTTTCCGAATGTAGAATTTATATTGCTGGCAATTGTGGCGAACAGATCCTTCAGGGGGAAATTTGTCTATGAGTTGCCGGAAAACCTTACACAGGTTTATGAAGTATATCTGGATGACTGTGAATGGGAAAGCGGAAACAGAAAAAGAAAATCTTTAAGGCAAGTCCATCTCTCTCATAAAGAATATGACGAAATGCTGAATATGGTGCTGAACCGGAGGACAGACTGGGGTGTGATTTTTGACCTGTTTCACAGAAAGCATCTTTCTGTAGATGCTTTTCTTATGGGAGAGGATTTCTTCAGGATTGCCAGGGAGTGCTATGACCGTAATTATTCAAATATTAATTTCTCGGATTTCCTCTGGACGCTGCGCTCCATTTATCTGCCGATGTTCTGGGCACTGAGAATGGATGTACCGAAGGCGGATTTGTATCATTGTGTGGCCACCGGTTATTCTGGAATTCTTGGAAGTATGGCAAAACATTTTCATGGAAGTTCATTACTGATCTCCGAGCATGGGATTTATACCAGAGAAAGGGAGGAAGAGCTGATCAAAGCTTCCTGGGTAAGGGGAGTATATAAGAATATCTGGATTGAACAGTTTAAGAAGATGTCACTTCTTGCATATGAAAAGGCAGATATGGTAACCTGTCTGTATGACCATGCAAAGGACCTGCAGATGGAATTGGGATGTCCGCCTGAGAAGATCAGGGTGACACCAAATGGGATCAATACACAGACGCTTGCAGATCTTCCCGGCAAGACAGAAGAAGAGAAGCAGTTTATCAATGCCGGGGCTGTACTTCGTGTAACTCCTATCAAAGATGTTAAAACCATGATACAGGCATTTGCTTTTGCCAAAAAAAAAGTAAAAAATATGAAGCTCTGGATTATGGGACCGGCAGATGAAGATAAAAAATATGCAAAAGAATGTTATGATCTGGTAGAATCCCTTGGGGTTCAGGATGTGGAATTCACAGGAAGGGTTAATGTAAAGGATTACCTGGGCAAGATGGATTTCACACTGCTTACCAGTATCAGTGAAGGACAGCCTTTGACAATCCTTGAGAGTTATGCGGCTCACAAACCTGTAATTGCCACAGATGTGGGAAATTGCAGGGAACTGATCTATGGAAATAATGACGGATTTGGGGAAGCGGGAATCCTCACACACATTATGAATATAGAAGAGATCGCCCATGCAATGGTTACCATGTCTGTAAATGAGAAAGACAGAAGGCGTATGGGAGAAGCAGGATACAGACGTGTAAATGCACTTTACAGGATTGATCAGATGAAGGAAGTATACAGAGAAATATACAAAGGATTTTCAGACAGACAGAATCTTTCGTGGACAGAAGAACCCTTTCAGATCAGTGTGCATGAAAAGATGATGTAAATGAAATCATAATGTGACTGAGATCGGGATAACAAACATAAGATAAGCAATTACGGGATGGAGAGGACATATGGCAGGAATAGGTGTAAAACTTACAAATATCTATAAAAAGAATACGCTGACTACTGATATCATAGGTGCGGGATACAGTATGGTCGTTACAATCGCCCCCATGCTGCTGGTGATCGGTGCGCTTATGATCATGGAGTATTTTCTGGATTTCTCTTCAGTAGGTTATGTTACAAGAGAACTGTTTTCCTGTACGGTTCTGTATATATTTATTTTTTCCCTGCTTACGGCGTCTCCGTTTAACTCTGTATTATCCAAATATATGTCAGATGTGATCTATGAAGAGACATATGAAGATATTTTGCCGTGCTATTATGTGGGCATGCTTTTGAATATTTCACTGAGTGCTCTTGTGGGAATTCCATTCTGTATCCGGGAGTATCTGGTTGGAAAAGTGGATATTATTTATGTTTTTACAGGTTATTGCGGATACATTGCCCTGGTTCTTGTGTTCTATTCTATGTTGTACCTGTCTATCTGTAAGGATTACAAAAAAATATCATTCTTCTTTGCCGTTGGTATGACAGTGACAGTGTTTTTATCTTTTCTGCTTGTAAAAGTATTTCATTGGGGTATTACATATGGAATGCTGTTTTCGCTGACAATTGGATTTTGGCTGATCGCCTGTCTGGAAATGTCGGTAGTCCGGAGTTATTTTAAGGAAAACAGTGGAAAATACAGACAGGTTCTGGTCTATTTTAAGGAATATTGGCCGTTGGTGGTTACAAATTTTCTTTACATTTTAGGACTTTATGTACACAATTTTGTTTTCTGGACAACAGATCTTCACATGATAGTAGTAAAATCTTTTGTATGTGTGACAACATATGATATGGCAACCTGTCTTGCAATGTTTACAAATATCTCTGCAAGTGTTATCTTTATCAGTAGAGTTGAGATGTATTTTCATGGCAGATATAAAGCATACTCAGAAGCCGTTATCGGTGGAAGAGGAGCTGATATTGATATTACAAAGAAGGGGATGTTCCGTGCTCTTTCCGAAGAGCTTATGAGTCTTGCCAGAGTGCAGTTTATTATTACGCTGGTGATCTTTCTGATCTGTATGATTTTTCTTCCGCAGCTTGGTTTTGGAGGAATGACAATGAGGATATATCCCTGTCTGGCGTCAGGATATTTTATCTTGTTTCTGATGTATGCGGAGATTATTTTCATGTATTATTTTAATGACATGAAGGGTTGCGTATTGACGGGACTGGTGTTTTGCCTTATCACACTGGTGGGAAGTATAATATCTTCTCATTTTACAGAGATATGGTATGGGGCGGGGCTTGTTGTCGGGAGCTTTGCCGGATGGACAGTGGCTTATGGAAGACTTCGGTGGATGGAGAAACATCTGGATGTCCATATATTTTGTAACGGTCATCTGCTGAAGAAGAAAAAAGGTGATTGTCCGTCACCAAAAGTATTTGACAGATATGAATAGTAAGAAAGGAACGAAAGAAAAAAATGGAAGTGGGAGATATACTGAGGTTATTTGTGATCGTATCAGGAGTGTTTATGGTTGTGAGGGCAATTCTGTCACTTGCAAAGAGAAAGATGACAGAACCATTTTGTCTTGCATGGGTGTTTTTGTCTGCATTAATGATTCTTTCAGGTGCACTTTTAAATCCATCTCAGATGAAGCGTTATGTCAGTACACGCGGACTGATTCTGACTATAATAATTGTGTCAGGTGTTCTGTGGGGATTATGGTTTATCAGTACGCAGGTTTCTATCCTGAAAAGAAAAGATCAGGAGCTTGCCATGCAGGTTTCTTTATTAAACAATGATTACGAGAAAATCATCAAAAAACTGGAAAAATTAGAGAAAGAAAAATAAAAATATGAAAAAAGTACTGTTTGTAATTAATACTCTTGGAGGTGCAGGCGCAGAGAAGGCATTACTGGAACTGCTCAAAAGATTTACCCCGGACCGGTATGAGGTGGATCTGTACGTGCTTCTGGAACAGGGAGAACTGATCAGTCAGGTACCGGGTTATGTAAATATTCTGAACAGGGACTATATGGCAGAATCAGTTCTTTCAGCAGAGGGAAAGAAGGAATTGAACAAAAAAGTCTTTATGCGCCTGTTTACGCATGGGGCGTTGTTTAAAAATATACCATATCTGATAAAGAATGCAGTTGCTATGCTGGGCAGAAAAAAGATATATCCGGACAAGCTTTTATGGCGTGTCATGTCGGACAGTGGTATGAAGCTGAACAAAAGTTATGACATGGCAGTTGCTTACCTGGAAGGCGGTTCTACATATTTTGTCCATGATCATGTTACGGCAGAGAAGAAGTTTACATTTTTACATGTAGATTATAAATACGCCGGTTACACCAGAGAACTGGACCGAGATTGTTATCTGGATTTTGACAGGATTTTTACGGTATCCGGAGAAGTAAAGATGGTGTTTAATGATGTGTATCCAGAATGCAGAAACAAAACTCTGGTATTTCACAATCTGATCGACAGGGAGGAAATCTGCAGAAAGGCAGAGCTTCCAGGCGGATTTAGTGATGCATACAGTGGAAAGAGGATATTGACAGTGGGAAGGCTGACTGCACAGAAAGCATATGAATTGGCAATTGATGCGATGAAGCTCCTGAAGGATCAGGGGATAAAAGCACGCTGGTATGTTCTGGGCGAGGGAGAATTACGAAATAAGCTTCAGCAGAAAATAGACAGTCTTGGACTGAAGGAAGATTTTCTGTTGCTGGGTGCGAAGGAGAATCCTTATCCATATTATAAACAATGTGATCTGTATGTGCATGCAACCCGGTTTGAGGGAAAAAGTATTGCAATACAGGAAGCTCAGATTCTGGGCTGTACGATCCTGGTATCTAACTGCAGCGGAAACCGGGAGCAGGTGGAGAATGGAACAGCCGGAGATAGCGCAGGTTGCAGATGTACTGGTCGTGAATGATGCGTCTCAGGATAAGACAAATCATGTGACTAAAAAGAGAAACCATACGGTGATTACCAATGTATTTAATCTGGGTTATGGGAGTGGTCTGCAGCTTGGTTATAAATATGCGGTGCGTAAAGGATACAGCTATGTTATACAAATGGATGCAGACGGTCAGCATGACGTATGTAACCTTCTGGAAATCTATAAGGAATTGCAGAAAGAGGATGAGAATGGGAAATTGCCGGATATTGTCCTTGGATCAAGATTCATGGAAGGAAGTTCTGGATTTTCGGTTTCATTTGCCAAAAAGATTGCATTTGTATGGTTTCGTATAATGTTGAAAACAGGAACTGGAAGAAGAATTACAGATCCGACTACCGGTCTTCAGGGATTAAACTGGAGAACCTTCCGTTTTTATTCGAAATATAATAATTTTGATGACAAATATCCAGATGCAAATATGCTTATGCAGATGTTGCTTCTTGGGTTCAGGGTCAGAGAAATTCCCGCAGTGATGCATGTAAGGACTACAGGAGTCAGTATGCATTCTGGACTGAAACCAGTACTCTATATGTTCAGAATGACGTTTTCAATCCTGGCTGTGTGGATCAGGGAAAAGATTCTTAAGATGGATGAGGATAAAATACGTGAGCTGGAAAAATATAATGAATAAAAACAACTGGGTATTCCAACAGGTGGAACTCATCGAGAGTAATGTCTGCCTGGAAAATCCAGGCAGAGGATGGTATGGAATCTATACGTTTGTTGTTCAGGATTCCATAAATCCAGAAGAACTGAGATGGAGTCTGAGAGATGGAGAACTTCTTGCACTGGTATTGCTGGATATCAGTATATATCGCAGTATGCAACTGGATGAGAATGCCCTGAATAATATCAGAAGCATTCTCAGTTTTTTTATGTATTACAAAAAAGATGTGATTCTGCGGCCGGTTTATGATCGGGAAGGAAAAGGGCGTGAATGTGAGCCGGATAGATTTGAACAGGTGCTGGAGCATTTACAGCAGATTGGTGGTTTGCTCCGGGATATGCAACATTCGGTATTCATCTTCCAGGGGATGCTTGCCGGAAGCTGGGGAGAAATGCATGATTCCAGATATCTGTCACCAGAGTGTATCAATCGAATGTGGAACTGTATGCGGCAGTATTTGGGAAATGAGATATATCTTGCTGTACGTACTCCGGCGCAGTGGAGAACTTTGAGAAGTGAAAAAGAATTCAGACAAAAGAAATATGCGCATCTGGCATTATTTGATGATGGGATTCTGGGTTCCATGACTCATCTGGGAACCTTTGGAACTGAACTCAGGGAGGCGGCAGGCTGGGCACAGGCGTGGACAAGAAAAGAGGAAATGGAATTTGTTAATTGTCTTACAGAAGATATGCCATGTGGTGGAGAAGTAGTAGCCTGTACTGAGAACGACAGAATGTATGAGGCAAAGTTCATAGTCAACGAGTTAAAAAAGATGCATATTACTTATTTGGACAGTACCTATGATATGAAAGCACTGGATTTATGGAAAAGTATATCGTGGGATGGATTTGATAATTTGAAAATATGGAAGGGATACAGCCTCTATGAGTATATAGGAGAACACCTGGGATATCGGCTTGTAGTGCGAACTGTGGAGTTGAAACCGATTCGAAGAGGAAGAGCAGAATTTATGTTTGAAATTGAGAATACCGGGTTTGGAAGGGTATTTCAGGAAACAGAATTGTTTCTGATAATGAAAAACAGGAATGAGACCAGAGAAGTTCCGATATCCATGGATATGAGAAAAATCCAGGCAGGAACCAGGATATGTGGAAAAACAGTGATTAAATTAATGGAGGGCAGAGTATCCTTGAAACTTCAGAGAAAAAAAGATGGACGGATCATTCATTTTGCAAATAAAAACAGTACAGACACCCTTTACCTGGGAAGTCTGCACTGTGGAAAAATTTATCTTAGTGAAGAATAAGAGTACCTACAGGAACTGTCTTGCTGTTTTCTGCCCCCTGATTGGCAAAGTGGATAGAATTTTCTGTGTATGGATCTTCCATACGCAGTGAAATGGAGTAAGTTCCTTTTCTCAGGGAACGGATATCCAAATCTGTTTTAAATGTGGAGCAGTCATTGCCTGCTATGGTACGGTTGTCAATATTTGTTTCTATTTTCTTTGATTTTCCGGTACTTTCATCAGTGAGGAACAGAACAGTATCGAATCTGGTATATGCGGAAGAAAATCCTGTGTTTGCAATTGTTATATAAAGAGAGGCTGTGTCACTCAGGACGGAGTGAAAATCAACAGAGGATTCTTTCATAACATACCGATAACCAAGGTGTGTACTTATATAATCGTACCCTGTACATCCGGAAAAAACGTCTGTCCGTGATCCTGTATAAGTGGAATTCTTCCATTTATCCAGAACTGCGGGATCGTGTTCGGAATTCAGGTAAGATATATGCATCTGTGAAAGGTCGGCAATCGCATTGTCCAGATCGTTATATTCATTATCAACTGTAACCTCACCCCCATTAGGAACATATTGGCAGAGTTTGTACTGGAAAAGAAGTTCCTCACTTCGTGTGCCTTGCTCATCCAGATTACTGTCCGGCTGTAAAGGGGTATCATCGTAAGTACCCAGATCATAAACAGAACCAAGCATGCCGTCATTAAAAAGACTGAGTCTTGCCTGCAGGCTGCCATTGCCGGCATCTGTACTGGACAGGGGCGTTCTGGTGCGGAGTATGCCACGCAGCTGACCAGGAGTGCGGACTGCCAGAAAAATATCAGAGGAAATATTCTGATCAAGTTCTTCTATAATCTGTCTTATCTGATTAATATCTCCGTAATTGGAATGATTCATTTCTCCAGTATTTCCTGTCAGAGTACCCTGAAGAATATAAACACAGTCTGCATATTTGTTGACAGTAGAAGAAATCTGGGAAATATGATTCTTTATCTGAGGCAGGTCAGATGGTTCCGTGGACAGAGCCTGTCCATCCCAGTCATACAGAAAACGGAGGATAACTTGTTTTTTTGCCCGAACACATTCTTCCAGTATTTTATCCAACTGATTTTTGGCATTTGTGCTTATGCTGGTATTGGAGTAATTTTTCAGATTAATCTCCAGAAGCATCAGAGGATATGGATTGGAAGCGCAACTTTTTCTGCACCAGGCAGCAGATTTCTCCGGCTTCTGATTATCTGAAAGAATGTATCCGCTCAACTGATAGAAACCACGATATGGGTTGTCCAGTTCACGGGAGGATTCTTCTGTTATTGCAGGAGTGTATTTTACATTTAGCCGTCTGATGGAGATTATGTGGTAGAGAAATAATACAGCCAGCACCAAGCAGATAACAAAAAAAAGACTGTGCAGGATGATTGATGATTTTTTTTTCATGAATATTTGCTCCTTAAAAATATCTATACATATAACTATGAATTGACTATAATGTATTATAACCGAAAAGAAAGGATAAGTGAAGATTGAAACAGAAATCAAGGACAGAATATTCTGTTATGAATACGACAGTAGCTTTTTTGGCACAGACATTGGCAATTTTTATGGGTTTTTTTACAAGAGTTGTTTTTACCAGGACTCTCAGTGAAGGTTATGTAGGAATTAATGGTTTGTTTACAGATATATTAAATATATTGTCTTTGTCAGAACTTGGGGTCGGAACAGCAATCACATATGCTCTTTACGCTCCTATAGCCAGAAGAGATATAAAAAAACAACAGATCCTGATGCGGATGTTTCGGAATTTCTACAGGATAACAGCGGGCTTTGTTCTGCTTGCCGGCTTATGCCTGATACCATTTCTGGATATTTTGATGAAGGATCGTCCAGATGTGAATCATCTGATTATAATTTATCTTCTGTATCTGCTTAATTCCGTTGTTTCGTATTTATTGATTTATAAAAAAACACTGGTAGATGCCCATCAGATGAATTATATTACGGTGATGTATCATAATGGTTTTCTTGTACTGCAGGATATCCTTCAGATGATGGTATTGTTTTTGACACGAAACTTTATCCTGTTTCTTGTTATTGCGGTTGTATGTACCATAATCGGAAATATCTGTATGTCCCGAAAGGCAGACAGGCTGTTCCCATATCTGAAAGAACCGTGTAAGGAGCAGCTTCCACAGGAAGAACGTCATGATATTTTAAGGAATGTAAAGGCAATGCTGATGCATAAAATTGGTAATGTAGTAGTAAATAATACAGATAATCTGCTGATCTCAAGTTTTGTGGGAATTATCAGTGCAGGGATTTATTCCAATTATTATCTGATCATAGGATCAGTCAGGCAGGTTCTGGAGCAGGCAATGCTGGGAGTTGCGGCAAGTGTGGGAAATCTTGGTGTGACGGAAGAGAACGAAAAGATAGGACGGATTTTTGACAGTCTGTTTTTTATAGGGTACTGGCTGTTTGGTTTTGCAGGTGTCTGTTTGCTGGAACTGCTGAATCCTTTTGTGAAGCTGGCATTTGGTAAAAAATATTTATTTCCAAAGGAAATTGTTTTGATACTGTGTATTAATTTTTTTATTAATGGGATGAGACGTGCAGTGCTGATTTTTAAGGAATCTATGGGACTGTTCTGGAATGATCGATACAAAGCGATAGCTGAAGCAGTGTTAAATCTGGTAATTTCCATTCTGTTGGTTACACATTTTGGTGTGGCAGGAGTATTTGCAGGTACATTCTGCAGTACAGTACTTACTTCTGTATGGGTAGAACCCTATGTGATTTATAAATACAGACTGAAAAAGCCTGTTACCGGTTTCTTTGTAAAATATGCAGGATATCTGGGGGTGATGGCTGCAGTATGGGGAATAACGGAATATTTTTGCAGATTTATTTCCGGACAGGCATTTATGATTCTGGTATGCAGACTGGGAATCTGCCTGATTGTGCCGAATATTTTATTGTGGTTTGCCTACAGGAGAACTGCAGAGTGGAAAGTATTATGGAATTTACTGAAAAAAATTGTAGAAAAAGTTTTTACAGGAGATAAAAGATGACAGCTTTGGAAAAACAGCAGAAAAAGATTTCTGTGATTATACCTGTATACAATGCAGAAAAGTACATCAGAGAAACTCTGGACAGTATTATAAAGCAGAGTTATAAAAATCTGGAAATTATATTGATAGATAATGGATCAAAGGACAGAAGTCCTGATATTATACAGAAATATGAAGCAAAATACCCGGAAATCCATATGATTGAAGGATCGGGAAAGGGTCCAGGAGCTTCAAGAAACAGAGGGCTGAAGCTTGCGAAGGGTGACTACATTGTGTTTGCCGATGCAGATGATTATCTTCCTGATAAGGAGATATTCTGTAAATTTATAAATCTTGCAGAGCAGACAGATGCGGATGTTGTTGTCAGCAATTATGCAAGATTGTGGAAAGATAAAATATTGCCGGCTACTAAACATCAATCATTTGCATTATGTAGTCCATCATCTGAAGAATTCAGATTTCAGGGATTTTTCTCAGTAGGAACACTTTCTTATGCGTGGGGGAAATTATACAGAAGAGAGTTCCTGAGAAATCATCAGATTTATTTTGCGGATCTTTCTTATGCAGAAGATAAACTGTTTAATATGCAATGTTATATCTGTGATGCGAAGTATGCATTTCTGGAAGATATAGGGTATATTTACAGAAAAAATGATATGTCAGTTTCCTGGCAGTATCGTCCGGATTCTGTAGAAAACTGGTTCAAACTTGTATATGAACTGAAAAGCTGGATAGAGAAAAAAGACAAGGATCCGAAAGAATATACTTCACTGATTGGATATTTGCTTATTTTTGCGGCATTTTTTGACGGAAAAATGGAATATATGCAGCATAAAAAATCTCTGTGGGCTGTCAGAAAGGTTCTTAAGAAATATGGAAGCAATCCGATGGGGAGAAAGGCTTTTACAGAGTTGGCAGACAGAAGGAAAAAACTGCAGATCACGCAAAAATTGTGGAAGATTATGATCCGGACATTTTCGTTGGGAATGAAATGGAGGTGGTATCTGTTGATGTCTGTGGGAATAAAGATCTTGGTTTCCTGCCGGGTAGATGAAAGACTTTCTGATACTGGACTAAGGAAAAAGTAAAGACAGTGGCTCCTGGTCAGAAGTCACTGTTTTCAAAAATATGGATTAATTTTGTCTTCTGATTGATTTTCTTAAAGCTGTGAAGGGTCTGGTGGAATGTTGTATTTCGTACTGTGTAAGTGTTGCGGATAAAACAGATAAATGTGATACACCAGAGTGCAGGCCAGAGGACTGGATAATGGCTGGCTTTTGGAAAGCGGACCTTCATCTGGATGTGTCCTTCTTTGAAATAAGTAAGGAAGTTAACCTTCTGATACGAACTGCTTCCAACCAGTGACTGGGAAATATCGGTTCCCATATCGCCGTCTTTAAGAATCTGTATTATGAAATCATGGCAGTCATGTGGATTGTACTGTGTCCGGGCGTCTATAGAATCCGGAAGACCCAGATATTTCCTGCAGCATTCCAGAATGATTTCGTACAGATGGATGATGCGGGATTCTCTGCACCATTCATGAATCTGCCGGAAATTGATTTCTTTTTCATGACGCTTCAGATAAAAGGTAAAATCACAGAGAAGGCGGATACCGAATCCGCTGTACAGATAATGCTTCAGCATATGATGAATCATATAGAAAGTATATTCTGTAGGCGGCAGGACTGTGTAAGTATATCCGTGGATTGTCTGGGTGGATGCCTTCAGACATTCCGGTGAGAAGACAGAATCCACAAGTTTGTTGGCGGGGCTGTACTGGTATCGGCCAACTACACGATAGTGAAGCTCCAGGAGAAAACGGCGCCCGGTTTTGGGAAATATATAACGGTAGGTTACATGGTGGTCACTGAGTTCATCCTCAGAGATATATCCGTTGCTTTCAAGAATTGCCTGTGCTCTGGTGAGGTCAGAAGGATCAGCCAGATACAGGTCAAGATCTCCAAGCTTACGATATTCAGGAACCGGATAGCAGTCAGCCAGACTCAGACCCTTCAGAAGATAACAGTCAATATTGTTCTTTCTTAAAAGAGAGACGGTAAGCCGGGTGAAATGCTCAATCTGATAATAATTCAGCATCATGCCTTTTACCTGCTGCTTCATGGCAGGATAGACAGAAGCAGACCGGAGATATGGCAGTACAAATGGGACAGTACAATGTTCCTGCGCCAGTTTTGCCAGAGCAGGAAGGTCTTTCGGATGTACGGAAACAGAATGATCAGAACCGGTGCAGATATTTTTTATTATTTTCAGATAGGTATTGTATATTCGTTCCATAGGGGTCTCCTGAAAGTGCGTAAAATTGGTACCGTTCAGAGATTGAATGGCAGTAATAAATAATAGTAAGTATATCATGTTATTGCGTGGAAATAAAGGAAAAGGAAGAGAAAAAGGGAAAATGAAAAAGACAGAAGGTTATGTAGTCAGGAGACTGGAGGATGAATATCTCGTACTTCCGTCAGGAAGAAGAACAGAAGAAGTCAATGAGGTGATCTCATTGAGCGAAACGGCAGGCTTTATTTATATGCACGCGGAACGGGCAGAGAATGTTTATGAACTGACACAACTGGTAGCAGAAGAGTATGAGATAGAGCCTGCTGAGGTTCTTGAAGATGTAAGGAATGTAGTCCTGACTTTGCAGAAAAAAGGAATTCTCCTATGAAAAATGGATGATCATGAGTGATGAAGCTTTCTGAGAAATGCTGACAGTTTAAAACAGAAGGGGCGAACAGGCAGCATAAAAAGCCACAGGGAAGAAACAAATTTGTAGAAAGGATTTCCTACAGTAAATTCTCTGCTGTTACGATTTACAGCAATCAGTTTTCCGATAATCTGATCCTGATGCAGAGGACCTTCCACTTCGTATTGATTGTCACCCACCATATAAAAGCCGTCAGATGTTATCCGGCAGATGCGGTGAAGCACGAGGATGCCCTGATCACGCCTGTAGAGGACTACATCATTCCTGTGGCAGTCTGTGTAGTCTGTCTGTTGGATCAGTGCTTCATCCCGTCCGGGAATAAAGAGAGGGTACATGCTGTAACCCTGAGGCTTGATGCGGATAATATTTCCCTCCCGGAGAAGCTGCTCCAGGTTGATTTTAACCGGGTCTGATGTTGTGTTATTCATAGTATCTGTCCTTCTTAATGTTATAATACGCCTGTTCAGAAATAAAGTTCTGAACAGGCGTATTATAACATTAAGAAAACAAAAGGACAACAGAAAGTGTTTTCCTGTCGTAATAAAATAAAAAATCAGTATGTTTTGTGTAAGAATACTTGACTTTCTGAGGGGATATAGATAAGATAAAGAGAAAGATAAAACCAATGTAAGGGTCATATTTCAGGAAAGGATAATTAATTATGAAAACATATAAGAAGCCGGTAGTAACTGTTGACGCAGGAATGGCAGAGGGTGTTTATGCAGCAAGTGGTGCAACCCAGGGGACATTAAATGTAACATATGTTGGAGTATGGGACAAATGGGGAACTAATGGTGGCAAGGGTCTGGCACAGGCAGACTGGTCAGGTATTAATGGAACCATTACTTTAAATATCACTTTTAATGACACAATAGATCAGGTTGAGACAGATGACGCTTCTGTACAGGAATCCTGGTCAGGTAAGACTGCAACACTGACATTTGCAAGTACAGCAACAAATCCACTGACTATTGGAGTGCATATAGATCATGGAGCAAGTATTGATGATCTTCAGATGACAGGATTTACTTATTCTGTGAACTAAAGAGAATATCCACCTGACAAGAAAAGGGATTGAGTTAGAGTGTTTAACTCAATCCCTGAAATTGATTTTAAAACGTTTGTATCATTTCATGAATTTCTACGTCATTTAGTATCTCACATTTCTTATCCCGTATCGCATAAACCCTGTTACAGATATTCAGAACCGTAGGCCTGTGTGTGGTTACAATGCAGGTTCTGGGGTAGGTATCCTGCATGATATTTCGCAGGACTTTTCGCTCAGTAGCTACATCCAGTGCGGAGGTAGCCTCATCCAGCAGCAGGATCGGTGATC
>ERZ857965.524-NODE-524-length-53851-cov-4.038553_pt1 | contig 53851 bp, 49 predicted proteins | sample MGYA00519758_ERZ857965 | MGnify/ENA primary metagenome ERZ857965 (study PRJEB31778, sample SAMEA3449381) | human gut metagenome | biome: human gut; feature: human-associated habitat; material: faeces | place: United Kingdom | collected 2010/2012 ... | reverse complement strand
TGGTAATCAATACAGCCAAACTAGGTGATCATTTCGTAAAAGTTTACGCGATCAGCTTTGTTCTCGTATTCATTATCGAAATGATAACCGTAAGAATTCCACCGATCAGCAAGAAAAAGGATGTATACTATTCTGGACATGTGCAGACAGAGGCGGAACGTAAAAATGATACCAAATTCAGTTTCAGCCTTCTTCCTCTCGGTATAAACCGTGCAGTCAAGCGTGCTTATATTGCAAAGAATGTATCCGTAGAAGTTAAGAACAGCTTAAAAGACAGCTTACTGGTTCTCCCACAGGTTCTGACTATGTTATCGGCCATCGGTGTAAGTGGTCTGATCCTTGCAGAATACACTCCTGTATTCAAATGGTTAGGTTACATTTTCCAGCCACTCCTTGTTTTATTCCGGATTCCTGACGTATCAGCGATTGCTCCGTCAATCCCGGTTGGAATCGCAGAAATGTTCCTTCCTGTATTAGTCATGATGGGAAGCGGCGTTACCGTATGTGTAAAAGCAAGAGCATTCGTTGTTCTGGTATCCATGGTACAGATTATTTTCTTCTCAGAAACAGCAACAGTAATGTTAGCAACCAAATCCCCAATTAAATTCTGGGAAATCGTTGTATGTTTCCTGGAGCGTACTATTATCGCAATTCCGCTTGCTTCCTTAGTAGTCCATATTTTATTCTGATTACAATGAATTTTTCTGTTTGACATCCTGAAATCTCCTTTTTATACTTGTTGTATAAGAAGGAGATTTTTATATTATGACCATCAAAGAAATCGCACAGCTCGCCGGTGTCTCCAGCGCAGCTGTATCCAGATATCTAAACGGCGGCTACGTCAGTGAAGAGAAAAAAGAACAGATTCGTAAAGTCATCGAAGAAACCGGATACCAGCCATCCGCACAGGCGCGTATGCTTCGTACCAAAAAGGCAAGCCTGGTGGGCGTGGTCGTCCCGAAGATCAATTCTGAATCCATCAGCCGGATCACTGCCGGAATTGAAAGTGTTCTCGCCGAAAGAGGCTATCAGATGCTTCTTGCCGGAACCGACAACACCCCTGCAAAGGAAGTAGAATACCTCCGGTTATTTGAAAATTATCCGGTGGACGGAATTATTCTTGTCGGTACGATATTCACCGCCGGTCACCGGAAATTTTTAAAAGAGACAAAGGTTCCTGTTGTCGTGATCGGGCAGCGCACCTCACACGCAAACTGCATTTACCACGACGATTACGGTGCAGGAAAGGCAATGGGACAGGCCGTTGCCGGATTCAGTAAAAAAGGAGTTGCTTACATCGGCGTTACCCGTGATGACAAAGCTGCAGGTGCCGCAAGAGAGGACGGATTTATCGCAGGACTCAAAAATGCAGGTGTCACGCTTTTCGAGGAAAATAAGCGAACCTCAGCCTTCACGCTGGAATCCGGATATGAGTCTGCTCTGGATCTTTTGGAAAGCAAATGTGATATCGATGTCATATCATGTGCAACCGATACCATAGCAGCGGGAGCAATCGAAGCCATTCAGACCTACTTAAAAAAGCAGATTCCGACAAATGCAGCCGATGCAGGTGCAAGAATGCGCTATATCCTTGAAAATACGTCCATCCGAGTAACCGGATTCGGAGATAACCAGATGTTAAAAGCCGTCACCGGAGGAATCCCAACCATCCATTTCGGCTACAAAACCAGTGGAATCCGTGGCGCAGAGCTACTTCTTGACAGTATTGAAAGAGGAGAACAGATCCCGATCGAGATGAAGCTCGGCTTCCGTCTTGTTGGAGCAGACCCTTCAGACTCCGAAAATCTTACCTGATTTTCCTGATTTCCCGGAGTTTCTTAAGGAAACGAAAGTTTCTTTCAACACTTTTCACAAAAAAGAATATGAATTATCAGTAAAATGCTGTATCCTGCCTGGCATTTTTTAATTCTGATTGTTACACAATTTTTAATTCTGACTGTTACACAATTGCTTCTATAATTGTCTTTCCGTCAATTGTAATTTCTTTGATACCGGTTTCTTTTTTCCTGTTAAAATTAAAGCTGATCATATATCCTTTCTTCACATGGTAATCATTAAGATATTCTATCAACTGATTTTCCCCACGATTATTATATTCCTTTCCATGCCAGATCTTCATTTCTATAATATACTGTTCACCCAAATAGTCTACAATAATATCTGTCCGTTTCTGCTCTCTGGTTTGAGTCTCTATATAATAATTGCCTGTTCCATTGATAATCGGTCTTAAATACAAAAGAAAATATTTTCTACCTTCATCTTCAAGAAATGTCTCGTCACTGTCGCCATATAAATCATGAAAATGCTGCACAAATTTTTCAAGGACCAATCTCATATTCAAATAACCATTTGTGATAAACTGATTCTTGTCAATCAACGATGCCGCATAGATTTCCTTTTTCTGCATCTCCGCAGATGACAAATACAGATTATATAACCACGTCTCAAAAATACGGTTGGAAACTGCAAGCACTCCATTTTCATTTTTCACAAAGCCGAACATGGTCGCAATATTGATTGATGTCTCATAATAATTATACACAATCGCTTTTCCCGTAAATAGAAGTGAATAGAGCATACTATTCAATTCCGGATAGCTTTCCAGTTTTTCACGCAACGACTCAAACAGCATATTTTTTTCTGAAAGCAAAATCCTTACCGCTTCCAAAAATCCCTTCTTCGTCCACGCACTTTTCTTACCGCCATACTCCTTCTTCACACTGATTTCCTCATCCAGAAGCTGACATATCCTAGACACCAGGAATGGATATCCGGATGTATACTCTCTGATCAGTCCGGCAAGTAATTCCACATCCATTCCTGTATGATAATCTTTTTCATACTCATCGAGCATTCCTGCAATTTCTTCTCTTGAAAAGCTCATATCCACTTTAAAATCCGCTGCGATATTCCACGGACTGTTATATTTATGAACTTCATCCGGACGGATTTTCCGCCTTAAATTCTTTACGTCATATACACCCGCCAAAATAACAGCTCGAAATGTCGGCTGTATATCTCTTTCAATATACTGAGCACGAAGCTGAGCAAGAAAATCCAGAAACACCTGATTATTCGATGCACTGTCAACCTCATCAATCATCAGTACAATCTTTTTTTCGGCTGCCGCACAGAGATCACTCAACTGTTCAAACAGCTCTTTTAAGGAAAAATACTTATCTGTATAATCCGTACTATGCAAAATATTTTTTATCGCATCTTCCAGTTCTGGTGAAAGAGTATTTCTTTTTAACGACCGCAAAAATGAATTGATAAATGCTGCCGAAAAAACATTTCCATTTTCAAATTTATCATTGTCAAAAGTCTGAAAATCCAGAAGGACAACATAATATTCTTTTTGCAGATAGCGATACAATGCACGAAGTGTTGTTGTCTTTCCATATTGCCGCGCACGGTTGATCGTAAAATATTTGCCAGCATCTACGAGGCTTTTGATCTTCTCCAGCCGTCCGGATATATCGACCATATAATGTTCTTCCGGTATGCATACTGCTGTTGTATTGAATACTTTTGGCATCGTCTTCTCAACTCCTTTTCGCACCACTGTTTCTTAGATTTTATCATTGCGGTGGGGGAATGGCAAGGGATTCTATCTTTCAGTTTTCTTCTCCACCTTTTCTTTTTTTATTTCAAATGTTATACTTCATATACAGCAAAAAACAGATAAAGGTAACGAAACACTATGTTAATCAGAAAAACACTTCCAGAAGATGTAGACACGATTTTAAATATTTTTGACACCGCACGCCAGTTCATGCACGCAACCGGAAACCCGACACAATGGAATGCAAATTATCCGGCTCTCGAAGATCTCGAACCGGATATCCAGAATGGTAACAGTTATGTCTGCGTAGAAAATGATAAGGTCGTTGCCACTTTTACACTCATCATCGGAGACGAGCCGAACTATCAACTCATTGAAAATGGAATCTGGCGTTCCGAGGCTCCATACGGAACCGTTCACCGCCTTGCATCTGACGGAACAACCAAAGGGATTGCACGGGCTTGCTTTGATTTTTGCAAGACACAGATCTCACATCTGCGTGTAGATACCCACAAGGATAATCAACCAATGCAGGCTTGCTTTAAACAGAATGGATTTGAAGAATGTGGGATTATTTACGTCAGTGACGGGACTCCGCGGATCGCTTATGAATTTATTAGGATATCTGAATAGAGGGGTATTTTTATGACAATCAATAGTATTTTAGAAGAAATTATAAATCTGGCAAAAAAATATTCTGCAACTTCAAATGATATCAACACAATTGAAAAATGTTGTCCGGGAAATGCTGGCAAATCCTCACGTTGACCTCACCAGAAAAATTCGAATCCTCTGGCGACCAGAATTGTATTCAATCCAGCAAAAATATCATCTGCCAGAATATAAGCAGAAGAGTAAGGCTTTTGTCCAGAAGAAGCTTGTAGAAAAATTGCCGGAGATGATATTAAATGAGCAGATCAGCCAGAAGCTTTTTGAGCGAGACTATACACAGATTGCAGAAGAAATCCGCAATTATAAAAAAGAAAATTCCCGTGTCCGGCGCAGGAGAAAGTAACTTACAGTTTCTCCTGACATCTGACACGGGATTCTTATTTTACTCTATTCCATATTCTTTCAGGAGTTTTTCCTGATACTCGGTATCTTTCGTTGAGCGTTCTAAATCACTGTATCTTTTATCTGCTAACAGATATCCGTTCAGTCGATTGATATTTTGTATCCCCTCATCACGCCCTTCTCTTCTCAACGTCTTCTCATGCAATTTTTTATTATATGTTGTCAAAATCATTTCCAACACCTCCGCTCGATGTTTCTTCAAAAAATCCGTCAACACATTCTGCCTGATACAGGCATCCATTGCTTTAGAAACCGCATCTTCCATTGTATCTTCCAACTGCATATATTCCCTGACACATCGCACAAATATTGCATACTCCTCCAGCCGTCTGCACTGATGCATCAGCTCCTGATTATGACCATAATTGATATTCAGCATAATCGCTGTACATTCCAGACACGATTTTTCATCATCTGTCGCTTCAAAACAATCAGACAGCTTTAATTCCATTGAATCTGGTTCATCCTTTGTTCCATTATAAAAAACAATGTACTTCGGTATCGGGAGCCGTAGTCTTTTTTCTCCGTATATATCCAGATCATTCTTTGCTACATATCCCTGATATAGCCTTCCGAAATAGAACACGCCACGTAGTGGCATATTGGGATTAAAGGTACTTTGATGTTCATACAGATTCATTGTACCACCCACCAAAAAGGATACATCATTTTTCATAGATAGATAAAGGACATCTTCTAATGTGTTTACTTCCAGATCATCAGGATTCTGATAGTCTGTGTGATTGATTGCATTATAAAGCTGCAACAGATCTTCTTTGTTATTAAAGATCATTCTCCATAATCGATCTTTATATTGCCGGTTATGAGTTTGTTTGTTATGACGAATCTTTTTCTTTTGTTTTCTCATTTCTGCCTCCATTATAATCGAAAAAGGTTAATAAGTAAATTCGTCATAACTCATGTTTCGTGTAGATATAAAATTTTATCTACAATAAATACACTCATATCTATATATGATTTGATTTTCTACATTCGCCTTATTTCAAATAATACTGGTTTCTCTTGGCAGAAGCAATTAAAAAATAATAAAATTTGTGTTATCATATTCATAAAGCTTTTAATCACTAACCATATATTTCCAGGAGGCTTAATTTCATGTACTATCCACTCGCACAACAAGAATTTGAATCTTACCTTAACGGATACGACCGCGAAAATGACCGCATAAAATTAAAAATCATCCACACCTACGGCGTTGTAAAACAGGCAGAAGAGCTTGCCGGAAGGATGCATCTTTCAGCCGAAGACACCGACCTTGCAAGGCTGATTGCACTCCTTCACGACATCGGGCGTTTTGAGCAGTTAAAGCGCTACGACAGCTTTGAGCCTGGCACAATGGATCACGCTGCTTACGGTGTAAAGGTGCTTTTTGATGAAGGCATGATCCGCCGCTTTCTTCCGGATGACAAATGGGACTCCATCATTTACACTGCAATCGCCCACCACAGCGATTATGAACTCCCTGAGATCTCAGATCCGCAGACACTTTTACACGCAAAACTGATCCGTGATGAGGACAAGTTGGACAACTGCCGGGTAAAGCTCGTAGACTCCACAAGCACCTTTATTAACGTTTCTGAAGAAGAACTCGGTACACAGAATATAACCCAAAAGGTATACGAAACAGTTTTTAAAAACAAATGTATCCTTTCCGCAGACCGCGTCACCCAGATGGATTACTGGGTATCTTATATCGTCTATTTCTTTGACATTAACTTCAAAGAAAGCTTTGATATTATAGCGGAAAATGACTACTTAAACCGCATTATTGACAGGATTCCATATAGCAATCCGGTTACAAAAGAACAGATGGAAAATATCCGCGTTTATATGCAGAATTTTATTAATTCCCATACAAACAGCCAATCCTTTTAACTCACTCAGCTTGCAAAATTACCAGGCTGTAAAAAATCAAGGAACTGACATATGCGCTTTCAGGAAAACAAATTCTAAGATTTATTTGCACCTTGAAAGCGTGTACATCATTTTCCTGTTTTTTTATCCTCCTATTGTATTATTTGTATTACATGGTATAATACAATCAAATCTCACAGAAAGGAGATGCCGATATATGATCCTCAAGATCAACATGCAGTCCGAAGTCCCGATCTACCTTCAGCTGCGCAACGAGATTGTCAAAGGGATCGGGCGAGGGGAATTTGAGCCGGGGGAATCGCTTCCGACCGTCCGCCAGATGGCAACCGATCTCGGTATCAACACCATGACCGTCAGCAAAGCTTACCAGCTTTTGAAAACAGAAGGCTTCCTCGAGACAGACCGCCGTAAGGGAACAACCATCTGTTATCCCACTTCCTCTGCTCCACAAGATAACCGCTTTGACGAAAAGCTGACAGATGAACTGGAACTTTTAAGCGCAGAAGCAAAGTTCCACGGCATGACTTTGGCAGACTTCCTGGAACTCTGCCAGAGAGCATTTAACGAAATGGAGGTAACAGCGAAATGATGATGCTGATTATATTTTTAATTACAGACATTTCCATGGTCGGCATCTTTGCCGGAGTCTATGGAAATATTGCAAACTACCGGGAAGGAATGCTGATGGGAGTCCATATTCCTAAATCTGAACTTGAACATCCCGACGTAAAAGAGCTTCTCCAGCTTTATAAAAAGCGCAACCGCCAGTTTTATTTGTGGAACATGCTGGCAGGAATTGCGGTATGCCTGCTTTGCTTTACTTACTTTTCTATTTTTATTACCGTATGGACACTGTGGTTCGTAGAATTCTGCCTTCTTACCATCCTCCGTGTCTATCATTATCACCAGAAAGTATACGACATTAAGCAGAAAAATGGATGGATCAGCTCAGCAAATGCAGATGTGTCCGCTGCAGTGGATACCCGCACTTCCTCACAAATTGCGAAAAAGATACTGCCGGCAAAGCTGCATCTGATCCCGGCTGCAGTGATTCTGATCCCTCTGTTTTTCCCGCAGGTCCGTACTTATCTGCTGACCGAAAGTGATGGAAGAGTCATGCTTCTCTGCACAATTCTTGTCGCGGCAGCTTACATGGGTACCGGCTATTTATTCGCCCATATGCCAAACAAAATTTACAGTGAAAATTCACAGATCAACCTGCAGATCAATGCACTGGAAAAGCGTTTATACACCATATTCCTTTTTGTCTCCAACATTTGCAATACCGGCGCCTATCTCGGGATCATCCGGGATATTGCATCCAGCAACTGGATTGGCGGAGTTGGAATGGGCATCTACATTTTCCTCGAACTGATACCGGCTGCCATCATATTGATCATGTTTTTCTGGCTGCGTAAGGAAAAAGAGCAGATCCTCTCCCAGGACAGCACACCATTTTATATTGATGATGACTATTACTGGCGGAAAGGCTGGTACAACAATCCAAATGACAAACGGTATTTTGTACAGGACCGTGTGAACAGCATGAATTATTCTCTAAACTACGGACACCCTTCTGCGAAATATGTCACCGGAGGAATGCTCGTCGGCACCGGGCTTCTTCTCCTCTGGATGTGTATCCTCTGTATCCGGATCGATTTTACACCGATCCGCCTGACGGAAAATGCTGCCCAGTATTCTATTACATCCGGCTATAAAACAGCAACCTTTGCTCTCGCTGATGTTGAATCAGTAACTCTTCTGGATCATCTGCCGGATGAAAAATTCTACCGGTCTGATGGCTCCGAAGATAACAGCAAACTTCTCGGTAATTTCCGTGGCAGCGAAACCGGACATTGCCAGATGTATATCTGGATTGAACATCCTCCGGTTCTTCAGATAAAGACAACAGATACCACCATTTTTCTGAACAGCAGCAACGAAGCACAGACTAAAGAATGGTACGATCAGTTAAATGATGCAATTTCTTCGAATAAATAAGCCTTTTTCATTACCATAACAATGCATAATACGAAATATCTTGTAAAGCGTAACGCGTCATGCTACAATCATGTTAAAATGTTGGGGGCAAAAATATACGAATTTCACAAAGATAAAAAAGTTCAGAAAGGACTGTAGACAATGACACTTCAAGAATGTTATGTAAAAATTGGTGGCGATTATAATGATATTCTTCACCGGTTTATGAATGAAAATATGGTACGCAAATTTGTCCTCAAATTTCCGCAGGACAAGAATATGGCTTTATTTGAAGAATCCTGGGCTAAAAAGGACTACGAAACCGCATTTCGTGCAATGCATACCTTAAAAGGTGTTGCCGTAAACCTTGGATTTACTGCACTTTACAATGTCAGCAGTGCTCTGACCGAAAAGCTCCGCAGCCAGGAATACGACAACCTTGACGGTTTGATCGCCGATGTCAAAAAACAGTATGATATCGTGATCGAAGCAATTGCAGCCCTTGACTAAATCTTAAAACACTGACGATAAACAGGAAGAGACTGCTTCACCGCAGCCCCTTCCTGTTATGTTTTTCTATAGCTTTTTCTTCAGCATTTCCGGATTTGATGCATAGGAGAGAGCCGTCTCCGCCGTGATTCTCCCATCTTTATACAGATTCAGAAGGCCAAAATCCATCGAATGCATTTCTTCTTTATTAGACGAATACACGACTCCATCAATCTGCGGAACCTTATTGTCGCGGATCATATTACGGATCGCCGGAGTGATCGTCATGATCTCAAATACCGGGACCTGTTTTCCATCCACTGTCGGCACAAGCTGCTGTGAAATTACAGCCTGCAATACCATGGACAGCTGAACTGCAATTTGCCTCTGCTGGTTTGCCGGAAATACATCAATGATACGGTCAACCGTATTTGCTGCTCCGATCGTATGCAGGGTAGAAAATACCAGATGCCCGGTTTCCGCTGCTGTCATTGCCACATCGATCGTCTCATAATCACGCATTTCACCAAGCAGGATCACATCCGGGCTCTGCCGGAGCGAAGCACGTAGCGCATTGACATAGCTTTCCGTATCCACATTGATCTCTCTCTGGCTTACAATACTTTTATCATGCCGGTGCAGATACTCGATCGGATCTTCCAGCGTAATGATATGCTTTTCCATTGAATGATTGATCTTATCCACCAGACAGGCAAGCGTAGTAGATTTTCCACTTCCCGCCGGGCCCGTCACAAGCACCAGTCCTTTTGACAGGTTATAAAAGCTCATCACAGGGTCCGGAATCCCGATCTCATTCGGCTCCGGCAGTTCAAATGTGATCACTCGGATAACGGCTGAGAGCGCACCCCTCTGTTTGTACGCGCTAACACGGAATCTCGAAAGTCCCGGAACAGCAAAAGAAAAATCATCATCTCCTTTTTCTTCAAGAACCCGGATGTCCCGTCCTCCTGCCAGCTTATATAATTCCTCAACGCATTCTTTCGTCTGCGGCGGCATCAGCTTTTCTTCCTTCTCCCTGCAGATTCTTCCATTTGCCCGATAAGAAACCGGAAGACCTGCTACAACAAATATATCCGATGCATGATTTAAAACTGCCTGCTGAAGCAGTACAATGATATCCATAGCTCAAACTCCTTTCGCGTCAGTCACTTCCAAGGACCGGAAGTGTTGACTTTTCTTCCCATTTCTCAGATGCTGACTCTTTCCATTTTACAACCTTCTGCGTTCCCTTTACCGGATCTGCCAGGATCTCGACTTCCAGATTCTGACTGTCCGTGACCGGAACCACATAGGAAATATCCAGATTCGCTCCGTCTTCTTCAGCTGTCACGCCCTCAATCTGCCGAATCGCAAATACAGGATCCTCTTTTGCAAATGCATCATCGATCTGCGCCATGATCTGCGCCGCTTTTGCATTTGCCTCACAATACGCCGTTTCCCGGCCGGCAAGCTGCTGACTATAACTCTGATCCCTTTTCGCACTTGACAGTGAGAGTGTGGCAAATGTCACCAGACACAGGATTACAAAGATCACAAGCAGGTACGACGTTCCGATCTGAATCCCCGGGTATGATCCCCTTTTCTTTCTCTTCATCCTGTCACTCCCTTTCCGTGCCTGTCATCCGGTCTGTTTCCACCGAATAGATTTCTTCCGGCTGTTCTCCGGACAGGCGCTGCACCGTAAATGTTCCATGCAAAAGCTTTCCATCCGGCTCCACCCGGATCACGATCTCATACGAAGCCTCATCCTTACTGCATTCCTGCCAGTCTGCGTCATAGAAGACCTCCGTGTCCTCCGTCAGCGCATCCGCAAGAAAAAGCTCTGTATACCCGGAAACCTTCTCAAGCGCCGTATTCAGTTCCTGTGTCTCGCGGCTGGTCGTGTGCGCCTTCACAAAAATCTGCACACACACCGCAGAAGCAAGGCAGAAAAATAAAATTGCAATCATCAGTTCCAGCAAAAACAGGCTGGAACGCTTTGCCGGTGTCCGTTCCATAAATCTTCTCCAATCTATCTTGCAGCGCTCTTCACACTGACAAATGTATCTGTCTTTTTCCCGTCTTCATTTTCACAATACAGATGAAAAATCCCATCTGAAGTTTCCTTAGCCTCGAAGTCCTTTGTTGCCAGGATCTTCCGTCCATCGGATGCTTTTGCTTCCGTTCCATCCCGGATAAAAAGCTCTCTTAAGTATCCATCATACGCATACAGATATGTCACATAATCCTTCTCATCATAACGCTGCCGGATCACGAGAGCATTTTCCCCATCGAAAGTTCCATCTGCTATCGCACCATTTTCATCATTCTGGTGCATTTTCTCCGTCACATAGGCAAGTGCCGTCCGTCCCGAATAGGAATCCGACGAGGCCTTCACCTGCCGGCTGTAAAACCCCGATGCAAGAACCACAATTGCGACCGATGATGCCGCCAGCACAAAAAAGACTGCAAGAGGAAAAAGGAAATCAATCACATGCTTTTTTTCATTTCTACGATTCATGTCCGTTTCCTCCTCGTTCGATTACCGTAATGTCCGGAAGAATATTGGCACCGGCAATCTGATAATCAATAAAAAACTGCTTCTTGTCATACTGGATCCCACAGTTTTCTGTCAGATCATCAAGCGTCTCCGGATAGTGTCCCTCCAGCGCATAGTACTGCGTCACACCGCGCCAGAGTGCATTTTCCAGACTTTCTTTCTGCCTGCGTCTTGCTGTGTCCGAAAGCCTTTCAAAACCACTGAAAAAAGCACTGCAGATACATACAAACAGCAGAAGGGACAGACAGAAATTCCGAAGTGGACGCTGCCGTTTTCCGTGATAAAACCGTTCCCGTTCTTTTCTCCACATAGCATACGCCTCCTAAAGTCCTGACATAATTCCAAGAAGCGGAAGCATAACCGACAGAAGGATCGTTCCGACGATCACCGACAGGATGATCACCAGCGTCGGTTCCAGAACTGCGATCATAGAAGAAAGCTTTTCATCCACTTCCTCCTCACACTCATCGGCAATCCTTCCCATCATCTCATCCATCATTCCGGCTTTCCCGGCAATGGATGTCATCCGCGCATAAACACCTGTGAAGATTCCGGCTTTCACCAGCGCCTCTGCGATGTCCGTTCCATTTTCCATATCCGCTTTGCATTCTGCTACTTTCTTCCGGAAATCATCATCCTCGATCAGGTTCTCTGAAAATTCCATTCCCTGTTCCGGCGTCAGTCCGCTTTTCAGTGCCAGTGACATTCCTCCGGCAAACCGGCATGCCGACAGCTTATCCTTCAGCTCCCTTGAAAATGCAAATCCGGATCCGATGTGATACATTTTCTTTCTGCCGCTCTCTGTCTTTGTAAAATAAATACCCGCACAGACAATCACCGCCAAAAGTACCGCAAACACCGCCGAATATCTGGAAAGAGCATTGCCTGCAAGCAGGATCCCTCTTGAAAATCCGGTCATTTCCTGACCAAACTGGCGGAACACCTGATTAAATACCGGCATAACCTTTGTCATCAAAATGATAATGATCACCAGCATCATCCCGATCATCAGAAGAGGGTAGGAGATGGCACTCCGGACACTTCTCCTGATTGCTTCCTCACGGTCATAATGCTCCGCCAGAGATTCCATTACTTCATCTAAAGTTCCTGTCTCTTCTCCGATCTGCGTCATACGGATCAGATACTCCGGAAATACTTTCGTCTCTTCCAGCGCCTGATCCAGCCTGCCCGTATCCATCACTGACTGATAAATCTCATCCAGCAGCTCTTTTTCTGCCTTCGTCTGCGCATCCTCCCGGAGAAGATCAACTCCCTCCAGGGAAGAAATCCCAGACTTCAGGATCATTGCCATTTCACTGCAGAACGAAGCAATTTCCAGATTCGTAAGCTTCCCCTGCTGTGTCCGCTTTTCCATACTTGCCATCCTCCTTTTCACATTCCTGCCACATTCTTCTTATCCGGCTTCCTTTTATCTAATAGGTATACTTTGTGACATAATTCTTTCCATTTCCCACATACTTCTTCACATCCGAAGCACTGTTGTTTGCAGCAAGTGTCGGATCCATGATCGACCAGTTCTTTCCATCAAATTCAATGATGTTATCCACCCAGCCAATCTCATCAACATAACAGCTGATCCATGCATGATACACATCACCGGAATAGCCAACCTCCAGCTTCGTCGGGAGATGAATGGGTCCTTGTTGAAAGCGTCCACTATAAGAATATTTATTCCGAATCCCTTCAGGAGCTCTGTAAGCTTCTGATCGAACGCGGAGATTATGAAGAGGCGCTTCGTTTCTGTGAGCCGGCATGCCAGTTATATCCGTTCGATGAATGGCAATCCGTCCGCATCGACTGCTATATGGCATTGAACCGCTATAAGGATGCTGTGCAGGAATATGAGAACACTGCCAAATTATTTTTCGAAGAGCTTGGAATCCGCCCTTCTGAACATATGATGCAGCAGTTCGAGCAGATGAGCAGCCGCCTTAACTACAAACCACAGGAACTCGGCGACATCAAGGAACGTCTGAAAGAGGACGATATACGCGGCGGTGCTTTTTACTGCAGCCTGCCAAGTTTCCGTGACAGTTACCGTCTCGTTTCCCGAATCATTGAGAGGAACGGACAGTCCGTATACTTAATGTTATGTAGCATCACCAACGGAAAAGGAATGCCGATGGACAAGCCGGACAAGCTTGAAGTTCTTTCAGGTGAGCTTCAGAATACGATCCAGCAGTGTCTGCGTAAAGGAGACTCCTTTACCAAATACAGCCCATCACAGTTTCTGATACTTCTCGTTGGTACGAATAAAGAGAACTGCAGCATGATTTTCGACAGAATCCAGAGATACTTCTCCAGAGAGTATAAAAGCTGGAAGCAATACCTGGACTACTTCGTGTCCTCTGTAGCCGAAGTAGACCGGCAAGATTCACCGATTCAGTTCAATACTGAGAATAAAACCTGGTAAGCTGCAATCATGTTATCTTCGCAGCAGGGCAGAAATGGGGATAATTTATGGAACAGAACTATCAAATCAGTTGGTATGCACCAAACTTTATTAACATGTGTATTGATAATATTAATGATGAAGAGCTGTCCGGTCGCATTTATCACTGCTACAGCAAAGAGCCCTGGAAATTCACCAATATCCTTCAGCTGATCGAATTAGCCGATGATTTTTTCGACAAACTCGAATTTCCACAGGCATCCACCAGCGCACGTTCTTTCACTTCAACCCAGTTTTCAGGTATTGACCGGCTTGATAAAGTACAGTCACCGGAAGATTTCATCGAGAATCGTGGACAAAAAGGGACTTTCTTTCTCAATGTCAGATACCGCCAGAATTCATCCTGGCAGGGCATCGTCCGCTGGATTGAAGGTAACTCTACACAGCATTTTATAAGCGTACTTGAACTGCTTAAAATTCTCAGCAATGCATTAGCTTAAATGAATGGAATTATGAGAGATATCATTACACGAATGAATAAGAATTATACAGGCATTGTCTGATCACGGAATGTGATCGGACGGTGCCTTTTAATTATCTTATAATTTTATTCTTTCTTAATTGCTTTTCACAAAAAACTCCAGTACCATTTGAATAGGCGTATGTAGAAAATCGAATCATATATCATATATGAATTCTTTGATTGTAGAAAAAATTATATATCTATTTCTCCCGGTTATATGAAGGGTATGTTGCAGATAATAATCTGATGATCTACCATGAAAAAAGAGTCCGGCTTCCAAAACCGAAATATATTGTCTTTTACAATGGTACAAAAAACCAGCCAGATTCCATGGAGTTAAGGCTTTCAGACTGCTTTGAAAATACAGATAACGACGCACCTTGCCTGGAATGCACCGCAACCATGTTGAACATCAACTATGGTCACAATCAGGAACTGATGAAGCACTGCAGAAGACTTGAAGAATATTCCATATTTGTCCAATGTGTCAGGGAATATATACAGTCGGAACCTTCTGTGGAAGATGCATTAGAAAAGGCAATTGATACCTGTATTAATCAGGACGTGTTGGCAGATTTTCTAAAAAAACATCGAGCGGAGGTGACAAATATGATTCTGACGACATATGACAAAGACTTATATGAGAAAACCTTGAAGGAAGATGCCAGAGAGGAAGGTAGAGAAGAAGGACTTATGGAAGGACGCGCTTTAAAATATCTCTTAAAATCCAAACGCTACAATGACCTCGAACGCGCTACCGAAGACATCGAATACCAAAAGAAATTATTAAAAGAATTTGGCATTGAATAAAAACTAAATAACCCTTACCCCCATCCCGTGACTGATCACCGTCTAAGATGCAGTGCATCTCCCCAATATCAGTCACGGGATCTTTTTGTCCGGAAAATCCCTCTCCCTCACCGCTATAACCAGATCACTCCTTTTCTATGCACTCCCCGCAATCTATTCTTTTTGCACTTCCATCAAATTATTCCCCACTTTTACTTCTATTCTAATATCCCAATACATATAGTAGAGTCAGACACAAATATTACGCACTCCTACAAATCATGATGTTGGGGTAAAAGGTATTTTGCCCCCTTTGATACCAGATTGCTACGTGCTTTGCACTCTCGCAAGCAAGCTTGCATCGGCTTTCTGACCTTTTGCCCCTGGTATCAAATCATTATATTATTACAAAAACATTACTATTTCTTGTTATAACTTAAAAAAGTTAATATTTTTCGTTATTGGTAATGATTCACGTAATGCTTTGTCAGATACAATACCTATATAAGATAAAAAAGTCTAAATAATTAGGAAGGGCAGATGAAAACTGACATGAATAAAAAGCAAAAAAATACAAGAACTTTTTTAATAAAAATCATGGATCAGCAGAACGGTACCTGGCAGGGCAGCGTTACTTGGGTGGAAGAGCAGCGAGAGCAGCATTTCCGCAGTGCCCTTGAATTATTGAAGCTGATAGACGGAGCACTTGATAACAATTATGAAGTCAGAATTGAGGAATAGAAGGAGGACGCCATGAAAAGTAATACAAAGAAACGTTTAATAGCATTCATGCTTTGCATGGTATTAGTGCTTAGCAGTACGATATCAGCATTCGCTGATGATTTGGATACGCAAGCCCAGGATCAGATCACTACAATGGCTGATGAACCGGTGGCTACATCCATGGATGACTCGACTGACGAGCAACAACCTGTAGCAGAAGCAGAAGGAAATCAGGAACAAGCTGTAGAAACTCAAGAAAAACAGCAAACGGAAGAAAATGTATCAGAAGAACCTACTACCGAAGATAGTTCTGCTGTAGCTGAGCAGGAAGCCATTGAAAAAGAAAGCGATGTTTCTATTCAAACAACAGTAAACGGAACCACTATTACAATGTCTGGTCCTCATTCTTCTTTCCCAGAAGGTACTACTTATGAAATTTCCGCATCTGAGTTAAATGAAGATGAAACAAAAGATGTTGAGATTGCATTAAAGAAAAAAGAAGATGAAACAAATACCAAAATTGCTACATATAAAGCTTACGATATCAAGCTTCTTGTAGATGGTATCGAAACACAGCCAACCGGCGATGTAAATGTCAAATTCGAAGGTGGCGAAGTGAAGGAAAATCTTACAAATGCAGAAAATGTAGAAGTATATCATGTTGATGAATCCAATCAGACTGCAAATGATATTTCCGGAATTACTGCTGAAGATACCGTTACAATGACTACCAATCATTTTTCAACCTATGTAATTACTACTACTAAAGACGGTGGCGTTGACATTACAGTTCAGCATTATTTACAGAATACAACAACTTCATTATACAGAGATTCTACGGTTCATCTGAACAAAGGACAGGAAATCAAAGATCTCAGCTCACCTAGTAATTACACCGCTCAGAAAGTTGTTAAAGTCAATAAAAATGGTAGTGTAGGCGATGAATTATCAGGTGATGAAGTAATCATTGCCAATCAGACTTATCGAGTATATTATACCGCTACAACTGGTACTTCTGATGAATCTGTACAGATGTTTGATTATCAGGTCAAAGGTAACAATAATGCAAGTATTAACAATTCAAGCAATTATGATAAAAAATCCAGTAGCACTACCCGTTTTGCAAGTGGATTAATAAAAGATCAATATAACGATAACAAATATGACACAACAGTAAAGATAAACGAATCAGATATATACATCAATACCTGGGATAAAGATTCACGTGATTGGAATGTAAACTACGTAAATGGTAGTGTATTCGGTAATAATAATGCTACTACCGGAATCATAACCGGTGTTGACTTCAGCACCGGCGCTCTGAACATGGGGACGAACTCTTCCGGACAGCTAATGTACGAACCTGGATTTTTTACAAAAGACACAAAACCCGGCAAACAGGTTCTCAGCGGATATAAATTAAGCCTTTCCCGTTCCGGTGATACCTATAAATTAACCGATGTGAAAAAGGATAATGAATCCGTTTTACGTGGCTACACTACGGAAGGTGCTAATTTCTATCCTCTTGATTCTATAAGAAATGATAATCCCGATTCAGCAAACGACAATGATCATAATGATTATTTCGGTATGCGTTATGATATCGAATTTAAAATCGGAGATTATCTCGGAGATTTGAATTATACCTTTAAAGGTGACGATGACCTTTGGGCAGTTTTAGACGCGAATGAAAATGGAGGAAAGGTAGTTATCGATCTCGGTGGTATCCACTCTGCTTTAGATAAAAGCGTTGACCTTTGGAAAACCATCCTTGGAAATGATAATTATACACCTGAAGACAAAAAAAATTTAAGCGAAGATGAAAGAAATAAAACACACACCTTAACAATCCTTTATATGGAGCGTGGTGCTTATGCTTCTAACTGTCAGATGGAGTTTACACTTCCTAATAGTAAAGTTATTAACTCAGAAGAAGCAGAGAAATCTTTAACCTTTACAAAGACAACTACTTCCGGTACTGCATTAGCAGGAGCAACCTTTACATTATATGCTTCTGATGGAACTACAGTAAAAGATACTGCTGTATCAAGTCCAAACGGAACAGTTACTTTCGGCGGTCTGTACTCCGGTACATACATTATTAAAGAAACGAGCGCACCAAACGGCTACATTGCTTCAAAAGATACCTGGACAGTAGATGTTACTACTTCCGAAGCAAAAATGTATAAAACCGGTGACAGTACTCGAACAAGCGTAACCGCAATTGCAAACAGTACAGAAAAGGAAGAAGCTGAAAAGAATCTTACAAACGGAAAAACTGCTGAGATAATAGATGAATCTTCTCGTATCTTTCAGATTAATCTGAATGCTGCAACTACCGGTAGAAATCCTGATGTAGCAGCACAAAAGGCAAGCGTAGTTCTTGTACTTGATGCAAGTGATTCTCTTGGATCTAAAGGTTTAACCGCAGTAAAAGATTCCGCTAAAAGCTTTATTTCAACATTAAAAGAAAGCTCTCCTGAAAGTGAAGTATCTATTGTGTGGTTTAACGGAAATGAAGGCAGTAGCGGTACTACAACCGTACGGGATTATTGTACATTAACAGACGCTGGGGTTAATACATTAAATGCTTTCATAAACAGTAAAACCAAAGTTGATGGTGGAACCCTTATGGGAGACGCATTAAGTCAAGCATACACAAAAATTAAAGATGCTCATAATTCTAACAAATATGTATTGCTTTTTACAGATGGTATGCCAGGACATTATAAGGAAGCAGGAAAAGCTAAAAATAATGATGAGCAACGTTTTAACTGTATGTCCGCCAATAAAGCTTGCAATTATGCTGAAAAAATTAAAGCTAAAAATGATGGTAATGCGATTCTTTACACTGTAGGATATTTCAAAACAGGCAGAGATTCTGAGGAATCTCAAATTTACTGGCATAAAGGGGATAGTGATTCCTCTTATGACAGGAGTGCTCATTCAACAACCTATGGGTGGAGTAGTAGTTACAATCATGACACCTTAACTACAGATACCGCATTTTTGTCCGAATACATAGCAACAAAAGCTTCTGGTAATAACCAATACGCTTTCACCACAGGCGATAGCACACAACTTGCAAACATCTTTAAATCTCTTGCTTCCAAAATCGGTGATTTGTATTCCGTGACACCTACAAAAATCGTAGATACGATTGATGCAAGATTCAAATTAACAGAAAAAAGCCGAATTGCTTTAGTTGGCAATGTAAACGGTGTAAAAAATACCGAAACAAATACCACAACTTATACAAAGGCTGACAACACTATTGTAATCACAGAAAATGCTAACGGAACAACAACCATCACCTGGACTGGTGATGCTGCCAAAATCAGAAATGCTGAAGATCCAACAAATCCTGGTTGGCACGTAAACTTCCAGATTCAGGCAAAAGATGATTTTATCGGTGGAAATGTAATTCCTACTAACGGTTCTGATTCGGGAATATACCTCAATGATGGAACAACGAATACAAAACCATTCCCACAGCCGTCAGTAAATGTAAAATTGTTAAATCATACTCTCGATAATAAAGAAATTACTTTCTACAAGAATGAAACTATTACCTCCAACAATTTTGCTAAAGAACTGTTGGACGCTTACAAAGTTATCGAATTAGATGGTAAAACAAGTCTTGGTTTAGGCGATGCTGGTATTCCAGAATTAACTGATGAAGAAATCAATTCTTTAAGAACTGGTACTTCCATCGAAAAAGATTATAGCTATCCTAATACAAATAATGATATTGTTGGACAATTTAAGTTTGAATTTGTACCTGATCAAAAAGGTCAAACTGGTGATCATGAAGCAGAAGTAACCGGTAATACAGTTGAACAGTACACATTAATAGTAACATTTATTCCGAAAACACCTGAAGAAAGAAACACCATTTTAACAAATGCTGGAAAAACAATTGATCCACCACAAACAGAAGAAAAGACAATCAACGATTCTGTATTAAAAGAAATAACCGTACCAAAAGGTGGAAAGATTGTTATTGATCAATCTGTAGAAGGTATTTACAAAGTAAATGTATTTGCAATCTACAAACAAAGTACAAGTGTAAATCCTACTACAAACGAACATCCAAAACTGGCTGGTGCTAAGTTCTCATTAACCGGAACAAAATCTAAAAATGTATATTACGGTCTTTCTGATGATACCGGTTTAGTAAAATGGTATGAAGATGAAAACTGTACCAAACTTATTCTTTTCAACAGATGGGTAACAGATAGCTATACATTTAAAGAAATTAAAGCACCTGAAGGATATTCATTAAATCCTACACATTGGACAATTAAAAAGACCTCTGGAACAAATATAGTTTCAAAAGTAGAAATAACTGGTGAAGATAGTACTCCTACAAATTGTACTTACTATTTTAACAACACACCATTATATTCACTTCCATCAACCGGAGGCACCGGAATTTACCTGTATATGATCGGCGGTATGATGTTAATGCTCATAGCCGTTTGGATCTTATATAAAAACAAATGCAGGGAGGTGCTGGAAAGATAATCAAACGTATTTACTTTTCAGTGGCTCCCAGCCACAAAACAAGTTAATCTCCCTTATGAGGGGACAATAAAAAAATTGGGCACAGCCCTACAAAGAAAAGGAGACAACAATATGAAGAAGATGAAAAAATTATTTGCAGTGTTATTAACACTGGCAATGGTACTCGGAATGAGTATGACATCATTTGCAGCTGCCACTAACACAATCACAATTAGCGGAAAAGGTCTTGATGCTGAAGGTGCAGGTGCTAACTACGGACAGATTATTAAGGAAGACCGTGAATCTACATTAGGATGGAAATTTGCAACTACTGAAATTGGAACAAATTTTGTAAATGCATGGAATGCTGCAAACTCTCCTGCAACTAATCTTACTACTAACGAAGTAATTCAGAAATTAATTGATCTTGGTATTCTTGAAAAAGATACTAATGAAAATAAAAATGAAAATAAAAATGTTGAAAATGGAACAATTAACTCATCTTCTAATTTTGGTGCAGCATTAGCAGCTGTTAAATCAGCTGCCACTGAGACTTTAGATCTTGAAAATGGTGCTGACGTATCTGCAACTGGAAAAGGTCTTTATATCATAACAGCACATAGCGCTGGATATACATATCTTCCTATGGCTGCTTATATGAACACAGCAGGTGATAATGTAGCAGTTGTTGCAAAAGGTGCTAAAGATCAGCTTAATAAAACAGTAGCTGAAACAGGAAAATCAGTAGCTCCTGGTGATGAAGTTGTTTATACTATCGATGAAGAATATCTTTACATTGCTCCAAACGCAACAGAAAAAACATTTACTATTACCGATAATTTAACAAATGGTACATTCAAAGCAAACAGTGTTAGCGTTGTTCTTAAAAATAGCATCAATGACACAACAGGTACTCCTTTAACTGCTGGTACAGATTATACAATTAATAATTATGGTAATGGTACCGAATTAGTAGTAGACTTTTCCGATAATTACAAGAGCGAATATGCTGGCAAAATCGTTGTTATTACTTATACTGCAATTGCAGGCCAGGTAACTACAACTGCTCCTCTTAAAAATGGTGCACATTCAAGCAATGGAACAGGAAAAATTGTTGAAGTTAAACCAGTTAGTTTTGAAGTAATTAAAGTAGATAAAGACAACGAATCTACTCCTCTTCCAAACGCTGAATTCCAGATTTATAAAAAAGCTGAACAGAGCGATGCTGACGCAGTTGAACTTACTTTAGAAAATAATACAAAGGTTTATGGTATTCCAGTAGGTAATGTTATTACAACAAACAACGAAGGAAAAGCAAGTGTTTCTAACTTAGACGCTCAGGTAACTTACTATGTTAAAGAAACAAAAGCTCCTAATGGCTATTCATTAAACAATTATGCCTATGAACTTACTGGTGCTGATGCTTTAACAACTACTACAGGATCTACTACTATTGACAACGTTACTTATACAACTGAAACTCTTAATTTCAAAAATTTTGATTCTATTACCGTTAAAGATAGCAAACTTTCCGCATTACCATCAACAGGTGGTATCGGTACAACAATCTTCACAATCGCAGGTTGCGTAATCATGATCGCAGCAGCTGGTTTGTTCTTCGCAAGCCGCAAGAAAACAAACAAATAATTAATGCATGATTGATAATCAGATACTGAATCCGGGGCAGGTCGCCCCGGATTCCTAAAAAATAATACAACAGCAAGGAGAATTCGGATGAAACGCAAAGCAAACAAACTTATTATTGGCATCATATTTTTAGCCGGGTTGTCCTTACTGCTGTATCCATTCGTTGCAAACCAGTGGAATAACTACAGGCAAAAGCAACTGATCAGCAGTTATGAACAGACTGTATCCGAAAAAGATGCAGCACATGAGATTGATTATGATGCAGAACTGCAGAAAGCAGAAGCTTACAATGAAGCCTTACTTCCAAGTATTCTTCCTGACTCATTTGCAGTTGCCGCAGCCAGTGACAAAGAAGACCAGTCCTACATGGATGCTCTGAATATTGCCGGTGACGAGATGATGGGAATCGTGGAAATCCCGAAGATTGACATCAAGCTTCCGATCTACCACACTACCGATGAAGATGTTCTCAAACAGGCAGCCGGACATCTAGAAGGAAGCTCTCTTCCAATCGGCGGTAAAAGTACACACGCCGTTATCTCCGCACACCGTGGACTTCCGAGTGCGTCTCTTTTTACCGATCTGGATCAGCTGAAAGAAGGCGATCATTTTCTGATCCATGTATTAAACGAAACATTAAGTTATGAAGTCGACAAGATTTCCGTGGTCAAACCGGAGGAAACTTCCTCTCTTGCAGTAGAAGAAGGAAAAGATCTTGTAACACTTCTTACCTGTACTCCATACGGAGTCAATACCGAGCGGCTTCTGGTCCGTGGTCACAGAGTACCTTATGTGGAACAGGAAGTTGCCGATGAGAAGACACCGCTCAGCGGAATTAGTCTTCATACAAATTATCTTTTATGGGTAATTATTGGTCTTGTAATTACCACAATCTTCATCCTTGTGTTATACTTAAAGGAGAAGAAGCTTCAAAAGAAGAAAAATGAGACCTCTTAAAAAGAGAATAAGAACGAGAAAGGAACATTTGCCTATGAAAAGAAAAATCTCAACCTTCCTTTTCGGTCTGTTATTCTTGATAGGATTTGGGATTCTGATCTACCCGACGGTATCCAACCAGTGGAACACCTACAGACAGAATCAGCTGATCAGCAGCTATGACAATACAATACAGGACATGGAACCGGAGGACTTCACCTCTGAGTGGGAAAATGCAAAAGCTTTCAATGATACCATTCAGCAGAACAACCTCTACGGAGATGTATTTGGTGAAGATGAAAATGACATCAAAGACACCGAATACTGGAAGATCCTGAACGTTGCAGATGACGGTGTAATGGGATACCTTTCCATTCCGAAGATCAACATCAAGCTTGCCATTTACCATGGCACCGGTGATGATGAACTTCAGACCGGTGTCGGACATCTGAACGGCACAAAGCTTCCGATCGGAGGGGAGAGTACCCACAGTGTTCTCGCAGCTCACCGTGGACTTCCAAGCGCAAAGCTTTTTACCGATATCGATCAGCTCAAAGTTGGCGATAAATTTTACATCCATGTACTGGATGAAGTCCTTGCCTACAAGGTAGACCAGATTCTTCCGATGGTAGACAAAGACGATCATGAAACACTGGAGAAAGCACTCCAGATTGAAGAAGGAAAAGACCAGGTAACTTTATTTACCTGTACACCATACGGAGTCAACTCCCATCGTCTTCTCGTAAGAGGAACCAGAGTTCCATATAACGGCGAAGAGGATGCTACCGAATCAGTTACAGATTCTATGGTAAAAGCCATTCAGAATTATTATATGCTTTATTTAGTTTTAGGACTTTCAATCACGATTCTTGTGATCATTCTCTTGCGATTCCTTTCCAAGAGAAAAGCTCACAAAGAATAACCAAGATTTTTTAAGGAGGACATGAGGCGATGATGAATAAACGATTAAAACAGGGAAGTACTTTTCTCTTAGCTGTCGCTCTTACATTTCCACTGCTCACTCTTCCGGGTGCGAAAGCCGCAAACGCGATCGATACCGATGCAGAGTGTTCCATCCAATTTGACATTGGTGGAAACAGTGAACTTCTAAATGACGACGTTACTGTTCAGGTCAATCTGTACAAAGTTGCATCAGTTGATGTATCCGGCAACTATACCGCAACCGGTGCATTTTCAAAACTGGATCTTTCATCCGTAAGTGCTGATAACCTGGATACTGCAGCTGCTACTTGGGCAGAACGTGCCAAAGAAGCACAAGGTAAGTTGACAGATTCAAAGGGAAATACGGTTGTTGATCCAACCGAAACCGTTACACTGCAGAACGGAAGAGGCTACCAAGATAAATTGGATACCGGACTTTACCTTGTAGATACACCAAAAGTGATTACAACCAATTATACTTATACCTTTACTCCTTACCTTGTATCACTTCCGACCAATAATTACTACAGTGGTAACGGTGCAAGTGATGACTGGATCTACGATTTGACCAAAGAATCCAACAGTGCAGTTGGTCTGAAACCGGAACAGCACGTAAGATACGGTAATCTGGTGATCAATAAGGAACTGGTAGATCACAATGCTACCTTCGGTAACAATGCAACGTTCGTATTCCAGATCGATATCACAACACTGGATAAGAAGACCGAAACCAGAATCGAAGAGCTTACCTTCAATGCTGCAGGCAGCCATTCTGTAACGATTGAAAAAATTCCTGCCGGATCTCATGTCAAGGTAACGGAGGTTTACAGCGGTGCAAGCTATGAACTCGCTTCTGCTAAAAGTCAGGAAACAGACATCATTGCTAATCCTGAAAAAGAAACCGAAGTAGAATTCAAACCGGCAGAGGTTTCATTTATCAACAAACACGATGGACGTACCAATGGCGGATACGGCGTAAAAAATAATTTCAAACTCGATGAAACTGATCAGTATCAGTACACCGAACCAGCAGCAAAGAACTAGAAAGGGGGAATCGGAATGAGAAAGTTACATAAAAAACCACTAATCATGGCAGCAGCAACACTTGCTCTTACCGGAACCCTGGCAGTTGGAAGCGCGATGGCGTATTTTACAACCTATTCGACAGCCGGTGGCGGTGTGAAAATGAATATGGGATTTACTGAGACAGTCCCGAAAGAAGAAGTTGATGAAAACGGAAAGCACATTACAATTAAAAATACCGGTGATTATGACTGTTTCGTAAGAGTCACAGCATTCGCACCGGTAGAGCTTACTTATAACGCACCAGACGGCGGATGGACAGCAGGTGATGCGGGCTACTGGTATTACGATGAAGTACTTCCGGCAGGAAAAGAAACGGAAACGGAACTCAACATCAAATACACATTCCCGTCAGGAGATGACAAACCAGAAGAATTTAACATCGTAGTTATCCAGGAATGCACACCGGTTCTTTACAAGGAAGATGGTACACCATACGCCAACTGGAACCATGTAATCAAAGACGACAGCACACAGACGACAGAGTAGGAGGTAATGAGAATGAAAAAGAAAAAGAAATCATTTCCAAAGAAACCTGCCCTGGTCCTGACAGCCGCAGCACTCCTGCTGGTTGGAAGCACTGTCGGCAGTACACGCGCCGCACTCACTTACTACAGTGAGAATTATTCCGCACAGATGAATATGCAGAGTATCGGCGTATCTCTTCTGGAAAATGACAAAGTAGTCAGCAGCCGGGATTATGTATCGAACGATAAGTGGAAGGGAACCTCACAGGGTACACTTCTCACAAACCTTCTTGGAAAGGATGAGACATTTACACCCGGCAAGAAATATAACGAAGCAATCAGCGTCAAGAACAGCGGTACGATTGACACCTTTGTACGTGTGATCATCACAAAGAGCTGGCAGAACGAAGAAGGTAAAAAGAACACCGAACTTTCACCGGATCTGATCGAGCTGAACTTCCTCACAGACAACGGATGGCAGGTTGCAGATGCACAGTCCACGAAAGAGCGTACCGTTCTTTATTATACCAAGGCAGTTGCAGCCGGAGATACCACACCGGCATTATCGGATACACTCCGAATCAAGCCTTCAATTGCATCGGATGTAACAAAACATGTGACCGAATCTGAAAAAGGTAAAACCATCACTTATACTTATAAGTACAATGGCTACACCTTCCACATTGACGCAGAGGTGGATGCAGTTCAGACACACAACGCAAAGGACGCGATCAAGAGTGCCTGGGGCGTGGACGTAAATGTATCAGACGACGAAACAACAATGAGCTTACAGTAGGGAGGTACAGAGTATGAAAAAGAAAATTTTGTGCCTCGCCATGACAGTGATAATGGCAGCAGGGGTACACACAACTGCATTTGCAAAAGATTATCAGGGAGCCGACGGATGGCAGGTTAATTTCACCGGCGGCAAGATGGAAAGTAATTTTAAAAGCTCCGATGTGACTGACGAGCTGGCAAATATCCAGCCGGGTGACAGCATCGAGCTCAAGGTTCAGCTTAAGAACTCCGACAGTACGGATACCGATTGGTACATGACCAACGAAGTGATCCAGACACTGGAGGATGCACAGTCTTCCGCAGAAGGTGGTGCTTATGAATACAAGCTGACATATGTTGGAAGTAATAATGCCGAAAAGGTACTCTATGACAGTACAACTGTCGGAGGGGAAGGCGCTTCCAAAGCAGGAGAAGGTCTGAAGCAGATCGATAGCTCAACCCAGGAATATTTCTACCTCGGAAGACTTGCTTCCAATAATACCGGAACGGTACACCTTACCATCGGTGTTGAAGGTGAGACACAGGGCAACGGTTATCAGCTCACACTCGCAAAGCTCCGCATGAACTTTGCAGTAGAAAAGGTTTCAGCCGGCAAAACCATCACCAAGAATAAGATTGTTAAGACAACCAAGACCGTTAAAACCGGTGATACCGCAAGAGTTCTTCTCTTCTGTGTGCTTGCACTCATCAGTGGACTGATCCTTCTTGCATATGGTATCTACACACTCAATAAGAACACAAAAAGACGCAGACAGAAAGGAGAGTAAGCAGATGAAAAAATGGAAAAGATTACTGGTTTCTCTTCTGACTGTATCCATGACACTCGGTGCATCCACAATGAGCGTTATGGCAGATGATACTACACCGTATACCTACAAGGTAACATTATCCGCAGGTAACAAAGGAACCATCAATGGTCAGAGCAAAATTGAAAAATCTGACATTTCTTATGGATCTAAATTTTCTTTTGACAATACTGCTTTGTACAATATTCAGGTAACAGACGATAGATATTATGTCAAAGGAATCCGCCTCAGCGGACGTGATAATGCAAGTTCAAAACGACTTGATGCTCCTGCTTTTATCGTCACAGGTGATGCCGACTATGTAGTCGCTTATGGAATCAAAGGCAACATGGTTGCCTATACCGTCAATTATCAGGATGCATCCGGTAATTCACTGGCAGAGAGCCAGACCTTCTACGGAAACGTCGGCGACAAGCCGGTCGTTGCTTACCGTTACGTTGAAAATTATATTCCGGATGCTCTTGCACTTACGAAGACTTTGAGTGATAATGAATCTGAGAATGTATTTACGTTTACCTACACACCGGGAGCTACAGACCGTATCGTTGAGACAACAACTACCGTCACAACAACAGTTCCTGGAACCGCAACTCCTGCCGGTGCAGCAGGTACAACCGGAGCTGCCGGTACAACAGGTGCAGCCGCCGGTACTGGTACAGGTACTACAGCAGGTGGTACTGCAGCAGGTGGCACTACAGCAGGTGGCACTACAGCGGGTGGTACTACAACAGGCGGTACTGCCGGTGGTACAACGAATGCAGACAATTCTCAGGATACGACAGCTAAAGATAAAGATACTGCAACATCTGAGGATGAACAGACACCAAAGTCTCTGGTAGATCTGGATGATGAAGACACTCCAAAAGGAAATATCGATGCGAAAGACAAGACGAGCAAGACTCCGATCGCAGCAGGGATCGGCATTATCGTTGTTGCAGTAGCAGCTCTCGCAGGACTGATCGTATTCTTGAAAAAACGTGCAAAATAAAAAAAGCGCGGCACTAAAGGAGAAGTCTTTTTTGAAGAGAACGAAGAAAAAGAAAAGCCCGGTGGCTGCATTTTGCAGTGCACTGGGCACTGTTTTACTGACAGTACTGATTCTTGCCTGTATTCCGCTGACGCTTCCGAAAGCTTTTGGTTTTCAGATGTACACCGTGATCAGTGGGAGCATGGAACCGGCAATCCCGACGGGAAGCCTGGTCTATGTCCGGTATGAAGAACCAGACACGATCGTCAAAGATGATGTCATTGCTTTTTACAGCAACAATGCAGACGGCTCGATCATCACCCACCGTGTAGTATCCAACAGCCCGGCGATGGGACAGTTTATCACCAAAGGGGATGCCAATGAGGAAAAAGATATGAATCCGATCCCTTACAACAACTACATCGGAAAAGTAAAGCTTTCTGTTCCGGTTGTCGGCGGTATCGCACAGGCTGCAACCGACACTGCCGGAAAGATTGCTGCCGCATCCATCATCGGTCTTGCTGTGATTCTTGAAATCGTTGCTGCCATGCTTGACAGACGCGATGACGAAGACGAATAAGAGAGAACGTTTTTCATTTTAACTTGCTAAAGTGTAAAACATTTGCTAAAATAATATCAGATTGTATTGTCAGAAGAAGATGGGGGAATTTCACAATTCTCCCATTTGTCATATATTGAAAAGAATGGAGAGGTGAATGGATTGTTATCCAACCAGATTTTACAGAGAACAATCAATGAAATAGGGGATATCATCGAGTGTAACTGTTCCATCTGGAACACAGACGGAGTGATGCTTGCAGCTGTAGGTAAGGAGAAGCCTGCAGTAAAAAAAGCTGTCTGCTCATTTTTAAAAGAGCTGGAGGTTACCGGCGTATCGGAGGAGCACCTGGATGAATGCTATGGTCTGTTTCCGGTTTATGATGATGATGAACTGACTTATATTTTCGTGATCGAGCACAATAATGAGATTGATGTGCATACCAGCGGACGCTTAAGTGTCTGCCAGCTGGAGAGCCTTTTAAGATCCGGAAGCGAACGTCTTGACCGTAACCGTTTTATCCAGAACCTGCTCCTGGATAACCTGCTTCTCGTAGATATCTACAATCAGGCGAAAAAGCTTGGTATTACAGTTGAGCAGCGCAGAGTCGTCTATCTGATCGAACCGAAGAATCCGGATGACACGATCGTCCTGGATATGATCCGTGGGATTTATTCCTCGGGAACCGGTGATTTTGTTACTGCCGTAGATGAGGGACATATTATTCTGATCAAGTCCCTTGACAGTACGGATGATTATGATACGATCCGTTCGACTGCCGATATGCTGGTGAATGCGATCAACACCGAAGCTATGGTCAATGTCCGGCTTTCCTTCGGAACCATCATTCCCGAGCTCAAAGAGGTCTCACAGTCTTACAAAGAAGCTGGCATGGCTCTGGATGTGGGACGTATCTTCTATCCGGAACGCAATATTTTATCCTACCGCGAACTCGGTATCGGACGGCTGATCCACCAGCTTCCCGTTTCCTTATGCGAGATGTTCCTGGAAGAAGTATTTGCCGGAAATACCGTTGATCAGTTTGACGAAGAAACCTTATCCACAGTTGATAAATTTTTTGAAAACAGCCTGAATATTTCGGAGACAGCGAGACAGCTTTTCGTCCACCGGAATACGCTCGTCTACCGGCTGGAGAAGATCCAGAAGCAGACCGGGCTGGATGTCAGAGTCTTTGAGGACGCCCTGACATTTAAGATTGCTCTGATGGTCGCAGACCACATGAAATTCATAGAAAACAGAAAATAGGAGGACATGATATGGTGAAATTATACGAAGGCGGTGCCTATCTTTTACACGGTACTGAGGTAATTGCAGATGCACCCGATGCACTTGCTGCCGTAAAAAGCAAGACAGGTATTGAGACAACAAAAGAAGCTGCTGCAAAAGAGACAATGGCTTATGGGATCTTAAGTGCGCATAATACTTCCGGTAATATGCAGCAGCTTCAGATCAAATTTGACAAGCTGACTTCTCACGACATTACCTTTGTCGGAATCATCCAGACTGCAAGAGCATCCGGACTGGAGAAATTCCCGATCCCTTATGTTCTGACCAACTGCCATAACTCTCTGTGTGCAGTCGGCGGTACGATCAATGAAGATGACCACATGTTTGGACTGACCTGTGCGAAGAAGTACGGCGGTGTCTATGTTCCGCCTCATCAGGCCGTTATCCACCAGTTTGCCCGCGAAATGCTCGCAGGCGGCGGCAAGATGATCCTTGGTTCTGACAGCCACACCCGTTATGGTGCACTCGGTACCATGGCAATGGGAGAGGGCGGACCGGAGCTTGTAAAACAGCTTCTGAACAAGACTTATGATATCAAGATGCCGGGCGTTGTCGGAATCTATCTGGACGGCGAACCGGTGAAAGGTGTCGGACCGCAGGACGTTGCCCTTGCTATCATCGGCGCAACCTTCGGCAATGGCTATGTCAATAACAAGGTCATGGAATTTGTCGGACCTGGCGTTGGCAAATTAAGTGCAGACTTCCGTATCGGAATCGATGTTATGACGACAGAGACAACCTGCCTTTCTTCTATCTGGAGAACCGATGACAAGATCAAAGAGTTCTACGATATCCACGGAAGAAGTGATGACTTCAGGGAACTGGAGCCTGGCGCAGTCGCTTACTATGACGGTCTTGTATATGTCAATTTGAGCGAGATCAAGCCTATGATCGCCATGCCGTTCCATCCGTCCAATGTCTACACCATCGAGGATGTCAATGCCAACCTTGCAGATGTTCTCCACGATGTAGAGCAGCGCGCGCTGGTAAGCCTGGACGGTGCTGTGGATTACTCTCTTCAGGACAAGATCGTAAATGGTAAACTTTATGTCGATCAGGGTATCATCGCAGGCTGTGCCGGTGGCGGTTTTGAAAATATCTGTGCTGCCGCAGACATCATCCGTGGCAAATACATCGGATCAGATGAATTTACCTTCAGTGTTTACCCGGCAAGTACACCGATCTACATGGAGCTTGTGAAAAATGGTGCGGTTGCTGACCTGATGGAAGCCGGTACGATCGTGAAGACTGCCTTCTGCGGACCGTGCTTCGGTGCTGGGGATACTCCGGCAAACAATGCATTTTCCATCCGTCACTCTACCCGTAACTTCCCGAACCGTGAAGGAAGCAAGTTGCAGAGTGGACAGATCGCATCTGTTGCCCTTATGGATGCACGTTCCATTGCCGCAACTGCTGCGAACAAAGGTTTCCTTACTCCGGCAACAGATTTTGATATTGAATACAAGAACCCGACTTACCACTTTGATTCCAGAATTTACGCCAACCGTGTATTTGACAGCCACGGCGTTGCTGATCCTTCGGTTGAGATCAAATTCGGACCGAACATCAAAGACTGGCCGGCAATGAGCGCTCTTCCTGAGAATCTGATCCTGAAGGTTGTATCTGAGATCCACGATCCGGTTACAACGACAGACGAGCTGATCCCGTCCGGCGAGACTTCTTCTTATCGTTCCAACCCGCTTGGACTTGCTGAATTTGCACTTTCCAGAAAGGATCCTGCCTATGTAGGACGCGCGAAAGAGGTCCAGAAAGCCCAGAAAGCGATTGAAGCAGGTACTTGTCCACTGGATGTACTGGATGAATTAAAACCGGTGATAGCAGCAATCCAGAAGTCTTATCCGGAAGTCGGCAAAGGAAATATCGGTGTCGGAAGTACCATTTTCGCGGTCAAACCTGGTGATGGTTCTGCCCGTGAGCAGGCTGCTTCCTGCCAGAAGGTCCTCGGCGGCTGGGCGAATATCGCGAATGAGTACGCAACCAAACGTTACCGCTCGAACCTGATCAACTGGGGCATGCTTCCGTTTATTACCGAAGAGGAACACACAAAGCTTTCTTTCAGGAACGGTGACTATCTCTTCGTGCCGGATATTCGCAAAGCAGTAGAAGACAAAGTTTCCACGATCAAGGCTTATGTCGTAGGCGATGATCTGAAGGAGATCGATCTGAAACTCGGTGATCTGACGGATGCAGAACGTGAGATCATCCTCAAAGGATGTCTGATCAACTATTACAGAGGTTAATTTTTCTCAGACAATGATATGATTTCAAAGGGACGGAAATTTTTCTGTCCCTTTTTGCAACACTTCCGACTTTTTTATACTCTTATATACAAAGAACCTGTTATGAGAGGAGGGACTTTATGATCGATGCAATTGCATTTAAAGAATTATATAAGACGGTTTATCAGGATCTGTATCGTTTTGCGCTCTGCATGATGCATCATCCGCAGGATGCAGAAGACGCCGTCAGTGAAGCCGTTCTTTCCGCCTATGAGAACATACATAAATTACGCAAAGAAGAAGCATTCCGTTCCTGGATCTTTCAGATTCTGGCAAATGTGTGCCGCCGGAAGTTAAAGAGCCATGAACGGACCGAGACCGAGCTGAAAGAAGATCATGCTTCTGCCACATACTGTGACGGACTCCGCACAGATGTCGAGCGTGCTTTTCTTATTCTCGATGAAGACGATCAGCTGATCATCGGCTTATCCGTCTATGGCGGTTACAACAGTAAAGAGATCGGAAAAATGCTAAGGCTGAACCCGAATACAGTCCGCTCCCGCAGAAAGCGTGCCCTCGAAAAGATGAGCTGGCTTCTGAAAGAGTAGGATAAAAGAGTAATAGGAGGTGTTTCATATGACAGATCACGAAAAAGAAATACTGGATAAAATAAAACAATCTACGGAAAAAACTCCTGTTCCGGAAAGCCTTGCACCGGATCAGATTATGAAAATGCTGGAAGATCCTGACAGCACTCAGGCTTCCGGACATATCCCGAAAAAGCATGGATTTTCCCACGGTCAATGGATGCGCGGAGGACTTATCGCTGCCGCACTGATACTGGTTGTCGGCATTGGAGCCCACATCCGCCAGCAGAATCTTTCTTCAGACTCAGCCACTTCTTCCGCAAAAGGCAGTTCTTCAATCGGTACATCCTCCGGTAAGCTTGCCTCTTCCGACACTTTAGAGACGGCAACCGATTATGATGAAGTCTACACATACCTGCAATCTTATCAGGATGAGCTGGCTTCTTCATCCGCTACCGGTTCAACCGACAGCGGAATTGTTATGTATTCAAATGAAACAGCCGACAGTGGTGCACGCACCGATAGCTCCAGCTCCTCTTCGGATTCTGCCACAGCCTCTACACGTGCTGTGGATACTTCATTTTCCGATACCAACGTCCGCACAGAGGGTGTCGGTGAAGCAGACATTGTAAAAACGGATGGAAATTATCTTTATACACTGAAAGCAAACTCACAGGAGATTTCCATTGTAGATATCCGGTCTGATCAGATGAAGGTTGTTTCCGGCATTTCGCTGAATGAGAATTTTCAGGCATCCGAATTTTACCTGAGTGACCAGAAGCTTTTTGTCCTTGGCAACATGCAGAACACGCAGGTTGATTCTGACAGTAAAACCTTGTACCGCGGCAGCTGTACCCGTATCCAGACTTATGATCTGACAGATATCAACAATCCGAAATCCATCGGAACCGTGGATCAGAGTGGTTACTACCGCACTTCACGTTTTAAAGACGGATACCTGTATGTATTCAGTGACTATTATATTTACGATACGATCACCAAAAAAGATTATCCTTCCTATGTTCCGCTTGTTGGTGACAATCTTCTGAAGCAGTCGGATATCTATCTCCCAACGAACCATGCAGCAGACCAGTACCTTGTTGTCAGTTCCATTTCCGCTTCCAGTCCGGATAAGGCAGCAGACCAAAAAGCAGTCATGTCTGAGAATGGTGAAATCTATGTGAGTGAGAACAACATTTATATTTACGAGTATGCGAACAGCAGTATCCTCGCAGATAATCTTGCGGCAAAGAATCAGACGATCCTCCGCAAGCTGTCTTACAATAAGGGAAAACTTTCCGGCTCTGCCCAGGGCAAAGTAAAAGGATATCTGAACGATTCCTTCAGCATTGATGAGTATGACAATACGCTGCGACTGGTGACAACGGTTACGCACAATGCCGGAAACTCTTCACAGTCCAATGCAGTCTATGTGCTGGATGCAGATTTGAAAACAATCGGTAAGATCGAGGATCTTGCCAAAAATGAACAGGTCTATTCCGCAAGATTTTGGGGCAATACCGGTTACTTTGTAACTTATGAACAGACAGATCCTTTATTCTCCGTAGACTTTTCCGATCCGGAGAATCCGAAGATCCTTGGCAAGCTGAAAATTCCCGGCTTTTCGGAATACCTGCATTTTTACAGTGATAATCTGCTTCTTGGCATCGGTATGGATACCGATGAAAATGGAGTCACAAACGGGGTAAAAGTCTCCATGTTTGATATCAGTGATCCTTCGGATGTGAAGGAAGTCAGCAAGTACACACTGGATCAGTACTATTACTCGGATGTTTTTTCTGACTACCGTGCAGCACTGGTTGATCCGGAAAAGAATCTGATCGGCTTTCCGCTTTCCGGATCTGCCAACCAGTATGTGATCCTTTCTTACGATAAAGATCAGGGCTTCCAGGTACAGATGCAAGAGGAAGTCAACGGTAATTCTTATCTTGGAACCCGCGGTGTGTATGCAAACGACAAGTTCTATGTGATCAATGGAAATGCAATTGAAGCATACCGGATGGGAGACTATGTGAAGATAGATGATCTGCTGCTGTAGCGCAGATTTGCAGCCGGAGCTGCCGCTCCGCATACTTTGTACACCATCCCACCTCATTGTATACACCTAAATCGTATATAATCGAGTAGGCTGACTCCTACTCGATTCTTATACTTTGTACATCATCTCGCTTAACAGCTCGATGATGTACATTCGCCAAATGCAGATCCTTGTGCAAGCACAAATCTGCACTTGGCTCATCGTATACACAAAAACAGGTGCCCACTGGGATATATCACTAAGATATACTTACGTGGACACCTGTTTTATATTTTCATTTACCTGTTATTCTACACCGTTAAAGCAGTAGGTACATACCTGGCATGCATCAATCCCGATTGATTTGATCAGATCATCCAGTCTGTGATAACGAAGTGAAGTGAAATTCTGTCTCTTGCGGATTTCCTCCAGCATTGCTGCATACCGGTCACTGTTCGGATCCGCATATTCACTCAGTACATTGACATCATTGTCGCCTTCCCACTCACGTATGATTCTTCTTGTGATCAGATCCAGGTCTGATTTGGAACGAGAGAAGTTCAAATATTTGCATCCGTACAAAAGCGGTGGACATGCCGGGCGGACATGCACTTCTTTTGCGCCACTCTGATACAGGAACTCTGTCGTCTCACGGAGCTGTGTGCCACGCACGATAGAATCATCGATCAGCAGCAGGCTCCTGTCTTCGATCAGACTATGTACCGGGATCAGTTTCATTCTGGCGATCAGATTACGCTGACTCTGTGTTGTCGGCATGAAGGATCTTGGCCAGGTCGGAGTATATTTGATAAATGGTCTTGCATACGGAATACCTGATTCATTTGCATAGCCTATCGCATGAGCGATACCCGAGTCAGGAACTCCTGCAACAATATCCACGTCGATCGAATGGTCATCTCTCTGTGCTAAAAGCTTTCCACAGTTATAACGCATTTCTTCTACACCAACCCCTTCATAAGAAGAAGTAGGATATCCATAGTATACCCACAGGAATGAACAGATTCTCATCTTTTCACATGCAGGACTTACAGTCTCCACAGATTCCGGTGTCACGTAGACGATTTCCCCAGGTCCCAGCTCTTTGTAATCTGTGTATCCAAGGTTGATATATGCAAAGCTTTCAAAGGAAACGCAGTATGCATTCTCTTTCTTTCCGATCACAACCGGTGTACGTCCGAGAAGGTCTCTGGCTGCATAAATTCCATTCTCTGTCAGAAGCAGAAGCGTCATCGAGCCTTCAACTACTGACTGCACATAACGGATTCCCTCAACAAACGAATCCTTTTTACAGATCAATGCCGCAACCAGCTCTGTAGAATTGATCTGTCCATTGGTCATAGACTGAAAATGTGTATGTCCATTTTCATAAAGATTCCGAATCAGCTGATCCGCATTATTGATCTTACCTACTGTCGTAATTCCAAAACACCCCATATGCGACTGGATCAGAATTGGCTGTGGATCATAATCTGAAATACATCCAATTCCAATATTTCCATTCATTGTATCAACATCTTTTTCAAATTTTGTACGGAACGGCGAATTTTCAATATTATGAATCGCTCTCTTCCAGCCATCACTTCCGTAAGTAGCCATACCTCCGCGGCGGGTTCCAAGATGCGAATGATAATCTGTTCCATAAAAAAGATCCAGATTACATGCTTCTTTTGATGCAACGCCAAAAAATCCTCCCATATCTGTAGGTCTCCTTTCTTTATCCCAATACCATAGCCTGTATTTTTCATCTATTTTTTAGTGTATCATGCATTTATGGACGGAAACAATAGCAAAACCCCGAATATATTGCAAATGGCTATAACTATTTCTAATCGTATTTATAATTGTTTGAATTTTCTGATATATATATTACAATTTCAGTTCTTTCTAATTTTATTAAAATTATTTTAAAATTATATTGACAAATAAGTATTTGGGTGTTATTATTAAGTCAATCCAAAAGAAAAGAAGTTCCTGACGAGAAAGGGAATTTCAAAAAGATATTTTTTAATCTGTTACATAGTTTCATATATACTCGCCAAGAGTATAAGATGAAGAACCAGATCAGAAAAGGGTAACAAGAATAATTGTTATTTGAAGGTTAGAAAGTTTTAAAAAAGCAACTATACATTTTGGTTATGAGCGTTTTGTAAGTGGAGTGTGTAGAGAACAATTTTTAAAATTGATAATTTATAATAATAAGAGAAAATTGATATCTGACTTCTGAACAGAAAAAAGTATAAGAAAAAAAGAATATCCGGATAAAATTTTGGAACGATAACGAAAGGAAGGAGGCTTTGACCGTTGGATATTTCATCATCTAAAACTCAATATGTTAATGGTATGGCAAATGTAAATTCCTGTGAGATGAGCCTTAACCATAGATTATAATCCGGTAAGAGAAAAGTTAATGATAAAAAAGGTCGGAGTAGTAGATAAACCGGAAGCGATTATAAGATATAAAAAGATTCAGCATTTGTTGACATATTGAAGTAAATACCACAGTAATTCAAGATCAGAAAATGTGTAAAGAAACATTCATTGATAAGTAAATTTAACAGTGACGAGAAAGCTGATAAATACCAAAATTGGATTACCTGATTATATAAAATAACGAACGATCAGAATTGATCAAAATCGATTCATATGATTTCATTTTTATAAATTTTATAAAATCTGAATATCATATGAAATGCTCAAAGAACTTACAGGAATAAGAATTACTTAATTCCTCCGATATAAAAATAAAAATTATAAAATAAAAATTACAATTGAATATTCCGAGACAGCCATTCAAAAGATGGCTGTCTCCTTTTTTCTGTTACCAGCTCCCAATTTGTGAATTTTTTGTAATATTTTTTTAACATTTCTGAAAAATATCAGCCGTAATTTTTGACATTGACAACGCTCTATGATACACTTAGTAAGTAAAATTATAAGACTTTTGTTTTCCGTTTCTGGTACAAAAGTCAGACTTACTGAGGAAAAGTAAAATAATTAATAATAATCATATGAGGTGAGAAACGTTGGATAAATATGAATATCGCGCAAAGACAGAGCAGATGCTTGCGTATGCCGAACAGAAGTCTTACCAGAAAGCGATGTCGATTGCAGATACGATCGACTGGCGTAAAGTAAAAAATACCGCCATGCTCTCTACCGTAAGCGAAATCTATGAAAATGCGGGGGAACTTGGTAAAGCACGTGATACCTTATTTATTGCGTATGATAAAGCACCTTCCAGCAGAAAGGTTGTATACCGCCTGGGAATTATTTCTCTGAAGCTGGGACATTTCGATGAAGCAGCTGATTGCTACGAAGAATTTGTCAAGCTTGCTCCGAAAGATCCAAACCAGTACATTCTCCGGTATAAGATCTTAAAAGCACAGAAAGCGCCAGTCAAAGAACAGATTGAAGCTCTTGAAGATTTCAAGCATTCTGAATACGTTGAAAAATGGGCATATGAACTTGCCAGATTATACGCTGAAGCCGGTATGACTTCCGAATGTCTTGATGAATGTGATGATCTGATTCTCTGGTTCAGCGAAGGTACTTATGTATACCAGGCAATGGAACTTAAAATGAAATACAAACCGCTGACTCCACTTCAGCAGGAAAAATACGATCATCGAAATGATGGTATCGGCCGTAAGGATTCTTCCAAGAGAAAACCTTCCTTCCGAAAATCCAAAGAACGTCCGGAACCGAATCCACGAATCGCAGACAAGATTCACAAAGATGTACATGTCACAGACAGTATTGATCTTCCGGATCTTCCAGAGCCAATGGCCCGGACACATGCTTCCGAACCAGAAGCTGAGTCACAGCCAAAAACCCGGATTCGAAGCACTTCCGATATTTCCACAACCATTTCCGGTGCTTCCCTTTCAGATGCCCTGAAGGCCGGTGTTGCCGTTGCAAGTGGTGCAGTTGCTCCTGAATCTGCTTCAGACGATTCACAGATGACCGGTAAGATGAAGATTGAAGAAATTCTTGCCAACTGGGAAGCAACCCAGCGTGAAAATGCAAAGATTCTTGAAAAGAGCCAGGAGGAAGCTGAGAAAGAAAAAACCCTGCGCGAGAAGAAGAAAGAAGAAGAGGAAGTTCTTGGAGCTACAAAACCAATCCTTTCTGATGATATCCGCAAACTGATGGAACAGCTTGAAAATGGTGAAGAGCCTGAAATCACCGATGAAGATGCTGAAGATTTCGTTGATGATGAAGAGGATGAAGCGACTGAAAGCCCGGAAGATTCATCCAAAGAAGCTTCAGACACTGACGAGGAAGATCCGGAAGAAAATGATTTTGAAGAAATCGTTGACTCCGAAGAAGATGATGAATCGGATGCGGTTTACGATGAAGAAGCTGAATACGAGGATGAAGATGATTCCGAGTATGACGACGACGAGGAATACGAGGATGAAGATGATTCCGAGTATGACGATGACGAGGAATACGAGGATGAAGATGATTCCGAGTATGACGATGAGGAAGAATACGAGGATGAAGACGAAGATGACTACCAGATCGATGATGAATTAGATGAAGATCATAAAGAGGATTTTGATTTTGAAAAAGAATCTACTCTCGATATCAATGATCATGATTCTGACGAAGATGATGGTGATTTTGCAGACCTTGATTCCTTTGAAGATGAAGAAGAATTAGATAGCAGTGATGATTATCTTGATCTTGAATTTGACGAGAAACCGGCTCCTGAGCCAAAGAAAGAAACTTCAAAATCAGCGCCAACTCCTGATATTGACGAAGTTCTTGAAATCGAAGAACCGTCAGAAGATGAAATCACCGAACGCATGGGTAAATTCGATACCGGATTCGTTGTACAGGGTCGTTACGATCTGAGTGCAACAAGTGAGATCGGACTGAAGCTTGGACTTACTGAAGAGCAGAAGCAGCTGTTCTCTTACTTTGTACCGATCCGTGGTGTCAGTGAACAGCTTGTAGAAATCCTTGATAACGACAAACGTTGCCGTAACCGTTATGGAACTTCCCGCACAGGCAACATCCTGATCCTTGGCCGCAAGGGAAGCGGAAAAACAGTCCTCGCAGTTGATATTGTAAAAGCAATCCAGAAACAGCGCAGACTCAAACAGGGTAAAGTTGCAATCGTAACCGGTGATTCTCTGAACAAAAAGGACATCGGAAGTATCATCGATAAGCTGAACGGTGGCGCACTGATCATCGAAAAAGCTTCCAAGATGAATGACAGAACCATCCGCGAACTGAATGACATGATGGATGAACAGACCGGCGAACTTCTCTTCCTTCTGGAAGACCAGAAGAAACCGCTGGAAAGAATGTTTGCATCCCATCGCGAATTCAAACGTAAATTTACTTCCAGACTGGAGCTTCCGGTATTCATCAATGATGAACTGGTTACATTCGGTCAGACCTATGCTAAGGAAAACGGATACCGTATCGATGAAATGGGAATCCTTGCATTATACAGCCGGATCGATATGATGCAGAGAGAAGATCATGCGGTTACTGTTGCAGAAGTAAAAGAGATCATGGATGAAGCAATTTCACATTCCCAGAAAGCAAATGTAAAACATCTTGTGAAACGGGTATTTGGAAGAAGCACTGATAATTCAGACCACATCATCCTGAAAGAAGAAGATTTTAAAGCATAAGATTTCTACAAAGAACGCGCTTCCGGCGCGTTCTTTTGTATATGCAGACCAAACCGATAACTATAAACAAAGAGTTTTAGACATCTTACATAAGAAGTGTATAAGTTGTCCAAAACTCTTTCTTTTTATCGCTATTTCTAGTATAATATTCCTAAATATCTTTGATAGAAGGTGAATGGGATGGCAGTAAAAAAAACAACAGCACAACAGACCAACACGACCCACAAGACGGCCGTAAAAAAATCTACTGTAAAAAAACCGGCAGCTGCTAAAACTGCTGCTAAAAAGTCTACAGCTAAAAAGTCTGTAAAAACTGTAACAAAAGATAAACCCGCTGATTACAGAATCGGCGAATTAGATCAATATTTATTCGGACAGGGAACCCATTATGAAATCTATAAAAAAATGGGTGCACATTTTGTAAAAGATGGCAAAAAATCCGGCGTATATTTCGCAGTATGGGCTCCACATGCCAGATCAGTTTCCGTAATCGGTGAATTCAACGGCTGGAGTGAAGATGCAAACGTTATGAAGCGTCAGGAACCGCTTGGAATCTATACCGCATTTGTTCCGGAAGCACAGCTCGGACAGCTTTACAAGTACTGTATCGAGACACAGACCGGAGATAAGCTTTACAAAGCTGATCCATTTGCGAACAGTGCAGAGTTGAGACCGGGAACTGCCTCAAGGATTGCTGATATCTCCCATTTAAAATGGAGTGACAGTGTCTGGATGAAGCACCGGGCAGAATGGGATTTCCATTCCTCACCGATTTCCATTTATGAAGCACATATCGGTTCCTGGATGCGCCATCCGGGACGTGAAGATGAGGGGTTCTACAGCTACCGTGAATTTGCGCATGCAGCTACAGACTACATAAAAAAGATGGGGTATACTCATATCGAACTGATGGGAATTTCAGAATACCCATTTGACGGCTCCTGGGGATATCAGGTGACCGGATATTATGCTCCGACCTCCCGTTATGGTACGCCGGAAGATTTCGCATATATGATCAATTACTTCCATAAGAATAAGATTGGCGTAATCCTTGACTGGGTACCGGCACATTTTCCACGCGATGCACACGGACTCGCTGATTTTGACGGCACAGCTACCTTTGAATATGCAGATCCTAAGAAAGGGGAACATCCGGACTGGGGAACCAAGATCTTCGATTATGGTAAAGCAGAAGTTAAGAACTTCCTGATTGCCAACGCACTGTTCTGGATCGAACATTATCACATCGATGGTCTCCGCGTAGATGCTGTTGCTTCCATGCTGTATCTTGATTACGGTAAAGAAGACGGTCAGTGGATCGCCAACAAATACGGCAGCAATGAGAATCTGGAAGCAATCGAATTTTTCAAGCATCTGAATTCCGTTACTACCGGACGTAACCCTGGCGCACTGATGATCGCAGAAGAATCCACTGCATGGCCAAAAGTAACGGGCAAACCGGAAGATGATGGTCTTGGATTCAGCCTGAAGTGGAACATGGGATGGATGCATGACTTTACCGAATACATGAAGCTGGATCCATATTTCCGCAAAGGCGACCACTACGGTATGACATTTGCCTTAACCTATGCATACAGCGAGAATTATATTCTTGTATTATCACATGATGAAGTGGTACATCTAAAATGTTCTATGCTCAATAAGATGCCTGGTCTTGGATTTGAGAAATTCGCCAACCTGAAGGTCGGTTATGCTTTCATGATGGGACATCCTGGAAAGAAACTTCTCTTCATGGGACAGGATTTCGGACAGCTCCGCGAGTGGAGCGAGGCGCGTGAGCTTGACTGGTATCTCCTTGCAGAGCCGGAGCATCAGGCACTCCAGAATTTCTACCGTGACCTGCTGCATCTTTACACACACAACAAAGCCATGTATGAACAGGATACCTGCATGGAAGGCTTTGAGTGGGTCAATGCAGATGACAGCTCACGAAGTATTTACAGCTTCATCCGTCATTCAAAGGGCGCAAAAAAGAACCTTTTATTCGTATGTAACTTCACACCGATCGAACGACCGGAATACCGTGTCGGCGTACCACGCGGCAAACAGTACCGCCTGGTACTGAACAGTGATGAATTGCAGTATGGCGGAAGCGGAAAAGCCCGCCCGGCAGTATATAAAGCAAAGAAACAGGAATGTGATGGAAGACCATATTCATTTGGTTACGATCTTCCGCCATACGGTGTTGCTGTATTCGAATTTTAACATAGCAAGTCAATGCAATCTGCGCAAAATATTCATCATACGAATAATTGATTCCACCAATTATTTTCTTAACATTTCCCGGATTCGTTCTTCCAGAGTTTCTTCTGGAAGAACTCCGGTTGTATATCCACAGATTTTTCCATCTCTGTACACCACAAACGTCGGTACGATCTCAATGCCTATATACTCTGCAATCTCTTTCGATATATCAATATCAATCTTATAAAAAATCCATTTTCCCTGATACCGGCTGGCAATCCTTTCCACAACAGGATACATCATTCCGCACTTTGGACACCATGATGCGTAAAACTCCACAATTACCGGCATCCTCTGCTTTCCGACTGTATTTTCATAATCCTTCGTGATCAATGCGATACCCATACACTTTCCTCATTTCTGCCATCTCAGGCTATGTAAAAAGGACTGGATTAGTGGCATCCACATTTCGGGTTTAAGATTTTATAGACTTCCTGAAAAGAATTTCTGAAACAGATCAGCTTTTTATTAAATCTTGGATTCTTATAGCAAAACCCCCGCATACAATTCTGAAAATGATGCTTTTTCCGCATATCTGTTCCTTCCTGATTTCCTCTTTCTACAATATATGCAAAAAGACAGCCGATGTGCGGATTGCTCCGTATCTGCTGTCTCTTATATTGCCAGGAATCATCTTACGCACTCAGCACCTTTATGATCTGCCTGTTGCATTTTATTCAATTGTCTTACTGGCGCATTGCGATCAGTTTATGGATCGGATGTCCCTGCCCGGAAAATTTCTCCTCGTACTCAGTCATAACATTCCCTCTGCTGAGTGTCGGATCATTGTGAAGATCATAGGTCTTCGCCAGAAGTACCCAGCCTGCCAACTCCACCTGCTCCATTGAAAAGTCAAACAGCTCTCTGTTGTCTGTCTTAAATTCAACGACTCCGTCAAAGGCAAGGATCTTGTCATACCGCTCAAAAAACTGCTTGGAAGTAAGTCTGCGCTTTGCATGACGTGCTTTCGGCCACGGATCTGAAAAATTCAGATAAATCTTGTCAATTTCTCCGACAGCAAAAACCTCCGGCAGATTTGTCGCATCCATACAGATAAAACGAATATTGTTGACATCCTTGTATTCCTCGTCATTGTCAAAGCGTTCCAGCGCCCGAAGCAGTACGCTTGAATAACGTTCGATACCGATATAGTTGATGGATGGATTCTCCTTTGCAAGCGTCAGAAGAAACTGTCCTTTTCCCATCCCGATCTCAATATGGATCGGATTCTCCGGATTCTGAAAAGTCTCTTTCCAGGTGCCGCGATATCTGGTCTCATTTTTAATTACAAGGGGATGAGCTGTCAGATAAGCATCTGCTCCCGGTACATTTCTTAACCTCATATATCTTTCTCTTCCTTTAGTGAAAATATGTATAACCTTATTTATTTTATACTATTCTGAAATATTTGAAAACCCAAAAATACATTTTATAAGTTTTGTATAAAATATTCTTATGATATTCTCTTATTTTTTAGTAGAATTTTCTAATTTAAAGTAGTAGAATATGTATGCATTATTAAAAATGTATAAATAATTTCTAAGAAAGGAGTCGGACAATGGATCATATTGTTAAAAAGCTCTCCGAAATCGAACACGCAGCCGAAGCTGTTGTGGAACACGCGGAACTGGAGAAATCAGAACTGGAAGAACGCATTCAAAATGAACGCAATCAATTCGACAAACAACTTGAAGATCACACCCAAAAGGAGCTGAACGATATCCACAAAGGATTAAACCGTCAGATGGATGAGATTCTTGCAAGGCAGAACCGTAAGAACCAGACAGCGATCGAAGAACTTAAAAAAGATTTTGAAGAGAAGCATACGGCATATGCCGAGAAAATTGTCAGACGTATCATAGAGGGATAGCATATGGGAAATTTACTTGCATACAGTGGCATCGTAACAAAAGTACGCGCCATGCAGGCGAAACTGCTCACTGATGAAGATTTCCAGAACATCGCCGCATTTCATACAGTAACCGAAGTTGCTGCTTATCTCAAAGAACATCCCGGATATCGGAATGTCCTTGCAGATATGGACGAAAACCGTCTTCACCGCGGTGAGATTGAGAAGCTTCTTGTGCAGTCACTTTACAGTGATTATACACGCCTGTACCGTTTTTCCGGAATGGATCAGAAAAAATTCCTGGAGCTTTATCTGAAGCGCTACGAGATGAATCTGATCAACTATTGTCTGCGTATTGTATTCAACCACTATCAGAAGCCTTTTGATCTGGATCATAAGAAAATATTCTTCGACAAATATTCGGATCTCTCCATCGATAAACTGATCACTTCGGGGAATATCGGTGAGCTGGTGGAAAATTTAAAGGGCACAGAATACTATGCGCCGTTAAAACGTCTGGAAAATGCGGAGAACCCTACCCTTTTTGATTACGATCTGGCACTGAATCTGTACTATTTTACAACCATGTGGAAGAAACGCAAAAAGATTCTGAAGCATAAGGAACTGGAAATTTTCACCAGAGATGCCGGAGCAAAGATCGACCTGCTGAACCTGCAGTGGATCTACCGTGCAAAAAAATATTACAACATGCTTCCGCCGGATATTTCCACACTGCTGATCCCGATACACTACCGGATTCATGTAGATCAGCTGAAGGATCTTGTAGAAGCACCGTCTGTCGATGAATTTTTAAAGCTGGTTACCAGAACGCCTTATCTGCGTCACACCGATACTCAGACACCAGCGTCCATCGAGACGATTTACAAAGACTGCCTGTACCGTCTCTACCTGGCAGACAGAAGAAGTAACCCTTATTCCATCGCAACCGTGAATACCTATCTTTTTCTGAAAGAGGAGGAGCTTGATAAGCTTACAACTGTGCTCGAATGTGTTCGCTACGGACTTCCTGCACGTGAGACATTAACTTATATAGGAGGAACAGCGAAATGATTGTTAAGATGAAGTTCCTGAGCATTACCGGACCACGCGCCGACATCGACCGCATGACAAACCGGTATCTTTCCAAATATGAGATGCAGCTTGAAAATGCACTCACGGAGCTCAAGACAGTAGATAATCTGATGCCATTTCTGGAAATGAACCCTTACCGTGATCCACTCGCAAAAGTGACACAGTTTCTGGGATATATGAAAGACATGCCAGCAGAGCCATCCTTTGATCAGAGCGAAGACGAGATCCTTGAGATGATTCGTTCTATCAATCATGACTACATGGATCTGCAGCAGCAAAAAGAAGAACTGAAAAAAAAGAGAGAGAATATCCAGGCACGTATGAAAGTCCTGGAACCTTTTACTTCTCTGGATTTTGACCTGCATGAGATCATGCAGTACAAATACATCCGCACAAAATTTGGAAAAATCAATGTGGATTATTATCACCGGCTGGAAAAAGCGCTTCTTGAAGATATTGATGCATTATTTCTGGAAGGCTCCAGAGATGCCTCTTATGTCTATGGCGTTTATTTTGTATCGGATGCTGATGCAGGAAAGGTCGATTCGATCATGCGGTCTCTCCACTTTGAAAAAGTCGATCTGCTGGAAGACTTTGGCGGAACCCCGCTGGAAGCTTACCGGAGCCTGGATAAAGAAGTCCAGAATCTGACCGATGAAATCCAGGCAGTGAAGGATAAACGTCAGGAGATGTTCCGCAAGAACGCTTCCAGACTACTCGGTGCAAGAATTCAGCTGGAACGTTTTTCCGATAACTTTGATATTCGGAAATTTGCGGCACGAACCGAGACAGACGAGCAGGAAGAATACTACATCCTCTGCGGCTGGATGTCCGAAGAAGATGCAAATGCATTTATCAAAGAGGCACAGGGAGATGACAAGGTTTATATCGTAGTAGAAGAGGACCGGGAACAGTATTTTGGAGAACCTCCTACCAAGCTTGAGAATCCAAAGCTTTTCAAACCATTTGAAATGTTCATCAAGATGTACGGACTTCCCAAGAGCGGTGAGATGGATCCGACCATTTTTGTAGGTATCATGTACAGCTTTATCTTCGGTGCCATGTTCGGGGATGTCGGTCAGGGGCTGCTGCTCTTTATCGGCGGTGCGATCCTGTATTTCACAAAGAAAATGAACCTTGCCGGAATCGTATCACTTGCCGGAATCTTCTCCACCTTCTTTGGATTTATGTTTGGAAGTGTGTTTGGATTTGAAGACATTATAGAAGCCAAATGGATCCGACCGATCAATCATATGACCACCTTACCGTTTATCGGAAAGCTGAATACTGTATTTATCGTATCGATTGCTTTTGGTATGGGAATCATCCTGATTTCTATGATTTTCCATATTATCAACGGCATCCGTGCCAAAGATACCGAAGCAACCTGGTTTGATGCAAACGGCGTGGCAGGGCTGATATTCTACGGGGCAGCAGTTACCTGCATCGTTCTTTTCATGACAGGTCACTCTCTGCCGGGTGGAATCGTTCTTGCAGTGATGTTCGGAGTACCGCTTCTTCTGATCGCACTGAAAGAGCCGCTGACGAACAAGATCAAAAAGAAAACCGAAAAAATGGAACAAAGCAAAGCAATGTTTGTCACCCAGGCATTCTTTGAATTATTTGAAACCCTGCTCAGCTATTTTTCAAATACGCTTTCCTTTATCCGTATCGGTGCATTCGCAGTCAGCCACGCTTCCATCATGGAGGTTGTACTGATGCTTGCCGGTGCCGAAAGCGGGCATATTAACTGGGTAGTGATCGTACTCGGCAACCTGTTTGTATGTGGATTCGAAGGACTGATCGTTGGAATCCAGGTTCTGAGACTTGTCTATTACGAGATGTTCAGCCGCTTCTACAAAGGCAGTGGTCGCGAATTTAAACCTTATACAGGTACTGCAAAAAATTAGTTTTTCATTTTAGGAGGAAATTATCATGACTTTAGCAACTAAACTTATTCTCATTGCCGCACTGGTTTTAAGCATTTTCATTCCATTCGGATATTACCTGCTCGGAGAAAAAAATAAAGGACGTTATAAATGTGCACTTGCCTTCAATGTTCTTTCTTACTTTGGAACCTTCCTTGTAGCAGGGATCATGCTCTTTGGAAGTGTACCGGTACATGCGGCAGACGCCGCTGCCTCAGGCGCAGGCCTTGCAACCGGTCTTGGTTACATTGCAGCAGCTCTTGTTACCGGTCTTTCCTGCATCGGTGGCGGTATTGCCGTAGCAAGTGCAGCAAGCGCAGCCCTTGGAGCTATCAGCGAGGATTCCAGCGTCCTTGGTAAATCCCTTATCTTCGTAGGTCTTGCAGAAGGTGTATGCCTGTACGGTCTTATCATCTCCTTCATGATCATCAGCAGACTGTAATCATGAAGATGTATCTGATCAGTGACAACGTGGATACTTATACCGGAATGCGGCTTGCCGGCGTGGACGGTGTCGTAGTTCATGAAAAGCAGGAACTGCGTGATGCGCTGGAAACTGCCATGAACGACAAGTCGATCGGTATCATTCTTCTGACGGAACGCTTTGGAAGAGAATTTCCGGATCTCATTGATGAGATCAAGTTAAAAAGAAAGCTGCCTCTTCTGATTGAAATTCCGGACAGACACGGAACAGGACGTAAAAAGGATTTCATTACCTCATACGTCAATGAAGCGATTGGACTGAAACTTTAACTAGAAAGGCATAGAAGGTGAGACAATGACGCTTGAAGAGAAAATAGCGCATTTACAGGAAACGGTCATGACTGAAGCCCGTTCTGAAGGAAATGCGATCATTGACAATCACAAAAAAGCGCTTGAATCTTTATTTGAAAAGCATAAAAAAGAAGCGACCGCACAGTCTGAGGTCCGTATCAAATCCGAGACCTTAAGAGCCAGAAGGCAGGTAAATCAAGCTGCGGCAAAAGCCGAAACCGAACTGAAACGTGCTCTTGGCAAAACACAAAATGAATTAAAAGTCAGGCTGTTTGATGAAGTAAAGGAGCTTCTTTCTGACTTTACAAAAACAGACGAATATCTGGACTATCTCTGCAGCAAAATCCGCGAAGCCGCACGCTTTGCAGATGGCGAGGAGATGACCATTTATATTTCTCCTTCTGATAAGGAGAAACAGACAGAACTGGAAAAACGTACCGGCATGACGATCACCATCAGTGAATATGATTTTATGGGCGGTATGCGTGCTGTAATCCGAGGCCGTAATATTCTGATCGATCACAGCTTCCAGGCTGCAGTCGATTATGAATATCATCAGTTCAGTTTTGCAGCAGGAGGTGCAGGAATTGAATAAGACAGCAACTATTTATGGAATAAACGGTCCGGTCATCTATCTGAAGGGTGACACCGGATTCATGATGTCGGAAATGGTCTATGTGGGAAAGGAAAAGCTGGTTGGCGAAGTCATTTCCCTGGACAAAGACATCACGACTGTTCAGGTCTATGAAGAGACTTCCGGGCTGAAACCGGGAGAAATCGTAGAGGCTTCCGGAAGTCCGGTATCTGTAACTCTGGCACCCGGAATCCTGAACAATATTTTTGACGGAATCGAACGCCCGCTTGAGCAGATCGCAAATGTGGGCGGCGGTGCATTTATCACCCGCGGCGTCAGCGTTGATTCGCTTGACCGCGACAAATTATGGGATACCCACATCACCGTGGCCAAAGGAGATTACCTTCATGGCGGAGATATTATAGCAGAGGTTCCGGAGACCAGTGCGATCGTACACAAATGTATGGTTCCGCCGGATGTGGAAGGTGAAGTAATCTGCTGCGCGTCGGACGGAGAATACCGGATTGAAGATACACTTGTCACTCTGCGGCTTTCCGACGGAACAGAAAAACAGCTCAACATGATACAGCACTGGCCGATCCGTAAGGCGCGCCCGACAAGCTACCGTTTCCCGGCAAGTGTCCCTCTGATCACCGGACAGCGGATCCTGGATACCATGTTCCCGATCGCAAAGGGTGGAACTGCCGCAATCCCAGGCGGATTCGGTACCGGAAAAACCATGACCCAGCACCAGATCGCCAAATGGTCTGATGCCGATATTATCATCTATATCGGCTGCGGCGAGCGTGGAAATGAAATGACACAGGTGCTGGAAGAGTTTTCAGAGCTTGTGGACCCAAAGAGCGGCAATCCGCTGATGGACAGAACCACTCTGATCGCCAATACCTCCAACATGCCGGTAGCTGCCCGTGAAGCAAGTATTTATACCGGGCTTACCCTGGCTGAATATTACCGTGACATGGGCTATGACGTAGCGATCATGGCAGACTCTACTTCCCGCTGGGCGGAAGCCTTACGTGAGCTTTCCGGCCGTCTGGAAGAGATGCCGGCAGAAGAAGGTTTCCCGGCTTATCTTGCCAGCCGTCTGTCTGCTTTCTACGAGCGCGCAGGCATGATGCATAACTTAAATGGCAGTGACGGATCCGTGACCATTATCGGCGCCGTATCGCCTCAGGGAGGCGATTTCTCCGAGCCGGTCACACAGAACACCAAACGTTTCGTCCGCTGCTTCTGGGGTCTGGACAAGAGCCTTGCCTACGCAAGACATTTTCCGGCGATCCACTGGCTGACCAGCTACAGCGAGTATCTGACCGATCTCGCCGCCTGGTACCACGACAATGTATCACCCAAATTCGTTGACTACCGCAACCGCATCATGGCACTTCTGAACCAGGAGAGCAGCCTGATGGAAATCGTAAAGCTGATCGGAAGTGATGTACTTCCGGACGATCAGAAACTGGTTCTGGAAATCGCAAGAGTCATCCGTCTCGGATTTTTGCAGCAGAATGCATTCCACAAGGATGATACCTGTGTCTCTCTGCAGAAGCAGTACAAAATGATGGAAATCATTTTATATTTATACAAATGCTGCCGCGAACTGGTAGCCATGAATATGCCAATGTCTGTCCTCAAGGAGGAAAATATTTTTGAACGTGTCATTGCGATCAAATACGATGTTCCAAATGACAATCTTCAGCTTCTTGACCAGTATCTGGCAGACATTGATGCTTTCCATGACCGCATCATGGAAAAGAACGCGTAAGGAGGGAAAATAAAATGGCAATTGAATATTTAGGCCTCAGCAGCATTAACGGCCCTCTGATCGCGCTGGAAGGCGTTCAGGATGCTTTTTTTGATGAAATCGTAGATTTTGTCGTAAACGGCAAAGAACACAAAATGGGACGTATTGTGGAGGTCTACGAGGACAAAGCAATCATCCAGGTATTTGAAGGCACGGAAAATATGTCTCTTAACAATACCCACACCAGACTTACCGGACATCCGATGGAAATCGGTCTGTCCGAAGAAATGCTTGGAAGAACCTTTAACGGAATCGGCGAACCGATCGACGACCTTGGACCGATCACGGTTGAAGAGGTGCGCGATGTCAACGGACTTCCGTTAAATCCAGTCAGACGTGAATACCCTCGTAACTATATCCGCACCGGAATTTCTGCAATTGACGGACTGACCACACTGATCCGTGGACAGAAGCTGCCGATCTTTTCCGGCAACGGTCTTCCGCACGACCAGCTTGCCGCACAGATCGTAAAGCAGGCTTCTCTTGGCGGCAGCACGAATGAGGATTTCGCCATCGTATTCGCCGCAATGGGTGTCAAGCATGACGTAGCTGATTTCTTCCGCAGAACCTTTGAGGAGAGCGGTGTTGCAAACCATGTGGCAATGTTCCTGAACCTTGCCAACGATCCTGTCGTCGAGCGTCTGATCACCCCGAAGGTTGCGCTGACCGCCGCTGAATACCTTGCATTTGAAAAAAATATGCACATTCTGGTCATTCTTACCGATATGACTTCCTTTGCAGAAGCCATGCGTGAGGTTTCTTCTTCCAAAGGAGAAATCCCAAGCCGTAAAGGATATCCGGGATATCTGTACAGTGAACTTGCCACCTTATATGAACGTGCAGGAATCGTAGAAGGAGTAAATGGTTCTGTCACACAGCTCCCGATCCTGACCATGCCAAATGATGACATTACCCACCCGATCCCTGACCTGACCGGTTATATCACCGAAGGACAGATCGTACTTGACCGGAATCTTCACGGACAGGCAATCTACCCACCGATCAGCGTTCTTCCGTCCCTGTCCCGTCTGATGAAAGACGGTATCGGAAAAGGATATACCCGGGAAGACCACCAGGACCTGGCAAACCAGCTTTTCTCTGCATATGCTAAAGTAGGAGAGGCTCGGAATCTTGCTTCCGTTATCGGAGAAGACGAGCTTTCTCCGATTGACAAGAAATACCTGGAATTCGGAAAGGCATTCGAGGAGCGTTATATCGGCCAGGGACCGAATGAAAACCGTACCATCGAGGAAACCCTGGATCTTGGCTGGGAACTGCTTAGAATCCTTCCAAAAGAAGAACTTGACCGTGTCGATACCAAGATTCTTGACGTATACTACAAAGGCTAAGGAGGGAAGTCTATGGATCCACGTTCATTTCCCACCAAGGGAAATCTGATACTTGCGAAAAATTCACTGACACTTGCCAGACAGGGATATGAGCTGATGGACAAGAAGCGGAACATTCTGATCCGCGAGCTGATGGGCTTAATCGACGAAGCAAAAGATATTCAGGAAGAAATCGATAAAACCTTCACCTATGCCTATCAGTGCCTTCAGAGGGCGAATATCGAGCACGGGATCAGTACAGTAGAAGAAGTTGCCTATACAGTTCCGATCGAGGATTCTATCCGCATCCAGACGCGTAGCATTATGGGAACAGAAATCCCGAAAGTGAAGTACGAAAAAGAAAATACCAGACCAACCTATGCATTCAGTACTTCCAGAGAATCCATCGATATCGCCCGTGATGCATTCTGCCGTGTTAAAGAGCTGACACTCAAGCTTTCTGAGGTAGAAAATGCAGCGTACCGGCTGGCTTCAAGTATCAAAAAGACACAGAAAAGGGCAAATGCCCTGAAAAATATTACGATTCCGATGTATGACAATCTCGTATATACGATTACAAATGCACTGGAAGAGAAGGAACGGGAAGAATTTACCCGACTGAAAGTGATCAAACGAATGAAAAACAAATAATATTTCTGAAAAAATCATAAAATATAGAAAATATATTGACAATACACCCGTTTTGTTATATAACTTATAGAACAAATAAGATTACAAAAGCAATAGATTTTACAAATCAGGGGGTGAGCATATGACTTTTTGGAAAGTATCCGACACCAGAATGAACTGCCTTATCACAGAAGCAGAGATTGCCGCACTTGGCTACTCACTGGAAGATCTGACACAGGACAGGGAGCGTACCGAAGAATTTTTGAATCTTCTTCTCAAGAAAGGGAAAGAAGTCCTTGGGCTTAACACAGACAATGGAATCCAGGGATTTTACGGTGCATTTCTTCCTGACCGGAGCCTGATGCTGTCGATCTCCTGCCAGGCTGAGAATTCTCTGGAATCCATCCAAAAAGATGGTTCTGAAGCTTCCGGTATGCTGATCGAGCCTGACAGCAGTGAGAAAGAGACCGTTCGCTGGCAGATTCTCTTTCCAAGTCTGGATAATGCAATCGACTTCTGCAAGATCCTTGGATACGGCCAGGCATCAGAAAGCCGTCTGTATAAAGATGACGGTGTCTACTACCTGATGGTAGACTTCCCGAATACAGAAGACGGCAATAAAAAGGCTCAGCGCATCGTATCCGCCGGTGAATTCGGTGGCATGGTCGAAAAAGATGCAATTTCTGAAGCTTATCTGAATGAACATGAAAAATGCCTCCTGAACAAGGATGCAATCAATATTTTATGCAAGATGTAGTAGAAGGGGACTAAAATAGTCCCCTTTTTAGTACACGAAATAGATTTTCCTTTATTTTTCCACAGATCCAGTAGCTTTCCGCAAATGAAATAAACGATTACTTTTACATATGTCTCCATCTGTATAAACAGATTGTGAAAAAAAGAGCACCGTCCCCGATGCTAATTCATCAAAAACAGTGCTGATACTGCGCCTTCAGGGATTCGAACCCTGGACAAATAGATTAAGAGTCTACTGCTCTAC
>ERZ857965.517-NODE-517-length-54693-cov-17.666075_pt1 | contig 54693 bp, 46 predicted proteins | sample MGYA00519758_ERZ857965 | MGnify/ENA primary metagenome ERZ857965 (study PRJEB31778, sample SAMEA3449381) | human gut metagenome | biome: human gut; feature: human-associated habitat; material: faeces | place: United Kingdom | collected 2010/2012 ... | reverse complement strand
GAAGAATTGTTTTTGTTAGAACTAGAAGAAGAATTGTTTTTGTTAGAACTAGAAGAAGAATTGTTTTTGCTAGAATTAGAAGAAGAATTGTTCTTGCTAGAACTAGAAGAAGAGTTGTTTTTGCTAGAGCTAGAAGAAGAATTATTTTTATTAGAATTAGTAGAATTATCTTTGCTTGAATTATTGGTAGTATTTTTGTCTGAAGCAGTAGAATTATCTTTTGTTTCTGTTGTACTATTATTTTTGTTATCATAAACTAGTTCATTATCTACATCATTTAATAAGTTATTATGTCTATTTATGTTATCTCTATAAATTGAGGTAAATCCTATTACCAAATATGTTGTAATACAGATAGCAATTATTATTAACATTCCATTTCTTAATATTTTCTTCATAAAGTTCACCCTTATTAGTATTATACCTTTTTCTTTTCTTTATATTAAGCAATATATTTTATTAATTATGTATAATGTAAAAAATATGTCAATTACTAGACATATTATTTTTTATATGTATTCTTTTTTACAGAATTAATTTTATTATCAATTTCTTGTATAATTTCCTCATCTTTATTTTTAATTATATTAGTATTTACTTTATCACCAAATATGCTAAATAAATCATTAACATATTCTTCATTAATAGAGCCATCAATGTAATATAAATCAACCATATTGTTATTTTCAATTAATTTAGCAGTATAATCAAATATTTTTTGTTCTTTACTTAATTTTCTGTCATAAAGTAATGCACCACTTTTTACTATATCATTATAGTATACATTATTTAGGTATTGTCTTCCAATTAATATTTCATTATCGTTAGTAATGTTTCTTAAATAATACATAAATATGTCCTTATTTTCAGTATTATCACAGAAACTAATTAAAATAACATCATCATTATTTATTTCTTTTACTTGTTTAATTTTATCAATGATCTCTTTAAAGACTTCATCATCAACATTTTCAAGTGTATTATATACACCAAATACTGTTAAAAGTATTTTCATTATTATCACCTATAATATAATATTCAAAAAAATTAATTTGTTCGCTTGTGTTATTTTAAAATAATTTGGTATAATACATGCTTGAAGGAAGTGTTTTTCATGGATAAAATAATAATAAGAGGAGCAAGAGAAAATAATTTAAAAAATATAAATATAGATTTACCAAAAAATAAATTAATTGTTATGACAGGTGTATCTGGTTCAGGTAAATCATCATTAGCGTTTGATACAATATACGCAGAAGGACAAAGAAGATATGTAGAAAGTTTAAGTAGTTATGCAAGACAATTCTTGGGAGGTTCTGAGAAACCGGATGTTGATTTAATAGAGGGTTTAAGTCCAGCGATTAGTATTGATCAAAAAACAACAAATAGAAATCCAAGATCAACAGTAGGTACAGTAACAGAAATATATGATTATTTAAGACTTTTATTTGCGAGAGTTGGAGTGCCATATTGTCCTACTCATCATATACCAATAACAAGTCAATCTATTGAAGAAATGACAAATAAGATAATGAATTTTGATGAAGGCACAAAAATTATGGTATTAAGTCCTATAGTTGAAGGGGAAAAAGGAACTCACGCCGATACGTTTAATAAACTTAGAAAAGAAGGATATTCAAGAGTTAGAGTAAATGGTGAGATATATGATTTAAATGAAGAAATTACTCTAGAAAAAAATATAAAAGATAATATAGATGTTGTTGTAGATAGATTAATTATAAAAGATGGAATAAGAAGTAGACTTTATGAATCATTAGAAACAAGTACAAAGTTATCTGGTGGAAAAGTTGTAATAAGTGTTATTGGAGGAGAAGAAATAATATTTAGTGAAAACTTTTCATGTCCACATTGTAATTATTCATTAAGAGAACTTGAGCCTAGAATATTCTCATTTAATGCGCCATATGGAGCATGTCCATATTGTAAAGGTTTAGGATTTAAACAAAAAATGGATGTAGATTTAGTTATTCCAGATAAAACAAAATCATTAAATAATGGCGCAATATTACCATTTAAGAATATGGAGGACACTAATATATATATTCAAAAGTTAGAAATATTCTGTGATAAGTATAAAATTGATATGAATAAACCAATTGAAAAACTTACTAAAAAAGAACTTAATTTGGTATTATATGGAAGTAATGATGCAATTAGATTTAAGTTTAAATCAAAAGGTGGAAATGCATATGACAAGATTGAAATATATGAAGGGGTTATTGGTCTTTTAGAAAGAAGATATAAAGAAACAAATTCATCATTTATTAGAGATTGGCTTGAAGGATATATGATAGATCAAGAGTGTGAGCATTGTCATGGTGCGAGACTTAATGATAGCGTATTAAATATATTTATAAATGGAAAAAATATTTATGATGTGTGTAATTTAAGCATTAAAAAATGCTTTGATTTTATGAGTAAATTAAAACTTACAAAAGAACAAGCAAAAATATCTGAAGTTGTATTAAAAGATATAAAAGATAGATTATCATTCTTAAATAATGTTGGACTTGAATATTTAACATTAAATAGAAGTGCTGCAACTTTATCTGGTGGTGAAAGTCAAAGAATTAGACTTGCAACTCAAATTGGTTCAAGGCTTACTGGAATACTTTATGTACTTGATGAGCCATCAATAGGTCTTCATCAAAGAGATAATCAAAGACTTATTAATTCAATGCTTGAAATGAGAGATTTAGGTAATACATTAATCGTAGTAGAACACGACCATGATACTATGAAACAAGCAGATTATTTAGTAGATATTGGTCCACTTCAAGGTGTGCATGGTGGTGAAGTAGTTGCAGCAGGTACTCCAGAAGAAGTAATGAATAATGAAAATAGTTTAACAGGAAGATACTTATCTGGTAAAGAAAGAATAGAAGTACCTAAAAAGAGAAGAAAAGGTAATGGATTATATCTTGAGGTAAAAGGTGCAAAAGAAAATAATTTAAAAAATATTAATGTAAAATTTCCACTTGGAAAATTTATATGTGTAACAGGTGTATCTGGTTCAGGTAAAAGTACACTTGTTAATGAAATATTATCTAAAACTGTTAGAAATAAACTTTATAAATCAAAAGAGAAACCTGGTAAATGTAAAGAAGTAAAGGGTATTGAAAATCTTGATAAACTTGTATGTATTACTCAAGATCCAATTGGTAAAACACCAAGAAGTAACCCTGCAACTTATACAGGTGTATTTGATGATATAAGAGAAGTATTCGCAGTTACTAAAGAAGCGAAAATAAGAGGATATGATAAAGGTAGATTTTCATTTAATGTAAAAGGTGGAAGATGTGAAGCTTGTTCTGGTGATGGTGTTAAAAGAATTGAAATGCATTTCTTACCTGATGTATATGTTCCTTGTGAAGTATGTAAAGGTACTAGATATAATAGTGAAACAAGAGAAATAAAATATAAGGGTAAAAATATTAGTGAAGTACTTGATATGACTGTTGAAGATGCTTATGTATTCTTTGAAAATATACCTAAAGTAAAATCTAAACTTGAAGTATTAAAAGATGTAGGACTTGGATATATGAAACTTGGACAAAGTGCACCAACACTATCTGGTGGTGAAGCATCAAGAGTAAAACTTGCTAAAGAACTTCAAAAGAAACCTACTGGTAAAAGTTTATTTATACTTGATGAACCCACTACTGGTTTACATACACATGATGTTAAAAAATTGCTTGAAATATTAAATAGAATTGTTGATAATGGTGATACTATTATTGTTATTGAACATAACTTAGATGTAGTTGCGCAAGCAGATCATATAATTGATTTAGGACCAGAAGGTGGAGATTTAGGTGGTGAAGTAATATTCACAGGTACTCCAGAAAAGATAGTACAAGATGAAAAGAGTTATACAGGAATGTATTTAAAGGACGTTTTATAATCACTTTATCTAATGAGTATTGAAAAAAATAAAAAAATATGATATCATGAATACAGATGAAGGAAACTTCATAAAATAAAAAAGGGAACATTCAATTTTGCAAGTGAATGTCGTCTCTAATTTAATAGGTTTGACACTCTATCAATGCTGAAGAGTACCTTATAATTTTATTGCTATTACCAGTAAGTTGTAATAAAATGATAGAAATGTATGGAAGGACTTTTATTATAAAAGTTCTTTTATTTTCAGAATTGAAATATCTTGTTTATATAATTTTAATTAAAAATATTAACAATAATTATACGTATTAACTGTTAAAATAATAATTTTTTGAAACACCAGAGAGAATTGTACAAGATAATTAAATAAAATAAGAAGAAAAATAGTGGATGTTTTTAGGAAAACATCTTTTTATTTTAAAATATTTGTGATATAATCTCTTTGGAAAGAAAATATTTGTTATAAAAGAATAAGAGAGAGGAATATGATAATATGAAAGTGGTAATAAAAGAAAAAAATAGTGTTAGAATTAATAAGTTTTTAGATTCAGTGTTATATATATTAGGTTATACACTTGTACTTCTTATTGTAGATGCTATATTTAATTCTTTTGATGTGGATAACTTTTGGTATGAACTTTTAGCGGTAGTTATCATTTATGTATTAAATAAAACAGTAAGACCAATTATATTTAAGTTAACAATACCAATAACAGCCTTAACATTTGGACTATTTTATCCATTTATAAACTTTTTAATATTAAAAATTGTTGATTTAATACTAGGTGATCATTTTAATATATATGGATTTTGGAGTGGACTTTTAATCGCAATATGTATTAGTATTATGAATTTCTTTGTAGAAGAATTAATAGTAAAACCAATAATAAGAAGGTGTAATAATGAATAGAGTTGCATTTAATATATTTGGATTTAATGTATATTATTATTCTTTGTGTATACTTTTAGGTGTTATAGTAGCGTATATATTAATAACAAGAGAAGGAAAAAAACAAGGATTACCAAAAGAATTTATAAGTGATTTAATATTTTATACATTAATAATTGGAATATTAGGTGCGAGAGTTTATTATTGTGTATTTAATTTAGATTATTATCTAGCAAACCCATCAGAAATATTAAAAATATATAATGGTGGACTTGCGATTCATGGAGGAGTAATTGCGGGACTTATATTTGTATACTTTTATACTAAGAAAAAGAATGTTAGTTTTATAAAAATATTAGATATAGTAGCGCCTGCGGTTATAATTGCCCAAAGTTTTGGAAGATGGGGCAATTTCTTTAATCAAGAAGCACATGGAGGAATTACAACATACCAAAATTTAAAAAATATGCATATACCTGAATTTATAATAAATGGAATGCATATTGAAGGTAAATATTATTATCCAACATTCTTTTTTGAAAGTATTTGGTGTTTAATAGGATTTATAATATTAATGATTGCAAGAAGAAATAAAAATTTAAGAAAAGGTTTTCAAATAGGTTTTTATTTTATATGGTATGGAATAGGAAGATTTTTTATAGAAGCATTTAGAACAGATAGTTTAATGTTCTTTGGCTTAAAGATTGCTCAAATAGTATCATTAATAGGTATTATAATTGGAATAATTATTATAGTAACAAATAGAAATAAAAAGTACTATAATGAAATGGAGGTTAAATAATGATTTATGACTCTATTATAATAGGTGCGGGACCAGCATCTTTAAGTGCGGCACTTTATCTTAAGAATGCTAATAAAAATATAATTATTTTAGAAAAAAATGCACCTGGTGGGAAATTGCTTAAAACTGATAAAATAAATAATTATTTAGGATTTAAAAATATAGATGCAAGCTCTCTTGCTTATGATATGTATGAACAAGTAATTAATTTAGGAGTTCCTATTAAAACAGAAAAAGTAATTGATGTTATAGATGGTAGAGAAAAAATAGTTAAAACAGAAAAAAATGAATATAAAACGAAAACTATATTAATTGCGTGTGGCAGAGTAGAAAAAAAACTTGATATATTAAAAGAACATGCACTTAATATAAGTTATTGTGCTAAATGTGATGGTTCACTATATAATGGTAAAGATGTTATGCTTATTGGTAATAATAAAGAAAGTGAAAATGATGCAATATACTTAAGTAATATAGTAAACAGTTTAATATATGTTAATTATAGTGATGATAATGTAACTTTTGATAAAGATAATATTAAAGTTATTAATAAAAAAATAAGCAATTTAAATGTTAATGATGAAATTATTAAAACTGTAACTATAGATGATAAAGAATATGCTATAGATGGATTGTTTATAGAAAATGGATACACACCTAATATTGATTTTATAAAATCACTTAATATAAAACTTGATAATAATTATATTGTTGTAGATGAAAATATGAAAACTAATATAGATGGTATTTATGCATCAGGAGATATAATTAAGAAAAAAGTATATCAAATAGTAACTGCGGCATCAGATGGAGCAATAGCGGCTTTATCAATAATAAAAGATTTAAAGTAAGGAGGTAAGTGTTATGACTTTTTCAGGAAAAATAAAAAAAGAAATATCAAATCTAGAATGTACTAAACTTGAATATATATCAGAATTATCTGGAATAATTAGAACAAGTGCTGATATAAAATTGTATACAATAAGAATTCAAACAGAAAATATAAATGTTGCAAATAGAATATTTAAAATAGTTAAAGAAATATATAATGTTACATCTAATATAACAATAAAGAAAAATTATAATTTTAAAAAGAATGAAGTATATATTATTGAAATTAAAAAAGATGTACTTACAATAATAAAAGATTTAGGTTTACTTAATGAAAAAGGGTTTGATTTATTAAAGATTCCTAGTGAGTTTATAGTTGCGGATGATGAACTTAAAAGAGCATTTATAAGAGGATGTTTCCTAATATGTGGAAGTGTAAATGATCCAAAGACATCAAGATATCATTTGGAGTTTTTAATAGAAAATTTGGAATTTGCAGAATTTTTGAATAATCTATTAAATGAATATAATTTAAATTCAAAAGTACATAGAAGAAAAAAAGGTTATATGGTTTATATTAAAGAATCAGAAAAGATTAGTGAATTATTAACTATAATAAAGGCTTATGAAGAAGTACTTTATTATGAAGATATAAGAACATATAGAGAAAAAGTTAATATGACTAATAGAATAAATAACTGTGAACAAGCAAATATAGAAAAGAGTATGAAATCTGCTCAAAGTCAAGTTGATGATATTAATTATTTAAAAGAAATAGATGCATATGATTTACTTGATGATAAAGTTAAAGAAGTCGCAAATTATAGATTAAAGTATCCTGAAAGTTCATTAATAGAATTAAGTGAGATAATTTCAATAGAAACAGGTAATAAGGTAACGAAGTCTTGTATTAATCATAGACTTAGAAAAATAAGGGAATTAGTTAGAAAAGCTAAAGAAAATTCTAATTAATTCTCTTTTTTTAGTGGAATTTTAGTTATTTATAGAGAATATAAGTATAGGAGGCGAATTATGTACGAACTAAAAGAAGATTTAAGCATAGAAGATATGATATATGAAATAAGAGGAAAACAAGTAATGCTAGATTCTGATTTAGCAAAATTATATCAGTGTAAAAATGGAACAAAAGAAATAAACCAGGCAGTAAAGAATAATCCATATAGATTTTCAGAATGTTTTTTGTTTTGTTTGTATGAAAAGAATCCGAAAAACTTTTGGTCGAAAATTTCGACCCAAAATATAAAAATGTGAAAATATGTGAAAAAAGTGTTAAGTTGTAGAAATAAATTTAAATACTTTAAGTATAAAAAAATTTATGTTATAATTTATGATAGTAGGGTGATTTAAATATGAATAAAAAGGAATTTAAAACTCTTGATGAACAACTTGGAATTTTTAAAAGTAAAGGTCTTACTATAAATGATGAAGAAGAAGCAAGAAATATACTTTTAAAAGAAAATTACTTTTTTATAAATGGTTATAGAAGAGTATTAATGGTTTCATCAAAAGAAAAGAAATTTGTAAAAGGTGCAACCTTTGATGAATTATATGCAATTTTTATGTTTGATAGAGAATTTAGAAATATATTATTTAAAAATTTATTAATAATAGAAAATAATATTAAGAGTATAATGTCATATAAGTTATCTGTTAAATATGGTTATAAAGAAAAAAATTATTTAAAAGAATCAAATTTTACAACTGACAATAAAGATAAAAGAAGGGTTAGCGATGTAATAAATAAAATGAAAAGACAAATTAGAGTAAATAGTCAAAATCATAGTGCAACACTTCATTACATAACAAATTATGGTTATATTCCGTTATGGGTACTTGTAAAAGTGCTGTCATTTGGTTTAATAAATGAACTTTATGGAATACTAAAACCAGAGGATCAAAAAGAAATAGCAGATCTTTATGAAATTGAAATGGAGGATATGGAAGTATATTTATCATTACTTGCAAATTATAGAAATTTGTGTGCTCATGAAGATATAGTATTTGATCATAGAACTCAAAAATATATTTCTAATACTAAATATCATAATGAACTAAAAATAAAGCAAGATGAATTTGGTGAATACATAAAAGGAAAAAATGATATATTTGCATTAATAATAATATTAAAACAAATGCTTACAAAAGATGAATTTATGCATATGATGGATGAAATAAATCTTAAACTTCAAGATTTATCATGGCAAATAAAATCAGTAAAAATTGAAAAATTATATGATACATTAGGTTTCCCAGAAAATTATATGGATTTAATAAATATAGAATAGAGGATGATAATATGAAAGATAGAAAAAGATTATTTAAATATTTTTTAGCTTATGTATTCACAATATTTAGTGCTGTATTTGCAGTTATAATATATTTAAAATATTTTCCAGTAGAGTCAAAAGTAATAACAGAAAAGAAAACAGTTAATGAAACCAAATTAAGTGAAACAGCAATAGAAGATGCAATAGATAAAGCATATGATTCTGTTGTAACTATAGAAAGCTATAAAAATAATCAAAATATAGGTAGTGGATCAGGATTCGTATATAAAACTGATGGTAATAAAGGATATATACTTACAAACCATCATGTAATAGATTCTGCAGATAAAATAGAAGTTATTTTATCAGATAATGAAACCGTAGAAGTTAAATTACTTGGTAGTGATGAATATACTGATATAGCAGTTCTTTCAATAGATAAAAGCAAAGTTAAAAAGGTTGCTACTTTAGGTGATAGTGATAATATTAATTTAGGATCAACAGTAATTGCGATTGGTAGTCCTATGGGATCAGATTATAGTGGTTCTATAACAAGAGGTATTATATCTGGTAAAGATAGAATGATAGAAACAGATTCTATAATAGCAAAAGTAATACAAACAGATGCTGCAATAAATCCTGGTAATAGTGGTGGACCACTTGTTAATTTGGCTGGTGAAGTAATAGGTATTACATCTATGAAACTTGCAACAGAAGAAATAGAAGGTATGGGATTTGCAATACCAATAAATGATGTTAAGAACTATGTTACATATCTAGAAAAAGGTGAAGAAATAAAAAGACCTTCGATAGGTATATCAGTAATAAATACAAGTGATAGATATAGTTTATATATGAATAATATAAGTGTAAACACAAGTGAAACCGGTGTTGTAATTGCAAAAGTAGAAAGTGGTTGTTCAGCAGAAAAAGCAGGACTTAAAAAGGGCGATGTTATAACTAAGTTTGATGATAATAAAGTAACAAGTATAAGTACACTTAGATATTATTTATATCAATATAAAACTGGTGATACAATAAAAGTTACATATATAAGAGACGGAAAAGAAAGTACACTTGACATGAAATTGATTGAAAAGGACTAGAAAAAACTAGTTCTTTTATGTTATTCTTTTAATAGGTGTTAAGTATGAAAAATATAAAAACTTCAAAATTTAATTACTTTATATTATTTATTATTCCAATATTATTATTTTTAATAGAAAATTTTACTATAGATAATGATTTTTGGTTTACAATAGCAGAAGGGAAATATGTATTAAAAAATGGATTTCCGCATACTGTTCCATTTACTATTTATAATAATTTAGATTTTATATATCAGAGTTGGGGAACAGGTGTAATATTTTATTTGATACATAAATATTTTGGATTATATGGAATGTTATTTTTTGTTATTATTATACTAATAATTATTACATGTTTATATTATAAATTATGCATGTTAGTTTCAAATAAAAATAAAATATTATCAACAATAGTTACAATTGTTACTATGAGTTTATTAGCAAGTACATTTATTACGACAAGGCCACAAATATTTACTTATTTAAATTTAATATTAGTTCTTTATATTATGGAATTATATGCTAAGACAAATAATAAAAAATATTTATTAATTTTACCAATAATATCTTTAATTCAAATAAATATACATGGAATGTTTTTCTTTATGCTATTTATATTTATGCTTCCATATATAGTTAATGCATTTAAATTTAATTTTAAAAATGATATCCAAAAAAAATATGATTTAAAACCAATTGTATTAATAATGATAATTATGCTATTAACAGGATTAATAAACCCTTATGGAATAAAAAATATATTATATGTATTTACTTCATATGGACAAAAGATTTTAAATGAAACCATAATTGAATTAGTTCCATTATCTTTTTCATCATCATATGATAAAATAATCATTTTTATAATATTTTTAGTTTATTTCTTATATTTTAAATCTAAAAATATTCCAATAAGACATTATTTGTTATTATTTGGAACAACATATCTTGCATTTGATTGTTCAAGAAGTATAGCACTATTTATAATAGGAGCTTTATTTCCGTTATCGTATTTATATAAAGATAAAATACCAAATATTGATATTGAAAAATATATTCCTATAAGCATCAAGTGTTTTATAATTGTTATATTTTTAATTATTACTTCGTTGCTTTTAATTTTTTCAACAAAAGATTTTTATCCGATATCAAAAGAACCTATAGATTACTTAGCCGAAAATTTTAATACTAAAACCATGAAATTATATATTAATTTCAATGATGGAAGTTATGCAGTTTATAAAGAGATAAAAGTAAATATAGATCCTAGAGCAGAAGTTTATTTGAAAAAAAATAATCATAAGAGTGATATATATAAAGAATATAGAGATTTAAAATCAAACAATATAAATTATAAGGAATATTTAGATAAATATAAATTTACTCATCTTTTAGTAAAAAAAAATGATCCATTATACGAAAAACTAAAAGAAGATAGTTATAATTATATTTTAATAAAAAGATTTAAAGATTATGATATATACATTAATTCAGATAATATGTGATTAACAAATATTTACATTTGTGTAAATAATTAGTTGACAATTGTAAATAATAATTATAAAATAAAGTTATGAATAAAAAAGTTAGGAGGAAATATATATGTTAGATACTTTATTATTTTTAGCTAAAACAGCAGCAGGTGATATATGTACTGGTGGTATTTCTGAAGCAGTTGGTCTTGCAAAAATGGTTATAAAAGTACTTCAAATAGCTGTTCCAATTGGTCTAATTGTTATGGGAACAATTGATATGGCAAAAGCTGTAATTGCTGGTGATGAAAAGAAAATGAAAGAAGCACAAAAACCATTTATTAAAAGAATTATTGCTGCAGTAATAGTATTCTTAATACCAATAATTGTAAATATGGTTTTAAGTTTTGTAACAAAAGGTAATAGTGATTGGATTGATTGTTGGAATCATTCAAAATGGAATGGTGCAATTGATGTAAATTCAGATCAAATAACAACTAGATAAAAATAAATAGAAATATACTAAAAAGAAATATAATATATTTCTTTTTTTTTAAATATATGGTATTATTATTATGAGAAAGTAGGTTAATTATATATGAAAAAATCTTTCGTGAAAGTCGTTGCTATTTTTAGTATTATTTTTATGTCGTTTTTTATAAAAAGTATGAGTGTGTCCGCAACAGAATATTATAATTGTGATTATAGTTCACCACTTACATATATGGATGAGAATAATATTCCAACAAATTTACAATTGAGTTTAAAATTTAAGGTCCCTTATCATGCAATCCAAAGTTGGAATCCCGTTGGTTTGTTGCCGGGTACAAGATTTAGTTGGGAAGTTAAATCATCAACAAATTCTGTTAACTCTTTTTGTTTAAATAAGGGTACAACATCAAATTCATATAACTTTGGTTTTAAATTAAATGATCCAATTAATTATGTGCAAAATAATGATGGACCAGCAGTAACTAATATAAATCAGTATGTAATAAATACATTTGTAAGCTTAGATTTAGAAAATAATAATTCACCATATATAATGGTTTATGTAAAGAATGGTTCGTTGAAAACCAAAAGTGTTGGACAATCTGTATATGAGGAATATTTGAAAAATACACAATATAAAGATATGACTTCTTCAAATAGATTATATAATTTAATTACTTTAAATGGTTTAGAGAATGATACACATTATTCAGATGATAATTGTGTTTATTCTTGCCATGTTAATGGCCTTGGAGAATTTGAAGATAAAAATAATACAATATTTAATTATGTTAAAAAAAGTGGCGGAATAGTTTTTGTAAATACAAATCAAGCTGAGACGTATCCAACACAGAAATTAACATCAGTTAAACAAATGATATCGATTGCACAAGATGCAAATGGAAATGCTTTATCACAAGAAAGAAAAGATAAAATTTTAAATGGATTGAGTCAAGTTGTTGACACAAACACAAAAGATAGTGTTTCATATACTAAAGCATATTATAGTGCATCTAGAACAAAATGGGCAACATATATGCGTGAAAATTTAGAGAGTAGAGCAGAAGCAACAAGACGAGAGTATTTTGAAAAATGGTTTAATAAATCTGTTGCAAGATATACACTTGAAGAAAGTCCACAACAGTTTTTAACTTATTGGAAATATAAATTTCCAAACGATTGTACAACATCAGCATGTGATTTTGATGGTAATGGTAATAGTGCTTCAGATAGGGAAGTTTATAATGGGGTTATAAATGCAATTAATAATATTATGACATATAATAATGGTTCGGATTGTTTAACACAAATACAAAATGACCCATGTATATCAATTTGTTCGAGTTCATCTTCAACATGTCCAAGTGGAACAGCTTTGAACCAATGTCAAAATAGTGAAACATATAGAACATGTCATTCTTGTGCTACAAGATGTTCAAATATTGGTTCTGCGTCAGCAAAAGAACAATGTTATAATAGTTGTACTCAAAACAATTATAGTTCAATGCGTAACAGCGTACGAAATGCACAACAAGAAGCTGCAAATAGTTTTGCAACGACAATGTTATCTATAAGTGAAATAACATTACCACATTTTGAATCAGATACATTTAAACCATATACTATAAAATGTGATGATGTTAAAGTATTCCATACAATATATGTTATTTTACAAATAGCAGCACCAATAGCTGTAATAATATTTGGTAGTTTAGATTATGCTAAAGCTGTAATAGCATCAGATGTAGAAAAAATGGAAAAATCAAAGAAAAAGTTCCCAAAAAGATTATTATTGCTTGTATTATTTGTTGTTATACCAATTGTTATAAATGCAATACTTAGTTTATATTCGATGAGTACAGATAAAGACATGGATACAAGTCTTATGTACTGTATAATAAAAGGTTAATAGGAGGTAAAAATGCTTGAATTTTTAAGAAAACTATGCATATGGATATGTGTTCCAATTTATGGATTAATTCCAAAAATATATTCAATTTTCTATAATTTGGCTAATACTAGATTTCTTCAATCAGATTTGATTGAACAATTTAGTGCAAATATATATGTATTAGTTAGTGTTATAATGTTGTTTGGATTTTCGATAACAATTTTATCAGCTATAGTTAATCCAGATTTGCTTTCAGATAATAAAAAAGGCGTAACTGCAATGTTTAAAAGATCTATCATTGGTCTTGTACTTATGGTTTTAATTCCATTTGCTTTTGATCAAATGTATACAATTCAAGAAAGTGTTATGACTAATAGCCTTATTGAAAAAATAATTGTTGGTGCCGATTTTTCTTGCCCAGAAGATGATTCAGAATGTGAAGTAGGTGGACAAGGTGGACAAGTTATTGCTGGTACATTATTACATTCAGTATTGCATCCAGCAAGTGATCAAGTTCAAGTAAGCGAAGATGTTGGTAATACATACTCTTCCATGATTCAAAGTGATGTAAGCAAAATATTTACGTTTGCTGACAACATAAATATTTTGAGAGAAGATGGCGAAACTACTGAAGAAGATGGTTCGTTTGCATTTCATTTTGATGGTTTAATTGCAATAATTGTTGGTGCAGGTGTTTGTTACATATTGGTTTTATTTGCACTTGACATGGCAGTAAGAATTTTTAAATTAGCTTTTTTCGAACTAACAGCACCTATTTCTATAGTTGGTTATATAGCAGCAGGAGATAAGATAATATCTTCTTGGTTTAAGGAAGTAGGTAAAACTTTCCTTGATGTATTTATTAGAATAGCAGCAATAGCATTCTACTTATTTCTTATAAATAATTTGTCATCATTTATGGTTGACTTTGAAGGTAAAACATGGAGATATGTTTTAATAGCATTCTTAATTATCGGTATGTTAATATTTGCTAAACAAGTTCCAGATATGATAGGTAAAATATTTGGTATAGATGTGAAGTCTCAAGGTGGTATTGCTGGTAGACTTGGTAATATGGCTGTGGTTGGAAAACAAGCACAAAAAGCATGGCAAGGAATAAAAAATGCTGCAGGACTTGCTGCTGGAGTAGGAGTTCTTGGTGCGGCAGGCGCAGCAATGGGACTTCCAGCAGCTCTAGGATTAGCAGGTGGAGCATTTGGCGGAAAGAAGTTATGGGATAAAAAATTAAAAGATACTAAATTTGGCTCAAAAGTACAAAATGTTGGAAATAAGCTTGGTAACTTTGGTAGAGGTGTAGGAGCTGTTGGAAAAACAATGGGTGCTTTTGCAGGAGGGAAAGGAACAATTGATGCTTTAAAATCTGCAAATAAATCTTGGAATGAAACAGGTTTTGGTACAGATATGAAATACAAAAAAACAAAACAAGCTGATGCTAAGTTTAATAAAAAAATTGGATTGGATGAGTATGGAAGAGTTCAAGATGGAGAGTTAGATTCAGCAGTAGAAAATGTTAATAAAAATATCCAAAAAGACGTTGGTAAGACTAATGCTGATGTTATAAATAAATTGCATAAAGATAGTATGGCAAAATCTACAATGGAAGCAATTAGTGGAAAATCAAAAGATATAGTAGATAAGTTAGAAAGTATGAAATTAAGTGCAAGAACTACAGATGGAAAGCAGTTGCTAACAAAATTGCAAGAGGATTTTCAGAGTGGTGATATATCTGTGAGTCAATTAAGAAGTGGACTTAAAGAATTATATAGTAAAGGGGAAGTACAAGGTTCGTCAATCAAAAAAGTATCTTCTGATTTAGATGCAATTGAGGGTATTATTTCTAAATCAGATAATGCTGAAATTAATGGATTGTTGGAATCAGATGATACGTTAAAGATGAATAGTGTTTCAGGAATGACTAAGAAATTTACTGATAATTATGAAAAATCAAAGAAAAATTATGATGATGCATATAAGGGTCAAAGTGAAAGTGTAAAAGCAGATATGGATAGATACGTTAGTGCATATGCGGCAATAGATAAGGCAACAATAGATGCAGATAAGAAGAGTATAAATAACACTACTGATGGACAAAATTTTATGGGACAATTTACTAATAACCAAACAAATACTCAAAACAGTTCTAGTAGTCAAGGCTCAAATGTTGAACATACTACATTACAAGAAAATATTGATAGAATGGCAAATGTTCATGATGCCCCAACACGTGAGGAACATATAAACAGACAATCTGAGTATAATGATTTATTTAATAGTGATGCAGGTTCAAGATATTTAGATGCAAATGAAGCAGAAGCTGATAGAAGAAGTTCTTCAAGCAGTTCAAAATAATACATCTACAGCTAGTGCTGCAGCGGCAGGAGCAGCGGCTGGTTCTGTTTTAGGATCTTCTACTGTTCAAGTTGATGGACTTGATGATTTATTTAACAATTTAAATAAAACTATTACGAATGCTCAGGACAGTACAAATGATATCTTGAAAAATCAATTAGATGAGCAAAAAAATATGAATTCTGAATTAAAAAATCAAACAAATAGTATTAATAATGTTGGTAGTAAAATTGATAAATTAAAAGATGATATAGGTTATAATTTAAATGACGTTAAAAAATCATTTAATGATTCTAATAATAATTCTGACGAATAAAAAGGAGTGTGATACATAGTGAATTATTTAATTCCTGCTAATGCTAAAAGGGGTACATTAATATTTGGAATGTTTACTAAATTTGATTTGGGATTATTTGGGATTGGAGCGTTGATTACAGTTTTGTTACTTGTAATTGTTGCCCCAGAATCGTTTAAGATTGCTTTAATATGTCTTTTACCTTTATTTACAACTGCGTTTTTGGTTGTTCCAATTCCAAATTATCATAATGTATTAACGTTAATAAGAGAAATTATAGATTTCTTTTATGGAAGAAGAAATTATAAATGGGAAGGTTGGTGTTATAAAAATGAGTACAAATAGTATTTATACTGAAAATTGGATACCAGTTAAAGGTATTAACAATAATATGATTATTCTTGATAATAAACAAATGGTTACAGGTGTTAAGATTCAACCTAGAAATATATTTATATTAGAAGAAAATTATAGAAATACAATTATTGAATCTTTTAAAACATTTTATAATTTAATAGATTATGAATTTTGGTTAATAATTGCAGATAGACCTGTAGATATAAATTTGTATATTTCACAATTACAATTACAATTAAATAATACACAAAGTCCAGTGTATAGAAAGTTGATAATGGATGATATAGAAAAAGCAGAATTATTTATGAATAATGGTATAGTTGATACTGAATATTACATTTTATTTAAAGAAAAAAGTACAGATGCAATACAGAAAAAAATAAGAAATTTAATTAGCAATTTAGCAAATTGCGGTTTAATAGCATCACAAACATCTAATGAGGATTTAAGAATGATAATTGATAACTTTTTAAATGGTGGTATTAAATATGAGAGTGGGACGGTGATTACAAGTGACAATTAAAAAGGAATTAGCACCTAAAGGAATGACATTTAATACATCTGATTTTATAATAAGTGATAAGTTTGCAACAATACTAACAGTACTATCTTATCCTAAATATATAACACCAGGTTATTTATCTAGTTTAACATCAGGTATGGCAGGTGTTAAAATTGTCATTAAACACATCCCAGTAGCATTTGAAGTAGTTTCTAAAATGCTTAATAAACAATTAATTGATTTGTACGATAGATATCAAAAAGAATCAGACGCAACATATCAAGAAAGAATCAGACAGGATTATGAATCATTAGAAAGTTTCATTAAAGTTATTACTACTAATCAGTCTAAGGTATTTGATTTTCAAATGCATATATTAATAACTGCTGATACTAAAGAGGAATTAGAAAGAACTAAAGTATCTTTAAAATCAACTCTAGAAGCAATGGAAATGCGTGCAGTTCCACTTAGATTTGAACAAGAAAAAGTACTTAAGTCATGTTTGCCAATATTTGATAAACAAGATATTGAAGACAGAATTGGGACACCAATTCCTTCTCCAACACTAGCAGCTATGTATCCTTTTGTATTTGATAGTATAAAAGATCAAGGTTTATCTTGCTTGCTTGGAGTAGATTTCTCCGGTGGTATAATTTTATTTAATCAATTTTTATATCAAATAAAAAAAGAACATAACAGAAATAATGCTAACATGATTATTCTTGGTACATCTGGATCAGGTAAATCTACAGCAGCTAAATTACTTCTTAGATCTCATGTAAGAAATGGTTATAAGATAATTGCAATAGATCCTGAGGGTGAATTAGAGCCAATGGCTAGACTTTACAATGGTGATTTTATTGATTTGGGTCGTGGCGGCGAATTTGGAATGATTAATCCACTTGAAATAGTACCTGATGCTGATGAAGAAGAATCATCAAGAGGACTTGGTTATGCAGTACTTGCTAAGGCACTACAAACATTAAAAGCATTTATGAAATATTATGATCCATCTATTGAAGAAGATGTTTTAACATTATTTAATGAAGTTGTAGTTGAAACTTATCAAAGATTTAATATAAATGTAAGAACGGATTTTACTAAGTTAACAAGTGAAGATTTCCCAACATTTAGTGATGTTTATACAACCATAAGAGGAAGAATTTTATCATATGGTGAAGCAACTAGAGAAAGAGATATTATGGAAAAACTTGAAATAAAAGTAAGACCTCTTGTATCTGGTGGACTTGAACATTATTTTGATGGTCATACAACAATAAGTCCTAAATCAAATTTTGTTGTATTTAATATAAGAGAATTAATCAATGCTGAAAAGAATATTAAAAACGCATTATTCTTTAATATATTAAAATATGCTTGGGGATTATGTTTGGATTCAAGTCAAAATACAGTACTTCAAGTTGATGAAGCACATATTTTACTTTCAAATGATAATACATTAGGTGCAGATTTCCTAGCACAAGTTCAAAGAAGAGCTCGTAAATATAATAGTGGTACTATAGTTATTACGCAACAACCAAGTGACTTTGCTGCGCCAGATGTATTGATGCAAGGTAAAGCTATATTTGATAATGCATCATATTATATGGTTATGGGTCTTAAAAAACAAGCAGTTGAAGATTTGTCTAAATTAATAGATTTAAATGATAATGAAAAAGAAAATATTAAACGTTATAATCAAGGTGATGCATTATTCATATGTGGTAGTAAACGTATGCAAATTAGTGTAATAGCGACAGATTCAGAGCTTGATTCATTTGGATCAAGAGGAGGATTATAATAAGCAAATAGTAGTAAAAGGTGGTGATTAGATGGAAGATAATAATGATTTCGAAAAATATGAAGGTTATAAAGATTCTGCAGAAACTTTACTTGGAACGAATGAAAAATCATCTTCCATGTCATCACGTGAAAGAGTAGATGATGCAGTAGAAGAAGCTGGTGCAGAATTTTTATCTAAGTATGGAGTACCTAAAGAATTAGGTAAAAAAGCTGTAAAAAGTAATGGTGGAAAACTATCGCCAACTAATTATGGAGTTAATAAGCTTACTAAAAATTACACAAGAAATAAAGCTGCTAAAGGATTAGAAAAGTTAGATAAAATAAAGAAAAAAAATAATTCTAATAATTCCAATGATCAAACATCTCAAAGAATAAATCAGTCAAAACAAAGGAGAAGTCTTTTTGGAAGAAATAAATCATCATCCAATGATGAAGTTGATTCAGAAGATGCAAATACTACAAATGAAAAATCTAAATTAAACAATGATAAAAAATCGAATGTTAATAAAGATAGTAAAAATGAACCAAGTTTGAAATCTAGATTAAAAGATTTTATATCACGAGATAAGGCAAAAGCGACATCTGAATCAAAATTTCCTATAAAAAAAATTGTGAAGATAAAATTAGCATTAATTTTATCAACAATATTAATATTGATTGTTATTGTTCCCTTATTTTTTATCGAATTTGTTTTAGGACCTATAATGGATGCATGGGGTTATGTAGATGAAGCAATAACAGGTGTTGCGGATTTTAGTGAAAAACTTTCCAACTTTTATTATGGGTTTGGATTTCAAGATTCCAAGGAAGCTTTTTATGATGAATTAGATACGTTATGTGATAGATATACGTGTGCTAATGATGGAACTGGACTTGATGTACCAATGATACTCTCAACACTTTTTTATACTGAGGGAATGGGATATGATACAAAATTCAATAATACTGAGGAAAGTGCTATTATTGATGCTTCAATGAATGGTCTTGGTACAAATTCTGGGCTGTTATCTGTAATTCAAAATTATGTAAAAGAAAAGATAGATGAAGCACATCAAACTGTTGATGAAAATGGACTTGTTTATAATGCAGGTAAAATTTATAGATTACGAAAACTTGCAAGAAATCAGTTTAATACAGATTCTTTTGGTAATCCAACTAGGCAAGGAGTAGAAAGAGAAATGAGTTTGTCTGCATTCCTGGATCAATATGGTAGTTATATAGTAGAAGATATAAAAAATTTATTAGATGATTTAAGAACAATAGCTGCAGGAGTAATTCAGGCACCATTCAAAGCATTAGTTCAATTAATTTTGGGTGAAGAATATACAGGTGGTTTTTTTGATGATATGAACAACGTAACTACAGATTTTGTAGATACTTTTAAACAATTACTGGGTGATATATTTTATGGAATACTTGACGTAACAGATATTGATATATCTCTTTCTGGAATTACAATTACTTATAAAACCTGGTCATATGACGAAGATAATTATGAAAAATATTTAAAAGATTATTATTTTGAATATGTTCCAGAATATAAATCATTACTGGGTTCATTATCTGGTGATGCACGAGATAAGAAAAAAGATGAAATATTTAATGCGATTAAAGAAAATAAAAAATTATTTAAAGACATATTTTTACAATATCAAAATTCCAATAGTGAAAATTATGTTAATAATTGTGTTGGTGCTATAGATAGTACACTTGTTTCTGGACTTAGCTTACCAGTTGATATTCCAGAAAATACTCAAATATCATTTGGAGATGAATATGCTTTTGGAGTTGTAAATGGTAGAAATCATAATGGTGTTGATTTAAATAGAACAACAGCAGGTGTTGATTTAGGATCAATTGTATATTCTGTTGCAAATGGGAAAGTAGATAGTATTACTAATTCAAATAGTTGTACAAATAATGATTCTTGTGGAAAAACAGTAAGGATAAGCCATGATATAATCATTGATAATCAAGAATTTAAATTTTATACGGCTTACTCAAATATTGTTTTAAAAAATACAATAAGAGTTGGTACGACTGTTACTAAAGGTGAACAAATTGGAACTATTTATTCTAATATTAGCAATACAGAAGGATTACATTTTGTCTTTATGGATGCAAGTAGTGATTCTTCAGGTGTTGCAATAGATCCAACAAATCTATTTATTCCTTGTACACAGGGTGGAACATTTTCTGGTTCAACCAATGAGGAAGCTGTTTGGAATTATCTATTAGGTCTTGGTTATACTAGAAATGCGACTGCTGGTATAATGGGAAATATGTCAGTAGAATCTGCGAATACATTTGATGGTAGAATTGTTCAAGGTGATTATGATAGTAATTTAACATATAGTATTGAATATACTAATAAAGTTGATACAGGAAGAATCAATAGAACTGATTTTGCGCATAATGGTCCAAATGGTGGTGGATATGGTATTGTTCAATGGACATATTATACATTAAAAGAAGGATTATATGACTATTCAAAAAATGAAAGAAGAGTGTCTGTAGGTGATACCGCTATGCAAATAGATTATTTGAATAAATATTTACAATCTAATAATCAAGATTTATATAATTTACTTAGACAATCAAATATATCTATAGATTCTGCTACAAGAAGTTTTATGTTACAATTTGAAAATCCAGCTGACCAGTCTGAAGAAGCTCAAAGTGGCAGAGTTCAAAGAGCACAGGATATTTATAATAGATATGCAAATAGATAAAAAAGGGTATTTTAAAATACCTTTTTTTTTGTTATAATTAGTTAAAAGGAAGCTGATTATATGAAATTAAAATTTAGGGCAGAAAAAAAAGATATAATTGCATTTATTGCAGTTTCACTTTTTATTCTTTACTTAATATGTGTTTTTGTACTTAATTTTTCATTTTTTATAAATGAAGGTACACCATGGGGTCTAAATCCATTTCCTGCATTTGGTTCAAAGTATATTGGTGTTACATTAATGTTTTGGATAGCATCTATTGGATTTTTACTTGCTAGTACAGGTTCATATTTCTTTACAAGAGAAAAAGGTTTTGGATTAACTACTGAAAAAAAAGAAGATGGATATGCAAGATGGGCTAAAGAGAAAGAAATTAGAACAGCCAAAGGCGTTGTAAGAGTACCCTTTGTTGAAAAGAAGGCAACTGCTGGAGGAACAGCTTTATCTTATGATAAAGAAGCAGCATATGTAGATAATGGTGAAAGTCATACACTTGTTATAGGTGCAACTGGTTCAGGTAAAACACAAGGTATTATTAATCCAACTGTTCAAATGCTTATTAAGGCTAGAGAATCAATGATTATATCCGATCCTAAAGGTGAAATTTATGAATATAACTCTGGAATAATGAGAGAACTTGGTTATCAAATTATAATACTTAATTTCCGTGATCCACAAAAAGGTAATTGTTGGAATCCATATCATTTACCTTATAAGTATCAAAAAGAAGGAAATTTTGATAAAGCAAATGAACTATTAAATGACTTATCACTTAATATAGTTGTAGATGGTCAAGGAAATGATCCATTCTGGCAGAATTCAGCAGCAAGTTATTTAACAGGTTTATCACTTGCTTTATTTGAAGATGCTAAAGAAGAAGAAATAAATATTAATAGTGTAAATTTAATGATGACAACAGGTGAAGATAAGTATGGTGCATCAAATTATTTAAAAGAATATTTTAATGCTAAAGATCCTGCATCACCAGCTTGTGTAAATGCTTTAGGTACAGTTAATGCACCAAATGAAACAAAAGGTGGTATCGTATCAGTATTAAAGGATAAGGTTAAAACACTAGCTGTTACTAAAAACTTATCTGAAATGCTTTCTAAAAGTGATTTTGAAATGGATAGTATAGGTGAGAAACCAACAGCGGTATTTATGATTATACAAGATGAAAAAACAACATACCATTCACTTGCTACTATATTTGTTAAACAATGTTATGAATCTTTAATAAATGTTGCACAACAACATGGTGGAAAACTTCCAGTAAGAACAAATTTCCTACTTGATGAGTTTGCTAACATGCCTAAGTTTAAAGATATCACAACAATGGTTACTGCAGCTCGTTCAAGACAAATAAGATTTACATTTATCATCCAGAATTTTGCACAGTTAAAACAAAATTATGGTGATCATGATGCAGAAACTATTCGTGGTAACTGTGGTAACTTAATATACTTATTAACAGGAGAATTATCTGCATTAGAAGAAATTAGTAAATTATGTGGTGATAAACTTGTTAGAGTTGGTAAAGATAAAAAAGAAGAAACAAGACCACTTGTTACTGTATCTGAACTTCAAAGAATGAAACCAGATGAATTTATATTAATAAAACAAAGATGTGCGCCATTTAGAGGAAAGTTAAAAATGGACTGGGATACTGATTTCGGTTTTGGTAGAGGTGCTGATCACTATGGTAAAAATGTTATTTATCCACAAAGAACAATGGATGAAATTAAAACATTTGACATAAAAGAATTTGTTAGAAAACAAAAACAAGAAAAATTAAAAAATGCTGGTATGGATGGTAGTTCTTCACCTATGGGTGGAGGTTCACCATTTGGTATGAATCCATTTGGTGGAGGAATTCCAAGTGGTATGCCAGGTATGGGTTCTGACATGGACATTGATAAAATGATAAAAGAAATTGATGCTAAAATAGCAGAACTTGAAAAAGAAGAGGAAGAAAAGAAGAAACAAGAAGCTGAAAAAAATAAAACTGCAGAAAATAAAGAAAGCATAAATTCAAAAGTAATGGATGAACCTATAAAAGAAGTTGAACAAAAGATAAGTCCTGATGAAGAAAAATTATTTGATACAAGAAAGATTTCTAAAGATCCTAACATTGATGAGGTTATCCACAGCAATATGGTTGACTTTAATAATTTTAAAGTAAAAGAAGAAAAGGATGAAGATTCAAAAGAAGAAACAAATATTGAAAATAATAAAAAGGAAACAACAGAAGAAAAAATAACAAATGATAAAGATAAATCTAATTCAGATTATGATGATTTCTTTGATGACTTCTTCTTTGAAGAATAAAAAATGCACAATCATTGTGCAAAATAGGGTATAAAAAAAGTAAAAATGCACAATATTTTGGATATTTTGTGCATTTTTTTTTATTAGGCTATTGTAGTGAGTAGTAAATAATTATTTTCATATTATATAGTGGACTGGTGAAAATATGAAAAATATAAAAGCATGTGATTTAAAAAAAGAATACAATATAATTGATTTAAGAACAAAAAGTGCATATATGAAAGGACATATATATAATGCTAGAAATATTGATATGAATAATTTAACTGATATGCCGCATATGTATTTAGATAAAAATGAAACATATTACATATATTGTACAGAGGGTTTTAAAAGTAAAAGATGTTGTAAGTTCTTAGAAATAATGGGATATGATGTAGTAAATGTAATAGATGGATATGAAGGATTTATTTAAAAAATAAGTTTAGTTTGAAAAACTTATTTTTTTTATGAATAAAATGGTTTATAATATTAATGGAGGATAAAGATGGAGACAATTATAACAGAATTAATAGATAAAATAACAAGTGTAATGGGAAGTATGGGATTTATATCAGGTTTCTTACTTATAATATTAGAATCAATGATACCTATTCTTCCACTTGCAGTTTTTATAGCACTTAATATAATGACATTTGGTAGTTTTTTTGGTTTTTTAATATCATGGATAGCAACTGTTATTGGATGTATGATTTCATTTACACTATGTAGAAAATTAAGAGATAAATTTGAAAAGAAATATGGAAAAAATGAAAAAGTTAAAAAATTTAAAAAGTATATTAATAAACTATCATATAGTAATTTGGTTATATTAATTGCTTTACCATTTACACCAGCATTTGCGGTTAATATAGCAGCTGGTTTAACTGATATAGATGCTAAAAAATTTTTTTCAGCATTAATGATAGGTAAGTTACCAATGGTATATTTTTGGGGATTTATAGGAAAAAGCTTGCTTGAAAGTATAACAGATCCATATACAATTGCGCAGGTTGTATTTATGGTTTTAATTGCATATTTAGTAAGTAAAGTTGCAAACAAATTTATAAAATAGGAGGTATAAAATATGGAATATATAATAATTGGAATACTTATTTTACTTGTTGTACTTGTAACAATAAGTTTATTTAAAAATATTAATGAAGGAAATATTACTGAAAGACTTGGTAAACTTGAAAATAATGTAACAAGAGATCTTTATGATTTTAAAAATGATATTAATAAAAATCTTAATGAAGATATTAATGCATTAAATGATAAGATAGAACTTAGATTAAACATGATAAATGATAAAGTAAATGAAAGACTAGATGAAAATTTTGAAAAAACTAATAAAACATTTACATCAGTACTTGAAAGATTAAGTAAAATAGATGAAGCACAAAAGAAAATAGATACTTTATCTAATGATATAGTTTCACTTCAAGGAATATTAACTGATAAGAAGAGTAGAGGTATATATGGTGAAGTAAATTTAAAACATATATTAACAAGTGTATTTGGAGAAAAGAATGATAAGATATATCGTTTACAATATACTCTTCCTAATAGTACAATTGTAGATGCTGCATTATTCGCACCTGAACCACTTGGACTCGTTGGAATAGATTCAAAATTTCCACTAGAACATTATAGAATAATGGTTGATAAAAGATATAGTGCATCAGATAGAGAAACAGCAGCTAAACTATTTAAAAGTGATGTTAAAAAACATATCGATGCGATAGCAAATAAATATATTATAGAAGGTGTAACAAGTGACCAAGCTATAATGTTTTTACCAGCAGAAGCAATATTTGCAGAACTAAATGCATATCATAGTGATATAATTGAATATGCCTATAAAAAAAGAGTATGGATAACTTCTCCAACAACATTAATGAGTACACTTACTACAATTGAAGTAATTATTAAAAATGCTGAAAGAGATAAATACGCTAAAGTAATAAGAGAAGAACTTGTTAAATTATCTGTTGAATTTAGTAGATATAAAGATAGATGGGACAAGCTTTCTAGAAGTATTCAAACTGTTAGTAAGGATGTTGAAGATATACATACTACAACCGATAAAATAACTAAAAGATTTAACAGTATTAATAGTGTAGAATTAGATGAAAATCTAAAAATAGAGTAAAGATATAAATTATTTAAATTAATATCTTTTTTTATTATGTAAATATTTTATAAAATTGTTGATTTTATCAATTGATTAGAATAAAAAAATATGATATAACTATACTAGAGGAGGAGTGTGAATGGGGAGTAAAGTTCAGAATATAGTACTAGGTACATTAACTGTATGTTTGATTAGCTTGACAGTTATATATGCAGTACTTACTCAGAAACTTGATATAAATGCAAATGCAAATTCAAAATCAAGTACCTGGGATATACATTTTGAAAATTTAAATTCAAGTGTAATAGGTAAAGCAAAATTATCAAGTGACAATCAACTTGCAATCATGAATGATTCAACTACTATATCTGGATCTGTTGGAAATTTATACTTACCTGGTGATTCAATTATCTATACATTTGATATAGTTAATGGTGGGACTATACCTGCAGTATTAAGTGTTAGTCCAACAATAGGCGCACCAGAATGTTCATCATTAAGTATGACATCATCAAATGATGTATGTAATAATGTAGAATATACGTTGACATATGATGATGGAACGGATATTAGAACTGGTGATTCCTTAGATAAAGGTGAGAAAAGGGCAGCAAAACTTACTTTATCTTTAAAAGAAACAATGTCTTCAGTACCTAGTGAGGATGTTAATATAACAAATATTGCTGCAACATTATTTTATAGTCAAAAATAGAAAAAGGAGAAAATAATAATATGAATAATAAAGTACAAAATATTTTACTTGGGGTATTAGCAGTAGGATTAATTGGTATAACAGTAGCATATGCTGCATTAACTCAACAATTAACAATAAACGGAACAGCAAAAGTTGCTTCAACAAAATGGGATATACATTTTAGTGATGTTTCTAATGGCAAAGCAACTGGTTATGCAACAGCAGGAACACTTTCAAAAACAGGAGCTACAACAATAGCTGGGGATATCGGAACATTAAGAGCGCCAGGAGATTCTATTACATATACATTTGATATTGAAAATGCTGGAGATATCAATGCAGTAATTGATTCAGTAACTGGTGGTCAAAGCGTTACATGTACATCAGCTACTCAATCTGTAGCAAATGCTGTATGTGGAGATTTATCATATTCAATAAAATATACTGATGGAAATACTGCAATTGCTAAAGGAGATAAATTAGCAAAAGCAACTAGTGCATCTGCTCCAACAAAGAAAAACGTTACTTTAACAATAACATACAACAAAACTGACGCACAACAAACTTTAGCATCTGAAGATGTTACAGTAACTGCTGATGGTATGACAATCAACTATGTTCAAGATGTAAACAATCAATAAAAAAATAAAAACTAACCACACATAACCTACTCGAATATACATTTTTTGTATACAAAAAATAATAATATGCTTATAAGATACACAATAAATAGATAAATTATTCTATTTATCTGTGTATCTATTTGTGTATTAATGAAACTGATAAAAAGGAATAAAGAGGTAAAAATATGAAAAAAAGTTTTAAGCAATTACTAACAATTCAAATTTTTATGTTATTGGTAATAATTACTGGTTTTTTCAGTGGAACCATTTTTAAAAGTGATTTAAAAGTGTTGTTTCTATTTATTAGTTTTATAGCACTTTATAGCGTATTTAAGTTAGACATTAAAAATGATTTTAAACAAAAAAAGATATTAAAAACAGTAATTATATGTTTATTATTTTATTTCATATTCATATATATTAGTGGATTATTTACTGGATTTGCAAGAACAATATATACATTTGGTTTTACAGATATAATTTATAATATAATTCCAACAATAATATACATTGTTTTAATGGAATTAATTAGATATATTTATCTAACAAAATCCGATAATAATAAAGCAATAATAATATTATCATGTATAATTTTTATATTATATGACTCATTTTCAAAATATTATTTATATAATTTTAGTGTAAGTGATGATGTATATGAATATATAGGACTTGTAGTACTTACAAGTATATCTAGAAATATATTTTTATCAATATTATGTTCAAAAAGTAATGTTATCAATTGTATTATATATAGAATAGTTATGGAAACATATATATTTATAATACCAATTGTACCAAATTTTGGACCTTACTTAAATTCTGTACTTGAAACTGCATTTCCATTACTAGTTGGCTTAATTTTAATTAAACCAACAGTTAAATTTTTACCATCTCCTAAAAAGAATAGATATAGTAGAATAGCATCTTTTATAGTACCAACTATTTTACTTATAATAGTTTTGTTAAATACTGGATTAATAAAATATCAAATGTTTGTTATTGGGTCTAATTCTATGAATACTTATATATATAGAGGAGACGTCATAATAGCAAGAAGAGCTAATTCAAAAGAAGTTAAAAACATAAAAAAAGGTGAGATTTTGGTATTTAGATGGAATAACAAAATAATTTCACATAGGGTTTATAATGTTATTAAAAAAGATGGTAAAGTGTATTTTAAGACAAAAGGTGATAATAATGATCAAGTTGATAATAACATAGCTAAAGAAAAGGATGTTATTGGAACAGTATCATTTAGGATAAAATATATTGGATTACCAAGTATTTGGTTAAGAGAAGCATTAAGATAGGGGAGAATTAGTATGAAGAAAAAAACTAAGAGAAATATAATGTCGATTTTTTTGATTATCGTATTTGTATTTATTTCGGTAATACTTGCAGATAAGTCATATAATTTAAAAAATTATGAAAGTTTAAGTTATAAGGAAACAATCGCAACAAATTATAAAGTATATTTGAGTGATAATTCATATTATAATACACAATATTTGGATGAAGGTATGCAATACATTTCAAATATAATTGATTATGTTGATGTAACATTTAGTTATATAACAAATTTTGCTGATTCGTTAAATTATAATGCGAAAACAAGAGCAGAGGCAGTTGTAACAATTGTTGATCCAGATGATAATAATAAAGTAATTTATACAAGTACTGAAGCATTAGATAATATATCAGAAGATTCGGATACAGGAAGTACAATTAATGAAGTAAAAAACTATAAAATTGATTATGCAAAATATAATAAGATTACAAATGAATTTAAAACAAAATATAGTATTAGTGCAAAGTGTAATTTAAGAGTAAATTACTATATTGAATATACAGGTAAATATAAAGGATTAAATAATATATCTAAAAATACTGTAATGTATTTAGATGTTCCTTTATCAGAACAAATGATTAATATTAGTAAAAATTCACCTGAAATAAATACAAAATCATTTAATGGTTTATCTTCTAATACAAAAACAAATATAATATTATATTCTTTAGCAGTAATTTTTGTATTATTAGCGCTTATTATTTTAATAAGAATGATTACTAAAGAAATATCTAGAAGAAAGAAAATTAGTAATTATGATAAATTTATTAATAAAATTTTAAAACAATATGATTCTTATATTACAGAAGCAGAACATGAAACAACTAGTAGGGAAAGTTGTATAAAAATTAGTACATTTACGGAATTACTAGATGTAAGAAATAATATAAATAAAACAATAGTATATATAAAGCTAGATAATGATACATCAAAATTTGAAATAATTGATGATAATACTTTATATTACTATATAGCAAGAAGATCAGATTTTTAAAATGAATAAGAGATAATATTATCTCTTTTTTTGAAGTTTGAATTATTGATTATAGAGAAAAATATGTTACAATTAAAATAGAGGAGGAGTGTGGAAGAAATAAACACAAAAATTATAATAAAAGAAGGAGAAATAAAATATGAATAATAAAGTACAAAATATCGTGTTAGGTGTACTTGCAGTAGGGTTAATAGGAATAACTGTAGCATATGCATCATTATCACAACAATTAACAATTAATGGTACAGCTAAAGTAGCAGCAGCTACATGGGATGTTCATTTTGAAGGAATGAGTGCGGGAGCTGCAACAGGATATGCATCATTACCAACAACTGGTAAACTTGCTGCATCAGGTACATCAGTATCAGGAAATATTGGAACACTTAAAGCTCCAGGAGATACAATAACATATACATTTAATGTAAAAAATGCAGGAAGCATTAATGCAAAAATAAGCTCAATAACAGCCCCAAAATTATCTTGTGCACCAGCTAATACTGGTGGTAGTCAAACAGTTGCAAATAATGTATGTGCTAATTTAACATATACAATTGAATATACTAGTGAAAGTCCAAAAACTATAGCTGTTGGAAATACATTAACTGCAGGAGCTTCTAAAAATATTACTTTAAAAATAGTTAATAGTAGTGCTGCAACACTTGCTTCTGAAGATATTGCAGTAACAGCATCACCAATGATAATTAATTACGCACAATATTAATATAATAAAAATAACCACACAAATACCTACTCAATATAAAATTTTATATTGTTAAAAATATATAAGATACACAAATATCATGATATTTGTGTATTTATTTTTTATTCTTGATTATAGATAAAAATGTGATATAATTAAAATAGTGGGGAAACAAGAAAAAAATACACAAATATGCTTAAAATGTAATAAAAAAGAATAAAAGGAAAAATTATTAAGAAATTGTTCTATTATTGCACTTTTTTAGTAGTATTTTGGAGTACAAAAATAGGAGATAAATATGAAAAAAAGACCTAAGAAAAATATAATATATGCATTTCTTATTGTTATTTTAGTGTTTCTTTCAATATTATTATCAAATAAATCATATACACTAAAAGGATATCAGGGATTAGAACATAAAGAAACGATAGCTACAAGCTATAGAGTATATTTGGATGATGATTCATACTTTAATACTGCATATCTAGAAGAAGATATGCAATATATATCAAGTATAATAGACTATGTTGATGTAACATTTAGTTATATTGATAGTTTTAAAGATAACTTAACTTATGATGTTAAAACAAAAGCAGAAGCAATAATAACAATTGTTGATTCTGATGATAAAGATAAAGTAATTTATAAAAGTACAGAAGTAATTGATAATAAGAAGTATGAAACTAATGATTCAAAGACAATAAACAAAGTAAAAAACTTTAAGATTAATTATTCTAAATATAACCATATTGCAAATGAATTTAAAAAGAAATATGGAATAACTGCAAAGTGTAATTTAAGAATAAATTATTATGTTAGTTATAATGGAAAATATAAAGGATTAGAAAATATATCTAGAAGTAATATAATGTATGTAGATATACCATTATCAGAACAAATGATTACAATTTCTAAGAATAAACCTTCTATAAAAGATGATATATATAAAGGTAAAACAACAAATACTGTAACAAATATAGTTCTTTATATATCCGCAATTGTTTGTGATTTAATAGCGCTTGCGCTTCTAATTATACTTATTAATGATAAAATTAAAATTAATAAATTAACAAATAATTTTGATAAGTATATTAATAAAATATTAAAACAATATGATGCATATATTACGGAAGCGGAACATGAAACTTCGAATAAAGAAAATAATATTCAAATTAAAACATTTAGAGAATTATTAGATGTTAGAAATAATACAAATAAAACAATTGTATATATAAGAATAGATGATAATACAGCTAAATTTGAAACTATAGATGATAATACAGTATATTACTATATAGCAAAACGAGAAGATTTTGAATAAAAAAGGTTAATCTAATGATTAACTTTTTTATGTTTTCCACAGTAAAAAAATTATATATAAAATTAATAATAAAAAACTATATTTTTCTAATATATTTAAGCAAAACTAGGTGACAAAAAGTTAAATTTAATATATAATTATAGATAGTAAAATAGTCTAAAATAGGAGTAGTGTAAAATGAAGAAATTTTTCCAAAATAAAATTAAATTATTAATTAGTTTAACTCTTTTAATTTTGTTTGTTTTTAATACAGTAGCATATTCAGGTCTTGCAACTAAACTTGCAATAACATCAGAAGCAATGTTTAGACCAATTACTGATATAAGAGTTACAGATATAAAATTAGATTCAGCAACAAATGGTGCAGTAGAAAGTTATTCTCCTAAATTTAATGTAGATACAACAACTACTGGATTTGTTTTACCTAATGCTAATTCTACAATAACTTATAAAGTAAAAGTAACAAACTATGGTAATGTTAATCAAACAATATATAATTTTATAAAAAATAGTATTAACTCAAGTAATGTTAATATAAAAATAACAGATTTTACTTCAGTATGTGCAGATGATAGTTGTAGTCAAAAAAATAGTGATTTTACTATAATACATCATAATGGAGATAATTCTACTGATAGTAATGAAAAAGAAATTTTAATAACATTTAGTACTATTGCTCCTAGTGATCAAACAATAAATGTAATAGAAAAATATGATTTTAGACCAATATATAATATTAATTATGATGCTAATGGAGGACAAAATGCTCCAAAATCTCAAATAAAAATATATAAAGATAATTTAACACTAACAAAAGAAGAACCAACAAGACCAACTTATAAATTCTTAGGATGGTCAACATCATCAAAGAGTACAACAGCAGAATATAAAGCAGGAGATTCATATAATCCTGGAACAAATGAAGAAGTAAAAGACATTATTTTATATGCAGTATGGAAAATTGATAGTTATACATTAACAATAAATCCAAATGGAGGAACATGGAATAATAGTGCAAATATAAGTACTATAACACAAAGTTATGGTTCAATATATATAATAGAAAATCCTACAAAAACAGGCTATACATTTACCGGATGGACACTAAGTGGGAAAGGCTCATTAAATGGTACAACATATACATTTGGTGAAGGAGCTGCAACATTAACAGCAAATTATACAGCAAATACATATACAATAACACTTGATAATAAAAGCGCTACAACAGCAGGAACAAGTGCAATATATGAAAGATATGCAAGTGGAATATATTTAGATAGTGGAACAAATAGTAAACAAATGACTACGAGTGCGAATCCAATAACTAAACCATCAAAGAGTACATATACTATAAGTTATAATGCTAATAATACAGGGGTTAATGTATCAAATGCATCTTTTACTCCATCGTTTAATGGATATTATACAGCAACATCAGGTGGAACACAGATGATAAATAATAGTGGCTATATAACAAGTAATTTAACAAATACGAGGTATACAGCTAATTCCACATGGTATGCACAATGGAATCATAATTATACATTATCATCAATTAGTAAACCAGGATATACATGTTCTTGGAATACTAAATCTGATGGAACAGGTACAAAATATAATTCAGGTGCAACTGTATCAATAACAGCAAATACAACTTATTATGCAGTATGTACACCAAATAAATATAAAGTAAAATTTGAACCAAATGGAGGTACATCAAGTGCTACAGAAATGGATGTAACATATGATTCACCATATGGAACACTTCCAACAGTAACTAGATCAGCATCTAAAGTAAATGATATAACTATTAATTATGTATTTGAAGGATGGTATGATTCAAATGGTACAAAAATTACAGAAACATCTATAGTTGAAACACCATCTGACCATACTTTATATGCACATTGGTTATCATCTCCTAATATAAAAGGTGGTACAGCAGAAAGCTGGAGTAGTACTGCTATTACAATATCACTTAATATACCAAGTACAAGTGATACAGGAACGGTTAGTTATCAATATTATTTATCAGAAACTAATGAATTACCTGAGTCAGCTACATGGACTGATATAACAAGTGCAGATGGTTCAGTTTCTATATCAAAAAACGGAGAATTCTATATTTTCTATAAAGCTACAAGTAGTGCAGGTGTTTCAATTACATCTAACTATAATAAGTTACAGATAGATACACAAACACCATCAACATCAATAACTGCATATCAAGCAGGAACTACAACTACAGTAGCATCAAATAAATGGATTAACAAAAATCTTGAATTCAAGATGGGTGCATTAAATGTAGGCCCTAGTAAGGGATCAATATATTATTGTATAGGTGATAACTGTACACCTAATACATTAATTTCACCAAATACTGCAATACCAGCAGATTTAACAAATACTAAAACAGGAATATATAAAGTTAGATATAAAGCAGTAAGTAATGCAGGTTTATCAAGTAGTATTGGAGAATATGTTGCAAAAGTAGATAAAACAGCACCAACAATGAAAGCAGTTGTAAAATCACTTAAGGATAATTCAACATTAGCAAATTTAACAAATTCAAGTACTACATATATTGATTCTACTTGGAGAAATTATGGTTATTCTATTGACTTAAAAGGTACAACAGATAGTCAGTCAGGTATTTCATCAATAGAAAGATTTACAAATGCAAATAATTTAAAAAGGGCTGATGCAGATTATAAGGCAAATCTACATAAAGGGGACATAACTGATACGAAGACATTTAGCGAAAGTGGTGATGGAGCTAAATATGCTAAATTTGTAGCAACAGATAATGCAGGAAATACTACAACATTTACAGTTGAGGTATTAATAGATAAAACAGCACCAACTGTAGGAGTTAATATATATAAAGCCAAAGATGCTTCTACAAAAACGGGCTCAGTCATATGTTCATTACCAAATGGTTGTGACGGAGCTTTTAAATGGACAAGTTATGGTTATTATTTTGATTTTTCACCATCAAGTGATGAATTATCAGGAATAGATTATTATACTATGAGATATACAGCAGGTGGTAAAAGTTCTGTTGATACGAGTAGCTATGAGAAAAGAACCGTACATACAGCATATACAACTGTAACATCAAGTGGTGCTAGAAGACTTGAATTTACTGCAACTGATAAAGCTGGTAATACAAGTACATATGTAACTAAGAATATTTATATAGATATGAATGATCCAAATCTTGTAATAAAATTGTATAAAGCAGATTCATCAGGTAATAAAACAGGAAGTGTTTTAAAAACTATAACTGATAATAATACTGCTATAAATTCATGGACTAATTATAGACATTATTTTGATTTAAGCGGATCTAGTGATAGTTTATCAGGAATAGAAAAAATAACAATGCAAATAAATGATTCAGGTATAGTTACTACGGGAAATACAGCATCAGGCACATCAGATTTAAAAACAACATATACAATAACAAGTACAAAACATCAAGTTGTTGGTAGTTCTGGTAATAGATATGCTAGATTTACTATAACTGATAAAGTAGGTAATACGTCAGTTAAAAATGTAAGAATTTATATTGATTTAGATTCTCCTACACTTGATTCAGCATCTCTTTCACCACAATTTCAATCGTCTACAACGATAAAATATACATGCTCGGATAAAACATCAGGATTTGCATCATTTGGAACAAAGACGTTATCTAAAACATATACAAAAAACGTTACAAGTTCTAATTCACCTGTAAAAATACAATGTAAAGATACAGCAGGTAATACGTCATCAGGTACGAGAACATATACATGGAGCGCAAATTCAGATAAATGTGGTACAACAACTGAAGACGTATATAGTAATGGATATTATTGTGATGCAGGGAATGCAGCATCTGCAAACTCATCAGCATGTATATCATATGCAACAAATACCGGCAAAACGACAAAATATGTAAATAAAAGATGTATGTATTATTGTAACGCTAAAACAGGTACTACAACTGTAGCAAAAACGTGTTGGCATCAATAAATCTATAAAATAAAAACTTGAAAGAATAATTCTTTCAAGTTTTTTTGCGGTTGTTTAATATAAAAAAAAGAAACTTATAAAAAGTTTCAAATATTAAAATATTATAAATACTACAAGTCCTACTATAAAGCAGTATATTGAAAAGTATATTAATTTACCTTTTTTCATAATATCTATAAATAGTTTAGCTGCATAATATGTTACTATACCAGCAGCAATCATACTTACTAGATATGGAATAGCAAGAGCTCCAATATTACCAGCAGTAACTAAATCTTTAACTCCAAGTACCATACTTGCAACACTTATTGGAATATAAAGCATAAATGAATAATTAAGAGCTGTTTCTCTTGTTAGATTAGATTTCATACCACCTACAACTGTCGCACCACTTCTACTTATTCCAGGAAGTAAAGCAACTACTTGGAAAAGTCCAATTTTAAGTGCATCTAGATAAGTCATATCTTTCTTTTCTTTTTTTCCTTTTATGTCCTTTATTATAAATAGTAATATAGAAGTTACTATAAGCATAAGACCTACTAGTTTAGTAGTAAAGTATTCTTCTATAAAATCTTTTACAAATAATCCTAAAAGAGCTGCTGGAATTGTACCAACTACTATAAGCCAAGCATATTTATAATTAACACTATATTTTTTTTCTTTAGTTTTAATAAACATAAAGAAATCTTTAATAATACTTGCTATTTCCTTTCTATATAGGATTAAAATTGCGATAAGTGAACCAAAATTAACAATGATTTCAAAATTCATATCACTTAATACTTCACTATTAAATAGAGATTTAAATATTCTTAAATGTCCACTAGATGAAATAGGAAGTGGTTCTGTAAATCCTTGTATTATCCCCAGAATTAAATATTTTAATATTAACATTTTCTTCACCTCATTATAATTATATAATAAAATTTAAAAATAATAAATAGAATAATATAGGTGAACAAAAAAATGTCATTCAAATTTTTAATTTTTTTATTTGGTTTTGGACTTACTGTAATTGGTTTATCATATATAATAATATATTTAAATTTATTAAGTATTGGGTATAATTTTTTTGAATATGTTAACTTTATTATTAGACGTATAGAATGTTTAAATTTTATTTTTGGAGTAATTTTTATGATTGTAAGTTCATTTATAGGAGGAAAAAACAATGAATTATATTTATGATATTACACTTAATTTTAATAAAAATAATCTTTATGAATTTTATGAATGGAAAGAAGAAGATGATGCTGAATTTATTTTAAAAATACCTATGTTTAAAGTAAGTACTGAAGATATAGTTAATATTAAGTATGGGGATATTATTGTTAATAAGAACTTTTTAAAACAAATTGAAGATAAAACAGAAGTATATGCAACGAGTTCTGTAAATATAATTAGATATGCATGTATATTTTCTAGTGAAGATGCTAGTATTGCGGTAGAATTTGACGCTAGTGGATTAAGTTATATGAAAAGTAATTTAAGTATAGATGAAGAAGATGAAGTAATAGAGTGTGCTAAACTTATAAAGTATACTATTTTGGATTATAAATTAAAATCTAAAAAAAGTATAAATGTTGTGTCTTCTACAAGATATGAAAGAGAAATGAGTAAATATCTGGTGAAATCTTTAGAAAAAATGAAAAAAAATAATGAAAATTCTAAGTTAAAATATATATTTTATGAGATATATAATGAAAAAAGTGATGATATTGAGAAAGTATATAGTAAGCTTATAAACATAACAAAAAATAATGATAATAAATTTATTAAACTTAAAAATTTGATTGGACTTATTGAAAACAAGAAAATTATGAGCAATAACTCATAATTTTTTTTAAATTTATTGATTTTCTTTTAAAAAAATGGTTTAATTAGTATGTATAGAATAATATGGAGGTCTTGTTATGAGTACGGTTAAAGATTTTTTATTTAAATACAAAATAATAATAGGAGTAGTGGTGTTTTTATTACTATCTTTCGGGATATATTTATTTGTTTCAGCAGAAAGTGATGAATATGCAAATCAAATAGAAATAACAAATACCAGTATAACAACTATAGATGGAACAGCACCATTTGATTCTGACAACAACCCTGGAAATGATAGTGGTGAATCAAATGGTATTGTAAGAAACTTTGATGCAATTACATATGCTATTAAAGGTAAATTAGCATATAAACAATCATCTACACTTTCAGATGATAAAAAAACAAGTGGTATAAAACGTAATATTATAGTTGATGTTTTATTACCAGAAAGTGTAAATGCAAAAGTTGCAACTGGTGATTCATCTAATCCTATGGGTGGAACAACTTCAAAAGTAACTATAAATGGAGTTAATTATAATTACTATAAATTTACTGAATTAGGAAAAGAACTTATTGATAATATCGATATAACTAATGTTTTAATATATGACATTAATATGAAAAATGGTTCAGATATTCAACCTATTATTAGAGTAAGAGAAGCAACAGATGAAAACTTTGCTGATTATTCTGATAGTACTGATTTATCAAATAGTGGTTCTGTAAATGTTACATCAGTTAAGGTATCAGCTAAGGATTCATGGGCTGCTAAGCTTTATCCAGGTAGTTCAAGCCATAACAATGGTAGAGAAAATCCAACAGTTTCACTAGGAGTTGTGTTATATATACCATATGATGATAATAAAGGTATAAAAGGAGCACAAATTCCAGATAGTGTATCATTAGATTTAAATGTTATAGCAGATCCAACAGGAATATCTACAGTTGATGGTTATACTATTTCAGATTATAAATCAGATGATGCGATAGAAAATATGCCATCAGCATATTCACAAAATAATGGAACAAGTACTGCGACAAAAACTGATAGTGGATGTACAATAACATATACAGGATTAACTTATCATGATGTATCCATAAATGTTGGGGATAAAAATGTAAATTATATTTCATCAAAAACTTTAACTTTAAATACAAGCAGAGCAGGAACTTCAAAAGAAAATATAACTTATAATTTTGGAATAAGTAGTAATACAATTTCAGGTATAACAGATAGTGCAAAAGTTATTGATAATTATGTACCTGCAGTTGGTAACTATCAATCAAAAGTTGATTTTAGAAATACTAAAAGTGATACAAACGTTGTTGAAGCAAATAGTGCAGTATACAACTATGGTGAAGAATTTTATATCGAAAACACAATTAATTATGGTTCAAGAATTGGAGATACTTTAACAAAAGGATTTACAAATTATTTAAAAATAGATAATGATGCTATTAAAATACTAGATATATCAGAAGGATCTGGTAAAGATTATACAATTAAGTTTGATGGAGAAACAACAGGCTTAAAAGAAGAAAGTGATTATACTTTAGAATATATGGTAGGTGAATGGAACGCAAATTATTTTCATAAAAAAGATAATGCACCATCATATTGTAAAGATTTATCAAGCTTGACAAAAGAAGAATTAATGAATTATTATGGTGGACCTTGTATTGAAGCAAATACAAAAGCTGATAATTCTACTTATTATGTTCAATATGCTAAGTCATTTAGTGATAGCGAAATATTTGGAACTAATCCTGATAATCTTGATAAAATAATTGCTGTAAAATTAAATGTTACTAAAGAATATAAAGAAAAATCAAGTGTTACAATGGATTTTAGAGCAAAAGTTAAATCAAATATTGATTTAAGTAGTAAAACATATCAAATTACTTCAAGAGGTGTTACAAATTTCAATAATGTTGATTTTTATATGTCAAATCCTTTAGAAGGATTACCAGTTAATTTAATAGATCAATCACAAGACATATCTTATACTAAAATGGGATATAATGGTAATAGAATAACTGGAAGCACTAATAATACACAAGATGGTAATAGTATCCTTGTTACAACTGCTAAAGGAAAAATTGATAATATTGATATAGCAGATAAATATGGTGTAAGTAATAAAACTATATATGCAGATAATAATGATCCAGTAACAATAACATTAAATCCTACAGTTTATTCATCACAAAGTGGAGTAACTGCAAGTAGTGCAAATATAGATGTATATTTACCAAAAACACTTACACTTGATGTACAAACAGGTGATAAAAAATATTCATCTGTTAGAGAAGATTCTATTGATGGCTCAGGATATTATATATATACATATACATATTCAGAAGATGATATAAAAAGTGGTGATGAATCAACATCTGGAACAATACCAACACTTAAGTTGCATGCTAGTGTATCAGTTGATACTAAGGATAATGTAAGTTCAACTGTATATGCAAAAATATATGGAAAAGTAAAAGTAAGTGGTGCTGAATATAATATTGATAATCCAGAAAATGATAGAATGTCATCACAAAGTTTATCAATTCGTAATACTAATGTAATTGGTTTACTTGGTTTAACTACACCAACTTATATTGATACAAATGGAAGTTTTACATATAATATGAAAGCAGCAAATTTATCTGATTCAAATGCTAATGTAGAATTATTATATATATTACCATTTGAAGGTGACTCTTTAGGAGAAGAATCAGGTTCAAATTATAATGGAACAATGTCTGTCTCAATTGAAGGAACGTTACCAGAAGGATATAAAGCATATTATACAACGAACTTATCAAAGACTGTTTTAAATTCTGAATTAGGACCTATTTCAGATAAACAATGGACAGAGTGGACAAACTATAATTCACCATCTACAGCAACTGCAATAAAAATAGTTTCAACAAATGAAATCGCATCTGGTGCATATTTTGCGGGTAGTAATGGAGTAACATTAAAAATTAATACAAATGGAAACAAGGAAGCAGATATTTATTATAATAACTTCTATGCATTACATAAAAATGGAAGTGTATGTGAAAATGATGAATGTAGTACAACAACAACTGGATTAAATACATATAGTTCTAACGTAACATCATCATCAGTATATAATAGAACAATTTCAGGATTTGTATTTGAAGATTCAGATTATGATGGATTTAGTTCTGAATCAGAAGATAGAATTAAGGATATAGCAGTTGATTTATATAAAACAACTGCTAATGTAGAAGATCCTAAAAATCCAAAAGACGTTATATCAGATACAGATGAAAAAATAGCAGAAACAACAACAAATGCTAATGGTAGATATAGCTTTAAAGGATTAGCAGCTGGAAATTACTATGTAAAATATACATTTGATTGTGATAAATATACAGTAACAGAAAAAAATAAAGAAGATGTTACTAGAGGAGATACATCAACAATGGATTCAGATGCAGAAATGTTATCAGGTACCTGTGCAGCAGTATCAAATATTATTACATTAGATAATGATAAGATTAATTCATTAAATATTGATTTAGGTTTAAGAGTTAGACAAGTATTTGATGTATCGGTTAATAAATATATAACAAATGTAACAGTAACATCAAATAAAGGTGTTGAATCACATGATTATGATAATAAAAAGCAAGTTAGATTGGATCTTAGAAATTTAAAAAATACATCATTTAAGGTTGTATATACAATAGAACTTGAAAATACAAAATATTTTCCTGGAACAATTGGAAACATAATTGAATCAATACCAGATGGTATGACATTTGATCCAAATTTAGCAGAAAATGATGGATGGTATGAAAGTGATGGATTACTATATTATTCAAACCTAAGTTCAACACTTTTAATGCCAGGTGAAAAATATTATATAACTATTGCGCTTAATCTTGTTACAGATAGTGGTGGATCATATGTAAACTTTGTTTCAGTAAATGATTTACAAGTACAACCAATTTCTTCAGACTTAACAGAAGTAAAAGATGATGAAGATATTGATTTTGGTACTGAAAGTACAGATAATACAGAGGAGGGAGAATAAAATGAATAAAAAAATAAGAATTTTTGCAGTATTAATATTTCTTATATTAATTCTTTTCCCTCTTAAAAATGTATCTGCAGCAACATATACTACATATTGGGCTAATGTACACAATATAGCACCATCTTCAAAACCATGCTTAAGTAATGGTAAGTGTTATATTACAAAATCATTACAACATTCTTTTACTGGAGACTTTAATTTACATGAAGTTAAGGATGGAAATAATGTATATTTAGGTTATTGTCTTCATGCAGGTCGTATAGTTACTAATAATGTTAAGGTAAAATATCATGAAGGCTTTGATGATTTAAGAGATAGTAATAACAGAAAACTTTCTGCTAGCAGACAAAAATTATTAGAAAATATTCTTGCAAGCGGTGTTCAATTAACAAGAAATGGTAGTTCTGTAATAAATGGTGGTTCATTGTTTAATGCTACTAATAAAATAAATGTAACATGTAGACAAGGTAGAGAAACTTCTTGTAAGAGATTATTGGCTACTCAAATACTTGTTTGGGAAGTAATGGAAGGCGCTAGAGATAATTATAATTATAGACCAAATACTAGTGCTGCACCATCTTCAAACGGTACATATGATTTCGTAAAAACTGATTCAGGTTTAAGAGATGCATATGAAGGAATTCTTGATGCAGCTAAAGAATTATCAGATTATACAACACCAACATTTGCAGATAAAACACATGGTTCATATGTAATGCACTGGAAGCATATTGGTGAAATGTCAAGTGATGTGAAAGATTATTATACAGTTACTATTAATCTTGGAGAAAAATACAAAGATTATAAGGTGGATAGTGATGAAGCTAGTAAATTAGGAATAACTTATAAAAAAAGTGGTAATAAAATTACTTTATACACAAGAAATAAACTTAAAAATGCAAAACTTCCATTATATGTTGTTAAAGGTTCTACATCAAGTAATGCAGCAACATTTAGATGGTATAGTTTTGGTTTAGCAAATCACCAAGATGTTGTTATGGGTGATCAACAAGTTAAAAAAACTGTAAATATAACATTAAATACTGAAGTTGGAAAAATAAAAATCATAAAAAAAGATGAAAACAAAAAAAATCTTCTTGGTTCAAAATTTGAAATTTATAAATGCGAAGGAGAAAAATGTAATAAGACAAAAGTGGCAACAGTTGATTTAACAAAAAAGGCAGAATCAGATACAATTACACTTAAGAAAAGTGGCACATATTACGTATCAGAAACTCAAACACCTGCTGGACATGATTCTATTGGTAACTTTTTCTTCGTAGTGTCAATTAGTAATAATGGTAATACAAATATAACTCAAATTACTGGTTCTAAAGCAAATAATATTTCGAGATCTAATAATAATACAACACTTGCTGTATTAAATGTTTATAATACATCAAAACGTATTAAAATTAAAAAGATTGATGGTCAAACAAAATCAGAAATAAAAGGTACTACTTTTGAAATATTAGATTCTAAAGGAAATGTTTTAAAATTTAGTGGATATGGTTCTGGTAATAATCATTACTTTAAGTATGATACAGCTGGAAAAACAACTAAATTAACTGAATCTAATTTAAGTACATATTCAATTGCGGGTTTACCTGATGGTACATATACTTTATTTGAAACTGCTGTACCTGAACCTTATAAATTACCATCATCAGAGAATGATAGAAAAACATCATTCAAAATAGAAAAAGGTGTTCTATCTGTTTACAATTATACTAAAAAAGCTTATGAACGTTCATCAAATGTAACAGTTACCGTTTCTAACTATAAAACATCATTTAAATTAGAAAAGACAGGAACTGATAATGAAAAATTAGTTGGAGTTGTATTTAGTTTATACAAGGAAAAGGATAATGAATCTACTAAGATACAAATGTGGAGTAGTAATAATGGTGTATATTCTTATGTAAAAGACAGTACATCACAAACACAAACAACAGAATTAGTTACTAATAAAGATGGTAGAGTTGAGATTAATTCTTTACCAGTTGGTACATATTGGATAAAAGAGGAAAAAACTGTTGATGATTATGTTATTGATGAATCAGTTAAATGGGTTCAAATAAATGTTGTAGTTAATAGAACTAATACATATACTTCATTCAAGAGACCTGATGAAAGCAAATGGACAAATGTATCATTTAAAGAAATATATTCTTGGACAAATGCAAAAGGAGAATTCTGTTTCTATAAAATTGATGAGGATGGAAATTATCTAAATAGTGGTAAATTTAAAGTTCAATCATATGATGAAAAAACAGATAAGTATGTAGATATGTCTTTAACATATTTATCTGATAAGAAAAAATATTCATTTGATTCAACTGGTAAAAGCGATATTTATACATTCTCACCTATATCTGATGGACAAACATGTTTCGTTAATGTAAATACTCAAGGTAGATATAGAATAGTTGAAATTGAAGCTCCAGAAGGATTTGAACTTGGATCTGTAAATGACACATCTGCAGAGTTTGTAGTAAATTCTGAAGGTTATGTAAGTGGTAATACAACAATTATCAATAAGAAAATAACTAAAGGTGAAGGTGCTGATGCACAAGCAGAACTTGTTATTAATATATCAACAGGACAGACTGTTATAAAATATGGATTAATTATTACTGTTATAGTAGCAGCAATCATTGGTTTATTAATTTTAAATAAAAAAATGAGTAAAAAATAATTACTCATTTTTTATTTTTTTGAATAAAAATTTAAATTCTAATCAAAATATAAAAAGAAGGAGGATTTATATGAAAAAAATATTTTTAGCATTATTTGTAATTCTTTTATCTGCATGTACATTAGGTGCTGCTACTACACCAAAACAAAAGGTATCAGAATTTTTAGATAAATATAAAAATGAAAATTCTGATATTATAGAAGAATTAGTTGATACAATTAAAACTGATATTAAAGTAGCAGATCATCAGGAAAGATATAAAACTCTTATGACAAAACAATATAAGAATATGAAATATGAGATTAAAGATGAAATAATAGAAGATAATAATGCTGTTGTAGAAGCAGAAATAACAGTATATGATTATGGATCAGCTATTAGAAAAGCAAATGAATATTTAAATTCACATCCAGATGAGTTTAAAAAAGAAGATAAAACAACTGCTAAAGAAGAAGATACTGTAACTACTAATGAAAAATCAGATGGCGCTAGCGCTACTAACACTGATTATGATGAAGATAAATTTATGGAATATAAAATATCTGAAATGGAAAAAGTAACAGATACAGTAAAATATACTATTGAATTTACTTTAACAAAAGTAAATGGTGAATGGCAATTAGATCAATTAAGCAATAGTGATATTGAAAAATTACATGGAATATATACTTCATAAGACTATTTATAGTCTTTTTTTCATATAGTTTATTAGAGGTATAAATATGAAGAAATTTATAGTTTTTTTAATTACATTTTTTATAGGTTTAAATACTTGTTTTGCTATATCAGTACCAAGTAATAATGCTATACTTATTGATCAGGATTCTGGTAGAATATTGTTTTCTAAAAATATTAATGAAAAGCATTTAATTGCGAGTACTACAAAAATAATGACTGCTATACTTGCAATAGAATCTGGTAAACTAGATGATATGATTACTATTAATGAAAGTATATTAAAATCACATGGTTCTGGTATATATATTAAAGAAGGGGAAAAAATAAGTCTTAGAAATTTAGTATATGGACTACTTCTTAGAAGTGGAAATGATGCTGCACTTGCTATTGAAGATTATTTAGGTGGTCATGATAAATTTGTTAATAAAATGAATGAAAAAGCAGGGGAAATAGGTATGAAAAATACTGTATTTAATAATCCATCTGGTCTTGATGATGATGAGACTGGAAATTATTCAACTTGCTATGATATGGCACTTTTAATGAAATATGCAAATAATTTATATGATTTTAAGGAAATAGATAGTACTAAAAAAATAATGGTTGAGACAAATGCAAATGTATATTCTTGGACAAATAAAAATAAGTTATTATTTTCATATAAATATGCAACAGGTGGTAAAACAGGTTATACAGTAAAAGCTAAAAGAACACTTGTAACAAGTGCAACTAAAAGGAATGTTAATTTAATTGCGGTTACATTTAATGATAGAGATGATTTTAATACACATAAAAAATTATATGAATATGGGTTTGCAAATTACAGTAATTATTTAATTATAAATAAGGATAAAATAAGGATAAAGTCTAAGAAGTATAAAAATTTATATGTAAAGAGTAATTATTATTATCTAATGAAAAATAATGAAAGAGATAATATTAATACTAATGTAATTATGTATAATAAAAAAGATAAAATTGATGGTTCAGTTGGTTATATTGAAGTATTCTATAAAAATAATAGTGTTCATAAAGAACCAATATATGTAAGATAAAAGTTATTCCAGTATACTGGAATAACTTTTTTACGTAACATTTGCTAATTTTGTCTATTCATGGTATACTTTTTTAGCGAGGAGGAATTCTTATGGTTAGATTACAAAAGGCGATTGCAGATTCAGGTTTTTGTTCTAGAAGAAAAGCAGAAGAATATATAGTAAAGGGAAAAGTATTTGTTAATGGTGAGAGAATTACTGAATTAGGATCAAAAGTAGAAGGTAATGAAGAAATTATTGTAGACGGAAATGCTATATCAAAGCAAGATAAAGAGTATTATATTTTATATAAACCAAGAGGTGTAATATCATCTACAAAAGATGATAAAGGAAGAAAAACAGTAGTAGATTTCTTTAGTTCAAATAAAAGACTTTATCCAGTTGGAAGACTTGATTATGATACAACAGGTATTATACTTTTAACTAATGATGGAGAATTTGCTAATATGATGCTTCATCCAAAAAATAAAATTCCTAAGGTTTATATTGCAAAACTAGAAGGAATTATAGATGGTTATTCAATTAAAAAAATAAAAAGTGGAATAGTAATAGATGGTATAAAATGTACTCCTGATAGAGTAAAATTAAAAAGTGCTGATAAAAAGAGTAATACATGTATTGTTGAAATAACTATTCATGATGGAAGAAATCATGAGGTTAAAAGAATATTTGAAAGTGCCGGATATAATGTTATTAAATTAAAAAGAGAGTCAATCGCATTTTTAACACTTCAAGGTTTATCATCTGGTGAATTTAGAAAACTTACTATAAAAGAAGTAAAACAATTATATGCATATACTAATGACATAAAACGTAAATAAGTTTTATGTTCTTTTATTTTGTAAGTGTTGTTCCTGGATAGTAATGAGATAAAATATCTTTATAACTATATCCAGCATTTGCCATACCATTTGCGCCATATTGGCTCATACCTACACCATGACCATATCCTCTAGTTGTAATATTGGCATTATTATCACTAATACTAATATTGAAGTCAGCACTTCTAAGACCCAATAGTTCTCTTACTTTTTTACCAGAAAAGTTATTTCCATTGATATTAATTTCTTTTATGTTACCTCCATCTGTATAACTAAGAATACTTATTACAGAATCATTATTTAAACTTAATCCAAGTTTATTTGATATTGTATCAAGTGGCATATTTATTGTTCTTAAATAACTGGATGCATTTTTATCATATTCGGATGATACAGAAATAAGATATGGATAATAATTTCCAAATACATCAAGGGATGATTCTGTTTTACCATTATTTGTAGAGTGGTATAATGCTTCAATATAATTTCCATTATAGCTCAAATATTCTCCATTTGTATTTTCTACAGCATTTTTAATTTTATTATGATATGTATTAAAACTATTTCCCCATTTATTTTTCATTTGATCTATGTCAATGTAACTTTGAGTACTTACTGTATCTGTTAATTTTTTTCCAGTTTGTTTTGCTTTTAATGCGTATGTTCTAGCAAGTACACTTTGTGCCTTTAATGCTTCAAAATTAAATGATGCAGGCATCTCAGATGATACAACTCCTATTAAATAATCAGTCATATTAAGGTTAATTACGCTTCCATTTGACCTATAAACAGTAATTTCTGACACACTAGAATTAGTTGTGTTATTAGAGCTTGTATTATTTGTATTAATGTGCTCTGTATTTACAGATTTTTCTACATTTTTACTAATATTTTGACTGTTATTTACATTTTTCGTAGTTTCATTTACATCATTATTTACTATTATATTGTCATCTATTATTTCTTCATTACCGTAATGTGTAATATATGGAATTCTTGTATCAATGTTTGGAACATATTTCATAGATACTTCATTATTAAAATTATTATTTGTTAGAATAATACTTCCAATTATTATTCCAGAACATGTAAGAACAATTTTATTAAAATTTATTTTTAGATTATTTAAAAATTTCTTTAGTTCCTTTTTAAAATTTGTTTTAGTATTTTTAAAATTCCCAAAGTCATAATTAATATTTAAATCTATATAAAGTGTTTCATTTTTTACTATATAACTATCAAACATATTTATCACCATTACTAATTTGAACACTTTTTTCTTTTAAATACTTGTTATTTAACAAATTATATGTTATATTAATAGAGTAATTTTTATGGCGGAATTGGTGAAGTGGTTAACACGGCAGATTGTGGCTCTGTTATGCAAGGGTTCGACTCCCTTATTTCGCCCCATTTAAGAAATTTACTCACACTATTGTGTGTTAAGTGAAAAAGTTCGTAATACCTGATATTATGGACTTTTTTATTTGCAAAATATGCGTAAGTTCTATATGATAAAACAAATTGATTTAAATGTTAATAACCTAATTTGTAAAGATTAAATAATAATATATTGCAAATAATTTCTAATAGAAAAGATAACAGATTTGATAAAGAAACTCTAACATTATTATCAATAAATACCTAAAAAACAAAAAATATGGTATAATAATTGTGTTTTAAGGAGAGTTTATTATGTTTAAATATAATGAAAAAGATTTATATGATAGATGCGGTGCAATAGATGTGTCGTATGATCCTGAACACAAATCTACTTTTGATGGAGAATTTGCCGAAGTTGGTGGGACTAAAATTCCTATTATGAATTTTCATTTTCAACCATATTCAAAATTTACAAGAGGAATATGTTTAAGAACAATGTTTGGATATATACCGATTGAAAATATAACTCAATTTAGGGATATATTTGATCGTTCTAAATACTGTCAAGATGAGACTGAATGGAGTTTCTTATATGATGAGGAAAGAGCTTCAGAAAAATCTAAAGAACAAGTTAAAAAATTATCTTTAACTTTTGGAAAACATTGGAACGGAAAATAATAATATGTTAAAAAAATTAGTAAATAAAACAAATGAAGAGATAGAACAATCGGCGCAGAAAGCAGTAGATATTATTGATGAAGGTGATTATTATGCTAATGGATTATGTAAAATTAATTTATGTGTTGCTAGTTGTGAAACTATAATTAATGATAAAACACCTTGTCCAAAAGTTATTTATAGACCAAAAGAACCTGGATTTGTAAAAGTAAAAGAGAGAGCAAAATAATAGAATTTTGAACGAGAAATTGTTCTTTTTTTATTGCCCGATTTTTGAAATGAGATGTTTTATGAGTGAAGAATGGATAGAAAGAAAATATGTTCAAGATATATTTTTATTAATAAAACAATTTAGAAGAGTTTTAAAAAATATAAAACGAAGACACAAATATGATTATTGCCTCTGGATTAAAAAAGATAAAGATAATAAATCAAAAATGTATATAAATAAAGAATGTGTTGAATGGTTAAGAAAAGTTTATTTCAATAAAGAAGTACATTACTTAACTTCTGAAATGAATTTTATAAAGAAAAAATATTTGATTTATAAAATAAGTTAGGAATAGATCATAAAAAAAATAAATATGTATCTATTTCATTAAGATTTTTACCATATAAATTTGGTAAAAGTATAAGTGTTATTCATGGTAGCGCTACATAGAATGAGGAAAATTTTTCCTTATCCTATAACTTTTGAAGATGATGAAGTTATATATGTCAAAGAAGAAGGAGTTAAATGGTTGCATGAAAATTATTTTAAAAGAGATTACCTTAAATTGTTAGAAGAATATAAATGGCATTTAGAAATGCAAAAAAAATTTAATATTTTAAAAAAATAATAGATTTGTATTAATTTGTAGAAATATTTGGTATAATATTTTTAGATTTAAAGGGCTAGTACAGACTTTGAACAAGTTTTGTATTGCCCTTTTTTTATACAAGGAGGTATTTATGTTATTTATAGAAGAAGATTTTAAAGAAAATTGGTTGAATTATTCAAGTGATTTTAAAATTTCAGATAAAAGTTCTATTTATTTAGGTCCAAACGGTATTGGAAAAACTACAACGTATAAAGTTATAAAAGAAAAGCATCCATTACTTGGTTTCTTTAGTTATGATGATTGTAAAGAAAGAATTTTAAAAGAAAAAAATAAATTAAAAATATCAATCAGAACTACTGATATTGACAAGCTGAAACTAGAAAAACAAGAGTTAATAGATTCTTTAGATTTAAAAACAAAAGCATTTAAGAAACATGATATAACTAGCGCAACAAAGGCATCAGAATATTCAGATTATTGTAAAGAAGCATACAATGAAAATGAAAACGGTTTGTTGGGATTTGATTCGGTAAATTTGGAAGTTTTATTGAAATATGAATCAGAAGTAAAGAAAAAATTTATTTTACAGAATTCTAAAGATTTATGTAATTTAAAATTGCAGGGTGATGAACTAAATCAGATACGTGATAAATATATTTTAGATTCAATAGAATTATTAGAAAAAGCAATAGATTCAAATGATACTATTTGTCCAGTTTGTGGATATAATCATGAAAAAAATATACTTGAAATTTATCAAATTAGGAAAAAGTCATTTGAAAACAACTTAAATAAATTGATAGATAAATATAGAATTATTACTAAAGAAACAAAAGATAATGTTTATAACGATATATTAGAAATGATGAATTTTGCTTGTGATAATAATATAAATGATATAGTATCTACAAATTATATTTTAATAGGAAACAATATAGATAATATTACTAAATTGATTAATGTAAAAAATAAAATTAAAAAAATAAACGAGGAAATAAAAAGGTTAGAAGTTGAAAGAGAAAATTTCTTTAATAATTTATATTCAAACTGGAATAAAATAAAACCGATTTTATCTAAAGCATTTAAAGAAGATAAAATTACTATTAGCATTAATGCTGTTGAAAAAACTATTGTTTTAAATTTAAAAAGAGATGCTAAAACTTATAGTACAGGAGAATTAAATTATATAGTCTTTTTATTAAATATTTTAGAATTTGAATATAGTAATAAGAGTACAATTGTTCTTGATGATCCTTTAAGCAGTTTTGATATAAAAAGACAATACGAAATAGCGTTTGATATCATTAGTAGATTAATAAGTAATAATAAAAATGTTATAATATTTACTCATAATATTAACCTAGTCAATATTATTAATAGTCAATATCCATCTATATTTGAGTATAAAGCTATAGATATGATTGATAATGTTCTAAAAATATATGATATAAATTTACCTAAAAATGAAAGTATATTGAATATTGAAAACTTATTATCAAGAATTCCAAAGACAAATAAGTATAAAAAGTGGCTTGAATTATTAATAGAGAAAGATCTATGGGATGATGATTGTGAATATCATCAGGTATTTCACTATGACGAAACATATACTTGTCCACTAAATGATTGTAGTAATGATGAATTGGTAAAAATGATTGATGATTTTGATGGTGAGTTTGAAGGGTCAACTTTTGAAGAATTATCACTAGAAAAAATAATTTGTCTAACTGCTTTAAGAGTTTGGATAGAAAAACAGATGAAAGATAATTTTAAAGGTAGCTTTTCAGGAATTAATCAGCTTTTCCCAAAAATAAATCATTACTTTAATCATAAAGATATGTGGATAAATAATTTAGATATAGAAAGAGAAGATTTAGTGAGGAAAAAGGTATTATTAAATCAGAATGATCATTACAAAAGTCAGATCATACCATTTCATTATGCACTTAGTATTTCATGTGATGATATGGCAAATGAATTGTTAGAATTAAAACAAATATTAAAAATACCAGTTGGGGTTTGACAAAAGATATGCTATAATTAGTTCATCAAGTATTACTAACTTGGTTGCAAAACTCATTAGTTTATTGCCCTATTTAAGAAATTTTGCTCATTAATTGAACTTTGTCAATACTCTGAGGAAGAGTTTATCTCTTCCTTTTGCTTTATACAAGAAAAGGTGTCAACTATCAAGCAAAGAAAACTTGTTTATTGGTCTATTAATGAAATAAATTTTTTTATAGAATTTTTCTTTTTTATATTGTAAATTTTGTTTTTGTTTTGTATTAATTGTGGTATATTAGTAATAATAGTAGTAGAGGTTTGTATGAAAAAAAATAGAATTATTGTAGTATCTTTAATATCTCTTGGAATTATTTTTATATTTGGGATAAGTTTTTATTTAATATTTTGTAATAAGTTTTATGTTTTAGACTTTAAAAAGGAAGTAACAATTAATTATAAGGAAAAATTTAATCCAACTTACGGAACTGTTAAATATGGTAATGTATTTTTTAAAAAAGATGTAAGTCATAATTATAAAGGAAATGTTGATATAAATAAACTTGGAAAATATCAAATAAAGTATTATTATAAATATAAAAAAAATAGGTATATTTTGATTCAAACAGTTTATGTGAAAGATTTAGAGAAACCTGTTTTAAATATTGAAGGGGAAGAACTTAAATATTGTCCTAACGGAAAATTAAAAACATATAATTATAGCGCTAATGATAATGTTGATGGTGATATTACTTCAAAAGTTAAAGTTGAATTAAAAGATAATTATATTATCTTTAGTGTTGATGATAATAGTGGTAATAACATTGTTGCTAAAAGGAAAGCTGTACCTAATGATAATGAATCGCCTAAGTTGACATTAAATGGTAATCAATATATAACAATTTATAAGGATACTTTTTATAAAGATCAAGGAGTAACTGCAGTTGATGATTGTGATGGTGATTTAACTAGTTCTATTAATGTTTCTGGAAATGTTGATGTTTCAAAAGCAGGGACATATGTAATTAAATATTCTGTTAAAGACAGTAGTAATAATATGTCAACAATAGAAAGAAAAGTAACGGTAAAAGAAAGATATATCGCACCTCCTGTATCTGGTGGAAAAGTTGCATATCTTACATTTGATGATGGGCCAGGTGAATATACTAATAAACTTCTTGATATATTAAAAAAATATAATGTTAAAGTAACATTTTTTGTGACAAATCAAAGTTATTCGATTGGTTATGATAGTGCAATTAAAAGGGCATTTGATGAAGGACATACAATAGCGCTTCATTCATATACACATAATTATAGTTATATTTATGCATCTGAATCAAATTACTTTGAAGATTTGACAAATATACAAAATAAAGTTAAAAATATAACTGGTTATACAAGTACTATAATAAGATTTCCTGGTGGAAGTTCTAATACAGTAAGTAGATTTAATAGAGGCATTATGACAAGGCTTGCAAATGAAGTAACAAATAGAGGATTTACATATGTAGACTGGAATGTTTCTAGTGGTGATGCTGGTGGAACAACTGATACAGCAAAGGTATATGAAAATGTAATTAATGGTATAAATAGTCATAATGTTTCAGTAGTTCTTCAACATGATATAAAAGAATTTAGTGTAAATGCAGTAGAAGATATAGTAAAATATTGTATAAACAATGGAATAGAACTTCGTCCATTGACACCTAATGGTCCAACTGCTCATCATGGTATTAATAATTAATGATACTTTATAAATATTTATATTAAAAGGAGAATTGTGAAAAATTTATTAATTGCGGGAGTCGCTAAATCAGGTAAATCAACAATATGCGAGAAAATTTGTGAAGAGGAAAAATATAATCACATTCCATTTGATTATATAACTGCCTCTATTAAAAGAAATTATCCAGAATGGGGAGTAAAAAGTGATGTAATAATTAATGATACAAGTAAAATATTATGTACACTTTTTAAAACAATAACGGATATTATTAATGATACTGATGAAAAGTTTATTATTGATTGCGCTCATATATATCCACATGATATAGTAAATAAATTAGATTTAAATAAATGGAAAATAATTTTTGTTGGTTATCCTAATATTGATGTAGATGAAAAAGTTAAGAATATTAGAAAATATGATATCAATGGATGGACTACAAAAAAGAGTGATGGTGAGTTAAAGGTTATAATAAATAAATTAAAGGAAATAAGCAATATTATTAAACAAGAATGTGACAAATATAATTTTACATTTATAGATACAAGTAATAACTTTGAATATGTTATAAATAATATATCTAAATAATTAACTTATGTTATAATTATTAAAAATAGAGGTGATTATTTAGTGGATATAACAAAAAAAGTTATAATTGATTCTTTTAAAGAACTTGCTAGTAAAAAGAATGTATCTGATATAACAGTAAAAGAAATAACTGATAAATGTGGACTTAAAAGACAAACCTTTTATAATCATTTTAAGGATAAATATGATTTAATAAAATGGATATATTTAAATGAGGTTATTTTAAAAATAGAAAATGATGATAATTGGACAGAAAAATATAAAGAAATATTTAAGTATTTTATTGAGAATAAACAGATGGTATTAAATATTTATAATTGTGAAGCACAAAATTATCATTTTTAGAAGCATTAGAAGCACAAGCAGAGTTAGATGAAAAATAAAAAAAGTAAAAGTTCTTTTATGCTATAATATTTTTAGGAGGCTAACTATAAAAAGTCAATAGCTTTTTGTAGTAGTTATAAATTGGAAAA
>ERZ857965.516-NODE-516-length-54709-cov-8.570315_pt1 | contig 54709 bp, 46 predicted proteins | sample MGYA00519758_ERZ857965 | MGnify/ENA primary metagenome ERZ857965 (study PRJEB31778, sample SAMEA3449381) | human gut metagenome | biome: human gut; feature: human-associated habitat; material: faeces | place: United Kingdom | collected 2010/2012 ... | reverse complement strand
GTTCTGCTGCCTTATGCAAGAAATAAAAAATGGAATTGATAGAACCCACCTTAAAACGACACGATCATGATGAATTGGATGAGAAATCTGTTGGTTGCAGCCGCCGCGTTTCTGGCTGCGGGATGTGAGCGCTCCGACGGGGAGCGCGGCTCGGGAGGCGAGGTGTCGCCGCAGGTGCTGGCGGCTTTTGCCGAGCGTTACCCCGGTGCGCAGAACGTAAGTTGGAGCATGAAGGGCGACTATGCCGTGGCGGACTTCTACTGGACGGGAACCCGTGCGGCGCTCTCCACGAACTGCTCGGCCTGGTTCGGCAATGCCGACGGGCGCTGGACGATGACCGAGACGGAGATCCGTTTCGAAGCCCTCCCGCAGGCGGTCAGGGAGGCCTTTGCCGCAAGCGAATATGCCTCGTGGCGGGTCGATGACCGGGTGGACGTACTCTACCGTGCGGGCGATGTCGAGCCAGAGATCTACGTCATCGAGGTCGAACAGGGCGGCCGCGAGATGGACCTCTATTACTCGCCCGACGGCGTGCTGGTGAAGTGTGTGGCCGACGCGGACCCCGACTGCGACTACGGCGATTTCATCCCGGCCGAGCCTGCGGCCTCGATCGGGGAGTATATCCGGACGCACTATCCTTCGGCCCGTGTGATCGACGTCGATGCAGAGTCAGAGGGGACGGAGGTCGAGATTCTCGACGGCGGCGTGAAGCGCGAACTCTTCTTCGACCGCGGCGCGGCGTGGCAGTATACCAAGACCGGGGTGCGCCGTGCCGACCTGCCCGAAGCCGTGACGGCTGCCTGGGCCGCTTCGGAGTATGCCGAGGCGCGCGGTTATCGGCTCGACGACGCGGATCTGTACGAGACGGTCTCCGAGGGGACCTTCTACCGCCTGGAGCTCGAGTCGCGCAACGGCGACGTGAAGATCCGGATTACGCCCGAGGGCGAGGTGTCGCTCCATGAACCCTCCGTGGGAGGCGCCGGTGTCGCGGCGGAGATCGAGGCCTTCATCCGGGAGAACTATCCGGGCGCCTCGATCGTGGAGAAGGACAGCGACGACGGGATGCTCGAGGTGGAGATCCGCCACGAGGGGCGCGAGAAGGAGCTGCTCTTCAACGGGGCCGGAGCGTGGGTGAGGACCTCGTGGGAGGTGCGCCGTGCCGAACTGCCCGAAGCGGTGACGGCTGCCTGGGCCGCTTCGGAGTATGCCGGATGGGAGTTCGACGGCGCGGATTATCTTCAGACTCCCGACGGTGCATGGTATGCCCTCGAGCTGGAGGAGGAGCGGACGGACCGTGAGGTGACGCTTCGCATCGCGGAGGACGGTACGATTCTCGGCTGACGGAACCTGGGACGCAAACCGGTGCGGGACCTGCCTTTGATGAGGCGGGCCCCGCACCGCTCCTTTTACCGCTTACCCTTTTGCCTCTCCTGCCGGTCCATGGACCGGCTGATGGCGAAGGGGATGGCCAGGAAGAGCAGTGTGCCCGAGGCGACGAGTGCCGTGTAGGTGGCCGGGCTCCCGACGGGCAGTTGCGAGGGCGGGAAGAAGGTCACGGCGAACGAGAAGAGCACGGCCAGCAGGCCGCCTCCGGCGATGATCCAGATCCCGGCGCGTCCGCCCGGCACGCGGTAGCTGCGGGGCAGGTCGGGCTGAGTGTAGCGCAGGCGGATGGCTGCGGCGTACATCATCATGTACATGATCAGGTAGAGTCCGATGGTCAGGGCGCTGAGCAGGAAGAAGGCCACGTTCACGTTCTTCATCACGATGTAGAGCGACGAGAGCAGCGTCACGAGCGCCCCCTGGATGAGCAGGATGTTGATCTGCACGCCGTTGCGGTTCGTTTTGCCGAGCACCCGGGGCAGCCGCCCTTCCCGGGCTGTCCAGAGCAGGCCGCGGCTCGGTCCGGAGATCCACGAGAGGATGCCGGCCAGTGCTCCGAAGGTGACGAGCAGCCCCATGACGTTGGTCATCCACCCGATGCGGTAGTGGTCGAAGACGATGCGGAAGGTGACGAACAGGCCTGCCTGGAGGTCGATCTGTTCGTAGGGCGTGATGACGGCTACGGCCAGGGCGCCGAGCGTGAAGAGGCTGAACGAGATCAGGGCGGCAAGGAACATGGCCCGCGGGAACTGCGACTGCGGCCGTTTCAGTTCGGGGGCGTGCACGGCGTGGACCTCGACACCGGCGAAGAGCAGCAGGATGCCGGCCAGGAAGGCGATGTCGCTCATGCCCGAGATGTGGGGGAACAGGCGCGGGTGCACGTGGTGCGCGGCGTCGGTCCCGACTACCTGGGTGACCGAGGCGGGGATGTGTTCGAAGGCGATTCCGTTGCCCCCGGCCAGCCAGATGACGGCCATCAGGACGATGACGATGCCGGGCAGGACCGTGCCGACGAGAAACCCGCGGCTCGTGAAGTCGGTGAGCGCCGTGGTGCCGCGGAGGGTGATCCAGGTTGCGAACCAGTACATGGCGATCGAGAAGCACCCCACGAAGATCCCGTTCTCGGCCAGTGCCGGGAGACCGGCCATGTAGGCGGCCGAGGCGGCGGCGAATCCCAGCACGGTGGGGTACCAGACGACGTTCTGGATCCACTGCAGGAAGATGGCCGTGAAGCCCAGGTGGGGGTTGAAGGCCTCCTTGACCCAGGTGTAGACACCGCCTCCGCGGGAGGCGAAGGCGCTGCCCAGTTCGGCACTCACGAGTGCCGCGGGAATCAGGAAGAGGAACGTGGCGAAGAAGATGTAGAAAAACATGGTGAGCTCCTCCTGCGCCATCATCGGGAGTCCGCGCAGGCTGATGACTGCAGCTGCGGTCATCAGGGCGAGCTGCGAGGTCGAAATGCGTTTGTCTTTGGCCATGGTTCGGTATGTTGTGCAAATGCTTCGAGACCTGCAGTTTTCATGCCGCGGAGATTCTTCCGGCCCCGTCGGCGGCACGTTCCGGCGGAAATGAAGGGCGAAAGGATCGATTTTTCCCGGCGGCGATGTCCGGAACCGTTATTTTGCGTATCTTCGTGGTGAAATCGGCGGGACTGTGCCTTGGTCCTTTACGGGCCTTCCGGCCGGAAAAGTTCGAAAACGATGAAAAGACGATTGGAACTTCTCCTGACGCTGTTTCTGGCGGCGGGATGGATTGCGTGTGCGATGGCCCGGATGACCGGTTCCGCACCCGAAAGGACGGAGGCTCCGGCCAAGGCGCCGGGTGTGACGCGGTTGGTGACCTACAATGTCGGGGTCTTCAACAAATACATCCGGGACGACTATCGGCTTGTTGCCGACATGATGCGCGAGATCGGCGCCGATGCCGTCTGTCTCAACGAACTGGACAGCTGTGCCGTCCGGACGCGGGGCGTTTTCCAACTCGAACGGGTCGCCGGGCTGATGGGCGGCTGGGACTTCTGCTACGGTCCCGCCATGCCGTTCCAGGGCGGCGCCTACGGCGAAGGGGTCATGACGCGCGAGCCGGCGGTCCGCAAATTCTTCGTGCCGCTGCCGCAGGCCGGCGGAGCCGAGCCGCGCGTGCTGGCGGTCGTCGAGCTTCCGCGTTTCGTGATCGCCACTACCCACCTGGACCATGTCTCGGCCGAGGCGCAGGTCGAGCAGGTGCGCGAGATCAACCGGGTGATGCGCGAACGCTACGGGCGGAGCGTGAAGCCGGTCTTCCTCGGCGGCGACCTGAATGCCGAGCCCGGCTCGGAGACGCTGCGCGAGTTGCGGCGCGCCTGGCGGGTGCTCTCGGGAACCGATGCCGGGACCTATCCGTCGGACGGACCGACGGTCTGCATTGACTACTTTCTGCAACTCGACAACGGTGTGGCATGCGATGTGGTGGATGCCCGGGTGTTGGACCGCTTCCGTGCGGGCGACGTGAGCAGGGCATCGGACCATCTGCCCGTGATGCTCGACATAAAACTGGAATAGGACGATGAAACGGATCTGTCTGTCATGCTTGTTGCTGTTGCTCGCCGTGCCGTGTGCGGTGCGGGCGCAGCAAACCTCGGGATACCCGGTGTCGGGTCGTGTGATCGACCGCCTGACGCGCCAGCCGGTCGCCTATGCTTCGGTCGTGGTGCAGGGCGAGGAGCAGCGGGGCGCCTCGACAGACTCCACCGGCCGGTTTGTCATCGAACGGGTACGCCCCGGCATCCAGCGGTTCGTCGCCTCCTCGGTCGGATACAAGGGCTATGTCAGCCCCGAGTTCCTCGTCTCGGCCGCTACGCCCTTCGTGGAGATCGAGCTCGAGGAGGATGCCACGCAGGTCGAGGCCGTGACGGTCCGTCCCTCGCCTTTCCGGGCGACGGTCGAGAGCCCCGTGGGGCTGAACGTCATCGGGGTCCGCGAGATCGAGAAGAGCCCCGGTTCGAACCGCGACATCTCGCGCATCGTGCGCTCCTATCCCGGCGTGGCCTTCTCGCCGGTGGGCTACCGCAACGACCTGATTGTGCGCGGCGGCGGCCCGTCGGAGAACAAGTTCTTCATGGACGGCATCGAGATCCCGAACATCAACCACTTTGCCACGCAGGGCGCCACGGGCGGTCCGGTGAGCATCGTCAATGCCGACCTGATCCGCGAGATCAACTTCTACACCGGGGCCTTCCCGGCCGACCGGGCCGGGGCGTTGAGCTCCGTGCTCGACTTCAAGCTCCGCGATGGCAATGCCGAGCGGCAGACCTTCAAGGCGACGCTCGGCGCCTCGGACGCCGGGATCAGCGGCAGCGGCCACATCGGCGACAGGACGACCTACCTCTTCTCGCTCAGGCAGTCCTACCTGCAGCTGCTCTTCAAGATGCTGGGGCTCCCGTTCCTGCCGAACTACATCGACGGGCAGGTAAAGGTCAAGACCCGCTTCTCGGAGCGCGACGAGCTGACCTTTCTGGCGCTGGCCGGCATCGACAACATGAAGCTCAACGTCGATGAGAAGGGCGAGGATGCCGAGTACCTGCTGAGCTATCTGCCGCGCATCCAGCAGGAGACCTTCACGGTCGGTGCCTCGTGGCAGCACTATGCCGGGAAGCACGTGCAGACGGTAACCCTGAGCCACAACTACCTGAACAACCGCAACCTGAAGTATCGCGGCAACGACGACTCCTCGGAGGAGAACCTCACGCTGCGCCTGCGTTCCGTGGAGCAGAAGAGCACGCTGCGGGCCGAGAACCGCAGCTATCTCGGACAGTGGACCCTGCGCGAAGGGGCGGAACTCAACTATTCGGACTACACGAACCGCACCTTCCAGCGCCTCTATACCGACGAAGCCCGCACGGCCGACTACCGCACCGACCTGGGCATCTTCGGCTGGGGGCTCTTCGTCGGAGCCGACTACTCCTCGGAAAACAAGCGCTTCACCGCATCGGCCGGGGTGCGGGCCGACGCGTGCGACTACTCCTCCCACATGTCCCGGCCGTGGCACCAGCTTTCGCCGCGCGCCTCGCTGTCGTATGTGCTGGGCGGGGGATGGAAGATCAGCGGCAGCGCCGGACTCTACTACCAGCTGCCGCCCTATACGGCACTCGGCTACCTCGATGCCGGGCAGTATGTGAACCGCGACCTGCGCTACCTGCGTGTCGGGGCGGTGAGTGCCGGTGTAAGCTGGCACCTGCGCGACCGGCTGGTCCTCTCGCTCGAGAACTTCTACAAAGGATATGACGACGTGCCCCTGTCGCTCGCCGACGGGATTCCGCTCTCGTGCAAGGGCAACGACTACGGCGTGGTGGGCAATGAGGCGCTCGTCTCTTCGGCCGAAGGACGCGCCTACGGCGTGGAGGCCATGGCCCGCTGGCAGATTCCCGGGCGGGTGAACATCGTGGGGTCGGTGACGCTCTACCGCAGCGAGTACCGCAGCGACGGCTCGTCGCCGTGGATCGCCTCGGCGTGGGACAACCGCTTCGTGGTGAACGTCAGCGGAACGTACGACCTGCCCCGCAACTGGAGCATCGGCGCGAAGCTGAGCGCCGTGGGCGGGGCCCCCTATACGCCTTACGATGCCGACAAGTCGTCGCTCGTCGAGGCGTGGGATGCGCAGGGACGCCCCTACTATGACTATGCGCGCTACAATGCTGAACGGCTCGACGCCTTTGCGCAGCTCGACCTGCGCATCGACAAGATCTTCTACTTCAAGGGGTGCATGCTGGGGTTCTACATCGACCTGCAGAACGTCACGGTGAGCAAACTCCGGCAGCCCGACGTGCTGATGTCCACGGGCGAGATCCTCAATCCCGAGGATCCGGTCTCGGAGCAGCGCTACAAAATGAAGGTGCTCCGGCAGGAGAGCGGCACGCTGCTGCCCTCGATCGGCATCACGGTGGAGTTCTGACCCCTGCCCTGTGCGTGTGCTTCCGGCGGGTCGCAGACTCTGTGTGCCGCGCGGTTCCGTCACGGTCGCGGCACATCGTGCGTGTTGCCGCGGCGTGGCCGGGACGGCATGAAAAAGCGGCAGGGGATCTCGCGATTGCCTGCCGCCTCCGGAGGATGGCCCTCCTAAACTACTAACCCAAACTTAAATAAATGAAGAAACCTCACTGCGGTTGCTGTGCCGCAGTTGCTTCAGGAATGGGCAAAGTGCGTGCCAACGAAGAGCCGCCGGGGATCGGAATCCTTCGGCGGCTCGCTTCATTCTATTCTTATGTCCGTGGGGGATATTTTCCCTCCGGGTCCCGCCTTTGCGGCGGCTTTTTCAGGAAACGGTTGCCCGTATTGGCGTAGATCACCGCTGCGACGGCGCCGATCGCCAGCCAGATCATGCCGGCAGCTCCGAACCCCTGGTGAGGGTGGATTTTGTCGGCGCCCATTAGGAGCATGCAGACGGCGCAGTAGAACATCAGTTTGCCCATGAAACGACACAGCGCCTTTTCGTCGTAACGTGCGCGTTCCTCCTTCGGCATCGTATTGTAGCCGGCGATCAGCCGCGCTCCGCGGCCCAGGAAAAAGATGACTCCGAGTACGAGGAAAAACACGGCGAAGATGCCGTAGAGGACAAGCCCGAATCCCATCTTCGCTGCCGGTTACCGGAAGACACCCGTGTAGGTCGCGGGCGAGAGGGCGCGCAGTTCCTGCTTCACCGTCTCGGCCACGTCGAGCGTCTCGATGAAGGCGGCGATCGCCTCGCGCGTGATGTGGGTGTTGGTGCGTGTCAGGGCCTTCAGCGCCTCGTAGGGCTTCGGATAGCCCTCGCGGCGCAGGATCGTCTGTATGCCCTCGGCCACGACGGCCCAGTTCTGCTCCAGGTCGCGGTCCAGCGCCTCGCGGTTGAGGATCACCTTGCCCAGCCCCTTCATGAGCGACTGCAGGGCGATCACGGCGTGGGCCACGGGCACGCCGATGTTGCGCAGCACGGTCGAGTCCGTCAGGTCACGCTGCAGGCGCGAGACGGGGAGTTTCGACGAGAGGTGCTCGAAAATGGCGTTGGCGATGCCGAAGTTGCCCTCGGCATTCTCGAAATCGATGGGGTTCACCTTGTGGGGCATGGCGCTCGAGCCGACCTCGCCGGCCTTGATGCGCTGCTTGAAGTACTCCATCGAGATGTAGGTCCACATGTCGCGCGAGAGGTCCACAAGGATCGTGTCGATGCGCTTCATGCAGTCGAAGATCGCCGCCAGGTTGTCGTAGTGCTCGATCTGCGTGGTGTATTGCGAGCGGCTCAGCCCGAGGGTATCGCCGACGAACCGGTTGGCGAAAGCCACCCAGTCGATCGAGGGATAGGCCGCATGGTGGGCGTTGAAGTTGCCCGTGGCGCCGCCGAACTTGGCCGGGATGGCGATCGCATGGAGCATGGCCAGCTGCTTCTCGAGCCGCTCGACGAAGACCATGAACTCCTTGCCGAGGGTCGTGGGCGAGGCGGGCTGCCCGTGCGTGCGTGCCAGCATCGGCACGTCGTGCCACTCCCTGGCGAAGGCGGCCAGCTTGTCGCGCACCTCCTCGACGGCGGGGTAGTAGACCCCCGTGAGGGCCTCCTTGAGCGAGAGGGGGATCGATGTGTTGTTGATGTCCTGCGAGGTGAGTCCGAAGTGTACGAACTCCTTGTATGCGGAGAGCCCCAGCGCATCCATCTTCTCCTTGATGATGTACTCGACGGCCTTTACGTCGTGGTTGGTGACGGACTCGATCTCCTTGACACGCAGCGCGTCGGCCTCGGAGAAGTCGGTGTAGAGCCGGCGCAGGTCGGTGAAGCGGGCGTGGTCGATGCCCTCAAGCTGCGGCAGCGGCAGCTCGCACAGGGCGATGAAGTATTCGATCTCGACGCGGATGCGGTAGCGGATCAGTGCCGCTTCCGAAAAATAATCTGCAAGTTTTTCCGTTTTGTTACGGTAGCGCCCGTCTACGGGCGAAATGGCTGTGAGCGGGGTTATCATGGTCGTGTGGTGATTTTTGCTTTCCGGCACCAAAATTACGACATTTATTGAAATCCGCATAATTTTCCCTACCTTTGTAGGGCTGTAACTCGAAAAACGAACGATGAAATATCTGATGGCAGTCATCGACGCACTCGTGGGGTTCGTACAGCGGAACCCGCTGACCGTGCTCGTCATTCTGATCCTGGCGCTGGGTGCTCCGGCGCTGCTGAAGGGTATTGCACTATTCATACTGTATTTTATTATGGGATTCGTTCTGCTGCTCGTCGCGGGCGTGCTTCTCTTCCGCTGGCGGATCTACCGCATGCGCAAGGAGATGGAGGAGCGTTTCGGCGAGGGATTCGGCGGTGCCGCGGGCGGCTTCGATCCCCGCGGCTTCGGGGCGCGGCAGCGGCCTCCGAAGCAGGAGCGCGAGGGTGAGGTGAAGGTCTACCGCACGTCCGACGCCCCCGAGAAGCGCGTGTCGGAAAAGGTCGGCGACTACGTCGATTTCGAAGAGACCAAGGAGTGACCATGTTGAAGGTATTCGAACTCATAGGGCGCTATTTCATGCTGATGGGGAAGGTCTTTTCCCGTCCCGAGAAGGCCGCCATCTACCGCCGGAGGATCATCTACGAGATGGAGGCCCTCGGCGTGAACTCCATCGGGCTGACGGCCATCATCTCGATCTTCATCGGTGCGGTCATCACGCTCCAGATGTCGATCAACCTCGACTCGCCGTTCATCCCGCAGTCGCTCATCGGCTATGCCACGCGCGAGACGATGATCCTCGAGTTCTCATCGGCCGTCGTGGCGCTGATCCTGGCCGGCAAGGTCGGCTCGAGCATCGCCTCGGAGATCGGCACGATGCGCATCACCGAGCAGATCGACGCCCTGGAGATCATGGGGGTCAATTCGGCCTCGTACCTCATCCTGCCGAAGATCGTGGCGTCGATGATCTTCTTTCCCTTCCTGACGATCCTCTCGATCCTGATCGGCGTCATCGGCGGCTGGCTCATCGCCGCAGCCACCGGAATCATGATCCCGGCCGACTATGTCGATGGCCTGCTGATGGACTTCCGCCCCTATTCAATCACCTACACGCTCATCAAGACCGTCTTCTTCGCCTACATCATCACCTCGATCTCGGCCTTCTACGGCTATTACGCCCGCGGCAACTCGCTCGAGGTGGGCGCCGCATCGACGCGCGCCGTGGTGGCCAGCTCGATCGTGATCCTGCTTTTCGACCTGATCCTGACGCAAGTGCTGTTGATATGATACGAGCCGAACATATCGTCAAGTCGTTCGACGGACGCACGGTCCTCGACGATATCTCGGTCGAGTTCGAGACCGGGAAGACCAATCTGATCATCGGGCGCAGCGGCTCGGGCAAGACCGTGCTGCTGAAGACCCTCGTGGGGCTGCACGAGCCCGATGCGGGCGACGTCTGGTACGACGACGTGAACTTCACGCGGCTGGGCTTCCGCGAGCGCAAGACGATCCGCAAGGACATCGGGATGATCTTCCAGGGCGGGGCGCTGCTCGACAGCTCGACCGTCGAGGAGAACGTCAAGCTGCCGCTCGACCTCTTTACCTCGAAGAGCGAACGCGAGAAGATGGAGCGGGTGAACTTCTGCCTGCAGCGCGTGCGGCTCGAGAACGCCAATCGCCTCTACCCGGCCGAGTTGTCGGGCGGCATGATCAAGCGGGTGGCCATCGCCCGGGCCATCGTCATGAACCCGCGCTATCTGTTCTGCGACGAGCCCAACTCGGGCCTCGACCCGCAGACCTCGATCGTCATCGACAACCTGATCCACGAGATCACCCAGGAGTACGGCATCACGACGATCGTCAATACGCACGACATGAACTCCGTGATGGAGATCGGCGAGAAGATCGTATACATCCACAACGGCCGCAAGTGGTGGGAGGGAACCAAGGACGATATCCTGCACGCCGACAATCCGGAACTGAACGATTTCGTCTTCGCCTCGGCTATGGCCAAGCGCGCCAAGGCGGCGGGCATTCATTAAAAAATTTACGATTTTTATTGCGTAAAATTTAGAAAGTGTGTACTTTTGCGCGTGGAAAAACGACGCGAGTTTTTTACTAACAAATAAATCAAAACATTATGGCAACTATTAAGATTGGTATCAACGGCTTCGGTCGTATCGGCCGTATGGTTTTCCGTGCTGCCTGCACGCAGACTGACAAGTACGAGATCGTAGGCATCAACGACCTCTGCCCGGTAGACTACCTGGCCTATATGCTGAAGTACGACACGATGCACGGCCAGTTCAAGGGCGAGATCAACTACGACCTCGAGAAGAGCCAGCTGATCGTGAACGGCCACGCCATCCGCGTAACCGCCGAGAAGGATCCCGCAAACCTGAAGTGGAACGAGGTGGGTGCCGAGTACGTCGTTGAATCGACGGGTCTGTTCCTGACCGAGGAGAAGGCTCAGGCTCACATCGCAGCCGGTGCCAAGTACGTTGTTATGTCGGCTCCCTCGAAGGACGCTACGCCGATGTTCGTATGCGGCGTGAACACCGATACCTATGCTGGCCAGAAGATCGTTTCGAACGCATCGTGCACCACGAACTGCCTCGCCCCGATCGCCAAGGTTCTGAACGACAAGTTCGGCATCACCGACGGTCTGATGACGACGGTTCACTCGACCACCGCTACGCAGAAGACCGTAGACGGTCCCTCGATGAAGGACTGGCGTGGTGGCCGTGCCGCTTCGGGCAACATCATCCCCTCCTCGACCGGCGCTGCCAAGGCCGTAGGTAAGGTGATCCCCTCGCTGAACGGCAAGCTGACGGGTATGTCGATGCGTGTTCCGACCCTCGACGTATCGGTTGTTGACCTGACCGTAAACCTCGCCAAGCCGGCGAAGTACGATGAGATCTGCGCTGCCATGAAGGAGGCTTCGGAAGGCGAGCTGAAGGGTGTGCTGGGCTACACCGAGGAGGCTGTCGTTTCGTCGGACTTCTTGGGCGATCCCCGTACGTCGATCTTCGACAAGGCTGCCGGTATCGCTCTGACCGACACCTTCGTGAAGGTTGTTGCATGGTACGACAACGAGTGGGGTTACTCGAACAAGGTCCTCGACCTGATCTCGGTGATGAAGGCTTACAACAAGTAGTCTGACCCGCAAAAGACCATAGTTGGAGGGATCCGCTTCGCCGGATCCCTCTTTTTTTTGCGATGCTCCCGGGCACAAGACCGGAAGCATCGCTGTGTTTTGCTCTCGGCCGGAACGGGCAGGACGGGCGGGGCGGATGGGGACGGACGGCATGAAAGGATACGTCCCGCAGTTTCCAAATCGGAACTGCGGGACGTATCGCTTGGGAAAACTGTCGCCGGACGTCGGCCGACGCAGGCCTTTCCTTATTGGACTTTTGTCGCTTCGCCCGGCAGCGGGGTCGCCTCGAGACGGCGGTTGGCGTCACGGATCAGTTCGGCGGTCGTGTCGTCGTCGTAGACGCAGTAGAAGCCCTGCGGCTCGTGGGCCGGGTCGCAGCAGAAATCGTCGCCGCGCTGCCAGTTGTGGTGGGCCGGACGCGCCTCGCCGGCCCAGCCCCAGAAGTTGCAGCCGGCCAGCAGTCCGCCTTCGGCTTTCGAGCCGATGACCCGGTCGAGCAGGTCGGTATAGTATGCGTCGCGCAGGCGGGTCGGTGTGCCTCGGTCGAAGCGGACGCTGTCGCGCGGGAATCCGAACTCCTCGACGACCACCGGCTTGTTGAGCCGCTCGGCGATGTCGAGGTGGCACTCCAGGTACTCGCGGGTCAGCTGCCGGGCGTTGTCGAACTCCTCGTCGAGGTGCCCGGCCGTGGCCCACTGCCAGTTGTAGGGCCAGATGTGGAGATTGACATAGGAGATCTCGGGGAAGGCGTGGATGCGCTCGGTCAGCAGCGTGTCCACTTCGCAGCCGAACAACCCCTCCGAGCCGGTCGAGATCATGTGGTTGGGATCGAGCGAGCGGATCAGGCGGGCCGTGGAACCGATCCAGCGGGCGAACTCCTCCTTGTTCTCATCGCTGAATGCGCGGGGTTCGTTGCAGATCTGCCATGAGAAGATGGCGGGATCCTCGCTGTACTTCCGGTTCGTGTAGCGGTTCGTACGGCCGACGATGAAGCGCACGTGGTCGGCGAACATCTCCCGGGCCCGCTCGTTGGGGATGAAGCCGGCGACATATTCGCGGAAGGGGTTCCATCCATCAATCCCCGGGATTGGGGCCTTCTCCTCGCCGGCCCACATGAGGTATTGCGAGTAGCCTCCGGACCACTCCCACGAGTTGGTGAGGTAGAGTACGACCTTCATGTCGCGGCGTGCTGCCTCGCGCATAAAGTAGTCCAGCCCGTCGAGCAGTGCATCGTCGTACTCGCCCGGTGCGGTCTGCAGGATGGGCTCGATCTTGCAGGGTACGCCCTCCTCGCCGTCGGCACCCACCAGCACGCGGAGGTTCGTCACGCCGCGGTCACGCAGTGCGTCGAGCTCGCGGGCCAGACGCCCGCGGTCGCCGTCGGGACCCTGCGATCCGAGGATGGGGCCATACCAGAAGTTGGTGCCGATGAAGTAGTAGGGCTTGTCGTTGAGCAGGAACTGTCCGTTTTCGACCCGGACGAAGGAGTCGGCCGCCGTGTCGGCCGTGCCGCAGCCCGAAAGGGCTATTCCCGCCAGCAGCATGAGGGGTAGCAGTTTCGTTTTCATCGTTGTCGTGAAGTTTTTTTGTTGAGGGTTTCGGCTGCGGGTCACTTGCCGTCGGCTGCCACGCGCAGCTCGATCGAGGCTCCCGACCATTGGTTGATCCGGCGCTTTTCGCTCCGTATGCGCCGGCCGTTGCAACTGATGCGCAGTTCGATGTCGAAGGGTCTCGTGGCGTCGATATCGTTGTCCGCAGGCAGCGTGTGGGGGATGATGTAGACGTAGAGCATGAGGTGGTCGCAGGGGTCGGTCGTCAGTGCGATGTGCCGCCGTCCGGCCTGCGTGGCGGGCGGCTCCTTGAGGTTGGCCCCGACGGGGACGATCTCCGAGGAGGCCGAGGCGAACCCCGTGCGGTTGTCCGCGGCGTCGAAGCAGCCGCACATCAGTGCGACGTTGTAGCGCCACCAGCCTTCGTAGCGGCTGGTGACCTCGATCGTGAATCCTCCCCCTTTGTCTGCCATATTCCACAAATATAATACAACTCGTGCGCAATGCCAAATTTCCGGGGGTGCGAATCGGATGATGACGCTAAAACTCGCGGTTTTCTTTGCAGTTGTCCTATTTTTTAGTAACTTTGCGCACTAAATGCGTACAAATGGAGGTAGCTGAAGGATATTCGATTGCCTACCGAGGCCTTAAAAACGGGACCCACGAGTTCCGTTTCGAGGTCGGCAAACCGCTGTTCGAGGCCTTCGAAAGTTCGGAGATCAAGGACGGACGGTGTGTCGTCGAGGTCACGCTCGAGCGGGGCGAGACGATGCTTACGGCCGATGTCCGCATCACGGGCCATGTGGTGGTCGCCTGCGACCGCTGCCTGGAGGATTGCCGCATCCCGATTGACTTCGAGGGGCAGCTGCTGGTGAAGTTCTCCGACGAACCGCGCGAGTATGACGGCGAGGTGCTTTGGCTCCTGCCGGGCGAGGACGAGGTGGATCTTTCGCAGTACATCTACGAGAGCATCGTACTGTCGCTGCCCTACCAGCGCGTGCACCCCGAGGGAGAGTGCGATCCCGAGATGCTCAAGCGTTTCCGGATCGTCTCCGACGAGGAGTTCTCGGCTATCGAGAACCGGGCCGAGGAGCACGCCGTTCCCGAAGGAGAGTGGGCCAAGCTGGCGGCGCTGCGCGAACGGATGGAGGCCGACGAAGCGGAGGAAAACGGCGGCACAAAATAAAAGGTACAGAAATACGTTAAACTCATAATACAAGTAGTAAAATGGCACATCCTAAACACAAAATCTCGTCGACGCGACGCGATAAGCGCAGAACCCACTACAAGGCTGTCGTTCCGACGGTCGTAACCTGCTCGAACTGCGGTGCTTCGGTGCTCTATCACCGTGTATGCCCCGAGTGCGGATTCTACCGCGGTAAGCTCGCCATCGAGAAGAAGGCCGACGAATAGGCCGGCACGAAAGAGGACTCCCTGCTGGAGGGACTGCCTCTTTTTTAGTATAAGCGCGGCTTTCGGCCCGCGGGCCCTGCCGGACGGCTCCTCGGAACCGTCCGGATGCGTTGCGGGACGGAGCCGGGATAAAAACCAAATCGCACGAGTATGTTAAAGATTGGTATAGATGCCATGGGGGGCGATTTCGCTCCCGAAGCAGCCGTCAAGGGGGCTGTCATGGCGCTCGACGCGATCGGGTCGGACAGCCGTATCGTGCTGTTCGGCGACGAAGAGAAAATCAAGGCGGTGCTGGCTGCCGAGAAGTGCCCGGCCGAGCGGTTCGACATCGTGGCGACCACCGAGGTGATCGAGATGGGCGACCATCCGGCCAAGGCTTTCCAGAGCAAGGCCGATTCGAGCATCACGGTAGGTTTCGGCTATCTGGCCAAGGGCGCAATCGACGGATTCGCCAGCGCCGGATCGACCGGAGCCATGATGGTCGGTTCGATGTATGCCGTCAAGCCCATCGAGGGGGTAATCCGTCCGACGATCTCGTCGATCGTTCCGACGGCTTCGGGGCGTCCTGCCCTGTTGCTCGACGTGGGGCTGAACGTGGACTGCAAGCCCGAGGTGCTGGCACAGTACGGTCTGATCGGTTCGATCTATGCCGAGGCGGTGCTGGGCATCGAGCGTCCCCGTGTCGCCGTGCTCAACATCGGCGAGGAGGAGACCAAGGGCAACGCCCAGTCGAAGGCAGCCTATGAGCTGCTGAAGGCCGAGCCGCGCATCCGTTTCGTCGGCAACGTCGAGGGGTCGCACATCTTCTCGGGCAAGGTGGCCGACGTGATCGTCTGCGACGGTTTCGTGGGCAACACCGTGCTGAAGATGGCCGAGGGGCTCTACCGCATCAACAAGGCGCTCGGGGGCGGCAACGTCTTCTGGGACTCCATGAATTACGAAAACGTGGGCGGCACGCCGGTTCTGGGCGTCAATGCGCCCGTCATCATCGGCCACGGATGCTCCTCTCCCAAGGCGATCCGCAGCATGATCCTCTCGACCGAGCAGGTCATCAAGGCCGGACTGACGGCGAAGCTGCAGCGGGTATTTCAAAATCAGTAACACAAAACCAGGTAAAAGAGAAGTTAATGGGTAAGATAACAGCAGCGATCACGGGAGTGGGCGAGTACCTTCCGGATTACATCCTGACCAACGAAGAGCTGAGCCGGATGGTAGACACGACCGACGAGTGGATCATGTCGCACATCGGCGTCAAGACGCGCCATATCCTCAAGGGCGAGGGCGTCGGAACCTCCTACATGGGAGCACGTGCGGTGATCAATCTTCTGGACAAGACGGGGGTGGACCCGATGGATATCGACGTGGTGATCTGCGCCACGGTCACTCCCGACATGTTCTTCCCCTCGACGGGCAACCTGATCGCCGACCAGGCCGGTTGCAAGAACGCATTCGCATATGACGTTTCGGCTGCCTGCAGCGGTTTCCTCTTCGCCCTGACCACGGGTGCCAAGTTCATCGAGGCCGGCACGAGCAAGAAGGTGATTGTCGTCGGTGCCGACAAGATGTCCTCGATCATCGATTATACGGACCGTTCGACCTGCCCGATCTTCGGTGACGGTGCCGCAGCCGTGCTGCTTGAGCCGAATACCGAGGGCTACGGCGTGATCGACTCGCTGCTCCGTTCGGACGGTTCGGGCGAGCTGCAGCTCTACATGAAGGCCGGTGGCTCGCGCTATCCGGCATCGGCCGAGACCGTGGCCAACAACTGGCACACGATCACGTGGGACGGACACGCCGTCTTCAAGGCTGCCGTGTCGAAGATGGCCGACGTGTCGGTGGAGATGATGGAGCGCCACAACCTTTCGTCGGACGATATCCGTTATCTCGTTCCGCACCAGGCCAATCTGCGCATCATCGACGCCACGGCGCGCCGTATGGGCATCACGGCCGACAAGTGCATGATCAACATCGACCGCAACGGCAACACGACGGCGGCAACGATCCCGACTTGTCTCTACGATTACGAATCGCAGCTTCGCAAGGGCGATAACCTCATCCTGTCGGCATTCGGCGGCGGGTATACGTGGGGTGCCATCTATGTGAAGTGGGCATACGACGGACACAAGGAGTAATCCTCCTGAATCCGTGTACGGAACGGGGCGGAGATCCGACGAGGGTCTCCGCCTCTTCGTTTCCCTGCCGTGCCGCCATCCGGCCGCGTCGTTCTTCCTGTCTCCCGTTTGCGGGACCGGGGCTCCCGGCCATCCCGTTTCACGTGCCGGTCCTGCCCGGTCTGTTTTCCGCTTCCGGCATGCGGCGGTTCGGGGAAAATCGTTATCTTTGTTCAACACAACAGACGCAGCTATGGACAACCGACTGAACCGTATTCTCCACAACAAACCCGTCAAGCTGTTCTACTTCGTGCGGAACCTTGCCCGGTACGCCGTGCCGCACCGCCTGCTGCAGAAGCGGCTCGAAGGCGTGCTGGCCCGAGGTCGCGTCGCGCGGCGATCGCGACTACATCCTGCAGCGCGTCGATTACTACAACCGCCTGCCGGCAGAGGGGGTGCCTCTGCCCGAGGGGCTGCATCCGCTCGGAGAACATCGCCTCGGCCGGGGTGTCCGCACGGCTTATTTCTTCGATTCCTACGAATTTACGCGCTGGTTCGACGATGGCCTGCTGTGGAACATGATCCCCGGCGACGTGACCGAGGTGCCTCCGATTCCGTCGGTCGTCAAGAGCCGCCCGATTGCGGGCGACAATGCCAACTCGGTATTGCTCAACCTCGACAAGTTCCGCCACTTCGTCTTCCTGCGCGACGACATTCCGTTCCGGGCGAAGGAGGACCGGGCGATCTTCCGGAGCGCGATCAACTGCCACCACCCGAACCACGTATTGCGCAAACGCTTCATGGAGCGCTATTTCGGCTCGGCATGCTGCGATGCGGGCATTTCGAACCGCCATCCGTCGCTGCCGCCCGAGTGGACGAAGCCCCACATCTCGATGTACGACCACCTGCGCTACCGCTATATCCTGGCCATCGAGGGCAACGATGTAGCCACGAACCTCAAGTGGGTGATGTCCACCAATTCGCTGGCCGTCATGCCGCGGCCGACCTACGAGACGTGGTTCATGGAGGGTACGCTCATTCCCGGCTACCACTATGTGGAGATCCGGCCCGACTATGCCGACCTCGAGGAGCGTATGCACCACTACAGCACCCATCCCGAGGAGGCCGAGGCGATCGTGGCCCACGCCCACGCCTATATCGACCAGTTCCGCGACCGTCGTCGCGAGCGGCTGATCTCCCTCCTGGTGCTCAAGGCCTATTTCGAACGGACGGGACAACTGCGCTGATCTGCCCCGATTTCGGTTTCCTTTCGGAATCGGAGCGTACCTTTGCCTGAAAACTGAACGTATGAAACTGCTGATTGTCGAAGACGAACCCTCCCTGCGGGAGATCATGGTGCAGACGCTGCGCCGCGAACAGTATGTGGTCGAGCAGGCCGCCGACTACGCATCGGGGCTGGACAAGATCGCCGCCTACGATTACGACTGCATCCTGCTGGATATCATGCTGCCCGACGGCAACGGCCTCAAACTGCTCGAAGCCCTCCGGCAGCGGCAGCAACGTGCCGGCGTGATCATCATCTCGGCGCGCGACTCGCTCGACGACAAGATCGGCGGACTCGAACTCGGGGCCGACGACTACCTGCCCAAGCCGTTCCACCTGGCCGAGCTGAGCGCCCGGATCCGGAGCGTCCTGCGGCGCCACCAGCGCGATGGGCAGGCGAGCCTCGAGGCGGGGAACGTGCGCCTGTGGCCCGACAGCCGTCGGGTCGAGGTTGCCGGGCGTCCCGTGGAGTTGTTGCGCAAGGAGTACGACATCCTGCACTACTTCATGACCCGCCCGAACCACACGGTCGATAAGGCGGCTCTGGCCGAAGGGGTCTGGGGCGACCACATCGACCAGGCCGACAACTTCGACTTCGTCTATGCGCAGATGAAGAACCTGCGCCGCAAACTCCAGGCCGCGGGGGCCGACATCGAGATCAAGTCGGTCTACGGCTTCGGTTACAAACTGGTCCGTCCATGAGACTTGTCTACCGCATCGTCCTGCACCTGGCATGGGTACTCTCGCTGCTGCTGGCGGTGTGGGCCCTGTTGTTCTATTTTGCCCTGACGGCCCGGATCGACCGTGAGGTGGACGATGCGCTGGAGGTACGCGCCGAAGTGATCATCCGTCAGGTGCTTTCCGGACACGCCCCCGCATCCGAAGGGGGCGGTACGAGCGGGTACAAACTCTTCGAGGTACCTGCCGGCTATGCCGCTTCGCGCCCGCAGACGGTATTTTCGGACGAGCAGGTCTATATTCCCGAACGGGACAATGAGGAGCCGGCCCGCGTGCTGCGGATGATGTTCCGCGACCGTGCGGGGCAGTGGCGCGAACTGACGGTGACGTCGCCGGCGGTCGAGAAGACCGAACTGGTCGGGGCCGTATTGTGGTGGATCGTCGGACTGTACGTGCTGTTGCTCGGGCTGATTCTGATCGTGACGGCCGTCGTCCTGCACCGCACGATGAAGCCGCTTTACGCCCTGTTGCGGTGGCTCGACGCCTATACGGTCGGTGCGGCCAATCCGCCGCTCGAGGCCGATACGAAGGTCGTGGAGTTCCGTCGGCTGAACGATGCCGCCCGGCGGTATGCCGCCCGGGCCGAATCGCTGTTCGACCGGCAGAAGCAGTTTATCGGCAACGCCTCGCATGAGATGCAGACCCCGCTGGCCGTGTGCGGCAACCGACTTGAGATGCTCGTCGATGGCGGATCGCTCACGGAGGAGCAGCTGGGCGAGATCGCCAAGGTCCAGCGGACGCTGGGGTATCTGGTGCGGCTCAACCGGTCGCTGCTGCTGCTTTCGAAGATCGAGAACGGGCAGTTCCCCGAGTCCGAGCCGGTCGATGTGAATGCCCTGGTGCGCAGTACGGCCGAGGACCTCGGGGAGATCTATGCCTACCGCGGGATCCGCTTTACGCTGCTCGAAGAGGGGCAGCTGACCGTGCGGATGAACCCGTCGCTCGCGGCGAGTGTCGTGGGCAACCTGCTCAAGAACGCCTTTGTGCACGGCGATGCGGACGGCGAGATCGTCGTCCGTGTGGACGCCGGCAGCCTGAGCGTCGCCAACAGCGGTGCGGGCGGGGCGCTCGACGGCGAGCATGTCTTCGACCGCTTTTACCAGGGGACGAAGAGGGAGGGTTCGACGGGGCTCGGGCTGGCGATCGTCGATGCCGTGTGCCGCCTCTACGGCATGCGGATCGGGTACGGCTACGCGGAGGGGCGTCACTGTTTCACGCTCCGGGTTGCGGATTGACGCGGCGTTTCAGAAACGTTTCAGTTTCGCAGATTAGCTTTGTGACGGAAAACAACGAGAAGAAGAGAGTAACATATGAAATCAAAAGCAAAACGAATCGTGGGTTGGATGGGAGCGTCCCTGCTGACACTCGGCCTTGCGACCTCGTGCATGGAGCGGGACCGGCTGATTACGGCCGATAAACTGCCCGCTGCAGCGCAGGCGTTCCTGGCCGAAAGCTTCCCCGGAGTGGATGTTTCGTTCGCCAAGGCAGAGACCGAGTGGTTCTCGACCGAGTACAAGGTGGTGATGGTCGATGGCATGGTGGTGGTGTTCGACGGAAAAGGGAACTGGACCGACATCGACTGCAAGTACGGGGCCGAGGTGCCGGCGCGACTTATCCCTCCGCAGATTGCCGCCTATGTAGCCAAACACTTCCCTGAAGCCCGGGTGCTGAAACTCGAACGCGACCGCCGCGATTACGAGGTCGAGCTCGACAACGGCTTCGAGATGAAGTTCGACCTCGACTTCCGGCTCATCGATCTCGACGACTGATCCGGGAGTCTGCGGATCCGCTCCGGACGCCTTGCGTTGCCGGGCGCCGCGGTCGGCCTGCGCGAAAACCCGCCCCCGGCGGATTTTTCGTCGTATTTGTTGCCGGGGCGGCTCAAAGTTCGGAAAATGTCCTATATTTGTCGTAAGAGAACGGATCGAATCCTTAAATTACGATAAACTATGTTGAGTCAGCAATTGCACGAAGCGCTCAATGCGCAGATCAACGCCGAGATGTGGTCGGCGTATCTCTATCTTTCGATGTCGGTGGACGCCGAGGCCAAGGGGCTGAAGGGCGTTGCCAACTGGTTCTATGTCCAGTTCCAGGAGGAGCAGGACCATGCCCGCATCCTGATGAACTACATCCTTTCGCGGGATGCGGAGGTGCGTTTGCAGCCGATCGCCGAGGTCCGCACGTCGTGGGACTCACCGCTGGAGATGTTCCGCGATACGCTCGAACACGAGCAGAAGGTGACGGCGATGATCAACAATCTGGCCGCCATCGCCGCCGGAGATAAGGACTATGCTTCGTCGAACATGCTCGTTTGGTTCATCGACGAGCAGGTCGAGGAGGAGGAGTCGGCGCGCGAGATGATCGGCGCCTGCGAGGCCGTCGAGGGCAACAAGTTCGGGCTTTACATGCTCGACAAGGAGCTGGCCGCCCGGACCTATACGCAGGCCGCTCCGCTCGCGTCGTCGAAGTAGCCGGCCTTCCGGCAGATATGCGGCGTCCGGATTTCCCGCAGGGGAGATCCGGACGCTGTTGTTTCCGCATGTGGGGAGTTGTGCTCAGAAGAGCGCTGCGGCCCCTTCGAACGAGAGCAGGATGACGACATAGCGCAGCGCCTTGCCCGCAAGCATCGAGATGCCCGTGAGCCACACGTTGCTGCGCATCAGTCCGAGGACGATGGCAAGCGCCTCGCCGATGGTCGGCAGAAAGGCGAAGAATCCCATCAGGGCGCCGCGCCCGGCGAGGAATTTCCGGGCCCGGGCCAGTTGGCGGGGTGTGATGCCGATGCGGGTGATCCACTCGGTGCGGCCGAGCGAGCCGATCCAATAGCAGGTCATGCCGCCCAGCGTGTTCCCGAGCGATGCCGCGATCAGGCAGCCGACGGGGTCGAGGCCCATGCCCGTGAGGATGACCATCACCGCTTCGGAGCTGAAGGGCAGGATGCTTCCGGCGATGAAAGCCGAAAGGAAGAGCCCCACGTATCCCCACTCCACGAAAAATTGCGCGATTGCGTCCATGCGGTTATCCGATTTTGTGCAAGAATAGTCTGCTTGCGGGACAAAGATAGCTTTTTTGCCGCAAAGCGCTTGCGCGGGACCGGGCGAATGCGCTACATTTGTATAACAAATCTCCTGAACTCATGCGAAGAACCTTTCTGCTCATTGCCTTGCTGGCAACGGCTGTCGGGTGTGCCCCGCAGCAAAAACAACTCACCGATTATGTCAATCCGCTGCTCGGAACAGCCACGCTGTGGGACAGTGCCGATCTGGGCTTCCGGCCCACGAAGCGCACCTGGGGAGCCGAAGTCTTTCCCGGGGCGTCGCTGCCCAACGCCCTGGTGCAGGCGAGTCCCGTCACCAAGTTCCACAGCGGCTCGGGCTACCAGTACGAGGATACGGTGATTTACGGGTTCACCCACTCGAACAAGGGGCACTGGAACCTGTGCCACATCCCGCTGCTGCCCGTAACCGGAATCCCGACTCCGGAGGATTACTGCTCGCCCTACAGCCACGACCGTGAGACGGCCGCCCCGGGCTACTACGAGGTCTTCCTCGACCGTTACGGTGTCGATGCCGAACTGACGACGACGCTGCGCTGCGCCCTGCACCGCTACACCTTCCCCGAGGGGGCCGAGCCTTCGGTGCTGGCCGACCTGCAGCGCTCGAACGAGCGGGTCCGCGGCTGGGAGATCCGCAAGGTGGGTGACAACACCTTTGCCGGATGGCAGCGGACCGGCGAGACGATGTACTTCTATGCCGTGGCCAACCGCTCCGTGACGGGAGTCGAACCGGTTCGGGAAGGCGACCGCGAGATCCGTATCGTGCGCTTTGGCGAGGGAGAGGGACCCCTCGAACTGCGCATCGGCTTCTCGTTCGTGAGCGAGGCGAACGCCCGCGGGAACCTCGAGGCCGAACTGCTCGGCCGCTCCTTTGCCGAGGTGCGTCAGGCGGCTGCAGATACGTGGAACGACCTGTTGGGCCGTATCCGCGTCGAGGGCGGCACGGAACGCGAGAAGGGACTCTTCTACTCGTCGCTCTACCGTGCGTTCCTCTGGCCGGCGCTGCGCAGCGACGTGAACGGCGAATATACCGACGAACGGGGCGAAGTCGTCCGCGATGCAAATTTCCGTTACTATACAAGTCCCTCCTACTGGGATGACTACCGCAACAAACTGATCCTCCTGGGACTGCTTGCCCCCGACGTGGCGGCCGATGTCATCAGCTCCGATACCGACCGCGGCGAGAAGCGCGGAGGCTTCATGCCGACCTTCTTCCACGGTGACCATGCCTCGGCATTCGTGGCCGGCAGCTACCTGCGCGGCATCCGGGGCTTCGACGTGAAGCGTGCCTACAACCTCGTGCTGCGCAATGCCACGGTGCAGGGCCCGAGCCGTCCGTGGCTCGACGAATACATCGCCCGCGGCTACATCCCCGAGATGAACTACGACCATCCGGTGACCAACACGGTCTGTCGGGCGGCCGTCACGAAGACACTCGAATACGCCTACGACGACTACGCCGTGGCGCTGCTGGCCGAGGCGCTGGGCGACAGGGAGAACCACGACCTGCTGATGGCCCGCACGAAGAACTACCGCAACTGCTTCGATCCTTCGACGGGACTCATGCGCGGCCGCCTGGAGGACGGGTCGTGGATCACCCCCTTCGAGGAGCGTTATCCCTACTACGAATACATGTACCGCGAGGCGAACGCCTGGCAGCAGACCTTCTTCGCCCCGCACGACACCGAGGGGCTCATCGCGCTCTACCCGAGCCGCGAGGCCTTCGGCGAGCAACTCGACCGCCTCTTCTCGATCCCGTGGGAGGGGTACGAGGTCGATAACCTCTCGTGTTTCATCGGGCAGTACTGCCATGGCAACCAGCCCGACCACGGCTTTGCCTACCTCTACTACTTCATCGGCCGCCAGGAGCGTTCGCAGGAGCTCATCGACTACATCCTCGACCGTTTCTACGGCATGGGCCCCGAAGGACTGGCCCTCTGCGGCATGGACGATGCCGGGGAGATGTCGTCGTGGTACGTGCTGAATGCCATCGGCCTCTATACCTACTCGCCGGCCGATCCGGAGTACATCGTCACCGTGCCACTGTTCGACCGTACGGAGGTGGCGCTCGGCGACGGACACCGTTGGACGATCCGCCGTGAGGGCGAGGGGCGCCGGATCGAATCGGTTACCTGCAGCGGAAAGCCTGTCGAGGGGTGGTTCGTCGCCCACGATGCGCTGGGCGAGGGCGAGCTGGTGATCCGCACGGCTCCGGATGCGGAATGATCCCTGTCCGGACGGAGACGCAAAGGGCGGGCGAACCTCATCGGGTTCGCCCGCCCTTCGTCTTGCGGTGCGGCTGCCGGGCTATCCGTCCCGGCGCATCGAGAGCGAGATGCGGCTCCGGAGCGTGTCGATACCCGTAACGCGCACCTCGACATGCTGCCCGAGGCGGACCACCTCGGCCGGCGAGGCGACGTAGCGGTCGGCCAGCTGTGAGACATGCACCAGCCCGTCCTGCTTGATGCCGATGTCCACAAAGGCGCCGAAGGCGGTGATGTTGGTGACGATGCCCGGCAGGGTCATCCCTTCGCGCAGGTCGTCGATCGTCCGCACGTCGGGAGCGAAGGCGAAGGTGTGCAGCTCCTCGCGGGGGTCGAGCCCCCGTTTGTCGAGCGCCTCGAGGATGTCGGTCACGGTGGGGAGCCCGGCCTGCGCGGTGACGTAGCGTTCGGGGCGGATCGTGCGCCGCAGCTCGCGGTCGGCGAGCAGGCGCTCGACGCTTACGCCGGCATCGGCGGCCATGCGTTCGACGATCGGGTAGGATTCGGGGTGCACGGCGCTGTTGTCCAGCGGGTTCCGGCCTCCGACGATGCGCAGGAACCCGGCCGCCTGCTCGAAGGCCTTGGCCCCGAGGCGCGGTACCTTCTTCAGCTCGCTCCGTGTACGGAAGTCTCCGTTCGCGGCCCGGTAGGCGACGATGTTCTCGGCCAGGGCGGGCCCGAGGCCCGAGATGTAGGTGAGGATGTGTTTCGAGGCGGTGTTGATATTGACTCCCACGCGGTTCACGCAGCTTTCTACCACATCTCCGAGCCGGGCCCGGAGTTTCGCCTGGTCCACGCTGTGCTGGTACTGGCCGACGCCGATCGACTTGGGGTCGATCTTCACCAGCTCCGACAGCGGGTCGATCAGCCTTCGGCCGATGCTCACGGCGCCGCGGACGGTTACGTCCTCGTCGGGGAACTCCTCGCGGGCCGCGGCCGATGCGGAGTAGACCGAGGCGCCGTCTTCGCTGACCGTGTACAGCTCCACACCCTGAAGCTTCAGTCCGCGGACGAACTGTTCGGTTTCGCGGCCGGCCGTTCCGTCGCCGATGGCCATCGCCTCCGTGCGGTAACGAGCTGCCAGACGGCGGAGCGTCTCGGCTGCCTCGGCCGTGCGCGACTGGGGCGGGTGGGGGTAGATGACCGTATGGTGGAGCAGGTTCCCCTGTGCGTCGAGCGCCACGACCTTGCATCCGGTGCGGAACCCGGGGTCGAGGGCGATGACGCGCTTCTGCCCGAGCGGTGAGGCGAGCAGCAGCTGGCGGAGGTTTTCGGCAAAGATGCGGATGGCCTCGTCGTCGGCGCGCTCCTTGGCGGCCGCGAGTGTTTCGCTCTCAATCGAGGGGCGGATCAGCCGGCGGAAGGCGTCGGAGGCGGCTGCTTCCAGCCACGTGCGGGTCGTTGATCCGGGGCGGATGAACCGGCGGCGGATCCGTTCGATGATCCGCTCCGCATCGACCTCCACCGAGACTTTCAGGATGCCCTCCTCCTCGCCTCGCAGCATGGCCAGCAGGCGGTGTGACGAAACCGATCGGACGGGCGTCGCGGCATCGAAGTAGTCGGCGTATTTCGCGCCCTGCTGCTCCTTGCCCTTCGCCACGCGCGCATGCACGATCCCCTCGCGCGAGAAGTTGCGGCGCACCTCGCTGCGGATCCGGTCGTCCTCGGCCATCCGTTCGGCGACGATGTCCGAGGCTCCGGCCAGCGCGTCGTCGGCAGTCGGCACTTCGGCCGTGACGAACCGCTGCGCCTGTCGCCGGATGTCGGGCGTGTGCTGCGCCATGAGCAGGTTGGCCAGCGGCTCCAGCCCCCGCTCGCGGGCGGCTGCGGCGCGGGTCCGCCGGCGGGGCTTGTAGGGCAGGTAGAGGTCCTCGACCTCGGCGGCGTCCCAGCTCGCCTCGATCCGTGTACGGAGTTCGCCGGTCAGCCGTCCCTGCTCTTCGATCGTGGAGAGGATCGTCCGTTTGCGGGCCTCGAGTTCGGTGAGCCGTTCCAGCAGGTCGCGGACGGAGCCGACGGCCACCTCGTCGAGCGAGCCGGTGACCTCCTTGCGGTAGCGGCTGATGAAGGGGATTGTGGCCCCCTCGCGCAGCAGGCGGACGGTGCCTTCGACCTGTGGCAGGGGAATCTGGAGTCGTTGTGAGATGATCTGTTCGAGCATGATGTGTCGGTTCGGAGCCTTTTTCCCCGGTGCTGCCGGCAGGTCCGAGGCTGCAAATATACCAATTAATTCGACCGCCCGAAAGACGGCGGTGCGGGGGAGGGTGCCGATTCGGCCGGAGAGGCAGGAAGTGGCTTGCCGTCAGACGGCAAACAGGCGGCAAAACATTTTGCCGCCTGTTTGCTGCCTGGAATCTTGAGGCCCGAGGCCGGAAGATGATCCTATTTGAGGCCCTTCAGGCACTCGGAGACGTTCTTCTCGATCCGCTGCAGGATGGCCTGCGTGTCCGTCGCCCCTTCGGCCTTGACAAACTTCTCGCCGGTGATCTGCTCGTAGAGCTCGACGTAGCGGTCGGTGATGCCGCCGACGATCTCGGGGGTCATCTCGGGAACCTGCTGTCCGGCCTGTCCCTGGAAACCGTTGGCCATGAGCCACTCCCGCACGAACTCCTTCGAAAGCTGCTTCTGGCGCTCGCCCCTGGCCAGCCGCTCCTCGTAGCCTTCGGCATAGAAGTAGCGCGACGAATCGGGGGTGTGGATCTCGTCCATGAGGTAGATGACGCCGTTCTTCTTGCCGAACTCGTATTTCGTGTCCACGAGGATCAGACCCATCCGGGCGGCGATTTCGCAGCCCCGCCGGTAGATCGCCCGCGTATATTTTTCGAGCTGCTCGTACTCCTCGCGGCTTACGAGCCCCGATGCGATGATCTCCTCCTTCGAGATATCCTCGTCGTGGCCCTCGGCGGCCTTCGAGGTCGGGGTGATGATCGGCTCGGGGAACCGCTGGTTCTCGACCATCCCTTCGGGCATCTCCACGCCGCAGATGGTCCGCTTGCCGGCCTTGTACTCCCGCCAGGCGTGGCCCGAGAGGTATCCGCGGATGACCATCTCCACCTTGAAGGGCTCGCACTTGCGGCCCACGGTGACCATCGGGTCGGGAACGGCGATCTTCCAGTTGGGAAGGATGTCTGCGGTAGCATCGAGGAACTTGGCGGCGATCTGGTTGAGTACCTGTCCCTTGTAGGGAATGCCCTCGGGCAGGACGACGTCGAAGGCCGAGATCCGGTCGGTCACGACCATGACGAGGTATCGGTCGTCGATGTCGTATACGTCGCGGACTTTGCCCACATATTTGCTTTTCTGGCCTTCGAAGGTGAAATCGGTGCGTGTGATAGCGTTCATTGTGTTTGCAGGTTTATCGCCTGCAAAGATACTGTTTTTGTGCGAATATGGAACCCTCTGCGGCAAAAACGGAGCCTTTGCGGCCAAATAACCGCCGATGGCGGGGAATGCGGCCCTCGGAGGAAGCGCGGCAGCAGGTCGGCGCCGGAATGCAAGGTGCAAAATCCGGCGAAAAGAGGGGGAAGATTGCCGATTTCTTGTTATTTTTGTCGGTCCTGTCGCGCATGGGGACAGCTCCGGACGGATGCAGTCCTGCGCGCAGGACTGCATCCGTCCGAACCAAACTTCAGAAAAATGCACCATCATCCGAAACTTCGCCTGCTCCTGGGAGCCCTCGTTTTTTTTCAGGCCGCGGAGGCTGCATCCCGCACCGACGGGACGACAGAACCGTCGGGCAGCCTGCTCGAATATGTCGATACCCGGATCGGTACCGACGTATGGCGGAAACAGTCCACGCTGAGCAATGCCGAACGTCCCCACGGATTCGTCTATCCGGGCGTGGGACTGCCGTTTGCAATGACCCAGTGGTCGCCCCAGACCGCCGAGAACGACATCGCCTATGCCTGGCAGCACGACAGGCTGCAGGGGTTCCGTGCCACGCACTATCCCAACGGCGCGGCCATGTCGGAGTACGGAGCCTTTACGATCATGCCGTCGGTGGGGACGTTGAAGGTCGATGCCGCCGAGCGCGCCTCGAGCTATTCGCACGACAGCGAGACGGCCAAACCCCATTACTATGCCGTGAACCTCGACGACTACGGCATCCGGGCCGAGCTGACCGCCGCCTCGAAGTCCGGCTTTTTCCGTTTCACCTATCCCGAGTCGGAGCAGTCGCACATCCTGATCGACAACCCGCGGAGCGACAAGGGCAGTTATTTCCGGGTCATTCCCGAGCGCAACGAGATCGAGGGTTTCACCACGGTGGCGGGGCGCGTGGGCAACCAGGGTTACGTGGGGCGGGAGTTCGCCTGCTATTTCGTGGCGCGGTTCAGCAAACCGTTTGCGAGCTGGTCGATCGTCCCCTCCTGGGACGAGACCCCCATGGAGCAGCTTTTCAGCCGGGGGCTCGAAGGCGAGTACTTCGACAACATGACCCTTTCGGGTACTCCTCGGGCGACGAGAACGGATGAAAAGATCGATTTCGAATGGGAGGGGGCTCCGATCTCGGGAATCGGTCCGGACAACTTCTCGGTCCGGTACCGGGGTGTGCTCCGGGCGAGAACGTCGGGAACGCACCGCTTTTACCTGACGAGCGACGACGGTGCCCGCATGTTCATCGACGGGAAGCTGGTCATCGATGCGTGGTACGACCACGGGCCCACGACCGAGATCTGTTCGTGCGAAATGGAGGCGGGCCGCGAGTACGAGGTGGTCGTGGAGTATTACGAGCATACGAACTCCGCCACGTTGAGGCTGGGGTGTATCGAGCCGAAAGACTTCGATGCGGAGCGTCTTGTGCAGATGGCCCGCAAGGGCTCCTCGGCCGCTGCCGTCTGCGTGTCGTTCCCGACCGAGAGCGGAGAGGAGGTCGAGGTGAAGATCGGTACGTCGTTCATCAACTTCGAGCAGGCCCGCCGCAACCTTTGCAGCGAGATCGGCGACAAGAGTTTCGAACAGCTTCTCTCCGATACGGGAGAGGCATGGGAGGAGGCGCTCGGAAAGATCCGGATCGAGACCTCCGAGACGAACCGGGAGATATTCTACACGGCCTTGCAGCGTTGCATGCTGCTGCCGAGAGACATCACCGAGCAGGGTTACCACTACAGTGCGTTCAACGGGAAGATCATGCCGGGAGTCATGTATACCGATTTCTCGCTGTGGGACACCTTCCGCTCGCTGCACCCGCTGCTCGTCCTCCTGGAGCCGGACCGCGTCAATGCGATGATCGAGGCCCTGCTCAACTCCTATGACGAGGGCGGCTGGATCCCCAAATGGCCCAGCCCGGGTTATTCGAACATCATGCACGGCACCCACGGCGATGCGGTGATCGCGGATGCCTACGTCAAGGGCCTCCGCAACTACGACGAACGAAAGGCGCTCGAGGCCATGATGAAGAATGCCACCACGAAGGGAACGGGACATTACGTCGCCCGGGTGGGGATTCTTGATTTCATCCGGCTCGGGTACGTCCCGACGGACAAATACGGCGAGTCGGCCATCCGGACCCTCGAGTTCTCCTACGACGACTTCTGCATCGCGCAGATGGCCCGGGCCATGGGCGACGGGGAACTCTACGGGCGGATGATGGCCCGTGCGATGAACTACATCAATATCCTCGATCCCGAGACCCGGATGGTCCGCGGACGCAACAGCGACGGACAGTGGCGCGATGCGAAGGATCCCTCGATCAGCGGGTGGGCGCAGGGCTCCGACCGCGACCGGGAGACCTATTTCCGGAACATCACCCTCTTCGTCCCGCACGACGTGCAGGGCCTGGCCAACTTCATGGGCGGCAACAAGGCGCTGGAGGAGTATCTGGACTATTTCTTCGACAACGATTTCTATTATGTGGGCGACGAGTATTCCATGCATTCGCCCTACCTCTACAACTTCATCGGCAAGGCGTGGAAGACGCAGCGGACCATCCGCCGGCTGCTCGACTACAACTTCACGAACGACTCCTGGGGCCTGCCCGGAAACGACGACTGCGGGCAGATGTCCTCGTGGTATGTGATGGGGGCGATGGGTTTCTACCCCGTCTGCCCGGGAATTCCGGCCTATCAGATCGGCAGCCCCGTCGTGGACCGTCTGGAACTTTCGCTCGCCAACGGAAAGACGTTCACCCTCATAGCCGAGAACAATAGCCCGGAGAACGTCTATATCCAGTCGGCCGAGCTGAATGGGAAACCCTATACGAAATGTTGGATCAGCCACGACGACATCATGGACGGGGGCACCCTGGTGCTCAGGATGGGCAGCCGTCCCAACCGGAAGTGGGGCGCTTCGGCGGAGGATATCCTTCCTTCGGTCAGCGCCCCGGCCGGCGAATAGCCCCGTTCTTCTTCAGCCCCTCGGGAAGCGGTCGTTGATTGTTTCGACGGCCGCTTCCCGCGTTTCGTTCCTTCCTGCCCTAATGCCGACGATCGTCGGCTCCACTTCGAGGTCAAACCGGACTCCCTGCCCCTGCACGCACCAGCCGCCGGGATAATGCCAGTCCAGGCCGGAAAAACAGCTGCGGATTCCGCCGGGCAGGACGAACACCGAAATATTGCCGTTCGTCCCGGCCGATTGCGTTCCGATTACGGTAACATCCGGATTGGCCTGCATGCATTGGACGCAATATTCCGCATGGCTTTGCGCGGTGGCAGCAATAATTACGACAACCGGTTTGCCATACTTTTCCGACCGGTTCCCCGATACCTCGGGGCAGAAAAGGAGAAACACCCCGGAAGCTGCACGTTCGGGCGCACGACCTTGTGGAAACGCGGATGGTTGTCCGGTATGATCCGGCTGTATATAAACTCCATGAATTTTCGATGCAGAAAAGCGTTGTAACTCGTTAATTTTCTGTTAGTTGCAACGTTAACCGATGCCGCAAAAAGACACGCTGTAAAGAGGCGGCAAAACCTTGTTTGACGCTTCATTTCTTGTGTCCGATATTCTCGGAAAAATGTAAAACTCGGGTTCGGAGTCTGATTTTGGGCGATTCTTTTCCCTCACCGGAGCGGGTCGCAGGAGGGGTGTGACTCCATGAGCAAAGGTAGTAATTTTTGCGGGAACTCCAAGCCCCGGCAGAGGATTTTTTCGCCGGAGTTCGCAATTCGAATGCGGGAGGTGTTGACGACTTTTGAGAGAGAAATTTGAGTCGATGGAGTAGCTGCTTCATGTCTCGGTGGCTGGAAAATTATCGCATCAATCGAATAGCTTAGATGAGTAGGCGTATTATGGAATGTTATCAGTTTAAATCTATCTTCCTATCTATAGTGTTGTATTATATACTATGTTGAATTATGAAATGCTAAGTTATTCAGAATACTAGAGCAAGAGTAAAAAATGCAGATAGGGTCAAGTAGTCGAGATTAAAGATTAGTTTAATTATAATAATTTATGTATATTTAAACTATTAAAATCTTAATTATGAAGGTACTTTCAAGACAGAGCCCAATTCGGAGTGGATTATATAGAACATCCACTAGACTATTTTATGAACCGAGTAAGTTGTTGGAAGCTCAGATTACTGAGGTATTTGATGATGTGTGGCCTACAATAACCGCACTCAAGAATCTGCGCTGGCAGGTACAAGGATACCATCATGAATATAATGTTGCGACTAATAGCCTATTAACTAGTAAGTTTGTAGAGCCAGGAGATAAATCTAATCGCCCAAATTTGTATCGTTCATGCATTGAACAGACCTGGGATGATCAGGAGTTTATTATCGCAAAAAATTTGTTAATAAATATATTTGCGTGCTATGAAGCTTGGATTGAAAATATTCTTAATATTCATAGATGTAATATTTCAGCCAATCAAAAGCTACTGCAAAGTACGAATTGGAATAATTTGATTTCACGATTAAACGCGACCCCGGATAATAAAATAGTTACGAACTTTTATGAAGGATATAAGAAATGTAATAAGAATTATGCTTTGAGTTACATTGATAAGTATATGAAGCTCTTGCGATATTTCAAAGAGTGTAGAAATTGTATTGTTCATTGTGGTGGTCAAACTACTCAACGTGTAATTGATACTTATCTGGATATTGTAGATTATACGGCAAATGATTTGGGGATTAAAGAAAAACCGCAAATTTTTTTAAACAATATAAATGATTCCATTAAGCTTTCTTTACGTGGAGTGGTGGGATTTTCTCAGATAATTCTTAAGATTGTATCCACCTTTGATATTGAATTAATTAAGAGCAATGTGGCAAAGTCATATTTTATTCAGCAATTAAAATCTGCCAATCCTCATCCTTTGATATTGCCATTATTGCAACCTAAAATTATTAGTACAATATGTGGTATTATAGCAAGGGCTAAATTTATAAAGCCTAGTGAACCAAGTGATTTTTTACCGTTATTGTTGCAGGAGGATATTTTAAGACGGGATACAAACAGGTAGTTTTGATGTTATTCTAGATATGATGATCTTTGATTAATTAGGTTTTGTGCTGATAAATAGCATGAAGTGATGTGTTATATGTTTTGTCACTTCTTTTTACTTGCCAATTCTCTCGGAGATCTAAGCCTTGAGTCCGAATTTTAGAGATTCTTTTTCCTCTCTGAATCGGGTTGATAGATGCGTCGAACTCCATGAGTAAGGGTAGTAACTTTTGTGGGATCTCCAAGTTTCGACGGAGGATTTTTTCGCCGGGGAGGGTGTGATTCGGCGGTAAGAAAAAAAGCCCGGCACGTCGGAACGTGTCGGGCTGAAAAAGAGGCGTTGTGCCTTATTTCGTCTCGGGGAAGTTGTCGTTGGTCAGCAGCTTGCCCTGGTATTCGCCGGTCAGCGTCTTCAGGAAGGCTACCATCCGGTCGACCTCCTGCTGCGTCAGCTCTTCACCCACCTCATAGCGGGCCATCGAGACGACGGCATCCTCCAGCGTAGCCTGCGTGGCATCGTGGTAGTAGGGGGCCGTCAGAGCGACGTTGCGCAGTCCGGGCACCTTGAAGCGGTGGCGGTCACGCTCCTCCTTGGTCTCCTTGTAGCGGCCGTTGTCCTCGATGGTGAGCTCCGTACCGCGGTCTGCGAAGTAGTCGCGCTTGATACCCATCAGTTCGTACGACTGTCCGCCCATGTTCTCACCGACGTGGCACGTGGCGCAGTTGTACTTCTTGAAGAGCTCGTATCCGGCAATCTCGTCGGCGTTCATGGCTGTCTTGTCGCCCTTGAGGTACTTGTCGAAACGCGAGTTGGGCGTCAGCAGCGTCTTCTCAAACTCCTGGATGGCGTTGGTGATGTTGGCCTGGTTGATACCGTCGGGATAGACCTCCGTGAACTCCTTGCTGAATGCGGCGTCAGCCTTCAGCTTCTCGCAGATCTCGTCGAACGACTTGCAGGCCATCTCCACCGGGTTGACCGGAGGTCCGGCAGCCTGATCGGCCAGCGTGGCGGCACGTCCATCCCAGAACTGCACGAAGTTGTAGTAAGCGTTGAAGACCGTCGGGGCGTTCACGCCGCCCAGCTGTCCGCCAACACCCTCCGAGAAGGCCTTGTTGTCGACACCTCCCGTGTTCAGACCGTGGCACGAGGCGCACGAAATGGTGTTGTCGGCCGACAGGCGGGTATCGTTGTAGAGCTTGTTACCCAGCATCACCTTGCGGATGTCCACCGGAATCGAGTCCTGAATCGGGCGGATCGTCTCGTTAGCCCACTCCTGGTCGGCCAGCGGGTTGGGGTAGAAGGCCTCACGCTGCGACTTGGCCCATGCGAGCGCCATCTGCGTCTCCTTGTTCGTGAGCGACGCACCCCAGTGTATCAGATAGTACTTGGCCAGCGGCATCGTACCGTCGGCAATCACCTTCTCGACCTTCGCCAGGTCCACTTCGTTGATCTTCTCACCGTTCTTCAGCGCCTCCATCATCGGAGCCATGTCGAACGAACGGTAGCCCAGCCGCACATCCTCCTGCACCAGCTTGCCCGCTACCGGGAAGTTGGCATAGAAAGGCAGCTTCGGATCGGCCGAGTGGCAGGAGATACATCCGCTGCTCGCCACGATCTGCTCCATTTGCGCATTGCTTTCGAGGTCGGCCGACGGTGCCTTGTTCACCAGCCGGTAGACGACGCAAAGCACGATTATCACTACCAGCACGGATAGAATAATCTTTGAGCCTTTTTTCATAACAAATGAATTAAAATTAAACAGTTTATATAACTAAGAACGTGAATACATGTGAACACTCTGCCGGGCCGCCGGGAGGTAGTTGACCCCGTACCAGCACATCTGCAGCGCCAGAAACGAGACGATCAGAATCCAATAGAGCGGCCGTGAGGCGTTTTTGCGGAACAGACGCAGGTGGACGTAGAGCAGATACCCAGCCCACGTCACTGCGGCCCAGGTCTCCTTCGGGTCCCAGCTCCAGTAGTGGCCCCAAGCGGCCTTGGCCCAGATTGAGCCGGTGAGCATGCCGACGGTCAGAAAGGCCAGCCCGGTGTAGACCAGCTTGTCGGTCGCTTCGAGGTAGTCGGCCCGACGTTTGATGAGCCCCATGCAGGCGAGGATAAAGGCGCACCCCAGCACCGAGTAGGAGAACATGTAGACCGTAACATGCGGGATGAACCACGGGCTCTGCAGGGCGGGCATCAGCGTCTGGTCGTGAATCTCGGGTTTCAGGATGTTGATGAGGGCGAAGACCGTCGCCACCACCGTCGAGAAGCTGAGGATCCAGGGGTAGCGCCAGCGCAGGTAGGTCAGCAGTCCGGATACGCTCATGAAGAAGGAGTACCACAGCCGGGTCTCCCCCATCGTGCGCAGCGGCGGACGCTGCATGTAGAGCCAGAACCCAGCAATGAATGTCGCGAAGACCAGCGTGCCCACGCCGGTCAGCAGAATGGCCCAGCGGCGCCGTTCTTTGCTGAACAACGCCACCCCTGCGCCGGCTGCCCATAGCACGATGGAGACCAGCGCAAACCAATCGAAATTATCCCACGTGAACATCATACTCGCACACTTTTACAATACGTCTTTCGTCACCGCGATGTTTCACAAAGTTCCTTATTTTGTCTGTTCGGGCCGGCGAGAAACAGCAGGCAGCCTCCGCACAGCATCATGACCACGCCCAGCCACATGACGTATTTCAGCGGCTCCCGTACGATCTGCACCACGCAGTAGCGCGGCTGCTCCGACTGCACGTCGTACGACGTCAGGTAGTAGTCCTCTGCCCAGTTGGCCGCATAGGGGTGGTTGACCTCCAGCCGGGCCGGCTTTCCGTCGATCGAGATCTCGGCAAAGAAGTGGCGCGGGGTGCCGTTGGCGTAGTGCTCCACCGTGAAATTGTTCAGCTGCAATTCCTTTGGCAGGTAGATCTTCGCCCCCTCTTCGCTGATGGCCTCGTTGTTGGGCCGGTCGCGGAAGACCGGGATGCGCAGCGTCTGCTCCTCGGCGCTGCCCACTACGCCGGCAAAGAGCGCCAGCCACAGCCCGGCATGGTTGAGGACAAAGCGCCAGCGGTTGCGTCCCGGGCGGAAGCCCCGCCGCAGGGTAATCATTCCGAGATGGGTCAGCAGGGCGAAGAGCCCTACCACGAAGATCCAGGAGGTAGTGAAGTGGTAGCAACCCAGCCGGGCGAGCAGCCCCGAACGTTCGGCAGCCTCCGCGGCCGAGAGCTGCGGGAAGAGCCCGATGACCAGACTGCCGGCAATAAGCCAGCCCAGCGTCCAGTAGGTGCATTGCGGCGAGAGCCACATCTGAACGAACCGCGACGAGCGGTTTTCCTTGTAGGCATACACCATTCCTGCAATCCAGAGCAGGGCTATGAGAGCATCCAGCGGGAAGGCGAAGAAGGCAAACGGGAAGTTGCCGAACGCGCATTGAATCACCACCGAAAGCAGCAACAGCAGGATGAACAGATGTTTAGCCTCGAATTTCATATGTCGGTCATCTATCTAATCGGCGCAAATATAAAAAAATATCGTTTACCCGGTTACTCCAAATAGTGCGTTTCGGAGGATAAAAGGGCTGCCGATTGGAGAGATTTGTCCGTGCAGGCGGCAACAATCGTTGAGGCAGTTGGCAAACTTCGAAATCGGGAGACGGTCTGTTGGTACGCTTAATCCGCAGGGCGGCCGTAGGTGTGTCTGAAGGTGATTGGACCCTAAATCCGAAATATAAATGCGAAATATTTGCAAATGCGAATTATTTGCATTATGTTTGCACCAGAGAAAGAAACACGACGATGAACAACGAAGGACTGCAAAGAATCAAGGAGGCGGGGCTGAAGCTGACCCCGCAGCGCCGCGAGGTCTACAAGGCGATGCAGGAGCTGCGCCACGCCACGGTGGAGGATATCATCGAACGGGTCCAGTCCCGCAACAAGGAGGTGACCGTTTCGACCATCTATCGGATTTTGGACAGCTTCCGTTCGGCAAACATTTTGTCGTTCATCTATCACCCCGACACCGGGAAGTGTTATTACGACATCACGGTGGCGGAGCACCATCACCTCTTCGACGGCAAGTCGATCGAGGACTATGCGGATCCGGAACTCTCGCAGCTGATCCGCGAATACCTCGAACGCAAGCACTTCCCGACGGAGGAGATCGGTAAAGTACAGGTACAGGTAACACTTAAAAAGAATGTCTAACTTAAAACCGCAATTTGTTATGAGAAGTATCACAACATTCGATCTGCAGTATGCACACCGTTTCTACGGTTTTCAAGGAGAGGCTCAGTATCTCCACGGCCACACGGGACAGTTGACCATCGAGGTGGAGGATAGCATCGAAGCGGGTGTGAACATGGTTTACCCCTGCAACGAGATTCAGAAGGTAGCGTGGGACGTGCTCCGGAATTTCGACCATGCGCTGGTTCTGCGCGAGGATGATCCGCTGCTGCCGGCCGTTCTGGACGTCTATGAGAAGCAGGGCATCCGCAACGGACACCCGCAGAACAAGATGAAGGGCCCGGCCTTCAAGACGGAGCTGGCCACGGCCTATCCCGATTGCCGTCTGGTAGTCACGAAGGAGACGCTGACGGTCGAGGGGATGATCAAGATTGTCTACGACCTGCTGAAGGATAAGCTCAACATCGCCAAGATCACCTTCACGAGCGGTGTGAACGCGGCCTCGGCGGAGTTCGTGACCAAGAACGACATTGACCGCTGCCCGCTGTGCGGCGTTGCACTCAACGAGGAGGGTGTATGTCCGAAGTGCGGGTATCACAAGAAGAAGTAACCGTCACACTCTGTGGATAGGGTAGTCGGGTTCCGAGATTCGGAGCCCGACTTTTTTATTCTGTTGAGAACTTCCTGCCGGTTGCAAGGAAATCTCTCTTCGCAGTCCGTGTTTCATGGTGAGTATTGCTTAAATGGAAGATATTGATTATATTTGTAAGGAATACTATTTTGTTTGTTTCGCGGTATGAATAGCATTTATGAATAATATGATAGCGTTTGATATCTTAAATCCAGGTGAGGTGGCCATGCGGATTGCGGCGAGAGTCAAAGCTCGGAGATTGGAACTGGATTTGACGCAGGAGGGTTTGGCTGTGAGAGCAGGAATCAAGTTCGCAACCTATCGCAGATTTGAGCAGACGGGGGAGATCTCGTTGAAGGGGCTGCTCCAGATAGGCTTTGCCTTGAATGCCCTTTCGGAGTTCGATGCTCTTTTTGCGCAGAGGCAATATCAATCGCTCGATGAAGTCTTGAATGAGCAAAGTGTTACGCGTAAACGGGGTCGGAAAAATGAATAACATCAAACAAATCGAAGTTCTTCTTGCAGATCGGTTGGTAGGTCGTCTGGCTCTGACCAAGGAGGGGTTGTGTGCTTTTGAATATGTTCCCGATTGGCTCGGTTCGGGTTTCTCCATTTCTCCCTTTGAGTTGCCTTTGCGAAGTGGCGTCTTTATCGCCAAACCGCGTCCGTTTGAGGGAGGATTCGGTGTCTTCGATGATTGCCTGCCCGATGGATGGGGCCTTCTTATCCTGGATCGATACCTGCAGCAAAAGGGGATCAATCCTCGCGCGCTTACTCTGTTGGATCGCCTCGCATTGGTTGGGTCGTCGGGACGTGGCGCCTTGGAGTTCCGTCCGGATCATAGTGTCGTGACGCGACAGGATTATGCCGATTTCGAGAAGTTGGCATTGGAAGCGGAGCGGATATTGGACAGCGACGAGTATAATGGAGAAGGTATTGAGGAATTTCAAGACCGTGGTGGTTCTCCGGGTGGCGCACGTCCCAAGATCTTTGCTCGTTATGAAGGCAAAGAGTGGCTGGTAAAGTTTCGAGCCAAGAGAGATCCGCAGAGTATCGGTGTGGATGAATACCGCTATTCGCTACTTGCTAAAGAGTGCGGAATCGAAATGCCTGATACGCGGCTTTTCGAAGGCAAGTACTTTGGCGTGGAGCGTTTTGACCGAACGCCGCAAGGCAAATTGCATGTTGTTAGTGTGGCCGGTCTTATCGGTGCTGATTATCGGTTGCCCAGTATCGACTACAAGCATATTTTTCAAGTGTGCGCCGTGCTGACGCATAGTGTAGCCGAGTTGTGGAAAGTCTATCGACTGATGGTGTTCAATTATCTCATCGGCAATAGGGACGACCACGCTAAGAACTTTGCCTTTATTCATCGGGATGGCGATTGGCATTTTGCTCCGGCCTATGACCTGTTGCCCAGCGATGGCATTAATGGTTTTCGCATAACCTCAATCAATGACAGTATCGAACCGACGAAAGAGGATCTTTTGGCTGTAGCAGCAAAGGCTGGGTTGAATGAGAAAGAGGCGGTCTATGAGTTTAACAGACTGCGAGAAATACTTCCTACTACATAATAAGAATTTAAACTGTGTTAGTGAGTCGAAAGAAACTCAAGATTATTAGATTCTTAAGATATATGCGATTCCTATTTCATTTTTATGCACAATGAAAGCTATGTGGCCATATACAACGTGAAGAGTTCAAGAGATTGAAGTCCGGCTCAAGTGCGTTAAATATTCTTTATCAGGAAGGATGTACTTATGTAATGGACAATCATCTTGCGGCAGGGTGGTGCTGGTATAATACCTTAGATCGTCGTAAAGAATATAACTTTTGTCATATTGATCAGCATGATGATCTCGCTAATGATAAGCATGATATTGTGAAGGACTTATTTGAAGAAACTCCAATTTCGCTTGAAAGATATATTTCCTTACATTATGAACAGCCGTCTAAAGTTGTGATGCCTCCAGTAAAAGCTATACGATGGGATAATTATATACTTCACATGAAATCAGTGTTTCCTCATTGGTTTATGAAAGAAGTTTATGTATGTCATGATTTTGTATCAGGCAAAAAAAGCAGTGTAACAAATACTCAGCCATACGATAGCTATTATGATCTTGATAACGGATGGCAAGAATATCCAGTTCATCCAATAAATATCAATTGTTATGATTTGAGTCAAATATTGGAAGAACACATTGGTAATAATGAAGGAAGATTATGGATTGTAAATCTGGATGTTGATTATTTTCTCAATAATAAGGTTCAATTATTTACAGAGACGTATATAGAATCTATATGTACCCAGATTGTTAAAGAGAAAGCTAAAATAGCTGTACTTACTATTGCTCTCAGTCCTGATTGCTGTGGTGGTTGGGAGAATGCCATTAGAGTATATAATTATATAGCAGAACGACTTTTTATTGAAATGCGGTTATAATGTGGTGGACAATTAATGGTCTTTTTCTCCAAAATAGTTTAGATTTTATTGGGCTAAATGAAATTTATTGGTTTTGGAAGTCTTATTTCATGATTCACGCTCTTTATTATATGGACACAAATCAATAGTTAACTCTTTGAGCTGTTCATCCGAAAGATGCATATCTTTCAAAAGGTTCAACAATTCTTCCTGGCGTGGCTGTCCCAATGTCATACGATATAATGCAAGTACCTTGATCAGGCGATCGTATTTATATCGATCACGGCTGAGAGGATAAAGCGGAACAATACGTTCAATGTATTCCAATTTTGCCCGTTGTTCTTCTGTTAGTTCTGCGACAGGAAGGCACCAATAAGGAACGATATCTGAATGCGTACCTTTCAAATCTTTGTAAGCCATAGAGAATAAATCATCCCAAGTATGATACACTGCATTGCCATATAATTTTACCACATTTCTGCGTATAGCCAGGCATTTATAGCGGTTAATACGGCCTTCGCGTTGCTCCAAATCAACCGGATTCGAAGGTAAATTCCAGTGAATAATCTTTCTGGCATACCAATGAAAATCAAGACCTTCCTGTCCAATTGAAGTGGTAGAAAGCAAGAATGGCCGGAAGGGAGAGTTGAATGCCTTACGGATATTGCTGGTACGTGCGACTGATTTGTCTGTGACTGTTTTATCAATGAACGGAATTGCAAAATGGCAACGCATAAGTTGCTTTTTCTTATCCGTACCCAAAGAATCGGTTGTGTCTATACTAAGATTGCTCGTACCGATAATGGCATCCGAGATAACATGTCCGAGTTTCTTTTTTTGTGCCATGTGTGCATATTCATCGAGAACAGCCTGCAGGTTGCCTATCACACAGTAATCAAGTATAGATTCGTAATAATCATCATCATTTTTCTTGTTGTACATCAGATCTATCACAACTGCACTTTCGGGCTTGTTGAACACTGAGACGATTGCTTTGGCTACCATCTTGGCATCTTCTTCATTGCCTGATTGTCGATAGGCACATACTGCAGGTGAGGCTATAGCGATATCTGTCATCACATCCAATGCATTCGAAGGTACATACAAGCCAATCAAGTCTTCTACTGGTTCGTCATCCAGTATTCTCATGAGGGAAAGAATAAGTTGGGCGTTGTTTCGTCCTTGTTGTGGAAGGGTATGTATGAGCGTATTCTGGGCAAATTTTTCTTGAATTCGCTGTTTTATGATTCTCCGGATTGAAGAAAGTTTTTCTCCATAGAATTCCGCAGGAGAGAAAAGACCCGCTAAAGTTCGGCAAGGATACTCCAATAGCCCGCCTGTTCTTAAACGGCCTTCACCGTAACGATTCTTCTTTTTTGAAGCATAGCCTATCTTCGGCTCGGTTAACTCTCCAAAAGTATATAAATCAGAATAATATGACATCATTATGGAAATCATTCTCGGTACCATTTCCCATGACGAGAACAGGATAACCTTAGAGAAACTGCGGGCCTCGTTGCACTCGAATACACTCTCGGCCGTATAGTAAGGATTGGATGCAGGAACCCAAAGCAGCAGATGTGTTTTCTTTTCATGGCGAACTCCAAATACCAAGTCGTGAAGATACTTTAATTTGCCACTGGCAAAAGGAATTGAACGATATTTGTTGATTGCATCTCTTGAGAGGAGTAATGCTTTCATTTTACCGGATTTCTTTACCTCTAAATGATGCAATGCTGAAACTATTTGCTTCTTCAGTTCATACTTGTCCATAAAGGACAGTAAATAAGGCGAAGATTTGACATACTCCATGGGAAGATTACCCAAGTGTATTTTTTTATTTTCATGGCTTAGACAATCCATAAGATGCTGGCATTCTGCAAACGAAAGAATATCTTCCGGCAAGACCTGTACATCGCATACTTGAGAATCGTCTATAATGCCACTATTAAATCGTTCCGTGCGGCACATCACTCCATATAGAGTTTCTTCCGCCTCGTTTTTGGCGGAGACGAGAGGTGTCAGATCAACTACATCAGTACGCTTCAGTGCGGCAGAATATGTATGCCATATCAACTTAAATCGGTCTGTTTTATCTTTTGTGGCATATAGAAAGTCCATTACTTTCATGAAGTCCTGATAGTGCTCGTCATTTCCATCCGTATTCAACTCTTCAAGGGTAGAATATGGCTTGTAGGGCGTAGCGGAAAGCAACAGAATCTTGGTATTGGATCGCTTGTTATCGAAAAATTTGTTGGCCAGCATGGATTGCTCATCATCACTTTGTTCGAGCAGTGAGTTGAAGCGTTGGAACTCATCCATGATAACCAGATCCGGATCGAGCATGTCTATACTGATCCCGGCAAAAATACGACGCAGTTTGTTAATCAGATCTGCTCGCTGCCGATTGTCGCAACCATTCTGAGCATATTCAATCAGTTGATTGATAATCGTATCTGACAGGCTTATCTGCAACTTGCCATACATCTCGCAAAGATAGTCTTTGCCACATTCTTTGATTTTACCGTTATAGATGATAGTAAGTTCATGCCAGTTTTTTACATTGCAACTAAGAAGATTGCTGATGTCTTTTTTATGATCTTTAAATTGAGGGAGCTCGCATAATATATCATACATCAAGGCCCGTTCATTGGCTGTTCCTTGTGCACTGTAAAAACGGAAGGAGGTTGATGGTGTCAGTGGAATGATCGATTCTGGCATTTCCCCTTTCTCGCGTTGTTCCGCAATCCTTTTTTCTGCCAGTTTAATATAAAGATGCTGCATTGACAGACGGCTCTCACTGATACTCATCCGATTGTCAACTCCCAATTTCTCAATGTTCTGGTCGGCTATATTAGCATTAGAACAAATATAGACAACCTTAAAGAAATCATCTTGTTCCTGCTTGTGCCATTCTCGAATCAAATTAATAACTTGTTTGGCCACATACGTCTTACCCAATCCTACCTCATCGGCAAGTAATACCCGACGGTGCCCTAAGTTTTTATAGATATGTAGAATGCGCTCTGCTGTGGCACATTGAAAATCTTTGATTTCCTGGCTCATAAGCGTTTGATTCTTTTAAGAACATTTTCAAATGTGCTGTACATCTCCACGAAATGATCTGGAATAACAGACTCGTCCGCTTTTTCTACGATTTGTCGGATAGATGCAATGCGGTCTGGATCTTTATATGCCATTTTTACCATATCCTCATAAAGGGAGGTGCTGATTTGCTGTTCCAAAGCAGCAGTTTTGTCTTCGGCCAACTCTTTTTCCAACTGTTGACTTTCCAATATATACTGTTCCACATCTTCTGTCAGCATGAAAGCCAGATAGTTGATGAACTTCCCTTTTGTATTGATGAAAGAACGGAATATGGCTTTGTCTCGCTCGTCGGTTGGCATTCCTTCCGTCTTTATCTTTATCACTCGGTGTAAATCTCCAGCTCGTATTGAGTAAAACTCTGTCAGTGAATCCAGTGGTATGTCTTCAAATATCAGATCGTCAGTCAACTCTTGTTCTTTGCCATTACATCCTAAAGGATAAAGGAAAACGGATTCCGAAGGGAACTTGTTTGGCAGGCATTGGATTGTAATGGTATAGCTGCCGTTATTTGATTTGATTTGTGCTTTTTGAATCGCTGCAATCGCATGACGCAATATCAGTTCGTCGGTGATATTCTTTTCCCTACCGTCTTCTTTAGGTACCGAAATAACCTGCTCGAACATACACTCTTTACTGTCGTTAATCAGTTCACTCCGGTATTTTTCATACGAGGTCTTATATGGGGCAAACTTCAGGTGCAGTAAAAATTCCACATTCCGTCCGAATCCGTTCTTGGTAGCATTGGTAGAACCGAGATACATATGGTTATAGTAAAGATGGTCTTCATGTCTGCGTATGAAATAAACTTTCTCGTGCAAATCGACAGCTACATCTTTTTCTACTTTATCGGTCAGTACCTCCTTGGGTGTGTACACTTCGTTATTAAACAAATTTATGATCTCTTGTGTAACAGAAGCATGTCTTGTGATGAGTGTCTTTCTGGCTCCGTGGCTGCAACTGACCATTTGATTCAAGATATGTGTGTCTACGAATGGAGAGATAACCAGCATCTCTGTTGCATGCTTCAACATACTCTGTTCAAGGCATTCTGCATGTCCATCATATCCAGGTATTCCCATGGGGAAAAACTCGTAATCTTCAAAGGGCGAATCCGTAAGATCAAATTGTTCGATGCAGTTAATGTCTATGCAGAGCGAACGCATATTTTTACGGATAGTACAGTTATCGGTTTTTCCGATCAACCATGTGAGAAAGTCCACAAGCGGTTTATGTTTGCTTTGGGCTTTTTGAGTAGCTTGTTTCGTGCTGATCTTTCCGGAAAGTTCACATACTACGTCCAGGTCGTTAGAACTGGTTAGGTTGCGTGAAAGGACAATCAATTTGATTTGCTGCGTACCTATATTCGGGTTTGTTTCTTTGATTATCCATACTTTGGGATGAAAATTGATGAAGCCTCCGCCTTTCGCCTGGAGTGTTACCTGCACAACGCTTTGCTCAAGAAGTGAATACACTTTGGAGTTGGCCTGCGGTATTGCAATACATCCGGCGTTACAAAAAACTGCAAATTTACCTGCCGATTGATTGATAGTCTCAAGAATCAAGTGGGGAGAACGCATGATTGCTTCCGTCAAATCTGTCATCGTACCCAGCATAAATGGTACCGACAATAAGGAAGGCATGTCCAGACTATAGGTCGTGCATACGGCATAATCAACCACAAAGCCGTCACTTTGCAATACATCCGTATAGACAATATCATTCCATAATGCCTCAGCCATTGATAGCCTCCTTTCTTAATTCGTCAACAAAGATTTTCACCGTATCCCATCGGTACGTGAGTTTATAGTAATGTATGCGGGCTTTCTTGTCGTAAACATATGCAGGATTTCCAATTTTCCTGCGATTCCCTTTTACATTTCGTTCTCGACTGATAATCAGTTGGTCCAGATCTCCATTTTCTTCAATATCATTGGCAGCAAGGCGCTCCGCAACTTTTTCGCAGAACCTTTTCCCGCTATCCTCCCGTATGTTTACGGCATTCAGTACCTTGTCTATATCGGTCCCACTTTTCCGGTATTCTTCAAGTTTCTCCTGAAATTCAACTCGCATCTCTTCATCCTGGTATTGCGAATAGATATAGTTATAGCGGATGTGCACCATATATATAAAATCCGCAAAGCGTCGGGCCAGGTCTTGCAATTCTCCAATCTCCTGTGGCAATTGGCGGTATGGGATCTGTTCAAATCTATCGGTTATCGCAAAGTCTGGATTATCTACGATGTAACGTAATAATGTACCTTGACATGCTTTTGCATTCAGTATGTGACCCACAATGAAGTCTTTGTCCTCTACGGTCAGGTCTAAGGAGCATTTTTGAGTAAAATCATAATCCACATTTGGGAAAGAACAAAACTGGAACAGGCCTAACCTGTCATCAGCATCGTTATTGGTATCTTCGTCATCTGTCCTGACTGCCGTCGGGGCGTTGTGTAGTGCATTGGATGTTGAGTAAATAAGTTCATACAATTGCGGACTGCGCAAGATTCCAAAAGTGAGCAATCCTGTATTGTAGATGTATGCAGGATCGTATTTAACGTAGTTGTTCCCGGGTTTATTAATAACTTCGCTTCCTATAATTCCTCGTGTGTCCGTACTGCCTTCACAGAGATTCTTTGTCATGATGCGCTCCAGCCGTATAATTTCCGTTTTCACCTCTGAAATCCGGTTATATCGTTTTTCAGTAGCCTTGCGGTAGAGTTGAGGCATGAGCGAGAAATATTTAATGTGCTTCTGCAGGGTGGATATTCCGGGGAACATCCGGTCTGAAAAAGCGTCACGAATACGGCCAATGCCGAGTTCGTCGAGGGCTACAGATTCCGAGGTCATTTTCAGTACCTGCATGACCCGGGTTTGTTCTTCCCTGTTGCTATGTATATATCCTAATTTCATGAAAGAGGAGGTCGTGAGTTTTTATTGTTTCTTAAAGCTTGGTTTTGTATTGCAAGTCTGATCCTGGTAGGGTGTAGGTTTATAGGATTCTTCTGTGATAACCTTCTTGAGCGGGTGGGCAAGTAGATAAATTCTGTTAATTGCGTTTTAATAGCGTGTGGATCTTGGCCTCCTCGTCGGTGCCCGTGGTAGAGAGGCGCAGCAGCGGAAGAGCGTAGCGGTCGAGGATGCGATCTTTCATTCGATCGCGTTCGGATTGGCGGGTTCCTTGTTTGTGGAACTGGTAGCCGTCGGTCTCGACAGCCAGGATGGGCCGTTTGCTCACCCGGTTGTAGATCAGGAAGTCGAGGTGCGTGGCGCCGTTCGAGGCATAGCGGCGCTCCTCGTCGTCGAGAAGCGTCCAGTCGCGGATCAGTTGTCGCAGCGGTTGGTGGCAGAGGACACCCAGATGCCGGAATGCCGGGTCGGCCTCCAGCACCCGCTCCAACAGGGCATAGGTCAGATTCTCGGAGTCGAACTCCGAGATCCGGCGGTGTCGCTTGAGAAATTCCCGCCGCGCCTCGGCGTAGGGTTCGTAGAGCAGGTCGAAAACCGAATGGATGGCACTCTCCGTGATCTTGCCGCCGTTGTAGTCGATGTAGGCCAGCAGATCGGCAATGTTGCGGCTGTCGGGCTGTTCGTTGCTCGAAGTGACGAGCGTGAATTGCCGTTTGGCCCGCGATACGGCGACGTTCAGCAGATGGGGATCATCCGTGAAGGCGGTAATCTGATCGTCGACGGTCGATAGGATGATGGCCTCCTTTTCCCGTCCCTGGAACTTGTGTACCGTAGCCACGTCAATGCCTCCGCCCAGCTCACGATGGAGCGCATTGACCTGCTCGTTGTAGGGGGAGATAATACCGATCTCGGTCTGCTCGCAGGGGAGTGACGGCAGCACCTCGCGCCGGATCGTTTCGATCTCGCGGGGATTGAACGCTCCCCGAGCATGATGCCCCGGGGCGGTCTGCCACGCCGTGATGACGTTGGGCTCGCCGTGATCCTCGGTCATGATCAGCAGACGCCCGCCGTAAAAGCGTTGGTTGCAGAAGTTGATGATCTTCGGATGGCAGCGGTAGTGTTCGCGCAACAACGTCTGAGGCGCTTCGGGAAAGACCCGGCAGATGGATTCCAGAAAACTCAGTGCGGCGCAGTCGTAGCGGGGATCGATCGCGTGTTTGGTGGCGATGGCCTGCATGCGGAGCCGGTCGGCATCCGTGATGACATTGGGCAGCTGCATCGAGTCGCCGACAATCACCGCATTGCGGGCGCACATCAGCGCCAGCGCCCCTGTTTCGGACGACACCTGCGAGGCTTCGTCCATGATCACGTAGTCGAACAGCGCCTCCGTCCGGAAATTCGATCGCGAGGAGAAGGTCGTGCTCAGCACGACGGGGTACTCCTTGAGCAACTCGGGAGTGATATGTTGGAAAATGGGGCGTTTGTGTTCCTTGCCATAGCGGGCGGCCAGTCGGCTGCGCAGGTAGCGCATTGAGTCGTTGCTCAGCCGGGCCACCATCGCCGGAGCATCCGACGTGGCAAGTTGCTTTTCAATCCGGTCGATCTCCGCCGTGAGCTCCTCCTGCCGAACCTGGTAGTAACTGCGCTGGAGGAGGGGGATCAACCGCTGGAGATCCTGCCGTTCCGGGTGGCGGGGAAATCCGTCGAAGAGGTGGCGGATCCGGTGTTTGAGCAAAAACCATCGGACCGCGTCGCGCCATCGGTCGAAGAGACCGTTCGGCTGCCATTCGACTGCGGCCTGCAATTCGTTCCACAGCATCAGCAGCCGGGCCGACGGCATCTGCCGGCGAAGAGTGATGGAGGGATCAATCGTTGTCTCCTGCTCGAAATGGAGCTGTTCGGTTTGCAGCCCCGTCAACTCCTGCCGGGCACGGGCCAACCGCTCCTGTTGTTCGAAAACTGTCTGTAACGATTCAGCCTCGGACTGGATGGTGCGGAGAAACTCCGGAGAGTCGGTTCCGGCCGAATACCACGAGTCGATCTCGGCCGGAATGGACTTCTCGATGGCCTGTGTTTCGACGAAGGCTGTCTTTCGCTCACGGCTGCCCAGCAGGGCGGTGAGAAATCTCAGCCCCTGTTTTTCGAGCTTCTCGACCACGTTTTCGATGGCCGAGTTGTTGTTCGAGACGACCAGCACGGTCTTCTCCTGCACCACAAGATTGGCCACGATGTTGAGGATCGTCTGCGTCTTGCCGGTTCCCGGAGGACCCTGGATGATGCTGATCTGATTCCCGAAGGCTGCCTGGATGGCTCTCTGCTGGCTGGCGTTGCACCCGAATGGGTAGATGAGCGGTGGCGCCGGGAATTGCCGTGGCGAGTCCTTGCCGGGATTCAGGTAGAGGGCCGCCGCCGAACGGTCGGAGACAAAGTCAATCTTCTGGTACTGCATCAGCAGCAGTTTCTGCCCGTCGTCGGTCTCCAGTGGGTTGAGTTCCGCCACGTCGCGCAGATAGGCGAAGCGATCCTGTGCGGGTGGTTCCTCCAAGCACGACCGAACCAGTTCAACCTCCGATCCCTTGTAGTGGGCTCCGGTGCCGTTGGCGTATTCCACATACCAGAATCGCCGTGAGCCTTGTTGGAAGGCAGCGATGTAGGAGAGGGGCTCTATCCGGCGGCCTTTGTGGAGCAGGTGGCAATGCTGCGGATCGAGTACCACGGGATCCTTCAGCCACAACACTTTGCTTGGGATATAGGAGTAGGTCTTCGGGAAATTGCAGAAAATGACATGGCAGCGGTTGGGCCTTGAGGTGTACCAACAGCGTTCGACGGAGTCGGTTTTATCCTCTCCGTCGATGATAATCCGGTTTTCCCGAGGGTCGTACATCCTGAATAGCGACGGGTCTTACTATTTTAGTTTCTTGCCGCAAGAGAAGGCCTTGTCAACCGTAGCCCCTAATTCGATATATTCGAGATGAATGGGGTCGAAGCTGATCGGGCGCAACTTACGCAGGTCGATTTGCCCGTCGGTCAGAATGCTTTCGTCGGCCGAGATGTTGACGATACGTCCTGTCAGATGGCAGCTTGCGGGATCATAGGAGAGTAGTTCGCACTCGAGGGTCATGGGTAGTTCGTCGATCATCGGGGCATTGACGTGTGTCGAAGGAGTGGCATGAAATCCCGCCCGGGCGAATTTGTCGGGGACTTTATTCCCGGAGACGATACCCGCATAGTCGCAGGCTGCCACTTGATCGACCGTAGCCATGCTGACGGTGAATGCACGTGTCGCAAGAATATTTTTCGTGGTTTTATGCCCGGCAGAGAGGCAGATTCCGATTGTCTCATCGGTAAACATGCCACCCCAGGCGGCATTCATGACATTGGGCACACCTTGTTCGTCGTAGGCTGCCACAATCAGCACGGGCATCGGGTAGAGCCAACTCTTCGATCCAAAGTCCTTTTTCATATTGCTTTGTGAAATTAGTCCGTAAATTTTACGAAAATTACAAGAATTTAACGACTCGACAAAATCCGAATCTTGATTTGAAACGGATATCACGATGCTATTTCCCTGAAAACAGTGGATATTGTTGGTAGATATGTATTAAAAAGAAAATGGCCGAAGTATTTTGTCAAGGTGTTGTCTCATTTGTTTTCCGGATGGCAAATCATCAATGCATTGGAAATAAAAAATAAACTTGCAGAGATGGAGAAACTCAAGATGGAAATAAATAGCCAGCGAGAAAAGATAGAGAGAATATCGGCGCGTAGTCGTTATGACGTCGCGTTCAATCGTAGCTACACTTTACATAAAATTGGAGAACACATAAAAGCATTTGTTAGCACACTGGAAGCAATACAATATTGTTTGCAAATTGATGAATATGATGAGTTGGATGTTATGCTTAATAATCTGAAGGCATTTGCGTCATTCTCGCATAGTATACATTGCTATCAGACAGATAGAGACGCAATGGTCGCCGCAGATTCTGAAATCAGAAAATCTCCGAAATTTATCCTAATTAAGGATAGATATGAAGATGCCATAAGAGAGTATAACATGTTTCCAAAGCATATTATAAATGATAAAAAACATGAATAGCTCAGAGAATAAAATAGAAATCAAGTCAGAATTAGCCTCTGGCTATAAACATATACACTTGCTTAATGGTTTATCTTTGGCTCGAATTGATACTTTGTATAAGTATATGCCATATGATAGGCTGATGAATTGTGTGACAAATAGTGAATTAGTCTTCGTCTCTCCTAAAACATGGGTTGACCCGTTTGAACGCCGGTTTTGGAAAACAGATTATAGTCGAAAATATAATTTTATCCGGCCTGAAATTGCTTGCATGTGCTTGACTACTAAATCTTCAACGAATGAAGAGGCCTCGTGGAAAATGTATGCAGATAGTAAAAGTAAAGCATTACGCATATCGTTTAATGTAAAACAGTTATTAGACACATTAGAGACTTATGCCCAAACAAATCGTTGTGCCATATATATTGGCAAAGCTATTTATGCTTTGGAACGCAAGGATATAGTGGGATTACATAATCAAGTCAATGAATTTTTTCCACAAAATAATTTTTCATTGGAGCATTATCTAACTTTGATGTGCTTGAAGCGCAAGGCATTTGCATTTGAGAATGAGATTCGGATATTTATTGTAAACAATAATAATACTTGGAACAGTGATATAATAAAGATCCCTGTAAAGATTGATAAGAATCTTATTCCGCGTATTATGATAGGGCCATTAACTCCATTTGCAAACAGTGATCCTCGTCGAAGTTTATACAATACGATTCAAAAGGTAGAAGGAGACGTATATAAACAACAGCTGGGCGAAGCGATACAAGGTTGCGAAGTGAAACAATCTCAATTATATACAGATAACAGTCCATTGAAGAGGATATGAATATACCACAAGGATATAAGCAAACCGAGTTGGGAATAATACCCGAAGATTGGGAGATTGTAAATCTTAGCAGTATCGCAAAGGTTAATGGCCGTATTGGTTTCCGAGGATATACCACGGCAGACCTTGTTGGTGTTGGACAAGGCGCATATACCATAGGTGGTAAGCATATTACAAATATGGTTTTAGATTTGCATGACGCAGAGTACATATCGTGGCAGAAATATTATGAATCCCCTGAGATTATGGTTAGAACAGGGGATATTGTATTCGCGCAACGTGGTACTTTGGGGAAAAGCGCTTTTATTAAAAACGATATTGGCCCAGCAACTATTAATCCCAGCCTTGTCCTAATTAATAAAATTAAATGTGATAATGAATATTTGTCTTATTGGTTACAATGCGACAAAATAGTTGAATACATTTGTTCTATTAATAGTCAGACCTCCATTCCAATGATTACGCAAAATCAAATTGAGCATATTCCTGTGGTTTTGCCTACAATCAAGGAGGAACAACGAGCAATAGCGGAGGTGCTGAGTGATATAGATAGATTGGTTGCGGCATTGGATAAGGAAATCTCCAAGAAACGCCTGATTAAGCAAGGAGCAATGTCCAAGTTGTTGTCTCTTTCAAACCGAGGAAAGAAGTGGTTTAATACGAAACTTGGTCGTGTTGTAAACATACGAAAAGGTAGTATGCTTACTTCTGAAGAGTTTATTGTTGGGAATGTTCCTGTGATTGCTGGCGGTAAAACTCCTGCGGGCTATCATAATGTCGCCAATCGGCCTGCAAATACTATTACAATAAGTGCATCTGGAGCAAGTGCTGGGTATGTCGCCTTGCATAACACGCCTATTTTTGCATCTGACTGTTCAACCATAGCGCCTGATCCCTCATATGATATCAAGTATATGTATCACTTGTTGGTATATTATCAGACTGAAATATATTCATTACAAACTGGAGGCGCGCAACCTCATGTTCATCCGTCAGATTTAAATGAGATGCAGATTTTGTATGCTAGTGATATAAAAACACAACAAGCAATAGCTACAATTCTGACCGATATGGATAAGGAGATAGCCGACCTTGAAACCAAACGCGACAAGTACCGTCTCCTAAAATCGGGCATGATGCAAAAGCTATTAACAGGGCAAATTCGTTTGATAAGGCAGCGGGCAAAGGTCGTCCCTTTGGTTCCTGAGCTCTCCGCGGCAAGAGAAATTCCCGTGGATGCTCATATTTTGGCCGGGCATATTGTTAATAGGTTGTGGCAATCAAAAGGATGGGGGCGCACTAAATTACAAAAGTCGTTACATCTTATTGGATATTGTGTGCAGTTGAACTTGGGTAATGAGTACATCCGTAATACTGCAGGACCTGATGATCAGTTGCTCATGAATTATATTGATAAAAAATTCAAACAATATCGCCACGTTAATATCAAGAAAGAACGACGGTCAGATGGGACAATACATTACTCTTACACCCCGACACCTCTTATCCAGGAGTTGGAAATGGCATACGAGCAATATCCACAGAATATTCGTGAGCATATAGATGTGTTGCTTGACAAATTAAGCACAATGAATTTAGCCGGAGCTGAAATCCTGTCAACCCTTTACGCGGTATGGAATAACCGAATAATTAAGGGTGAACAAATAACGGATAATTTGTTGCTTGCAGACTTCTATGCATGGAGTCAGCACAAAGCAGATTTTGAGGAGATAAGAGTGAGGAACGCATTGGATTATATGCGAAAAGAGAATATCGTTCCAATCGGTTGGGGTAAATATATTGATAAAAGGTAAAGTATGACGAAACTCAAACATGGACGCGAGTTGAGAGTCGATCGCAATATCTCGCCTGATTTATACATGAAATTAGTTGATTTATTTCATGATAAAGGTTGGGATCTTCAACTTGAAGATTATGGCATATTTGAGCGTTATGTACGTACTATGGGAAGTCTTGAAACAGATCAACAAAAGAAGTTACTCTTAGAATTGTCAAAACAATTTATCCACATAACTCAATGCCAGTATATGGATTATATTCCAGCTTTAGTTTCTGCGATAATAAAAGATTACCCTAATCGGATATTATGTTATGCTTGCTGTTTACCAGAGGAGGATATTGGAAAGATTAAAAGTTCTGCAAGTGTTTTATATCAGATAAAGGGGACTACATTAAAAACACGAGTCGATTTGCGAGGTGTGAAATATTATTGCAAAGATAGTATAAAGGAGTATAGCCCATATGAGATAGCTAATGATGATCATTTATTGATTCTTGTTGATGACTTTATTGGTACAGGAGAGACTGTGCTCGGTGCTGTTGACTATGTGAAAAAGATCTTCCCTGAGATGCAGAATAGTAGTATTGTTGTTTTGGCTATTGCTGGGATGCAGCAAGGGATTGAAGAGTTGGAACGTCATCAGATAAAAGTTTATTACGCAAAAGCACTTAAAAGGGGTATATCTGATTATTATATTGAACAAGATCTGGAAAACGCTTTGGAGATAATGCATCAAATAGAAGGTCATATAAAAGTTAGGCCCCAGTTTTTACTTGGATACAAACAATCAGAAGGATTAATATCAATGGAAAGATGTCCTAATAATACATTCCCTATATATTGGTTAAAAAAGAATGATGCGCCATATGAAAGATGATGAATTAGAGTATGCCATTTTAACAATGGTTAAAATGAAATGCAACTTATATAGTTTGCGAGCTGCAAATATTTCCAATGAGGACATTATTAGAATTCTCCGTCAAAGTCTTAAAAAGAGAGTGTTAAAACAAACTGAGAATGGTATTACTCTAATTGATGAACAATATTGGCGTCAACTCGGTGCTCAATTAGGTAAAAGAGGAGTTTATAGGTATATGTTACCAGAATATTTTTATATGCAAAAAAAGATGAACTTAGAGGAAGTTTATATACCTTTGTTTATCCGTAAGTGATAAGGGCTTTTTAGTTTGTCCACTTCAGTGTGGGGATTAGCGATTCGTTAATCTACTGAGAACCTTCTTTCAAGCCAGAAGTAATGTTTATTTTTTACTTCTTGGAAGAAGTCAAAACTAAACATTACTTCGGTCGCAAGACAAGTCTTGCTCCCGGCTATTCAATGTAATTAAATAGCGATAATTTAGTAAAAAGCCCTTATGCTTATGGATTTTATAGAATATAAAAAAGCGTTTCATGATCGAGCTTTAGCATTAGGACTTTCTCCTAATGCTATTGATGAGGCTCTTAAATATGCTAAGCAATTACATAAAAAGAACCTCCCTATTATTTATGATCAGCAGCACTTTTGTCAGCTTGTAGGTTATGATGGAGAATATGTGATTGCTGTTGCGAATCAGGCTGCATCTTTCTACAAAGAATATAGCATTCCTAAAAAAAATGGAGGCCTGCGTAAAATCCATGAACCATATCCTAGTTTAAAAGAGATTCAAAGTTGGATACTTAAGCAGATATTAACTCCTGCCACGAAAAAATTCGTTTCTCCGGTAGCAAAGGCTTATATACCCAAACTTAATGTCCGAGATAATGCTCGTTTTCATAAAGGGCAGAAATATGTTTTGTGCTTAGACCTAACAGATTTTTTCGGGTCAATTCATTTCAGCCAAGTGTTCAGTATTTTTAAAAATATGGGGTATAGTAGGCCATTGGCGGTTTTGCTGTCTAACCTTTGTGTAATGAAGGATGCATTGCCGCAAGGGGCTCCAACTAGTCCTATGCTCTCAAATATGGTGTTTAAGTATTATGACGATCAAATATTTGAATATTGTAAAGCTAAAGAAATTCGCTATACTAGATATGCAGATGATTTGACATTCTCCGGTGATTTCAATTGCAAGGAGATAATATCATTTATTAATAGATTATTGTCGAAAACGTCTTTTGTGATTAATCGTAGCAAGACAAAGATAATATCTAATGGGAATAGGCAAGAGGTAACAGGTATCATTGTAAATGAAAAACTGCAAACATCCTCGATATATCGAAAAAAGATTAGGCAAGAAGTATATTACATCATCAAATTTGGAATAGACAAGCATATAAAATCAATTGGCTGGGAACGTCCTCAGATTGAGTATGTGCGTCATTTATTGGGGAAAATAAATTTTACCCTCACGATAAATAAGAATGATTCGGAGATGCGCAAATATTATAGTTACATACATAGTCTATTAAGGGGACTTCTATAAATTAAATCCCTGATTATAAGTCGCATAAGCGGAT
>ERZ857965.510-NODE-510-length-55329-cov-12.586985_pt1 | contig 55329 bp, 47 predicted proteins | sample MGYA00519758_ERZ857965 | MGnify/ENA primary metagenome ERZ857965 (study PRJEB31778, sample SAMEA3449381) | human gut metagenome | biome: human gut; feature: human-associated habitat; material: faeces | place: United Kingdom | collected 2010/2012 ... | reverse complement strand
GAACTCCAAAGCAGGAAGAACCTGAACAGGGAAACCCCGCACAATTAAATACTAAGAAATCAAGTAACCAGGGATTAAATACTGATTTATCAAATACGGAGGTATCAAATCCTATCCAATCAAATCCGTATGAGGATGAGCTGCAGGCGGCGGATGGGATGGGAACGGATACGAGGTCTTCCAGAGAGATTTATCGGGAGATCATCCTGGAAAATATCGAGTACCGCCATCTGGTCCAAAATAACCAGATCGACAGAGAGCGGCTTGACGAACTGGTGGAGCTGATCGTGGACACGGTCTGTTCCGCAAGAAAGACCATCCGTATTGCCGGAGACGATTATCCGGCGGAGGTGGTAAAATCCCGCTTTATGAAACTGGACAGTTCCCATATCGAATATGTGCTTTCCAGTATGCAGGAGAATACCACCTATGTCCGCAACATCAAGAAATATCTGCTGGCAGCCCTGTATAATGCACCATCCACCATCAGCAGCTACTACACTTCCCTGGTGAACCATGACCTGTACGGCGGAGGGGAAAGGAGGTAACCCATGCAGGAAGAAGTAACCCAGAAAACAATGGCACTTGCCATCACCACTTCCAGAATGACCGCCTCCGTCCTTGCTAAGGCCATGCGGAAGTTTTTGGAGGCGCAGAAAAACAAAAGCCACCAGCTCCCCAAAGGGAAACAGACCCTAAAGGAGCTGATGAAACACAACACAGGAGTTTCTAACCTGGAGATCACCAACGCCAACATCCGGGCATTTTCTGCCACCGCTAAGAAGTACGGCATTGATTTTGCCCTGAAAAAAGACAGCAGCACGCAGCCGCCCCGGTACCTGGTATTCTTCAAAGGCCGGGACGCCGATGTTATGACGGCGGCTTTTAAGGAGTTTTCCGCAAAGCAGCTCTCCCAGGAGAAAAAGCCCTCCATCCGAAAACTCTTATCCAGCATGAAAGAGCTGGCACAGAAAAAGGATAAGGTTTTGGACCGCACCAAACACAAGGACAGGGGGATGGAGCTATGAAACAGGTAAATGTGAAAAAGCTGCTGATCTTAAATCTCCCCTATCTGCTCTTTGTGTGGCTGTTCGATAAGGCAGCCCAGACGGTACGGCTCTCTCCCGGAGCTGACCTCTCCGGCAAACTGCTGAACCTGGGCAGCGGATTTTCTCAGGCTATGGAGAGCATTGCTCCCAGTTTCCATCCGGCAGACCTGCTTGTGGGGCTGATCGGTGCGGTGGTAATCCGGCTGATTATCTACACCAAAGGGAAAAACGCAAAGAAATACCGCAAAGGTATGGAGTACGGTTCTGCAAGATGGGGAACTGCCGAAGATATAAAGCCCTACATAGACCCCGTATTTGAGAATAACGTACTACTGACCCAGACGGAGCGGCTGATGATGTCGAACCGCCCAAAGAACCCAAAGTATGCCAGGAATAAAAATATCCTGGTAATCGGCGGCTCCGGCAGCGGCAAGACCAGGTTCTTTGTAAAGCCCAACCTCATGCAGCTCCATTCCTCGTATGTTGTTACGGACCCGAAAGGAACCCTCATTCTGGAAACAGGCTCTCTCCTGGTGCGGGCAGGCTACAAGGTCAAGGTGCTGAACACGATCAACTTTAAGAAGTCCATGCACTATAACCCATTCGCCTATCTGCGGAGTGAAAAGGATATTTTGAAACTTACCAACACCATCATAGCCAACACCAAAGGCGACGGTGAAAAATCTTCCGAGGATTTCTGGGTCAAGGCGGAACGCCTCCTGTACTGCGCCCTGATCGGCTACATCTGGTATGAGGCCCCGGAGGAAGAAAAGAACTTCATCACCCTATTGGAGATGATAAACGCAAGCGAGGCCAGGGAGGACGACGAGGAATTTCAAAGTCCTGTTGATCTGATGTTCTCCCGGCTGGAGGAAAAGGAGCCGGACCATTTCGCTGTCAAACAGTATAAGAAATACAAGCTGGCTGCAGGCAAAACGGCAAAGTCCATCCTGATTAGCTGCGGAGCCCGGCTTGCCCCATTCGATATTAAGGAACTGCGGGATTTGATGGAGTATGATGATTTGGAACTTGATACCCTGGGCGACCGAAAAACTGCTCTGTTCCTCATTATGAGCGACACGGACACCACCTTTAATTTCGTGATCGCCATGCTCCAGAGCCAGCTTTTCAATCTGCTCTGCGACAAGGCAGATGATGAATACGGCGGCAGGCTGCCGGTTCATGTACGGTGTATCCTGGATGAGTTCGCCAACATTGGACAGATACCAAACTTTGATAAACTGATCGCCACCATCCGAAGCCGGGAAATCTCGGCTTCTATTATTTTACAGTCACAGTCACAGCTAAAGACCATCTACAAGGACGCCGCAGATACCATTGTCGGCAACTGCGACACTACCTTGTTTTTGGGAGGCAAGGAGAAATCCACGCTCAAAGAGCTCTCGGAAATCCTGGGGAAAGAGACCATTGACAGTTTCAACACCTCAGAGAACCGGGGGACGCAGGTTTCCCACGGCCTCAATTATCAGAAATTAGGAAAGGAGTTGATGAGCCAGGACGAGATCGCGGTCATGGACGGAGGCAAGTGTATCCTGCAGGTGCGGGGTACTCGGCCGTTTTTATCGGACAAGTTCGATATTACAGCCCATAAGAATTACAAATACCTTGCCGACGCCGACAAGAAAAATGAGTTTGATGTGGAACGGTACATGAAACGGCGCCCTGCGGTGGTAAAGCCGGAGGAACCTTTTGAAATGTACGAACTGGAAATAGAACCTGACAGCGATAACGAAAAAAATTAGGAGGATTGAATTTATGGAATTTTTCAACAGCGCAGTAGACGTATTGCAGACCCTTGTTGTGGCTCTGGGAGCCGGTCTTGGTATCTGGGGAGGTATCAACCTCATGGAGGGATACGGAAATGATAACCCTGGGGCAAAAAGCCAGGGCATGAAACAGCTTATGGCGGGCGGCGGCGTTGCCCTGATCGGCATGACCCTTGTACCACTGCTTTCCGGCCTGTTCGGATAATGACGGAGGGATAACCTATGCAAAGCATACTCGACAAGCTGGCGGAGTGGCTCAAAGAGCTGCTCATCAGCGGGATACTCGGTAACCTGTCGGGGATGTTTGACACGGTAAATACCAAAGTGGGCGAGATCGCCGGGGAGGTTGGCATGACGCCGTCGGCATGGAACGGCGGCGTTTTCAACCTCATCCGGTCTCTGTCTGAAACAGTCATTATCCCCATAGCCGGTATCATTTTAACCTTTGTGATGTGCTACGAGCTCATTCAGCTTGTGATCGAGAAGAACAACCTGCATGATGTAGACACATGGATTTTCTTCAAGTGGATATTCAAAACCTTTGTGGCCGTGTTCTTAGTCACCAACACCTGGAATATCGTTATGGCGATCTTTGATGTGGCCCAGAACGTGGTAAGCCAGAGCGGCGGTATCATTAGCGGCTCTACCAGCATTGACCTCTCCACCGCCATCCCTGATATGGAGGCTCAGCTTGAGGCTATGGACTTAGGGCCTCTTTTAGGGCTGTGGTTCCAGAGCATGGTGGTGGGGCTCACCATGAATATCCTCTCCATCTGTATCTTCCTGGTGGTCTATGGCCGTATGATCGAGATTTATCTTGTAACCTCCGTGGGGCCTATCCCCTTTGCTACCATGAGCAACCGGGAATGGTCCAGCGTGGGGCAGAACTACTTAAAGTCTCTGATTGCTTTAGGTTTCCAGGCGTTTCTCATTATGATATGCGTTGGCATTTATGCGGTCCTCATCCAGGAGATTTCCACCGCCGACAACATATCCGCTGCCATCTGGGGCTGCATGGGATACACGGTCCTCTTATGCTTTACCCTCTTTAAGACCGGCAGCATGGCAAAGGGCATTTTCAGCGCCCATTAAAGGAGGTGTATGCTGATTGGCTTATGTGACCGTACCGAAAGACCTTTCCAAAATCAAAACAAAGGTATTTTTCGGCCTGACAAAAAGGCAGCTTATCTGCTTTACCCCGGCGGTGCTTTTAGGAGTGCCGCTTTTCTTTTTACTCAAAGAGTCTGCCGGGAACTCCACGGCGACCCTTTGCATGATGATGGTTATGCTGCCGTTCTTTCTGCTTGCCATGTATGAGAAAAACGGACAGCCTTTAGAGGTGATCTTAAAGCAGATGATCGAAACAAAATTCATCCGCCCAAAGAACCGCCCCTATCAGACCAACAACTTCTACGAGGCCCTGGCAAGGCAGCGTGATCTGGAAATGGAGGTGAAACGGATTGTCCAGAACAGAAAAAACGGCGGGAAAGGTAAAACTCACCGCCAGAGAGAAAAAGGCCGTGGATAAGGCCATCCGGCAGGCTAAGGGGGACGGAAAGCCCCATACTGCCCAGGACAGTATCCCTTTTGAGGTGATATACCCGGACGGTATCTGCAAGCTGCCGGGCAAATCCTATTCCAAAAGCCTTGCTTTTGACGATATAAATTACCAGCTCGCCCAGGCGGATGATAAGACAGCCACCTTTGAAAACCTGTGCGATCTGTATAACTACTTTGACGCTTCCGTGGGAGTGCAGCTCTCCCTTATCAGCCAGTATGTAGGCCGGGAGGAATTTGAACGCTCCATCGAGATCAGCGACCAGGGGGACAGCTTTGACAGTATCCGAAAGGAATATGCCCTCATGTTAAAGAACCAGCTCTCCCGTGGGAACAACGGTCTGGTGAAACGCAAATATCTGACACTCACCATCGAGGCGGAGGACTTAAAGGTAGCCAGGGCAAGGCTCTCCCGGATTGAGACGGATGTACTCAATCTCTTTAAGGTGATCGGTGCAGCCGCAAAACCTTTGAACGGCAAAGAACGCCTGCAGGTCCTCCACGGCCTCATGCACCCGGACGGGGAGCCGTTCTCTTTTGAATGGGACTGGCTTCCTAAGACCGGTCTCTCTGTCAAGGATTATATCGCCCCGTCCTCATTCCAGTTTGGAAACACAAGGATGTTCCGCATGGGGAAGAAACTGGGTGCGGTCTCTTTCCTGCAAATCCTGGCACCGGAACTCAATGACCGTATGCTGGCAGATTTCATGGAGGCACAGGACGGCCTCATGGTGACGCTGCATATTCGCAGTATCGACCACAACGAGGCCATCAAGACCATCAAGAGGAAGATCACCGATCTGGACGCCATGAAGATCGCAGAACAGAAAAAAGCGGTCCGGGCAGGTTATGACATGGATATAATCCCCTCCGACCTTGCCACTTATGGAGGTGAGGCAAAAAATCTCCTCCGTGATTTGCAGAGCAGAAATGAAAGGATGTTCCTGCTCACATTCCTGGTGGTGAACCTTGCGGATACCAGACAGAAACTTGAAAACAATGTGTTCCAGTCGGCAGGCGTGGCTCAGAAATATAACTGTGCCCTGACCCGCCTTGATTTCTGCCAGGAGCAGGGGCTTATGTCCTCTCTCCCTTTGGGACTGAACCAGGTAAATATCAAGCGGAGCCTCACCACTTCCAGCACCGCCATCTTCGTACCGTTCACCACCCAGGAACTTTTCCAGGGCGGCGAGGCGTTGTACTATGGGCTCAACGCTCTTTCCGGCAACATGATTATGGCGGACCGAAAGCAGCTTAAAAATCCCAACGGCCTTATCTTAGGTACACCGGGCAGCGGCAAGTCCTTCTCCGCTAAGAGGGAGATTACCAATGTATTCCTGGTGGCAAGTAAGAAAGATACTATCATCATCTGTGACCCGGAGGCAGAATACGCTCCCCTGGTGAACCGCCTGGGCGGGCAGGTGGTGAAGATTTCCCCTACCAGCAAAGACTATGTGAACCCTATGGATTTGAACCTGAACTACTCCGAGGATGAAAGCCCCCTGGCCTTAAAGAGTGACTTCATCCTTTCCCTCTGCGAACTGATCGTGGGAGGCAAGGATGGATTGCAGCCCATTGAAAAGACCATCATTGACCGGGCTGTTACCACCGTGTACCGTGGGTATCTGGCTGACCCCAGACCGGAAAATATGCCTGTCCTCGGCAATCTCTATGAGGAAATCCAGAGACAGCCGGAGCTGGAGGCTGCCCGTATCGCCGCCGCCCTGGAGCTCTATGTGACAGGCAGCCTTAACATTTTCAACCACCGCACCAATGTGGATATTCAGAACCGCCTTGTGTGCTTTGACATTAAGGAACTGGGGAAACAGCTTAAAAAGCTGGGTATGCTCATCATCCAGGACCAGGTCTGGGGCAGAGTCACCGAAAACCGGGAACTGCACGCCAACACCTGGTTCTACTGCGACGAGTTCCATCTGCTCTTAAAGGAGGAACAGACCGCCGCCTACTCCGTGGAGATCTGGAAACGCTTTCGTAAATGGGGCGGTATCCCCACGGGTATCACCCAGAACATTAAGGATTTGCTAGCAAGCCGTGAGATCGAGAACATTTTTGAGAACTCGGACTTTGTGTATATGTTAAACCAGGCAGCCGGCGACCGGGAAATCCTTGCAAAGAAACTGGGTATCTCCCCGCAGCAGCTCTCCTATGTGACCCATTCGGGACCCGGCGAGGGGCTGATCTTCTATGGAAACGTGATCTTACCTTTCGTGGACCGGTTCCCGCAGGATACGGAGCTGTACCGCATTATGACGACAAAGCCGGAGGAAGTAATTGACCCATAACTCATGCTATGATTTATAAATGAAAGGTGGTATAATATTTTATAAATTGGAGGTGGCAGAATGACTGTTGAAAATTGGATTGAATTATTAGTCCCTATAATAGGAATAGTGGTTGCGGCGGTATCCGCAGGATTGACATACTATTTTGCTAAGAAACAACAAATTGCAGCAGACGAAAGCCGCCTCAAAGAGAAATACTATTTGAATTACATTGAAGCTGTCAGCAATATTGTAGTTTCCGATAACTCGGAAAGTGCACGAGATCAGTTGGCAGACGCCCAAAACCAACTTCTTTTGATTGGAAGTGCCGAAGTAGTAAGTGATCTGATGATTTTTCATGACTATGTTAAGCCATCAAATTCTAAAAATTTTGTATCCGAAAAGCATGATAAGCTTTTGACAAATTTGTTAAAGAGCATGAGAAAAGATTTGTATAAGAGCAAAAAAGTCAATGAAGATTATCCCTTAATCCATTTAACAGGGAAATCACCTAAAAGATAATAATCTTTTGAGTAAGCGTTGCTGAAAATTCAGTAGCGCTTTTCTTATGCCCAAAATTAGGAGGTGAAACTATATCTACAAACAAATTAACCCATTTAAGCCTGTTCTCCGGTATCGGCGGCCTGGACCTAGCGGCGGAGGCTGCCGGCTTTGAAACCGTCTGCCAGTGTGAATGGGCGGATTATCCCTACGCCGTTTTAGAAAAGCACTGGCCGGACGTTCCAAAATTCAGGGATATAACGACTTTGACAAAGGAGGCATTTTTTGAAAAAACAGGACTTGAAACCGTCACGGTCATCTCCGGGGGCTTTCCCTGCCAGCCTTTCTCCACCGCAGGAAAACAGAAAGGCTTTGAGGATGAACGCTACTTATGGCCGGAGATGTGCCGGGTTATTACAGAACTTAAGCCCCGTTTCGTGCTTGGGGAAAATGTTGCTGGCTTCATCAATATGGGGCTCGACAAAACGATCTTTGACCTGGCAAAAGCGGGATACGCTGTTCTCCCATTCGTATTTCCGGCTTGCGGTGTCGGCGCATGGCATGAGCGCCAGCGAACTTTTATCATCGCGGCTGATGTTTCCTACGCCCCTTGCCTCCGACAAGGGAACCGTAAAGGACGCCCAAAGCCTGGATGTGTACCTGTCGGACAATGGGATTTTCCGCAAGAAGAACAAAAGCGGGGCAATCTGGAGCCTGCCCCTGTCGGCTGCGGTGTTCTACCTGACGCCGGTAGCCTCGGACGGGTTCCGCTCTACCCTGAAACCATCTGCCTACGACCCGAAAAAGAAGAACGGGAACCTGGCAGCCCAGGTGATCTTCCAGGAAAATCCCCTCTCGGACAAGGCGGCCTTAAACCCGGACTGGGTGGAATGGCTTATGGGCTTCCCGAAAGGATGGACGGAGCTGTCCTCTGGGACAGGGAGCCGGAGGGAGTGCCCCGCATAACGGAGCAGACCAAAGACCGGGCACTCCGCTTAAAGACCCTGGGGAATGCGGTCTGCCCTCCCCAGGCGTATCCGATCTTTCACTTTATGGCGGAGATACTGACCGGCAGGTGTAAAGAACATTGTATCTGGGAGGTGATGGAACATGAAACAGTATAAGCCCCGTGACAAGGTGACCCAGAAGATCACCCGTGAGGGTGCAGTCGAAGAAAACCAGACCACGGGCAAAAGCGAAAATATCAGCGGCAAAGAAAAGGAGGCGGATTTTTCCGGGAGGCTTCATTTTACCGAGGAAGATCGTGCCATGCCGGAACTGGACCGCTATATCCGCAAAGCGGAACAGGCGGCAGATAAAGCAGAGGCAGCCAGGGAGCGTATCCCAAAGAAGAAAAAGCTGACTCGTGAACGACTCTATGATGAGGCAAAAAGCAAAGGCAAAACGAAACTCCGGTTTAAGGAAGTGGAAAAGCCCATGTCGGAAGTCGAAAAGACAAACCCTGTTTCCCGTCCGGCTTCCCTGGCAGGCCGCATGATAACCGGCAAAGCCCACGGCAAAATCCATGAAGTGGAAAAAGAAAATTCCGGTGTGGAGGCTGGGCATAGTATCGAGCGGACCGGTGAGCGTGCTCTTTCCAAAAGTTCCGGCATGGCAAAGACCGCTCTCCGCAACCACCGTCTGAAACCCTACCGGGAGGCTGCCAAAGCGGAACGGGCACTCCATAAAGCCAATGTGAATTTCCAGTATCACAAGGCCCTGTCGGAGAACCCAAGCCTTTCCTCCAACCCGCTCTCCCGGTTCCTGCAGAAACAGAAGATCAAACATAATTACACTAAGGATGTGAAAAACGCTGGCAAAGCAGCCGGAAAAACCGGGCAGGCGGCAGACGCCGCTACAAAGAAAACCGCCCAGGCCGGAGAAAAAGGAGCCCGTTTTATTGCAAGGCATTGGAAAGGGGCGCTCCTGGTTCTGGCGATCGGGCTTCTTATCCTGGTCCTGGCCGGCGGCATTTCCTCCTGCACCAATATGGTGATCGGCGGCCTGGGTGCTGTCACCGCCACCTCTTACCCATCAGAAGAACAGGATATGAAAGAGGTGGAGGCGGCTTACACCGCTATGGAACAGGATTTACAGTATGAGCTTGATAACTATGAAAGCCTGAACCCAGGATATGACGAGTACCGTTTTGATCTGGACGGTATCCACCATGACCCTCACGAACTGGCGGCTTATCTTTCCGCTTACTTTGGCGGGGCCTACACCCCGGCGTCTGCACAAGGGCAACTCCAAACAGTTTTTGAACTGCAGTATGAGCTTACCGAAACGGAAACGGAGGAAATCCGCTACCGCACCGAAACAAGGATGGACACCTGGACGGATGAGGATGGAAATACCCATACCGATACTTACGAGGTGGAAGTCCCCTATACCTACTACATTATGACCGTGACCTTAAAAAACCACGGCCTTTTTCATGTAGCAGAGGAAACCCTCACCGCAGAGCAGCTTGAACTCTACCAGGCTTACCGGGACACCAGCGGAAATATGCCCCTGCTTTTTGGCGGCGGTTCTTTCGACACCAGCCCCTCCACCGATCTAAGCGGCGTGGAGTTTGTAAACGGCACCCGTCCGGGCAATCAGGAAATCATTGATCTGGCAAAAGCCCAGGTGGGAAATGTAGGCGGACAGCCTTACTGGTCCTGGTATGGATTTGACAGCCGTGTGGAATGGTGTGCCTGTTTTGTTTCCTGGTGTATCAACCAGGCAGGATACAGCGAGCCGAGGTTCGCTGCCTGTGCCTCCCAGGGCGTTCCCTGGTTCAAGGAACACGGGCAATGGGCGGCTGGAAACTACACGGATGTAGCCCCCGGTGATGTGATCTTCTTCGACTGGGATGGCGGCGGTTCCGACCATGTAGGTCTTGTGATCGGAACAGACGGGACCAATGTTTATACCGTGGAGGGCAACAGCGGCGACGCCTGCAAGATCAAGAGTTACCCTCTTAACAGCCAGTATATCCACGGCTACGGTCTGATGAACTGGTAACAAATTTCAGAAAGGATGATATTTTATGGCGACGATTGAGAAATACAGAAGTGAGATTGAAAAGGCGAAAGCCAAGATCGGCGAACTGCAGAAAAAGGTTCGTGACCTGGAGCAGAAGATCGCCGAGGAAGAAAACCTGGAGATTGTCCGCATGGTTAAGGCAGTCAAGATGGACCGTGGAGAGCTGTCTGCTTTCCTGAAAGCCTATGCAAGCGGTGAGATCACCCTGCCGGAGGGGGATTACTCCGGGGATACGGAGGAAACCGAAGATGAAGAATAAGAGATTTTTCAGGAAGTTCCTGGTACTGGCAGCCGTTATGTTCTCCATGACGGCTTTTTCTGTGACCGCCTACGCCGGAGGTGGAGAGGCGGTAGAACCCCCGCCTGCAGAAACACCCCCGCCGCAAACGGAAACCACACCGGAGCCCGTCCCTCTCACCCCGGAGGGCAATCTGTCCCTGGTAGATGATATAGAGTCGGCTGGCAGTGAGGATAAACAGTTTATCACCGTTACCAGCAAAAGCGGCAATACCTTTTACATTATCATTGACCGGGCGGCGGATGGAAAAAATACGGTCCACTTTTTGAACCAGGTGGATGAGGCGGACCTGCTGGCTCTCACCGAGGGCAAAGAACCGCAGACACAACCGGCAGTCTGCACCTGTGCAGAAAAATGCGAGGCCAGCAGCGTGAAGATGGACTGTGAAGTCTGCAAGAATGACCGTTCCGGCTGTGTAGGCAAGGAACCGGCAGCCGAAGAACCTAAGGAGGAACCCAAAGAAAAAGGAGGGCTTAATCCTGCCCTCATCCTCCTGCCCCTGCTTCTGATCGGCGGAGGCGGTGCGTTCTATTACTTCAAGTTCATAAAGGATAAGTCCTCCACCAAAGGGAACGATGATCTGGGGGAATATGACTTTGAGGATGAATATGAGGATACCGAGGTTGAGTATCTGGACGACACACCAAAGGAGGATGAAAGCGTATGAAACTGATTATCGCTGAAAAACCCAGTGTAGCGGCGGCTTATGCCGCTGCCCTGGGTGCAAAGAATAAGAAAGACGGATACCTGGAGGGGAACGGTTGTCTGGTGACCTGGTGTATCGGGCACCTGGTATCCCTTGCAGAGGCCGGAGCCTATGAGGAACGCTATAAGAAATGGAACTATGAGGACCTGCCTATCCTGCCGGAAGTCTGGCAGCATGTGGTATCCCCCGGAAAGGAAAAGCAGTTTTCCATCGTAAAGTCCCTGATGGAGCGCCCGGACGTGACGGAGCTGGTGAACGGCTGTGACGCCGGGCGTGAGGGAGAACTGATCTTCCGTCTGGCGGTGGAAATGGCCGGCTGCACAAAACCTGTCTGGCGGCTCTGGATTTCCTCTATGGAGGATACGGCTATCCGGGAGGGCTTTTCCCACCTGGAGCCGGGCAGCCGCTATGAACCGCTGTACCATTCGGCCCTGTGCCGTTCTAAGGCGGACTGGCTGATCGGTATTAACGCCACCCGTCTTTTTTCGGTCCTCTACCATAAAACCCTGAATGTGGGACGGGTACAGACACCTACCCTGGCAATGCTGGCAGAGCGTGACGGAAAGATTATGCTCTTTCAGAAAAAGAAATACTACCATGTACGCCTTTCCCTTAATGGCCTGGAGGCAGTAAGCGACAGGGTGGACGAAAAAGAAAAAGCGGTATCCATGCAGACGGCTTGCCAGAACGGGCAGGCCGTTTGTGTTTCCCTGGAACGGGAGAAAAAGACGGTAAAACCGCCAAAACTTTATGACCTCACCACCTTACAGAGAGAGGCCAACCGCCTCTTTGGGTTTACCGCCAAAGAGACCCTGGACTACGCCCAGGCGCTCTATGAGAAAAAGCTGCTGACCTATCCGAGGACGGACAGCCGGTATCTCACCGGGGATATGGCGGAGACTGTTTCTGCGGTTGCCAGACTGGCTGCAGGGCTGCCCCTGTTTTCCGCCGTTGGTGGATTTACTCCTGATGTGGCGGCGGTGATCTCCGATAAGGATGTATCCGACCACCACGCCATCATCCCTACTTTGGAGCTGGCAAAGCAGGAGGTATCCTTACTCCCTGCCGGGGAGCGGAACCTGTTTATCCTGGTCTGCTGCAAACTTCTTTGTGCATTGGCAGCACCCCATGTATATGAGACCGTTTCGGCGGTGTTCACCTGTGGGGAGCATACCTTTACTGCCAAAGGCAAAGAAGTTGTTTCTCAGGGATGGAAAGAGATCGAACGGCTATTCCGTTCCTCTCTGAAAGAGAAACCAGAGGATGATCTGGAAGATGTGGCAACTCTCCCGGCACTCTCCCAGGGGCAGATATTCGACCATGTGGCCGCCACGATAACGGAGCATTTCACCACGCCGCCCAAACCTTATACGGAGGATACCCTGCTGTCTGCTATGGAGCACGCAGGAACAGAGGATATGCCGGATGATGTGGAGCGGAAAGGGCTTGGCACACCTGCCACCAGGGCCTCCATCATTGAAAAGCTGGTGTCCTCCGGTTTTGTGGAGCGTAAGGGCAAGAACCTTATCCCTACCAGGAACGGTATCAATCTGGTAACGGTCCTCCCGGAAGTCCTGACCTCGCCCCAACTCACCGCTGACTGGGAGAATAAGCTGTCCTTAGTGGCAAAGGGAGAACTTTCCCCGGAAACATTCATGGAGGGGATTGAAAGCATGGCAAAAGAACTGATCGCCCGCTACTCCCATATCTCCGAGGACAAGCAAAAGCTGTTTGCCCCGCAGAAAGAGTCTGTGGGTGTCTGTCCCCGCTGCGGCCAGCCAGTCTTTGAGGGAAAGAAGAATTTTTACTGCGGAGACCGGGGCTGCGGCTTTGTTCTGTGGAAGAATGACCGTTTCTGGACTTCCCGCAGAAAAGAGCTGACAAAGAAGATGGCCGCCGATCTGCTCTCTAAAGGGAAAACCAAAGTCAAGGGGCTCTATTCCGAAAAGAAAGATACCACCTATGACGCGGTTATCGTGATGGAGGATACAGGCGGGAAGTATATCAACTTTAAGACCGAGTTCACCAAAGGGAAAGGAGGCCGCTAATGCAGGATAATTCCTCTGATTATATTTTCAAGGCGTATATCACCAACACGGCTGCCTATGACAGCGGAGAACGTGACAATGCCGGAACCTGGCTCTATTTCCCGGCAAATGCAGAGGAAATCACCGCTGCCTTTACAGAGATTGGACTGCCGATCTCTGCCACGCCGGATATGTATTTCTTTGATGATTATGTCTCGAATGTACCAGGGCTTAGGCTGGCTCTCCCCATGTACGCCCATGTGGATGATCTGGCAATGCTGGCACAGGAACTTTCCGATCTGCCCGACCATGAATTTAACAAGCTGATGGCCGTCCAGGAAACACCCCTGCGGCTGACGGACTTTGAGCAGTTCAAAGAGTATCCCCACAACTTTGATTATTTCATCCTCATTCCGGGGATGAACAGTGATGAGGCTCTGGGACGCTACCAGCTCTATGAGAGCGGCATGGTAGAAATGCCGGAGGTGTGGAAAGCCGGCATTGACCCGGAGGCTTTCGGTCGCAAAGTCCGGGAACAGGACAACGGATATTTCACGGATAAGGGGTATGTCCTCTTATCCGGGGATGAATGGGAGCGGGAAAAACCTACGGTGAAACAGGACAAGGAGGTCAAACCCTCCGTCAAGGATTTTTTGAAACAGGCAAAGAAAGAATGTGCCGCCCGTGAGGTGCTGCCGCCAAAAGCAGACAAACACGGGCCGGAACTGTAAGGAGGTGCAATTATATGGGATACAGCCATGACAGCGAATTTCCGTTTGCAGCATTTATCACCAACTTGGGAAAATACAATGAGGGCGAGCTTGTGGGGGAATGGGTAAAGTTCCCTACTACCCCGGAAAAGCTGCAGGAAGTATTTGAGCGTATCGGTATTGGCTCTGCGGATGATTTCGGCAATCCCTATGAGGAATGGTTCATCACGGACTATGACTGTTATGTAGATGGACTCTATAACCTCTTAGGGGAATACGAGAACCTAGACGAACTCAACTACCTGGCTTCCAAACTGGAGGAACTGGGCGAGTCGGAATATGAACACTTCCAGGCAGCTATGGAGATCAGCGACTACACCGGCAGCTTAAAAGACCTTATCAACCTGACTGACAATCTGGATAAATATGATGTGTACCCCGGCATTGACGACTACGACGATCTGGGCCGGTATTACATTGACGAGCTGGGAACCATGCAGGTGCCGGAGTACCTGCAGAACTATATCGACTATGAGGCATACGGGCGTGATATTGCCCTGGGAGACACGGGAGCTTTCACCGATTACGGTTATGTGTATGACAATCAGAGCCGCTTTGAGGAATATTATGACGGAGACCGTGAGAATATCCCGGAGGAATACCGCGTGATGGTCTCCCCGGAGGAAGTGGAAGAACTGGAACCTGACCTTGACCGCCTGGATGTATCAACGGAACTTGCCCTCGATCTGGATTTACATTTCCGGGGATACAGTGCCGATTATGAACAGGCATTTCCAAAAGAGCAGGTACAGAGGGAGGCGATCGCTGACGCCCTCCTTGACGGGAACACTTCCCTTATCAAAACCGGACTTCTCAATATGAGCCGGGAAATGGACCTTAGAGAAGAAACCTCTCCGCTGATCGGACGGCTCACCGATTATGAAAAGGAATATGGTATCAACACCTACACCGTATATCAGCTAAAAGAGGTAGAGGAACTTCACCCATACCACTTTGAGGGCAGCGAGTATCTGGAGGCTGCCGGGCTTTCTATTGACCGGGCGAACTATGAGGCGGTCTACGCTGCCCCGTTCACCCCTAGAGAGAACCTGGAAAGCATTTATACCGATCTCAATATCCACCGCCCGGATAACTTCCGGGGACATAGTCTTTCTGTGTCGGACGTGGTAGTCTTGCAGGAATATGGGAAAGAGACCGCCCATTTCTGTGACCGTTTTGGATACAAGGAAGTTCCGGAGTTTTTGGAACAGCAGCCAGAAAAGGCAGAGCCGGATATGGGGCAGATCACCTTTTATACAGCGGAGTGTATGGAGTTTCCCTCTTTAGGAGAATACCATAACAACCTGACCCTGCAGGAGGCGGTCGCCGCATACCAGGCAATCCCGGCAAATCGGCTTCACGGCATAAAAGGTATCGGCTTCACCCTGGAGGATGGCAGCATATACAGCGGTATGGAGTATCCTCTGGTACGGGGAAACCGGATTGACTTGGACAACTTGTGCCTGGTGGAACACTTCAAAGAAAGTCCACTTGTGCAGGAGGCAGTAATTGATCTGGTGAGAGCCCTCCCTGATCTAACCGTGGATGATCGGGAGAATTTTCTGCTTATGCTGACAGACCCAAAGAACCATCTGAAAAATGCAGAGGTTCAGGTGGAGGACGATTACGGTATGATTGACGGTATCATTAACAACGGAGAACGGTCAAAGGATAAGGAGCCGGGAATGGATAAGCCCTCTGTCCTGGGGCAGCTCTCTCAGGCCAAAAAGGAATGTGCCGAGCGAAAGCCCCCGGAGCTCGGCAAGCCCGGAAAGGATGAGCCGGAACTATGAGCCGAAGTAAAAAGTGGAAACAGGAATGGAGCTTCTTTCTTGGGGAGAACGGCAGGCGGCAGTACAACAAGATCTGCAGAAAATGTATCCATAGCTGCAAGCAGAGTTTCCGGGCTGGAATTGTTGCCTGTCCTCTCTACCAGACAGATAGGGCAAAAAAGAGGCGGGAAAAAGGTTGAAAACAGAGGATTTTATCAGCTCTGCAAGGCTCAAAATACATAGGCAATAGGATTTGTCCTCTGCCTCCCTACGGGGCAAAATGATAGGAAAAAGTGTCGATTTTCGCCACTTTTCCAGACACAAAAATGGAGTACAGTTACCGCTTGTGTGGTGGTAGCTGTACTCCCCATTTTTTATGCTCTTATTCTCTTTTATCCAGGTAGGAAAGAATGGATGGATGTTCGCAGTCGTAGGCGCTGTGGGAATGTGTATAACTGGCTGTATCATGGAACTGTGGGAAACGGCGTTTGCAGGATGTGGGAAAGCCCCGGCTTTTCCATGTACTGTGAATGCGTTTTCCATCGGTGTAATGGTCTGTTATGCACATTTCCACGGTGCAGAATTATTCGTTATTATCGGTATCCTCACCATCTTCTTCCTCAATCAGAGCAGGGGCAGCCTCTATGATAGAAGTAAGGAGGTTATGGAAATCTGCGGCCTTCATGCTGGTAACAACCAGGGCACCTGTCTGTTCTTCCAGGGCCTTTCTCGCAATTCCGGCTACTTCACCGCCTCTGCGGGCAACTCTGCGGCTTTCTTCAAATCCCGCAGGATGAACAGCGGCAGAAATATCTTTTGTGGAAGTTTCCGCAAGCATATTTAAGACAAGCTCTGTGGTGCTCATGTTATCACGGAGATTTTCTTTTTTCAAACCTTTCAAGGCTTTATATTGACGGGTAGACATACCCGCCCAGGCTTTGGTAATCTCATCCGTCAGGATGGCAAATTCTTTTCCCTCCTGTACGCCACGCTTCTGCCATTCGTCTGTAAGCTCTTTGCGGACACGGATAGTCAGGAGTCTTTGATTGATCCAGTCTTCATCATATCCCTTTTTCAGATATGTAGCAAAAGCGCGGTCAATGGCCTTCTCCGGGTCAATGGTTTCCTCGATACGCTCGCTGCCGACTTTCGCAAGCCATGCTTTCAGCGGTTCAACCTTGGGAGAAGTAACAGACTGGATGATACGGAAAATCCCCTCCATTGTTGCGGCATTTGTCCGATATTTCTTTCCATCACTTGCTACCATTGAAGTTAGGGTACAAATTGTACCCCACCTTGCGTCAAGCTCAGAGTCACGGGAACGCATTTTTTTGATGTATTGTTTTGGGTCTGCACTATCGGTCAAGACAGCGATAACATCGGTAACAGAGAAATACCATTCCTCCTGCTCGGCATTCCAGGCAGTGCGGATTTGTCTATCTTCAAACATTTGGATTGAATTATTTTTTTCGCTCATTATTTTGCCCTCCCGTTTTAATGTCTATTCCATTTCAGGTAGGGTACAATTTGTACCCCACCTGAAAAAATTACTTTTGTAAATTATATCATGTATGCTTTTGTGTTTCAATGAACGCTTACCCTCGTTCCTTGTTCTTCTCCCGTTCTTCCTTTTGTGGTGCAGATAAGAACTGGTCCACATTCCGCTTGATGGTATCCAGTTCCTTTACCTGAACTTTGATTTTCTGATAAGTTCCATACTCCTGCTGTTTCTCTGCGGTGAGGGAGTCCATCTCTTTTTTCAAGGCAGTAATATCTGGCAACTTTTGAACGCCCATCTGTTTGAGGGCTTTGGCAGCACTCTCAAAGAGGATGATCTGGCTTTCCTGTCCTCTCAGAAATTTTTCCTTGTCGGAAGATTTCCTGTACTGCTCATAGACTGGCCTGTGTTCCCGGTAGGCGGAAACGTGCTTTATCAGCAGGCCGATCTCGCCTATCCGTTGTTCCTTTGCCTTGATGGAGGACAGGAGCCGGTCCTGTTCCGTCATCACTTCATCAACCTTACCCTGTAACTGCTCATAGTGGGTAATGCCGTGTTCCGTGAGGAAATTGAATGTACGGGCTGCCTCCTTTAGATTGTTGATCTTCGCCCAATGTGCAAAGCCACCACTTTCCTGGGCTTTGAGATTGTTCTGTATATCAATGAGCAGGCTGATCTTCTGACTGCCTAACTTCGGCTGCTTGGATGGGCGGAGGCCTCCGGCAATCCTGGAGGAAACGGCTTCCTCCGTGTAATCTACGCCCAGGGTTTTCAGACGGGTAAACCGTTCCTGTCCCGTGGCTTTGCAGGAAATGTACTTACCCCGCTTGATCTCGTATCCCTCTGCCTCCAGCCTTTTCAGCAGTTCCTCAAAATCAGATACCTGGGGAATGAGCCGGTCAATGACTGTTTTCAATTTCGCCTTATAGCTGGTTCCCGCTTTCTCTGTGGTATGTTCAATGTAGCGCTTCCCTTTGTCCTGTCCCGGCACGATCACGGACAGACCATATTCCTTGCATAGCCGGTCGCTGGTGCGGCGGATGAAATGATAGCTCTGCTTGTTGGAGTGGTACTTCCGATAATCCACAAAACTGACAGAGTTAAAAATGATGTGATTATGAATATGCCCCTTGTCTATGTGGGTCGTGAGGACAAATTCATACTTGCCGCCCAACACTTCATTTGCCAGCTTCATGCCGATTTCATGGGCCTGTTTCGGCGTGACCTCCCCAGGAGAAAATGCCTGTATCAGGTGGCGACCCAGGTTGGTGCCCTTGTCTATGGCATGGCGGCGTGTCCAGGAAAATTCTATGTCGGCGGTTTCTGCGGAACACCCAAAGGAGGACACCAGGAGGGTTTCATCCGTTTTCCCAGGATTGCAGATATAGGCTATGGCCTTATTCAGCGTTGTTTTGATAGGATGTGTCTTTGTAACTGCCATATCTCATCCTGCCTTTCCCTGATCTCCTGAATGTCCGCCGCATAGGCGGAACCTCCCGCATTGAGCCGCTTTGCGATCTGGTTGATGTTCCTGCTGATGGCTGACAGGATTTTATTCATCTCCTTTATGTCCGTGGTGTCAGTGTAGATGATATATCCGTCAATCGCCATCTTCCGCAGATAAGCCCCATACCGTTGTGTGGGGAGCAGTTTCATCTTTTCATCTATCAGCCCTTTTTCCTCGGCTGTCACCCAAAACTTCATCTGAATATTTCTCTTTCGGTTCGCCATCGGTTTCCTCCGTTCTTCTAAGGGTTTGGGATTATCCCAACAAGCATTTTTCATTTTCGGGCAAAGGACCTGAAAATTAGAAAAATCGCAAACGGGTACTCGTTTGCTGTGCTTGCTGTTCTTTAGTTCTTCGTACTTAGGTAATCCCGAAAACCTCCGTTTGGCTACCGAAAATGCAAAGAAAAAGCGCTACAAACTTCATTCGTTCATAGCGTTTCTCATTCTCTGTCCAGTTGTGTCAGGAGCATGGTTACTCCCCTTTTTCTCTGGCATCCAACACGGCTTGTACGGTGGCAATGATAATTCCGATTTCCCGATCGGTCAATTCATCTGCCAGAGCGTCAAGCTGTCGGCGCAACGTAGTTTTCCCATATGTCGTATCCCCAAAAAGAAATTGATCCACGGAGATATGATAGCGGGACATGAGCTCAAAAAAGATTTGGAGGCTCGGATGTTGTCCCTTATTCTCAATATTGGCGAGATAGCGGGGAGAAAGATACATCTCATCACCTACTTTGTTACGAGACTCCTTCTGTCCTGTCCTCGCCGCCTTAATTGCTGACCCATAGGGGCCAAAGTCGATTTTTTCTACAGGTCTTTTTGCCATATTCATTCACCCGATTACATTTTACAGTTCCTTTTTCTCATTGAATATGTCTACACAATTCCCAACATAAGCCAAAATAATTCATGATTTCGGCTTGATATTCTTGACATGACAAGGTATAATCATATGAATGGCAAGAAAAAACCATTTGCTTATCAAATACAATAGCACAAACAAGAAAAATTATGAAATTACAAGGAGAGGATTACTACCATGTTAAGACCGAAAGAAGTTGTTCAGTTATGGGTAGATGCATTCAATAACCATGATGTGGAAGCAATTACAGCTCTTTATCATGAAAATGCGACAAATCACCAAGTAGCGAATGAGCCAGTAGTAGGCATTGAAGCAATCCGTACCATGTTTACAGCCGAATTTTCAACAGCGGATATGACAGCTATCGTAGAAAATATTTTTGAGGATGGGCAATGGGCAATCCTTGAATGGCGTGATCCATTGGGGTTACGGGGATGTGGCTTTTTTCAGGTGGTGAACGGAAAGATTTTATTCCAACGAGGCTATTGGGATAAACTCTCATTTTTGAAACAGCACAATCTTCCAATAGAGTAAATATGACATTTTAGTAGGAGAAAATATGGAATACCGGACATTGGAAAACATAGATTCCATTTGTATATACGAAGCGTTTACACAGGCATTTTCTGATTATCAGGTTTCAGTTGATATGTCTTTTAAATCCTTTGAGACAATGTTGAAAAGAAATGGATTTATGCCTGCGGTTTCAGTTGGAGCCTTTGTAGATAAAACGCTTGTCGCTTTTATCTTGAATGGAGTGAGAGAGTGGGATAATGAAAAAACAGTCTATGACCTCGGAACAGGAGTTATCCCTGATTTTCGCAGAACAGGAATCATGGGGGAATTATTGAATCTGGTCAGTGCTATATGTATAAAAAATAAAATCAGAGTGTATCAGCTGGAAGTGATTCAGGATAATGAGAAGGCGCTTACTTTATATAAAAAGCAGGGATTTCAAGTTGACAGAGTATTGAATTGTTACCAACTGACAGGTGGGATAAAAGAACCAGGCATATATAAAGCGTGGAAACTGGAACATCCAGAAAAAATACAAGAAGCTCAATGGACAATAGTCAAGGATTTTTGGACGTATCCACCTTCATGGCAAAACGCAAAAGATGCTGTATGCGCAATCGCCAGATCCTTTTCTTATACGATTGTTAAATTTGACGGAAACCTGATCGGCTATGGTATTGTGGACAAAATAAAAGGAGATATTGTGCAGTTAGCGGTACATCCTCAATATCGCAGAATGGGAGTTGCCACAGAGATTTTGTTGGATTTATCGAAACAAACAAAGAGTTTAGAGATGAAAGTAATAAACGTGGATGAGCGAGATCAGGCATTAAACATATTTTTGAAGAAAATGAAGTTTCGTGTATTTGTTAAACAATATGAAATGAGAAAATATTTTTCTGTTTAGGATATTGCATAGATGAAGAAGCTGACTTTAAGGGCGGTTGTCAGTGAAGGGGCAGGCATGAGATATAATAAAACAATAATGTTAAGTAATGGTGTGGAATGTTGTTTGAGGAATGGAACAGAAAGTGATGGTCAGCTTGTATTGGATAATTTCAATCTGACACATAGCGAAACCGATTATTTGCTTACATATCCAGATGAAAACAGTTTTAATGCCGAACAGGAAAGCCAGTTCCTGAAAGAAAAGGCTGAGAGTGAAAGGGAGATTGAACTGATTGCCATAGTTGACGGTGTCATTACAGGAACAGCAGGAATCGAGGCAATCGGTACAAAGTATAAGGTACGGCATCGGGCAGAATTTGGCATCAGCGTTGCGAAAAAATATTGGGGGCTTGGAATTGGTAAGGCTTTGCTGGCTTCATGTATCGAATGTGCTAAAGCAGCGGGCTATAGCCAGCTTGAACTTAATGTGGTTGCTGAAAACGAAAGAGCCGTTTCTATGTATGAACAGGCTGGATTTGTCGAGTTTGGAAGAAATCCCAAAGGATTTTGCTCCCGCATAGCCGGATTTCAGGAGGTCATTTCTATGAGATTAGAATTGTGATGATTGAAAGATTTATTTCATGCTTGCTTTTCGGGTGCGGATGTGTTATAATCATGATATTTCCAAAAAGGAGTTAAAAAATATGCGGCAGGGTATTCTTAAATAAAACTATAACCAAATAGTGGGAACAAAAAACTTTGGGATGTCCTTTGGAACAAGGGCTTGGTTTTTTGTGCCTATTTAAAAATACTTTTGCCTTATATATTGACATAGCAAGACAAGTGACAAGCGTCTGTTGGCGTATGTCTTTTATGTGTATGTCCAAAGATTAAATCCCCAGCGGTAAGAGTATTTTGCTGCTGGGGATTTTTATGCCTTTTTTTGGCTGTGAATGGAGGATGACACATGAAAATAATCAATATTGGCATTCTTGCACACGTTGATGCAGGAAAAACAACACTGACAGAAAGCCTGCTGTATACAAGCGGGGCAATCATAGAACCGGGCAGTGTAGATAAAGGCACAACAAGAACGGATTCTATGGCTTTGGAACGTCAAAGGGGAATTACCATTCAGGCTGCCGTTACGTCTTTTCACTGGAAAGAGTACAAAGTGAATCTTGTAGATACACCGGGACACATGGATTTTTTGACAGAAGTGTACCGTTCTTTATCAGTTCTGGACGGAGCGATTTTAGTAGTGTCTGCAAAAGATGGCGTACAGGCACAGACCAGAGTGCTGTTCCATGCGCTGAGGAAGATGAAGATACCAACCATTATTTTTATCAATAAAATCGATCAGGAAGGCTTTGTTCCTGCACAGACTTATCAAAATATCAGAGAAAAATTGACAGAAGATATGATGGTTATGCAGGAAGTTCATTTATTTTCAGAACTAACACTTTCCGACGTTGCGGATTTTGAAAAGTGGGATGCTGTGATTGCCGGGAATGATGATCTTTTAGAAAAATATCTTTCAGGAGCGCCTTTGACATTGCGGGAACTTCAGGAAGAAATAAAGCGAAGGGTACAGCAGGGAACTTTTTTTCCGGTATATCATGGAAGCGCAAAAGAGAATATCGGGACAAAAGAATTGCTTGATGTAATCACAGATATTTTTTCATCGAAAACGGATAACTGTCAATCGGAACTGTGCGGGTACGTTTTTAAAATTGAATATACCGAGCAGAAAAAACGACGGTGCTATGTAAGGCTGTATAGTGGTACGCTTTGCTTACGGGAAACGATTTTTTTGCAAAAAAAGGAAAAGATTAAGATTACAGAGATGTCAATTCCATTTAAGGGAGAAATTGTCCAGACAGATACTGCTGATTCCGGGGAGATTGTTATTTTGTCTGACAACACATTAAAGTTAAATGATATTCTGGGAGACGAAAAACTGTTGCCACGCAAGGCATGGACGGATAATCCCCTGCCGCTTCTTAGGACAACGATAGAGCCAGCCAAAGCAGAGCAAAGGGAAGTGTTGCTGGATGCCCTTACAGAGATTGCGGATACTGATCCGCTTCTGCGCTTTGTGATTGATCCTGTCACTCATGAAATCATTCTTTCCTTTTTGGGGAAAGTACAGTTAGAAGTTGTTTGTTCTTTATTGAATGAAAAATATTGCATCGAGGCAGAGGTAAAAGAGCCTACGGTCATTTATATGGAAAGACCACGAAAAGAGGAGCATTATACAATTCATATTGAAGTGCCGCCAAATCCCTTTTGGGCGTCGATTGGTCTGGCAGTCACTCCCCTTCCTGCTGGGAGCGGAACAGAATATGAAAGCAAGGTGTCACTTGGTTATTTAAACCAAAGTTTTCAAAACGCAGTTATGGAAGGGATTCAGTATGGATTGGAGCAGGGAGTGTATGGATGGGAGGTGACAGATTGCAGGATCTGTTTTGAATACGGAATTTATTACAGCCCAGTCAGTACTCCGTCAGATTTCCGCTTTCTTGCGCCCATTGTGCTGGAACTGGCATTAAAAAAAGCAGGAACACAGGTTTTAGAACCCTATCTTTCTTTTACCCTGTTTGCACCGCAGGAATATCTTTCACGGGCTTATCATGATGCTGTGAAATACGATGCGGTAATTGAAACAACTTCAATAAAAAATAATGAAGCGATCTTAACTGGAGAAATACCGGCAAGACGGATTGGGGAATACAAAAGCGATCTGAATTTCTACACAAATGGAAGAAGTGTTTGCCTGACGGAATTGAAAGGGTATCAGGAAACTTCAGGGGAACCTGCAGTACAGCCCCGCCGCCCCAATAGCCGGCTGGATAAGGTTCGTCATATGTTTCAGAAGATCATGTAAGGTCTTGCGCAATGCTAGCGTTCATTGCTGGCTATTGCGGAATATCATTGATAGAATCAGTAGCAGAGAGGAGGAACTATTTTGAACAAGGAACAGACAGATATTACAACAGGAAAGCAAATACGTCATCTGCGGACACAATCGGGAATGACACAAGAGGAATTAGCCGGGGAATTAAATGTTACCCGGCAGGCGCTATCGAATTGGGAGAGGGATGTCAATGAACCCGATATAAATACGTTGAAAAAAATCTGCTTTCTTTTTGGAGTCCACATGGATGATCTTGCGAAGGAGGTAATCATAAAAATGGAAACAAATATGGAAAAAACAAAACGACCGTTTAATAAGTATGATATAGCAATCGGATTATTTTACGCAGTTGGTATCTTTATCGGCATTGGTATTTTCTTTGTGGGTGGTCTGATGACAATGTCCGGTACAGGCTGGGGAGCGTCACTATTTGGAGGTTTTTGCTTTGCCCTTGTATTCGGTTTAATATGCCATGCTATTATTACATTAAAACGACATGATTAAAATGAAAAAAGCTGCTTGCGGTTAATAAAAAAACCGTTGTGTGGGCAGCAAAATTTTAATGCAATAAAGAAAAAGCCAAACGGCGGTTTTGACAAAATCAAAGCCGCTGTTTCTTTTTATCTTCTCAAGAAATGACGCGGTACCACTGGTAAAAGCGGCGGCTATAGGAGGAAGCCGCCATGAGCTATAAACCATATCAACAAATTCTTACATTCTTTGACTTATCAAAAAAAGCCCGACTACCACCGGGGATGTTTCTACCCCTGAATATGAACTTTTAAATCATCTAAATACTGCTGTTAATTCCTTTGCGTCTGTCTGCGTCTTGCAGTCAGGCGCTTTTTTCTGTTTATTCGGGACTTCGCAAAATAGCAGGGCCTTTTATAAAATTTTTCTCCGATCTTGGTTGCCAAATTGCGGTTTCCATGATTACCCCTGCGAAAGGGAGGAGAACTATCACCCGCCTTTGCGGCTGCGAAGGGAGGTGAGAAAATGAAAAACTCCTATGAGCAGCGTGTTCAAAATCAGTTTGGCGGTTTTTGTACCAGGGTTTTGAAGAACGAGGCCAACCGTATTCTGAATGAATACGCAAGGCAGCGTGACCGCGAGAAATCTCTGGATGAACTATCGCCGGACGAGCTGGCACAGGCCGCCTCCTATGACAAGTATTTTCAGGACGAATATGTCTTTGAAGTGCTTGGGCAGAAAGTGTTTGTGGTCGGTGATCTGCTGGCAGAGGCTCTGTCACAGTTGCCGGAGGACAAGCGGGATGTAATCCTGCTGTCCTACTTCCTGGGAATGACGGACCGTGAAATAAGCGAACAGCTTAATGTGGTTCGTCAGGCTATCAGTAAACGGCGCAGCGGTATCCTCAAAGAACTGCGTGAGTATTTGGAAAAGGAGGGATTTGAATGGCCCGAAACATAAGAGAGCCCATACCGCTGCCAGTGATCCTGGCAGCCTCAGAGGGTGACGAGAGAGCCTTAAATGCTGTACTCAATCATTACAAGGGCTATATTCGTTTCCTCGCCATGAGACCTATGAAAGATGAATATGGCAACGAACACCTCTATGTGGACGAAGATATGAGGCTTCGCCTGGAGGCTAAACTGCTGTATAGCATTGTAACAGGTTTCAAGGTTCTGCCGGTCTAAGGTACATATTACAGGCGTGTTTTGTCCTCTCTTTCCTCGCCTGGTATTTGAACCGGATCGGAGCCATAAATGCACCTTGACAAAGAAAGTCCGGACGATAACTCCGTGACAGCATAGGACAGGCAGATACATTCTCTTTCGGTGGAGCCATCTGGCAGGTGCGCCATGACCTTTTTAAGCGAGCGATCAATACCATGCCACAAAACAGCTTTGGCAGGCTGTGGGCCATGATACCCAAAGAGGACAATGATACTCCCTTACAGCCATCAGTTCGAGCGTTGATAGCGTCGCAAGCAATGGGTAGGGCCGGATGAGAACCATGCGGGGGTGAAATTCCCGTGGAGCCATGCTAATGGCCGTCTGTTTTGTCCTTTTTAATATGGATAAATCGAAAACTTTTTATTAGCAGCTGACAATTCATATAAAGCGCGGCATAATGATGATAGAAGTTATGTTTTGTATGATTGATCGGCTGCTGAAAGGAGGACATTATGAACCAGGCCGAAAATCGTACACCTGGCAATGTCCCCGAACAGAGAACTTACAAGGTTGAAGATATAGCCGTGATGTTAAATATCGGCCGTACTTCTGCATATAACCTTGTGAAAGAGGGACATTTCAAAACCGTTCGAGTTGGTAATGCCATACGAATTTCCAAAAAATCATTTGACGAATGGTTAGACGCTCAGGCGTTCTAACGGACAAAGAAAGGAAGATCGATCATGGCATCCATCATCAAACGAAAAAAAGCATATTCTGTTGTTTACAACTACATAGACGAAAATGGAGAAACGAAACAAAAGTGGGAAACCTGGCATACCCATAAAGAGGCTCTAAAACGGAAAGCGGAGGTTGAGAACCAGATCAACACCGGTACTTTTCTTCCTCCCAACAATCAGAAAGTATCTGATTTTCTGTATGATTTTGTTTCCACCTATGGGGCAAAACAATGGGGCGTGTCCATGTATGACAGTCAAACCGCCCTGATCGCCAACTACATCAATCCGATTATCGGTGATATGGAGGTTCAGGCAATTACTCCCCGTGTGGTAGATAAATACATTCAGACTCTCCAAAAGACCCCTCCTGTTTGTAAGAGGAACCGAAAACCGAAAACAGAGTTTATTTCCAATCAGAACATTGAGAAGATCATCAAACTTCTCCGCTGTGCCTTTAAGCAGGCTGTCCGCTGGGAGCTGATTGCAAAAAATCCCTTTGAGAATACCGTATTACCGAAAACAGAGTACAAGAAACGTGACATCTGGGACGCCGATACCATCCGTATCGCTCTGGACCAGTGTACTGACAGCAAATTGTATGTTGCTATGAACCTTGCATTTGCGTGTTCTTTGCGGATGGGAGAAATTCTTGGTCTGACCTGGAAGAATGTCCACATTGAGGATGAAAACATAGCGGCGGATAATGCCTATGTTTACATTGAGGCAGAGCTGATAAGGGCTTCCAAACAGGCGATTGAAATGATAGGAGAAAAAGATATTTTCCATATCTTCACTCCGCTTATGCCTAACACCAGCACACGGCTGATCTTGAAAAAACCGAAAACAAAATCAAGTGAGAGAAAAGTCTGGCTGCCGAAAACCGTTGCTTATATCCTCCGTGAATGGAAAAAAGCACAGGATGAGCTAAAGAGCTTCCTCGGTGAGGAATACCAAGATTATGATTTAGTGGTTGCCCTGCCTAATGGCAGGCCATGTGAGAACCGGATTATTGAGAAAGAATTTTCTCTGCTGAAAGAAAAAGCCGGATTGCCTAATGTGGTGTTCCACTCTCTCAGACATTCCAGCACTACTTATAAGCTGAAACTCAACCACGGCGATCTGAAAGCCACCCAGGGGGACACGGGCCACGCTGAAATTGATATGATTACAAAAGTGTACGCCCACATCCTCGACGAGGACCGTAAGATCAATGCCCAGAAGTTTGAGAGTGCCTTTTATGCTAATCCTGATCTGCGGAATGTAAAGCCTCCCCAGGAGCCGGAACAGCCTCAAGCACAAACCTTAGACCTGGCGGCATTGGTGGAACAGCTCCAAAAATCCCCGGAGCTTGCAAGCACCCTGGCAGCATTGCTTACCGCTCAAAAGGCTGGCTAAAATCTCAAATTAGCAAGAAGTCCATTTTTCTTAGCAAGCTCTCCATTTTAGTTCGTTTCCAATTAGCAAAAAATTCATTGTAACGCATAAACAAAAAAGTAACCCTCCAACCCTGGTAGATGGTTTTAACAAAAGGCTGCGGCTGAACAAAAAAAGCTGCAAACCCTTATGAATAAAGGCTTGCAGCGTTGTTCGCTGGCGTCCATGAGAGGATTTGAACCTCCGACCCCACGCTTAGGAGGCGTGTGCTCTATCCAGCTGAGCTACATGGACATTTATCAAAATATTAAGTTTTATGCAAGATTTAGACTCGAACCATCTACCGCTTAGGAGGCGGTCGCTCTATCCAGCTGAGCTACGGAAACATTTTTTACAATTTTATCATAATTTTTGCCGAGTGTCAATTATTTTATACATGCTACATGTTTTATGCGTATTTTTTTAATATTTTTCTCATTTTACCCTTGCAATCTTCTTTTTTGTGTGTTATAATAAATCTTATTAGTGCAGTTTTTGAGAAAGAGGTGACGAGAATGCGCGAAAATTTACACCCAAATTATAAAAAAACTACGATTTCTTGTGCGTGCGGAAATGTTATTGAAACTGCTTCGACAAAAGAAAATATAAAAGTGGAAATTTGCTCTAAATGTCATCCGTTTTTTACGGGAAAACAAAAACTTGTTGACACTGGCGGCCGTGTGGACAGATTTAAAAGACGTTTTAGTAATAAGAAAGATTAGTATTTGCTAGAAAAATTTAGCGGTGCAGTGATGCACCGCTTATCGTTTTACATATATTTAGTGTGTATATTTTATGTTATTTGATTAAAAAGTTGAGAATGTTACTACAGTTTAAAGGAGATTTTGCACTATGCCGGACTCTTATTTAACCGTAGAAAAAGATGCTGTTTATGAATTAGTTGAAAAAAAATCTAAATTTATTGCTTATGTTAAGCCTATTATTTCGGAAAAGGATGCTTTAAGTTTTGTAAATAACATAAAGTCTAAACATTGGAATGCCCGCCATAACGTTTACGCTTATGTTGTTAATGAAAATAATATCTCGAGATATTCTGATGATGGAGAACCTCATGGAACAGCCGGGTTGCCGGTTTTGGATGTGATTAAAAAGAATGATTTAAAAGATATTGCAGTAGTTGTGACAAGGTATTTTGGTGGAATTTTACTTGGTACGGGAGGGCTTGTTCGAGCATATTCTCAGGCCACAACGATGGCTCTAAACTGCGCTAAGATAATAAAAATGTATCTTTGCTATGATTGTAATGTATTTTGCGATTATAATCAATATGGGAGGTTATTGGGTATTGTCAATGAATGCGGTGGAGTTGTTGATGACTCAATTTTTTCTCAAAGGATAAGTGTGTTTTTTCACTTAAAAAAGGAAAATTTTTTGAGTTTATCAAAAAAAGTTATGGAATTTTCTTCTGGAACATTATGTTGTAATATTTTGAGAGAAAATTTTTATGGTTTATGATTTTTTTTAGAATAGGTTGCCTTATGAAGCAAAATTATTTTTTGAAAATTGCTTTACAATCTGAAATTTGTTTGTTTATTTTATGACGGAGGTTTTTTTATGCCGTTGCCTGAGGGCTTTATAGAAGAAATAAAGTTTAAAAATGATATCACTGATGTAATTTCTTCCTATGTCAATTTAAAACGGCGAGGCAGGAATTTTGTAGGACTTTGCCCTTTTCATGGCGAAAAAACTCCTTCTTTTAACGTTTATCCACAGAGTAATTCTTTTTATTGTTTCGGTTGCGGTGTCGGTGGCGATATTATTACTTTTGTTGAGAAAATTGAAAATTTGGATTATTTTGAAGCAGTTAAATTTTTGGCACAAAAAGCTGGAATTCAGATGCCAGAAAACAATAAAAGAGAACAGGAAATTTCAAATATTAAAATGCGCATTTTCGAGATTAATCGTGAATCAGCTCGTTTTTTTCATGAAAATTTGTACTCTGAAAAGGGTAAGGTTGCACTTGAATATTTGCGTAAAAGGTGTCTTTCTGACAGGATAATTAAAAAATTTGGCTTGGGGTATTCGCCAAATTCACGTTATGAACTTATTAATCATTTGAAGGCAAAGGGTTTTAAGTATGAGGAGATGGTGAATGCAAATTTGGCGTACGTAAAGGGAAATTCTTATGTTTCTGCAAGATTTTTTGACAGAGTTATGTTCCCAATTATTGATTTGCGCGGCAATGTTATTGCTTTTGGTGGCAGAATTATGTCTGACCAAAAGCCTAAATATTTAAATACTTCGGACACTTTAGCATTTAAAAAAAGTCTAAATTTATTTTCTCTTAATTTTGCGAAGGCTGAAAACAATGAATTTTTGATTTTGGTTGAGGGCTACATGGATGTAATTGCGCTATTTCAGGCTGGTTTTAAAAATGCTGTTGCGACTTTGGGTACGGCTTTGACTACAGAACAAGCCGGGATTATGTCTAGGTACGCAAAAGAAGTTGTGATATGCTATGACTCAGACGAGGCTGGACAAAAGGCTGCTTCCCGTGCAATTGAACTTTTGAGGCCAACCGGTGTACTTATAAAGGTTATTTCTGTGCCGGATGGAAAAGACCCTGATGAATTCATTCGCACTTATGGAAATGATGGTGCAATTCGTTTCGCTCAGTTAATTAAAAATTCTGGGAATGACATTGAATATAGATTGCAAAAGGTTGCACGTAATTATAATTTGAATGAATCTGATGGAAAAATCGCTTATTTAAAGGATGCTGTTAAGATTTTGGCATCGCTGGACGATTTGATTGAACAGGAAATTTATGCAGGTAAATTAAGCGAAAAACTTAATGTTGCGAAAGATTCTATAATGCGACAGGTTGAAAAGGAGAAGCGAAAAAGAAGAAAAATTAATGATAAAAAACAATTTTTGCAGGTACAACAAAATTTGTCTGCCAAGAATGACAAATTAAATGTGGAGAAATTTGATAATTTGCGGGCTGCCACCGCAGAAGAGGCAATTATTGCTTATATTATTAATAATCCTGAATCAGATAGAGAAATATTTTCTAGGCTTTCAGGCGATGATTTTTGTACGAGCTTTAATCGAAAAATTTATTCAGTTTTACAAAATAGGTTTAATTGTGGAAAACAATTTAGCCTTACTGATTTGACTCAGGATTTTTCTCGTGAGGAAGTTTCGGCAATAGCGGCAATGCTAGCCAAGGAAGCGGAAAGAATGTCTTCTAAAGAGGCCGTTCTTGAATATGTGAACGTACTTTTGTTTGAAAGTGAAAAACTGGATAAAGATAAAATAGCTTCGGCGGATGACAAAGAAATTATGGAATATATGAAATTGCTTAGGGAACACAAAAAATAGGGGGAATGTTAAATGAGTTCAACTCCGGTAAAAGATAAAAGTGTTATTATGAAAAATTTGTTCGACACGGCTAAAGCTAAGGGGCGTATCAGTACAAAAGAAATTCTTGATGCTATGGGGGAAATCGATTTTGAGCCAGAGCAATTGGAGAAATTTTATGACGAACTTGAAATTGCTGGTGTCGAAATAATTGAAGATTTTAACGATATTAAATCAGAAGATTTGAAATTTACTGAAGAAATGGCTACGGAACATGTTGATGATGTAGATTTCTTAGGTGATTCGGAAATTTTGATGGTTGATGACCCGGTAAAAGTATTTTTAAAAGACATAGGCAAGGTTCCTCTTTTAACGTCTGAAGAAGAACTAGATTTAGCTATAAGAGTTTCGCAGGGAGATATGAAGGCCAGGCGTAAATTAATTGAAGCCAATCTTCGATTAGTTGTGAGCATAGCCAAAAGATATTTGGGCAGAGGGCTACAGTTTTTGGACTTAATTCAAGAGGGAAATTTGGGGCTTATTAAGGCTGTTGAAAAATTTGATCACACAAAAGGCTTTAAATTTTCAACTTATGCGACTTGGTGGATCCGCCAAGCAATTACTCGTGCTATTTCTGACCAGGCTAGAACTATTAGAATTCCGGTGCATATGGTTGAAAGTATTAATAAAGTAAAAAAGGCACAAAGCTTATTGCTCCATGTTAATGGCCATGAACCTACAGCGGAGGAAATTGCAGAGCATTTGAATATGCCTTTTGAAAAAGTTAAGGAAATTATGCGAGTGGCGCAGGAACCAATGTCTTTGGAAACACCTATTGGTGAAGAAGAAGACAGCCATTTGGGAGATTTTATTCCAGATGATGATGCTTTGGCGCCTGCTGATGCGGCTTCTCATACTTTGCTTAAAGAACAGCTGTCTAAAGTGCTTTATACTTTAACGCCTAGAGAAGAAAAAGTTTTAAGACTGCGTTTTGGCCTTGAAGATGGGCGTGCTCGAACATTGGAGGAAGTTGGTAAAGTTTTTAATGTCACCAGAGAACGTATTCGCCAAATAGAGGCTAAAGCGCTTAGAAAATTACGCCACCCAAGCAGAAGTAAAAAGTTAAAAGACTTTCTTGACTGATTTAGCTGATACATATAGTTTAAAGCGGTTCAGCCCGGCAGCTCTCATATTATCGCCACCGGACAGCTATTTTATAATAGCCTAGGGAGCCTCGCGATATAGTGAGGCTCCCTAGGAGTATGATTTTTTCTTAAAATAAAAATGCCGAAAAGTGCTTGACTTTTTCGGGCGATTGTAATAAAATAATATACTACGTTGTGCTTGGACAAACGGAGTTCAAATAATTTAATTATAACATTATTTCGACAAAAAATCAATACTTTTTATTATTTTTTTGTGTTTATTATAATTCTGGCTTTTAGCCAACTTGAATATATTGACAAATAGATGAATTGGAGTGGGTAAACCTATGCTAAATGTCAAACCTGTGCATATGGGCAAAAATGTAAGAATGAGTTTTTCTCAAATCGATGAAGTCTTGGAAATGCCTAACCTTATCGAAGTCCAGAAAAATTCGTATCAATGGTTTCTCGATGAAGGTCTTAAAGAAGTTTTTAAGGATGTTTCTGGTATTACCGATTTTACCGGCAATTTGGTCTTGGATTTCCTCGATTATCATCTCGATAGCGACAAACCTAATTATAGTGTTGCCGAATGCAAAGAACGAGATGCTACCTACTCAGCTGCGCTTAGAGTTAAAGCGCGCCTTTTAAATAAGGAAAGTGGCGAAATTAAAGAGTCAGAAGTGTTTATGGGCGATTTCCCTCTTATGACCGACAGCGGTACTTTTGTTATTAATGGTGCCGAACGTGTTATTGTTTCTCAGTTGGTTAGGTCGCCCGGTGTTTATTACAAAATGGAATACGACAAGACGGGCAAAGAATTATTTAGTTCTACGGTTATCCCTAATAGAGGTGCCTGGCTTGAGTATGAGAACGATGCAAATGATGTTTTTTATGTTCGTATTGATAAAAATAGAAAAATTCCGATTACGGTGTTTATTCGTGCGCTCGGACTGGGGACAACCGATGAAATTATCGATTATTTCGGCCGTGATGAACGCGTTTTGGCCACTATTGAAAAAGACCCTTGCAACAATACCGAAGAAGCTTTATTGGAATTATATAGAAAATTAAGACCAACTGAACCACCAACTCTTGATAGCGCTAAGGCTCATTTGGATTCTTTATTTTTTGATGAACGCCGTTATGATATGTCGAGAGTTGGCCGTTATAAATATAATAAAAAATTGGGAATTTCTAATAGACTTACAGGCAACACTCTTTCTCAGCCGATTGTTAACCCTACAACTGGTGAAATAATGGCGGATATTGGTGAAAATATTTCTTTTGAAAAAGCAATGGAAATAGAAAATGCGGGAGTTACAGTTGCTTACGTTAAAGTTGAGGACAAGGAAATAAAAATTATTTCTAATGGTATGGTTGACATTAATTGTTATGTTGATTTTGATGCGAAGAAAGAATGTGGTGTTAAAGAGAAAGTTCGTTTTAGTGTTTTATCTGAAATTTTAGAAACTTGTAAGTCTGATGATGAACTCAAAGAGGCAATTACGTCTAGACTTGGCGAACTTATTCCTAATTATATTACTATTGACGATATTTTTGCTTCTATTAACTACATGAATTGCCTTGCGTGTGGTGTTGGTTTGACTGATGACATTGACCATTTGGGCAACAGAAGGATTCGTTCTGTTGGAGAATTGCTGCAAAATCAGTTTAGAATAGGTTTCTCCAGATTAGAGCGTGTTATTCGTGAAAGAATGACTCTTCAAGCTCAGGATTTGGAAATGCTAACTCCGCAGTCTTTGATAAATATTAGACCTGTTGTGGCGGCCATTAGAGAATTTTTTGGTTCTTCACCGTTGTCACAATTTATGGATCAGACTAATCCTCTTGCTGAACTTACACACAAAAGGCGCCTTTCTGCATTGGGTCCTGGCGGACTTTCTCGTGACAGAGCCGGTTTCGAAGTTCGTGACGTTCATTATAGCCATTACGGACGTATGTGTCCAATTGAAACACCAGAAGGTCCGAACATTGGTTTGATTTCTTATTTGGCAACTTTTGCAAGAATTAATGAATATGGTTTTATTGAAGCCCCATTTAGAAAAGTCGACAAAAAAAATGGTGTGGTTACGTCGGAAGTTGTTTATATGACGGCTGACGTTGAAGATGAATTTATTGTGGCTCAGGCAAATGAACCTTTGGACGAAGAGGGACATTTTTTAAACGCTAAAGTTAATGGCCGTTTTCGCGATAATTTCGTTGAAATTGAAAGTAATCGTGCGGATTATATGGATATTTGCCCGAGAATGGTTGTTTCTGTTGCTACCGCTATGATTCCTTTCCTTGAAAATGATGACGCTAACCGTGCTTTGATGGGTTCTAACATGCAACGCCAAGCTGTTCCGCTGCTAAAAACGGAGGCGCCAATCGTTGGAACTGGTATGGAATACAAAGCTGGTGTCGATTCCGGTGTTTGCATTCTTTCTAAGGAGGACGGCGTTGTTGAAAGCGTTTGTGCCGACGAAATTAAAGTTAAATATGCTTCCGGCAAGTTGGATACTTTTAAAGTCACAAAGTTTATGCGCTCAAATCAGGGCACTTGCGTTAATCAGGTTCCGGTTGTTAGTCAAGGCCAGCGCGTAGAAAAAGGCGAAGTTTTGGCGGACGGTCCTGCAACCAGCAATGGTGAGATAAGTTTAGGCAAAAATGCTCTCATCGGTTTTATGACTTGGGAGGGCTACAACTACGAAGATGCGGTTCTTATTAGTGAAAAAATCGTTCGTGATGACGTTTACACTTCGATTCATATTGAGGAGTATGAAATAAAGTCGCGTGACACTAAACTTGGTCCGGAAGAAATCACCAGAGATATTCCTAATGTAAGTGAAGATGTTTTGAAAAACCTTGATGAAATGGGTGTTATTCGCGTTGGAACGGAAGTTCAGGCGGGTGATGTTTTGGTTGGCAAGGTTACTCCTAAAGGCGAAACGGAACTTACTGCCGAAGAACGTTTGCTTCGAGCTATATTCGGCGAAAAAGCACGCGAAGTTCGTGATACTTCCTTGCGCGTACCTCATGGGGAGTACGGAATTATTGTTGACGTTAAAGTTTTTACTCGCGATAATTGCGAAGAATTGGAGCCTGGCGTTAATAAAGTTGTTCGTTGCTATATCGCTCAAAAACGAAAGATTTCTGTTGGAGACAAAATGGCTGGTCGTCATGGAAATAAAGGCGTTGTTTCAAGAATTTTGCCTGTTGAAGATATGCCATTTTTGCCGGACGGTACACCTCTTGACATTGTGCTTAATCCGCTTGGCGTTCCTTCTCGTATGAACATCGGCCAGGTTTTGGAAGTTCACCTCGGTTATGCGGCGAAAGCTCTTGGATGGAAAATTATGACGCCTGTTTTTGATGGTGCTCATGAAGATGATATTTTTGAATGTTTCAAAATGGCTGGTTTTAGCGAAGACGGAAAGACTTGGCTCAAAGACGGAAGAACCGGTGAATATTTTGATAATCCGGTAACCGTCGGCTATATGTATTATTTGAAGCTTCACCATTTGGTCGATGATAAAATTCATGCGCGTTCTACTGGTCCTTATTCTCTTGTTACGCAACAGCCTCTTGGCGGAAAAGCTCAGTTCGGCGGTCAGCGCTTCGGAGAAATGGAAGTTTGGGCATTGGAAGCTTATGGCGCTGCCTACACTTTGCAGGAAATTTTAACGGTTAAATCCGATGACGTTGTTGGCAGAGTTAAAACTTATGAGGCAATCGTTAAAGGCCAGAATATTCCTAGACCTGGAATCCCTGAGTCGTTTAAAGTTCTTATAAAAGAGTTGCAGTCTTTGGGTCTTGACATAAAAGTTTTGGACAAAGATGAAAAGGAAATCGATTTGAAACAAACTTTTGATGATGACGATAATATGGGATTAACTCCAGTCGGCAAAGATTTTCATGAAGATGAAGTTGTTACTTCTTTGGACGGATTTACACTTGAGGACGACCCCGATGACAACAATATGTTTGATGAATCAAGTGTTGTAGATGATGCTGATGAAGATGAAGATTTTGATGATGAGCTGAATAATGCTTTTGACGATGCCGATATTCCAGCTGCGGATGAGGACTTTTAGGGGGTTGTAAAATGGAATTTAATGTATTTGAATCGATTAAAATCGGACTTGCTTCGCCTGACCAAATTAGAAATTGGTCTCATGGCGAAGTGAAAAAGCCCGAAACTATTAACTACAGAACGTTAAAACCAGAACGCGATGGCTTGTTTTGTGAACGTATTTTTGGTCCTCAAAAAGACTGGGAATGCCATTGTGGGAAATATAAAAGAATCAGGTATAAAGGAAAGATTTGCGACCGCTGTGGGGTAGAAGTTACAAGATCTAAAGTTCGTCGCGAGCGCATGGGACACATAGAACTGGCTGCTCCAGTTTCACATATTTGGTATTTTAAAGGTATTCCTTCGCGAATGGGCCTTATTTTGGATATTTCCCCTAGAATGCTCGAAAAAGTTTTATATTTTGCTCTTTATATCGTTACAGACCCGGGCAAAGCAAGAGAGTTAGTAAAATATCAATTCCTTACAGAACGCGAATATCGTGATTTAAAAGAGAAATATGAAGACGATTTTGAGGCACTGATGGGTGCTGAGGCAATTAAAAAATTACTTGCGGAAATTGACTTAGAAAAGCTTTCGCGAGAATTGAAAGATGAATTGGAGTCAGCTGTTGGTCAAAAGAGAGTTAGGCTTTTAAAAAGATTAGAGGTTGTTGAGTCTTTTAGACAATCAGGAAATCGTCCAGAGTGGATGATTTTGGATGTCGTTCCGGTTATTCCGCCTGACATTCGGCCAATGGTTCAACTCGACGGTGGTCGTTTTGCAACATCAGATTTAAATGACTTGTATAGACGTGTTATTAACAGAAATAATAGACTGAAAAGGCTTTTGGAGCTTGGTGCACCGGATATAATAATTCGAAATGAAAAGCGTATGTTGCAGGAAGCCGTAGATGCGCTCATTGATAATGGTCGCCGCGGTAGACCTGTTACTGGACCAAATAATCGTCCGCTGAAATCGCTTTCTGATATGTTGAAAGGTAAACAAGGTAGATTTAGACAGAACTTGTTGGGCAAACGTGTTGACTATTCGGGACGCTCGGTTATCGTTGTTGGACCGGAACTTAAAATGTATCAGTGCGGATTACCTAAAGAAATGGCGTTGGAATTGTTTAAGCCTTTTGTTATGAAACGTTTGGTGGAAACTGGAGCATCAAATAATATTAAATCAGCAAGAAAAGCTGTGGATAGAGCAAAACCAGAAGTGTGGGATGCTTTGGAAATAGTTATAAAGGGCCATCCGGTGCTTTTAAACCGTGCGCCAACGCTTCATAGATTGGGAATTCAGGCATTTGAGCCAGTTTTAGTTGAAGGAAGAGCTTTGAAACTTCATCCACTTGTTTGTACCGCTTATAATGCGGACTTTGACGGTGACCAAATGGCTGTTCACGTGCCGCTTTCTGCGGAAGCTCAGGCTGAAGCCAGATTTTTAATGTTGGCTGCGGGAAATTTATTAAAACCTTCTGACGGCCGTCCTGTTGCAGTTCCAACTCAGGATATGGTTTTAGGTTCGTATTATCTTACTCTTGACAAAGATGGTGAAAAAGGCGAGGGCAAGGTATTTAGAAATTTTGAGGAAGCTTTGATGGCCTACGATGCAAAGGATATCAATTTGCACGCAAAAATTAAAGTTAGAAGAACTGTTGATGTAAATGGCGAAAAAGTTACAGGAATCATTGATACAACTGTTGGAAAGATTATTTTTAATCAGCCTATCCCTCAAGATTTGGGCTTTGTTGAGAGAAATACGCTCGATGATCATTTGAAGTTAGAAATAAATTTCTTAGTTGGCAAGAAGCAAATTCAGAAAATTATTGATAGATGTATAAAAACTCATGGAACTAAGGTAACTTCTGAGGTTTTGGACAGCATTAAAGCGCAGGGATTTAAGTATTCTACGAAGGGTGCAATTACAGTTGCAGTTTGCGATGCGGTTATTCCTCCAGCAAAAAAAGAAATTATTGCTGACGCTGAAGATCAAATTGAAAAAATTTCTCAGCAATTTAAAAGAGGACTTATTTCTAATGAAGAACGTGAGTCACATGTTCTTAAGATTTGGGATAAAGCGACAAACGGTGTAACTAAGGCATTACAAGACAACCTTGACAGATATAATCCAATTTACATGATGGCTGATTCTGGTGCGCGTGGTTCTATGAGCCAAATTCGTCAGCTTGCTGGTATGCGTGGTCTTATTGCCAATACTTCTGGTAAAACTATCGAAGTCCCAATTCGTGCTAATTATCGTGAAGGTCTTAACATTTTGGAATACTTTATTTCTTCTCGTGGTGCTCGAAAAGGTCTTGCTGATACGGCTCTTCGTACAGCTGGTTCAGGATATCTTACAAGGCGACTTGTTGATGTTTCACAGGACGTTATTATTCGTGAGGAAGATTGCGGTACAACTGAGGGGATGACCGTTTTTGAAATCAAAGATGGTAAAGAATCTATTGAAAGCCTGCATGAACGATTGATTGGAAGATACTTATGCAATGACTTTATCGATGAAAAAACCGGAGAAGTGCTTGTTTCTAAAGACAAGATGATGGATGACCATGATGCGGATATTATTGTTAATCGTGGAGTTGAAAAAATCGATATCAGAGCAATTCCTAATTGTAAGGCTAAACATGGAATTTGCAAAAAATGTTATGGTGCGAATTTGGCAAATGGATTGCCGGTTACAGTTGGTGAAGCTGTTGGAATTATCGCAGCTCAGTCAATCGGAGAGCCTGGTACGCAGTTGACGATGAGAACTTTCCATACGGGCGGTGTTGCTAGCGCAGAAGATATTACTCAAGGTTTGCCTCGTGTTGAAGAATTGTTTGAAAGCAGAAAGCCTAAACATCTTGCAATTATAAGTGAAATTGCCGGCGAAGTTAGATTTGAAGAAATTAAAAATAATCGCCATATTGTAATTTATAACAAGGAGACCGGTGAACAAGTTTCTTATTTGATTCCGTTTGGCTCAAGAGTTAGAGTTCAAGAAGGTCAAGAAATTGAGGCAGGTGAGCGTTTAACAGAAGGCTCAGTGAACCCACATGATGTTCTGGCAATAAGTGGTACTGATGCAGTTCAAAATTATTTAATTCAAGAAGTTCAACGCGTTTACCGTATGCAGGGTGTTGATATTAATGATAAGCATATTGAAGTTATTGTCCGCCAGATGATGAGAAAAGTTCGAGTAAAAGACCAAGGAGACACAAAATTGTTAGCTGGTTCTATGGTTGATAAATCTGAATTTATTGCGGCAAATGATGAGATAAAACAAAGAATTGCTGACGGTGAAACTGGTTTAATGGAGGCAACGTGTATCCCGGTTTTGTTGGGAATTACAAAAGCTTCTCTTGCAACGGAATCTTTCTTGTCGGCGGCGTCTTTCCAAGAAACTACAAGAGTTTTAACGGATGCAGCGATAAAAGGCAAAATAGATCCATTAGTTGGCCTAAAAGAAAATGTTATCATCGGAAAATTAGTCCCAGCCGGAACTGGTATGCATCGTTATAGTGATGTTAAAATCGAGAGAATTCCGAGTGAAGAAGATTTAGATTCGGCTGAAGCTTTAGAAAATGCTGATTTGCCGGTGGCCGATGACAATTTGTTAGACAAGGAAGATTTTTCAGAAAATGAAGGCGAGCTTTTAACTGAAAATGACTTGACAGATTTTGCTGAAGTGTGATACAATTCTATATTGTGGAAGATATATACGCAAATCATCCATGTGGTGGTTTGCGTTCCTTTTAAATTTGGTTGCTGAAAATATGTTTCGCAAATTATTTATGTTTAATTTTGGTTATAAAGTCAAAACTATTAATTATAGTAGGCTTTTAACATACATTTTTGTATTGAGGAGGTGTCATATGCCAACCTTTAATCAGTTAGTTAGAAAGGGTAGAGAAGTTTCAGAAAAAAAGTATAAAGCTCCTGCACTTTTAAAGGGGTGGAACTCCAAAAAACGTGAGTCTATCGACCAAACATCCCCGCAAAAACGTGGCGTTTGTACTGCTGTTAAAACTGCTACTCCTAAAAAACCTAACTCAGCACTTAGAAAAATTGCCAGAGTAAGGCTTTCAAACGGAATCGAAGTTAGTTCGTATATTCCCGGAGAAGGTCATAATCTGCAAGAGCACAGTGTTGTTCTAATTCGTGGCGGACGTGTAAAAGACTTACCTGGTGTTCGTTACCACATTGTTAGAGGAACTCTTGACGCGCAGGGCGTTGCAAAACGTATGCAGGCTCGTTCTAAGTACGGTGCTAAGCGACCTAAGGCAGGCGCTGCGAAAAAATAATTGAAAATGACAAATACCTAACTGATGCAAATTGCACAGAGCAATGCAGAAGTGTTACGATATAACGCCTCTGTGTTGGCAAACGGGAGTTTTGTCGCTTTCGAGTACCTATGATATCATTTCTGTGAAGGAGGGAAGAAAAGTGCCAAGAAGAGGTTCGATAGCTAAACGTGATGTTTTAGCAGATCCAATGTATAATTCAAAATTAGTTACTCGTCTTATTAATAACGTTATGTACGACGGTAAACGCGGAGTTTCTCAAAAAATCGTTTACGGTGCATTCGATATTATAAGAGAAAAAACCGGAAAAGAACCGTTGGAAGTTTTTGAGCAAGCTATGGAAAATATCATGCCAGTTCTCGAAGTTAAGGCGCGTCGTGTAGGTGGTGCGACTTATCAGGTTCCAATGGAAGTTCGTCCGGAAAGACGTCAAACTTTAGGTCTTCGCTGGTTAACAAATTATTCAAGAGCTAGGTCCGAAAGAACTATGAAAGAAAGACTTGCTGGAGAAATTATTGATGCTGTTAACGAAACAGGCGGAGCTGTTAAAAAACGTGAAGATACTCACAAAATGGCCGAGGCTAATAAAGCTTTTGCACATTACAGATGGTAATTCACAATTTAAGTTTAAATTCAATTTTTTGAGGTCGTTTTTATTAAAAATCTCGAAAAAAATTATTTTGTAAAGAAAGGAGAGAGTTTAAATTTATGGCAAGGCAAGTTTCACTTGACTTTACGCGTAATATTGGAATCATGGCACACATTGATGCCGGAAAAACCACAACAACTGAGCGTATTCTATTTTATACCGGAGTAAACCACAAAATCGGCGAAACTCACGACGGAGCTGCAACGATGGACTGGATGGCTCAGGAACAAGAAAGAGGTATTACAATTACGTCTGCTGCCACTACTTGTTTCTGGAAAAATCACAGAATTAATATCATCGACACTCCTGGACACGTTGATTTCACCGTTGAAGTTGAGCGTTCTTTGAGAGTTTTGGACGGTTCTGTTACGGTTTTGTGCGCTAAAGGAGGCGTCGAACCACAATCTGAAACGGTTTGGCGTCAGGCTGATAAATACGGCGTTCCGAGAATGGTTTACGTTAATAAAATGGACATCATGGGTGCAGATTTTTATAACGTTGTCAAGATGATGAAAGAACGTCTTAAATGTAATGCTGTTCCGATTCAGTTGCCGATTGGCGCGGAAGATACATTTAAAGGGCTAATCGACTTAGTTGAGATGAAAGCTTACGTTTATTACGATGACTTGGGCAAGGATATTCGCGTTGAAGAAATTCCTGAAGACATGAAGGAACTCGCTGAAAAATATCATACAGAACTTATTGAGCATGTTGCAGAACAAGATGAAACTCTCTTTGAAAAATATCTTGAAGGTGAGCAATTTACCGAGCAAGAAATTAAGGATTGTATTCGTAAATCAACACTCGCCAATGAAATGGTTCCGGTAGTTTGCGGTACTTCTTATCGTAACAAAGGTGTTCAGAAATTATTAGATGCAATTGTTGAATATATGCCTGCTCCTACGGATGTTCCTGCCATTAAGGGAATTAATCCGGAGACAGAAGAGGAAGAAGAACGTCACTCTTCTGACGAAGAGCCATTTGCAGCTTTGGCATTTAAAATTGCAACAGACCCATTTGTTGGAAAGCTGTGTTTCTTCCGTGTTTATTCTGGAAGTATCAGCGCTGGTTCAACAGTTTATAACTCTAATAAAGATAGTAATGAACGTTTGGGAAGAATTCTTCAAATGCACGCAAATCATCGTCAAGATATAGAGACAGTTTATGCAGGCGATATTGCTGCAGCGGTTGGACTTAAAAATACAACTACAGGAGATACTCTTTGTAACGAAAAAGCTCCGATTATTTTGGAGTCAATGGAATTCCCAGAACCAGTTATTAGAGTTGCGATTGAACCAAAAACTAAAGCTGGTCAAGAAAAAATGGGTATTGCTTTGGCAAAATTAGCAGAAGAAGACCCAACTTTTAAGGCTTATACCGATGAAGAAACTGGTCAAACAATTATTGCCGGAATGGGTGAGCTTCATCTAGAAATCATCGTAGACAGACTTTTAAGAGAATTTAAAGTTGAAGCAAATGTTGGTAAACCACAAGTTGCATATAAGGAAACTATTAGACGCAGTGCTGATGTTGACCAAAAATATGCAAGACAATCCGGTGGTAGAGGTCAATATGGTCATGTTAAAATTAAAATTGAGCCCAATCCAACAAAAGGTTACGAATTTATTAACTCGATTGTTGGCGGTGCAATTCCAAAAGAATACATTCCTGCTGTTGACCAAGGTATCAAGGGCGCAATGCTTTCCGGAGTTCTCGCGGGATACAATGTTGTGGACGTAAAAGTTACGCTTTATGATGGTTCTTATCATGAAGTTGACTCGTCTGAAATGGCATTTAAAATCGCCGGTTCTATGGCATTTAAGGACGCTATGCGCAAAGCAGACCCGGTTCTTTTGGAGCCGATTATGAAAGTTTGCGTGACTGTGCCGGAAGAATACATGGGCGACGTTATTGGTGATATAAATTCACGCCGCGGAATGATTCAAGGTATGGAAGCAGTTTCTGGCGCTCAAAGAATTAATGCACAAGTGCCGCTATCTGAGATGTTCGGATACGCTACAGATATGCGTTCAAAAACTCAGGGCAGAGGCCAATATACTATGGAACCAAGTCATTATGCAGAAGTTCCAAAGTCGGTTTCTGACAAAATTATTTCGGACAGAACAAAATCTAATTAGTTTTATTTAAATTCTATTGATTTTTGTTATAAAGCTTGTTAAAATGTAAGCGTTGGCAAGTTTAATTATTAATTTTATTATTTTTATGCATTAAAAGGAGGAAAATCCAATGGCAAAAGCTAAATTTGAAAGAAATAAACCTCATGTAAACATTGGTACTATTGGTCACGTTGACCATGGTAAAACTACTTTGACGGCTGCAATTACTAAAGTTTTAAACTTAGGCGGTGCAGCAGAATTTGTTGATTATGCAAATATCGATAAGGCTCCAGAAGAAAGAGAACGCGGAATTACAATCAATACAGCTCATGTTGAGTATGAGACAGATTCGCGTCATTATGCTCACGTTGACTGCCCTGGTCATGCTGACTACGTTAAAAACATGATTACTGGTGCAGCTCAAATGGACGGCGCAATTTTAGTTGTTTCTGCAGCTGATGGTCCTATGCCTCAGACAAGAGAACATATTCTTCTTTCTCGTCAGGTTGGCGTTCCTTATATCGTTGTTTTCATGAATAAAGCCGACCAAGTTGATGACGAAGAACTTCTTGACTTGGTTGAAATGGAAATTCGTGATTTGTTAAATGAATATGATTTTCCAGGTGATGACACGCCAATTATTCGTGGTTCAGCTTTAGTTGCTTTGGAATCTACTTCTAAAGACCCAAATGCTGAGGAATACAAATGCATTCATGAACTTATGGATGCTGTTGATAAATTTATTCCAACACCAGAACGTAAAGCAGATCAACCTTTCTTGATGCCTGTTGAAGATGTTTTCACAATTACTGGTCGTGGAACTGTTGCAACTGGTAGAGTTGAACGTGGGCAATTAAAGACAGGCGAAGAAGTTGAGCTTGTTGGTTTAACTGACGAACGTAAAAAGACTGTTGTTACAGGTATCGAAATGTTCAGAAAAATTCTCGATTATGCAGAAGCTGGCGACAATATTGGAGTCCTTTTGCGTGGTATTCAAAGAGACGAAATTCAACGTGGCCAAGTTTTGGCAAAACCAGGTACAATTCATCCTCATACTAAATTTAGAGGCCAGGTTTATGTTCTGACTAAAGAAGAAGGTGGACGCCATACTCCATTCTTTAATAACTATCGTCCGCAATTCTACTTCAGAACAACTGACGTTACTGGTATAATTAAGTTACCAGAGGGCACAGAAATGTGTATGCCTGGTGATAACGTCGTTATGGATGTTGAACTGATTACTCCTATCGCAATTGAAGAAGGCTTGCGTTTTGCTATTCGTGAAGGTGGACGTACAGTTGGTTCAGGTGTTGTTACGGCTATTAATGAGTAATTTAACACGAATTTGCAGTGTTTTGATTTTTTCTTTATGAATTATCAGTGCGCGCCCGGAGAAAAATCTCAAGATTGAGATTTTTCTCCGGATTTTTATTTATAAAAATCCTTGTGGTAATGAAATACCACAAGGGCGCACTGCAAATTGAGAAGCAGAAAAATTACAAAAATGTTACAAGAAGATAAGAAGGAATTTACAAAATATATAATAAATTAAATTTAACTTAATTCTTTTTAAGCATATTGCGGCAGACTTTAGATGTGCGAAATTCACATATTATAGAAGTTTGTCGAATTGTTTTTATTGCTAAAGCAGAAATTTAAATTTATGAAAGAATTCTCTTGATATATATTCACTGAAGTGGTAAAATAGTTACATATTTGTAACAGATATTTCTATATTGAAATAAAACGGAGGGAACAAATTTTGCAGAAATATGTAAGAATTTTATCTGGAATTATATCAATGGCTATTTTAGGAATGGCTTTTAATTTTTGTAATTTTGAAAATGGAGTGGCAGCAGAAGACAAAGTTTCTTCGATGAGAAGTCAGATAAATCAACTTGAACAGCAACAAAAAGATTTGAATTCTAAATTAGCAAGTTTAAAAAATGATATAAACAACAAAAAAACTTATAGGACGACGATATTGGAGCAAATGAATTCATTGCAGAGCCAAATAAACGTAGAAACAGATAAAATAGATGTATTGAATCAAGAAATTGCGTCAAAACAAGCCCAAATTGATGAAGGGCAACAATCGATGAACACAAATATGGTTGCATTGGGAGAAAGGTTAAAAGCAATTTATAAAGCTGGAGATGTTCCTGAATTAGCAATATTTTTGAATGTTAAAAATTTTGATGACCTTTTGGACAAAGCTGATATGATTCAAAAATTAAGTAAATACGATGCAGAGTTAATTGAAGAATTAAAAGAAGGAATGTCAAAAATAAAGCAAGAGCAAGAAGCAATAGAAAAAAATAAAAGTGAAATAGAATCTGCAAAAGCGATTTTAGATGCTAAACGACAAGAATTGGATGCTTTACAACAAGAAAATGAACGAGTAATAAGAGAATTACAAAGTGAAGAGTCAAGTATACGCAACAAAATAAATTCAAATGAGGCAAGAAAAAGAAGTTTACAGAGTAAAATTTCGAAATCAGGAAGGTCACAAACTTCGACACTTGGCTATAAAAAAGGTAGATATATGTGGCCAGTTCCAGGGCATGGAAAAGTTTCTTCCGGCTGGGGCGATGGCAGAGGCCATAACGGTATAGATATTCCGGCTCCGAAAGGAACAAAAATTGTAACGGCCGCAGATGGAGTTATTGTAGCTACAAATTCTTCAAATTCATGGGGGTCTGGTTGGGGCTATTATGTAAAAATAAGTCACGGCGATGGCTATGAAACTATGTATGCTCATTTAAGCCAAGTTTCTGTTAGTCCTGGTCAGTCGGTAAAAGCAGGCCAAATAATCGGAAATATGGGAAGTACTGGACGTTCTACAGGTAGCCATCTTCATTTCGGTACATCTAAAAATGGCAAATGGTATAACCCAAGAACAGAAATTTAGCTGTTGAACACAAGTATCTTTTAGGTTGATTTGGTTAAAATTATATATGGATGTGTTTATAAACCCTAGTTGTCCTTTTGAGACACAAGGGTTTATTTTTATGTTCTAAAAATAAAAGTCTGCTGAAATTAAGGAGAAAATTTATGGTACGCAATAAAAATTACTTAAAGTATTATAAAAAAACTTACTTAAACGACCGACAAGCTGAGATTAGAAAAAGTCTTATAGTTCTTTTTACAATCGTTATGTTTATAACAATATTCATCGTATTTTACATTTTGGTTAGAATAGAAAATTTGAGTGAAATTAATCAAAATGAAACATCTTTAGCAATTAACCAGGCGGTTAGTGTGAAAAAGAAAAGCTTAAGAACGGATTTTAGTGCATGGAATAAGTCAAGCGAATGGAATTTAATTGTAATTAATAATGTGAATGAAATGGAGTCTTACTTCGTTCCCAATTTAAAGCAATGTGGTGATGTGGAAATCGATGAAAGAATAATGAATTCACTGAATGAAATGATACAAGAAGCAAGTAAAAATAATGTAAAACTATGGGTATCATCTGGTTATAGAAGCAGGGAACGTCAAGAACAGTTGTTCAATAAAGAGATGAATGAAAATTTAAAGTTAGGCATGTCTAAAGAAGAGGCGCTTAATTTAGCATTAAAAACGGTTTCTTTGCCAGGCAGTAATGAACATATCACCGGACTATCAGTAGATTTTAACGCGGCTGGAGAGGAGTTCAGCACAACAAAAGAATATGAATGGTTATTAGAAAATTGTACAAATTATGGATTTATTTTACGATACCCTAAAGAAAAAGAGTCGATAACTGGAAGAGCTTTTGAGCCAGCACATTTTAGATATGTTGGTGAGGAACACGCAAAAGCGATTAAAGCGCAAAATTTATGTTTGGAGGAATATGTATCAAGTTTAATCAAATAATTGCGCAGAGGAATTGATAAAATTTTAATTTTTGCTATAATTATTCTAGTAACTTAAAATTTTATCGTAGATGTTGAAAGGAAGACTATAAAGTATGCCACAAAACGAAGTAAGAACTAGATATGCGCCAAGTCCGACAGGATTTATGCACGTCGGAAATTTGCGCACTGCGCTGTATGAATATTTGATTGCAAAGTCGATGAATGGAGATTTCGTTTTAAGAATAGAAGACACGGACAGAGAAAGACTAGTTCCCGGTGCAATTGATGTTATATATGACACCTTAAAGGCTGTTGGTTTAAAGCACGATGAAGGCCCGGATATTGGTGGAAATTACGGTCCTTATATTCAAAGTGAGAGAAAAAATTTATATAAGCCAATGGCAGAAAAGTTGGTTAAAGAGGGTAAAGCTTACTATTGTTTTTGCACAAAGGAGCGCCTAAATTCACTTCATGATGAAAAAAACGAAAAAGGAGAATTTTCTGGTGGTTACGACAGGCATTGTCGGGACTTACCGCAGGAAGAAATAGAAAAACTTTTATCTGCAGGCACACCATATGTTATCAGACAAAAAATGCCACTTAGTGGTTCGACAACATTTGAAGATGCAGTTTACGGCACTATAACGGTGGAAAACAGTGAGATAGAGGATCAAATTTTATTAAAAACTGATGGATATCCGACATACAATTTTGCAAACGTCATTGATGACCACGATATGAACATAACGCATGTTGTTAGGGGGAGCGAATACTTATCTTCCACGCCGAAGTATAACCTTTTGTATGACGCTTTTGGCTGGGAAAAGCCGATTTATATACATTTGCCGTTAATTGCGGGAAAGAATCCGGACGGAACTGTTTCAAAGCTTTCTAAAAGACATGGTGCAACTGGTTTTGAAGATTTGGTAAAACAAGGATATTTACCACAAGCCATCATAAATTATATAGCGCTTTTGGGGTGGTGTCCAAAAGAAAACAAAGAGATTTTTTCGCTTGAAGAATTAGTAAAAGCTTTTTCAATAGATGGGATTTGCAAATCTCCAGCGATTTTTGATTATGATAAATTAAATTGGTTTAATGCAGAGTATATTCGGGCAATGAGTTTGCAAGAATTTACAAAACTTGCATTGCCATATTTTAAAGATGTTATAAAAAAAGAACTCAATTGGGAAAAACTAGCCTCGATATTACAGCAGAGAGTCATAGCTTTAACGCAAATTCCAGATATGATAGGATTTTTTGAGCAGTTACCGGAGTATAGCAAGGAGCTTTTTGTAAATAAAAAGAGTAAGACTGACTTAGAAAAAGCGCCGGTTATGTTAAAAAGCGCAGTAGATGAGTTAACTCAGCTAAGTGAATGGAATCGCGATAGTATTCATGACTGCCTGATTAATTTAGCAGAGAAATTGCAAGTGAAAAACGGTACAATCATGTGGCCTGTGAGAATTGCTGTCTCCGGAATGACGGTTACACCAGGCGGAGCGATAGAAATTTTGGAGATACTTGGCAGAGAAGAGTCTTTAAAAAGGCTTAATTTTGGACTTGAGAAATTGTCTTAACTTATAAAAAAAGAAAAAAGGAGATAGACGAATAATTTTTAATTTTTTCGTCGTGTGAGCAGAATGAGTGAAGAAAAAAATGCGGAATTTATTGAAGAAACAGAAGAAAATAACAATTTTATTAAGGATATTGTTAAGGAAGAAATAGAACCGGGTGGAAGATGTTACGGAGAAAAAATTCATACTAGGTTTCCTCCAGAGCCAAATGGATATCTTCATATTGGCCACGCAAAGGCTATCTGTATTGATTTTGGAATGGCAGAGAAGTTTGGCGGAATTTGTAATCTAAGGATGGATGATACAAACCCATCAAAGGAAGATGTTGAGTATGTTGATGCGATAAAAGAAGACATAAAATGGCTTGGTTTTGATTGGGAGGATAGGTTTTATTTTGCATCAGATTATTTTGAGGACATGTATAATTTTGCCTGTGAACTCATAGAAAAGGGACTGGCATACGTCTGTGAATTGACGCCTGAAGAAGTAAAAGCAAATAGAGGTGACCTAACAAAACCTGCAATTAGCCCATTTAGAGATAGGCCAATTTCGGAAAGTTTGGATTTATTTAAAAGAATGCGTGCAGGAGAATTTGAGGACGGAAAAATGACCCTTAGAGCCAAAATAGACCTTGCTTCAGGAAATTTCAACATGAGAGATCCTGTTCTTTATAGGATAAATCATGCGCATCATCATCGAACTGGTAATAGTTGGTGCATTTATCCAATGTATGACTATGCCCACCCAATTGAAGACGCGATGGAAGGAATAACACATTCGCTGTGCTCTTTGGAATTTGAGGACCACAGACCGCTGTATGAGTGGGTTATTAACAACATAAGTGCACCATCAAAACCTCGACAAATTGAGTTTGCAAGACTTGGAATAAACCATACAATAATGAGCAAAAGAAAACTGCGTGAATTGGTAGAGAAAGGTTTTGTGAACGGCTGGGATGACCCCAGAATGCCGACTTTATCTGGGCTTAGACGACGTGGGTATACACCCGCATCAATTAAAAATTTTTGTGAAAGAATAGGTGTTTCAAAGGTCAACAGTACAGTGGATTATGGCTTTTTGGAGCATTGCTTGCGTGAAGATTTAAATCAGAATGCAAAACGAGTTATGGCGGTATTAAAGCCGATAAAATTAATTATTACAAATTATCCAGAAGGCAAGATGGAAAAATTTGAAGTCGAAAATAATCCCAACCGGCCAGAGGACGGCACTCGCGAGATTACATTTTCTAGGGAGTTATTTATTGAAGCTGATGACTTTATGCAAGAACCAGTTAAAGGATATTTTAGGATGTTTCCTGGCAATGAAGTTCGTTTAAAAAGTACCTATATCGTACGCTGCACAGGTTGCAAAACCAATGTGAATGGCGATGTTGTCGAAGTTTATGCGAAATATGATCCAGCGACTAGAGGCGGAAATACACCGGATGGCAGAAAAGTTAAAGGAACTATTCACTGGGTAGATGCCGAAACCGCGGTAGATGCTGAGGTGAGGTTGTACAATAATTTGTTCACAGTAGCAGAGCCAGAAAATACTGCTGGAAGCTTTATTGAATATGTAAATCCAAATTCATTGGAGGTTTTGGCTGACTGCAAAGTTGAAAATAGTTTAGCAAATATAAAAGCTCCAAACAACTTTCAATTTATGCGTTTAGGATATTTTTGTGTTGACAATGTTGAAAGCAAGCCGGGTAAATTAGTGTTTAACCGTTCGGTTTCGTTGAAGGATGGTTTTAAAAATAAAAGGTAGATTTAAAAACTTCAATGTCGCACTAGTTTTGTTGGCAAGTGAAATTTTTGCTATATTATTGACATTTTATGTGTAATTATGTTATAATATTTTTATATAGTACTATTAAAAATATTTAAGTTTTAGGAGAGTATGAGAGCTAATGAAAAAATTGTTGTCAGTTTTTCTGTCAATTTTGTTGGTGTTTTCTTTTTTAGCTTCCAATGATTGTAGGCAAATTTTTGCAATCGATATAATTTCAACGCCAAGTGCAGCTCAGATAAGTGGGCAAATAACGGAAGAACAGGATTTGTTGGTAGGGAAAGTACCTCAAACTAATCGAAAATTTATTCCGCTTTTGTGGAATCTTGCGTTGATGGGTTTAAAAAATACTTTTGTTAATGGTAGCCGTATGTTCGTTTGGCTTTTTAAATTATTTTTTCTTAGAAGTATACCTAGTTTTTGGGATTGGCTTACAGATAGTAAAAACCAAAAGATTCAAAAATTAACTATGGAACTTGTTGATTTAAAAAAGAACTTTACAGACTTGCAAATTAAGTCAGAAAAAAATTTGGAAAATAAGAATGTTTGTGAAGAAAATTATTTAGAATTTAGTAAAGGGTTTGCAAAGTGCCTAAAAAATGAAGATTGTAGAAAAACTATGGCAGAGTATATTACTTTTAATGAAAGCCTTTTAAAAAAAATAGTGAAACAAGAATTAAATGAATAGCTATAAAATTTTATCTATTGGCTGGTAAACTCAGAGGTATTATTTACTACTGGTTTGAATGGAGCTTTGTGATAAAGATATTTGGACACCACAAATTTTATTGTGGTGTTTTTTGTTGGTAACATTCATTTAATTTATATCATAAAATTAATTTATGCGAGCTCATGATGCTATTTTCAGAGAGAATTGTTGTAATGAAAAAATTTTTTAATCTTAATCGGGCGCTTTGTCAGAGGAATAATAAGGTGTTCACCAGAAGGAAAAAGTTGTTTTGTTTCAAATTTTAAAGCTAAAAAATTGGAAGCTTGCTTGGAAAGTTTAGAGGACGTCAACTAAAAATATTAACATGAAATGCAGCTATTAAAAGGAAAATCAGTATAGCCAAACGTGGGAATAATACAAAATTTTCATTTGGAATAGTGCTTTTAAAGCGAGGATATTTGCTCTGAGGTATTGGAAAAGTATTTTAATAAGAATTATTCGACACTGGCCGTTAAATTGTTAAAAATATCACAAAAATGAGTGCGAAAAAGTATGGACAATTATTTTATAGCATTGTAGGAAGTTATTTGAAAAATTAGAGAAATTATAAAGTATTATATGGGCTAAAACAAAAGCTTAACTAATAAAGCTTTTGTTGCATATAATATTAAATATCTGGACGTCACAATAATACTTGTGACGTCTTTTTTTGGGGGGAACGATTTATGTGCGGAATTGCTGGCTGGATTGATTATGAAAATGATGTAAGTGAAAATACTTCAATTTTAAACAAAATGTCTCAAAGTTTAGCCAAAAGAGGCCCAGATGCTAATGGATTTCATAAAGAAAAGCACGCTTGTTTGATGCATAGAAGGCTAATTGTTATTGACCCGGAAAATGGTAAACAACCCATGCGAATAGCCTACAATGATGAAGACTATACGATTGTTTATAATGGAGAATTGTACAATACAAATGAAATAAAAAAAGAGTTAATGTCATTAGGCTATACTTTTAAAGGGCATTCCGACACAGAAGTTTTGTTAGTTTCATTTATACACTGGAGAGAAAAATGCGTTGAAAAACTTAATGGAATTTTTGCTTTTGCAGTTTGGGATACAAAAGCGCAGACTTTGTTTTTAGCAAGAGATCGAATTGGTGTAAAACCACTGTTTTTTTATAATTATAGCAACGGATTGCTTTTTGCGTCAGAAATAAAAACGTTGCTTTGTAATCCTTTAATTGCACACCAAATAGATGAAGAGGGTTTAATGGAATTATTTTTTATTGGTCCGGGTAGGACACCAGGGAATGGCATAATTCGAGGTGTAAAAGAGTTAAAGCCTGGAGAATATGCATATTTTTCTAAAAATAATAGCTTAATTTTAAAGAAATATTGGTCACTTAAAGCACAAGAATTTACAGATAATTTTAATGTTGCTGTAGAAAAAACTCGATATTTAGTTACAGATGCGGTTGAAAGACAATTAGTTTCTGATGTTCCATTGTGTTGCTTTTTATCTGGAGGCTTAGATTCAAGTATAATTTCAAAGGTTGCAGCAAATTATTATGAACGAAATGGTAGGGGAAAATTATCAACTTATTCTGTGGACTATGTGGATAACCTTAAATATTTCAAAAAAAGTGTTTTTCAACCAAACTCAGATGAAGAGTATATAAAAATAATGTTGGACGATATAAAGTCGAGTCATAACTATGTGGTTTTGGACAATGAGTCGTTAGTTCAAGCCTTAAATGAAGCAACAATTGCGCGAGATTTGCCAGGAATGGCAGACATAGATTCGTCATTACTTTTGTTTTGTCGAGAAATAAAAAAGAAATTTACCGTGGCGCTTTCTGGAGAGTGTTCGGATGAAATTTTTGCAGGTTATCCATGGTATCACAATAAAGAAATTTTGTTTGATGACACTTTTCCATGGTCACATTCACTAAATATACGAAAAAAAATATTAAGGAAAGATTTTCTAAAAAATGCAGACGAGTACGTTCGACAAAGGTATTTGGATACGGTTGCTCAGACTGATAAGTTGCCGAGAGAAAGCAAATTAAATTCTCGCATGAGAGAAATGTTTATGCTAAATGTCAAGTGGTTTATGCAGACTTTGCTTGATGATAAAAACACAAAAGAAAACAACCTATTTAGACTTGCGATACAAGTATCAAAAATTAAATTATATAAGATAAAAGTAAGCACCGAAACGTGTTTACTTTTATTTTTATACTTAAATTTTATTATTAGTAAAATTAAAAATAAAAAAATGAAAGGAGATATTATTGTCAGTACTTATAATTTTTTTTGTAAAGTCTCATAGCTAAAAATATAAAATTAGAGACTTTATAATTATTCTTTTTTGCGGAGGTAAAACATATGCCAATATTTTTGTTAATAGTAATTTTCATTTTAATAGTAATAAATTTGAAACAAGCGGATGAATTAAAAGACCTCGAAAAAAAAACTCTTGATGCGTTTAAAATCGTCTGCAAAAAATTAAAACAAAACATGGAGGACAGATAAAATGCTGGATTTAATTGAAAAAAATTATCTTACACCACCAGACAATGAAGCTATTCCAGTTTTAAAGTGCTTTTTTTGCGAAGAAAATGTTTACGAAGGGCAGGACTATTACGTCTTAAACGGTTTTTATTGCTGTGAAGATTGCCTTGATATTCACTTTAAATTTACGGCTGAGATTCCCGATTATGATTCGTAGTGCCGCGCTGCCGGCGGCAGATTCAGCGGCGCTAGCGAATAGGAAGAAATACAGAGCAGTGCGAAGCGTGCCTAGTGAGCAATGCGACAATATTTCTGACTGGGTAGCAGAAAACGCAGCCCTTGAATATCACGATTTAAAGGAGTAAAAAATATGGATCAAAGTAAATCAATTTTTGAAACATTATTTGAAATTAACGTAAACGACCACGTTGAAAAGAAAAATGGCCTATCGTACCTGTCTTGGCCGTATGCCTGGGCTGAGGTAAAAAAGCGCTTTCCAGACGCAAATTACAAAGTTTACGAAACGGAAAACGGTTGCATTTATTTTACCGATGGTAAGACTTGTTGGGTGAAAACAGGAATTGAAATTGCTGGCCTTGAACACATTGAGTATTTGCCAATAATGGATTATAAAAATAAGTCTATTAATCTTGAAAACGTTACGAGCTTTGATGTAAACAAATCGATTCAACGAAGTCTAACAAAGGCGTTAGCACGCCATGGGTTGGGGCTTTATTTGTATGCCGGAGAGGATTTACCCGAAATTGAAATTGAAAAAATTAGCGTCAAAGACGCAAAAATTCTTCAAAGTGTGGTAAAGAGCTTCGACGAGCCAGATAAATTGTATGCTACGCTCTTAAAAAAATACAACGTGCAAAGTTTTAAAGAGTTGACGGTTAAACAGCGTGTTGAAATCTTAGAAGGACTTAATGGTTTGCGAGCTCGCGCTGCCAGTGGCAGAAACAGCGAGTTCGACAAACAGGAAAAGGCACAGAGTGATGCGAATGGGAGTGAGCAGCACGACAATGCCTTTGACCGGGAACCTTAATAAAGAAGGAGGCTCAAGATGGAGATAAAATTCACAATACCGGGTCCACCAAAAGGTAAGCAGCGACCTAGAATATGCAAGCTTAACGGGCGAAGCATTGCTTATACTCCAAAACAGACAATTGAATATGAGAAATTAATAAGGACAAGGTGCGTGGCCGCACTGGCCAAGTCGCGCCCCAATCAAAGTACAACTGATAAATCTCGTTCCACGCGAAAAGGCTTAAACGCGAACGAAAGTACTCAAGATTTAGATAAGCTTATTTCGCGAAATGGCAGCGGGTCCGACCCGCTCGAAAGGAATTTACCGCTAGAAATCAGTATACTTGCCCTTTATTCTGTTCCGAAATACGTCAGCAATAAAACAAAAGAGCTGATGCTAAATGGCCGTCTTTTTCCAACTAAAAAAACTGACGCAGATAACATTATCAAGGTTATTTTGGACGCATTAAACGGCATCGCTTATCGAGATGATTCGCAGATTTGTAGAGTTTATTTTGATTCGCAGTGCTGCG